>Ga0114958_10001285_pt1 | contig 19951 bp, 17 predicted proteins | sample C_130208_EF_Meta_FD_89577 | JGI IMG/M metagenome (GOLD analysis project Ga0114958, IMG submission 89577) | Freshwater microbial communities from Lake Croche, Canada to study carbon cycling - C_130208_EF_MetaG | ecosystem: Environmental > Aquatic > Freshwater > Lake | place: Lake Croche, Canada...
CCTCAGAGCTCCGTGCCTTCCTTCTTCGTGATGCCCTTGGTCTGGTGATGTGTCTGAGTTTTGCTCGACCACTGATCCAACCAATACTTTCGCCCTATGTAGTGACGCTTCTACCGGCAGGAACCAACCCCACCGTCGCAGTTGGCCTCATGTTTTTCGGTATCTCCGCATCCAGCGCCGTCGCCGCTATCTACGCAGGCAGACTGATCACGCGCATCGGTATTCAAGTCGTTTTACCAGTTTCCATCGTTGGAGTTGCCGTCTTCCTCTTCCCAATGGGCATTGTGAAGGGCGTAGGACTACTCGCCGTACTTGTGATCTTGATGTCGCTTTTCCAAGGCCTTCTGCAAACGAGTTCAGTCTCGTTATTGCCAACGCTGGTTTCGGCAGCAGCGTTGAGCTCGATGTTCGGCCTCTACCAAAGTGTGAGTTCGCTGTCTTCCTCGCTTGGACCTGCCATTGGCGGTATCGCCGCCGCCCATATTGGATTTAGCGCAGTGTTCCCACTTGCAGCATTAGCTCTACTCGGACTTGCACTACCGATGTTCTATAACTTTAAGCGAGTAGCGAGAAAAGCTGCCGCCAAGGAAGCTGCGGCTGGACTCGTACAAGTGTGACCTCGATCAGTCTGGCCTAACTATTCGGACTTATTTCCTTCGTTGATTGCCCATTTCATGAACCTAATGAAGCCAAAAATTACCAGGCCAATCACTGCTGCTGATTCCAAAATTCCAAGCCACATAGTGATCTGAGTAGATCACGACTGGCGCCTCTAGGGCGAGGCTGGGTCCCCCTCCCGGCCGCGTAATCTCATCAAAATACGTCACCAGAACCCCTTTTTATCGTGAGTCCCCTGCGCCCCAACAGAGTTCGGACTAACGTGCGACTAAGTCGATCGAAGGAGCGGAAAATGAGTCGTGCGTTGATTTGTGGTGGCGGCGGGTCAGTCGGTACCGCTTGGGAATCCGGCTGGTTTGCAGGTCTCCAGCAAAAGGGCGTTTGGCTCAATAATGCGGACTTCATCTTGGGCACCTCAGCTGGAGCTGGCGTCGGCGTTCAAGTTGCCTGCGGTCACGACATGATGGCTCAAGTGGAGCGCTACCGTGCAGCTGGCAAAAGAGCTGCCGCAGGTGGTGCCACCGCGGTTCTCCACTTCGATACGGGCGGTCTCACTCTCTTTGGGCAACTCTTTGAACGCGGGCAGGCCTCAGGAAGAAACGGCGATATTTCTGTTCGCAAGGATATTTCCGAAGCTGCTCGCTCAGCAGTACCAACGATCGAACTTGAAGCATTTTTGCGAACCTTCAAATACCTCGCAAACGAGCCATGGCCAACTTCCTATAAGGCAGCCTGTCTTAATATCGATACCTACGAATTCGAGGCGATCGGCGCAGACCTAGGCGGCTCCCTGCAACATGGCGTGGCTGCCGGCTGTGCCGTGCCTGGCGTGTACCCACCGATTCAAGTAGGCGAACACTTCTACGTCGACGGCGGCTGTCTTTCGCCAACAAGCGTGGACCTTGGAATCGGCTACGACAAAACATTGGTTGTACTTGTTTCGCCAGCACCACAGAGTGAAATCGATGCCTTGCGAAATAGCGGCACCGAGCATCTCATAATCTCGGTCGATCCAGACGTGCATGCCAATTGGGGCGGCAACTTGATGGATGCATCTATTGCTTTCGAAGCCGCTGAGCAAGGGCTTGCCCAGGGACTTCGCGATGCTGAACACGTTCAAGCCTTTTGGCAATGACAGCGAAATTATCCCAAACCGCTTTCGCAGCGTCACATGTAGCGATTGCAGTGTTAACGCCTGCAATCGCTGAGTCCATAGCCGCTTAAGGATTCAGACTCGGTGCTTTCTTAGCCGCGTGCGACGGACTTTCTACCGGTGCAGTACTGCCAGTAGCGCTAGTCGACCTTGCTGCCGGTGCAGCGGATGCAGCGGATGCAGCAGGTACAAAGGGAGTGACAGGAGCCGCTGACTCCGCGACAAAAGCCGCACTGGCGCCACTGCTCGCCAAGATTGTTGCGATACCGTCGGATATCAGTAATTTCTTCACTTCGAATGTTTCAATCAATCGCAACTGTTCGACAGCCGACGGGACGCATTCACTTTTTGTACTTACTTTCAGACAACTTTTCCATACGCCCACATCATGAGGAAGGTCTCAATCCATATGCAACTGCTTGCTTGTGTCCGAACTTTCATATTCTTCAAGCAATATTGCTTTGCTTAGGGTGCGTAGTTCCTCCGAGTCAGTGGTGATTGGAATCAGAAAAATCCGACTCAGGAAACTAATCGACTTTCTAGTTCCACTAACTCCGACTCAGTGAGACCTAGGCCCTTGATGAGATAACCCTCAACATCACCATACTTCGACTTCACCAAAGTGAATGCCGCTTCAAGGTAATCAGGATTCGCGTTAATGAGCGCTAGAAAAGCTTCTACATCCCCGCCGGAGTCACGAACGTCCTGAGTTGCTTGGGCATAACGCTTGATGAGATTTACGTTGCTCTCGGTATAGGCCGCAGCAACTGCCGAATCCTCGACACCTATAAAGCTCTGAAGAAACGCTGCTGCCCAACCAGTGCGATCTTTACCCGCTGCACAAAACACTGCAGTCGCCCCATCAGCATCAATGACACAACGCACAAATGATGCGTAGCCCGCTTTGGCCGATGGCACTTCAACGAATTTTCGGTATGTCTCGATCATCGCGTCTTTCCCACCAGGCGGCGCTGCCCTGGGAACAAAATCTTTAGTTCCCGCACTGTTCTGATTCATTGCTGCACCCGCGGCTTCTGCACTGTTGTCAACAAGATCTGCTGCCACATCGGCTATCACATATGAAACTGCAAATGGCAGATCCACTGGCAGGTTCACTCGCTCGCGGTCCATCCTGAGATCAACGAGATTTGTTAAACCAAGCGCCACAAGGGCCGCGGAGGTTTCTTCAGATGGTGACACCAGTGCCTGGGTGCGAAAAACCACGCCAGGTCGAAAAGTGCGACCGGGGCCAGCTGGCACACCCCCGAGATCTCGAAAATTGGCAAACTCGGCTTGGATGATCTCGCTGGCCTGACTCACCACCTGATAACTCCCGTTCAATTCAGCATCTTCTCGATTTATCGCTGCTTCGATCATGGTAGAGGTCGGCTTTCCTTCCTTGCATTTGCCACTCCTACGCTGACTGAAGAGTGATATATCCCTTTTGTCGCAAAGGGATTTCTATCCTCGCTTCCATTGACAGCACCAGATCAGTCACTTAGGTTTGCCACGAATTTCCACTCATAATTTAGGGAGCAAGGAATGCCACAATTCGTTGGTGCACCCATCTTTGATGCTGATCAACATATGTATGAAACCGCTGACGCGCTAACAAAGTTTCTGCCAGAGAAATATCAATCTGCAGTTCAATTCGTGCAGCTTGGGCGACACACTCGAATTGCCATCAAGGGTCAAATCACGGATTACATTCCTAACCCAACTTTCGACCGAGTAGCCGTACCTGGCTCACATGAGCGGTATTACTCGGGACAAAATCCCGAGGGACTTTCGCTGAAGGAAATGACCGGCAGAGGCATCGATGCGATTCCCGCTTTCCGAAATCCTGAAGCGCGACTTCCACTACTCGATGAGCAAGGAGTGAACGAAGCATTCATGTTTCCCACGCTTGCAAATCTCGTGGAACATAGCGCTGCCGAGGATTACGAACTCGTCGCTGCGATCATCCATGCATTGAATCAATGGATGCTTGAAACATGGACGTTTGATTACCAGAGTCGCATCTTTGCAACCCCTGTGATCAATTGTGGAATGGTTGACAATGCGCGTCGAGAATTTGAATATGTCGTAAGCAACGGAGCCAAGATTGTGCTCATCAAGCCATCTGCCGTCTACGGCCCTCAAGGTTGGCGCTCTCCTGCACTTCCTGAGTTCGACGCATTCTGGAGCGATGTTGAATCATCGGGAATCCCAGTTGCCATTCATGCCAGCCAGCCGCCATTGGATGCATATGTCAATCAGTGGGAACCGCCGGGCTCTAATAACTTCATGACCCAAAGCGCCTTTCGCAATGTTGTGTTAGGTCATCGCGATATCTCAGACATGGTGGCGAGTCTGATTTGCCACGGTACCTTGACTCGATTCCCAAAACTTAAAATCATGAGCGTGGAAAATGGCAGCGACTGGATCAAGCCACTATTTAATGACTTTTCAACTTGGGTTAAGAAGATGCCGCAAGCATTTGAAGAGAATCCACATGAGGTGTTTCGACGCAATATGTATGTGAGTCCATTTTGGGAAGGCTCAGTACAAGGTCTCGTTGACTTGGTTGGGCGAGACCGAGTTCTTTATGGCTCCGATTATCCCCATCCTGAAGGCCTCGCCGAACCGCTTGGCTTCTTCAAATACGCCGAGCCAATGGATGAGAACCTCACCTACGACTTCATGGGCGACAACGCGCGTCGGATGATGGGAATGCCTGTACGAAATCCCACTGGCATCTCGTTACCAATATCAGCCTGACTCCATAAGTCTTGGTGCCCGAATCGCATGTTGATTCGGGCACCAAAGCTTTTAACTGGGCAAGTGGCAACCGTTCTTTCAGCGTTCGGCAGCAGCGATTTGATCCAAGATATTCGCAACCCTGATTGAATCCGCGAGCGGCACGACCCATGAAGGTTCGCCAAGAATCGCAGCACTGACTTGCTCAACCATGAGCTGATAGGCGTCAACGGCGTCAAATGATTCTTCCTGACCACTCACAGAAAGTTGGCTCGTTGAATTCCATGAGGTGAAAGGTGCCTCACCCAGCATCTTTGCCGAACCGCGGGTTCCTATGACTTCGAGTTTTTGAAACTCGGGCTGTTCGAACGAACTCAGCGACTCAACCGCACAAGACCCCGCAAACATCCCAGTTGCTTTTGTCGTGAGATCCACACCGCTAGCGCCAAGCGTTCGCTCAACCGAAATCAATTCAAACTCAAGGGAACTTCCGCAAAGGCCGACCAAAGCATGCAATTCATACACCCCGACATCCATCAGTGCTCCGCCACCCATCAGGGGATTGGCACGATAGTTGCCATCAATCGCTGCTTCAAAGGTAAACGCCGTTGAAATCTTGGTGACTTCGCCGATTTCACCAGAGCGGACGACCTCGACCAGTCTGCGAAATCGTGGGTGCCACCTCGACCAGACAGCCTCGACGAGCAACTTCCCGCTTGCTTGCGCCGCCTTGGCCATCAACTCAACCTCGTGCGCATTTAACCCAAGCGGCTTTTCACACAACACATGCTTGCCAGCTTCAAGTGAACGAATTACCCATTCACAATGTTGATGATTGGCTAGCGAAATATAGACAGCATCAACTTCGGGGTCGTTGAGTAAATCTTCATAGGAGTCAAACACCACTTTTGGTGAGAGCGACCACGACCTCTTGGCATCTCGACTTGCGGCTGCGTATAACTCGGCATTCGGGGACGAATGAACTGCTCCGGCAAGTGCGGAGTGCGCAATCGCACCTGCTCCAAGGAAGCCCCATTTTACGCTCATGTACGCAGGAGTTTAGGCACGACTGGAAAACCGTTGAGTTTCGCTGACTCTTCCGCTGCTTCCATGACTGCGACAACATCGCGCGATTGTTGAGCCGTCACCGACATGATCGAGGTGTTGTTGATGTATTCGACGATCGAAGCATGAAAGGCGTACGCCGGCACATCTAATAATTCGATTGACTCTTGAGTTCCATCTGGATGATGCAACGAAAGGATTGCTGGAAGATCGGCGACCTTCGGTTCGGCCGTCAAATCCCATTCGCCAAGAATGGCGCCTTTGGTGCCTAAAACATAAAACTTTGGCTTACGTGCTGCAGCAAGATCGGAGTGTATGAATGTTGCTTGCGTTCCGTCGACGAAAGTAATTGTGACGTGCGCATGGTCAGCGTTCGTTACAAGATTCCAATGCCTCTTGTGATTCACCCCAGAAACGTGAGCAACTTGGGCAGGCAAGATTGTGAGCAATTGATCAATGAAGTGGCTGCCCCAGTCGAAGATGGCGCCGCCAGAGATTTCTGCATCCGTGTGCCAATGCCTGCAAGGTTCGGTGTAGCCACCAACGAAGGATTCATAGTGGAAAACCTCGCCGATCACACCGGACTTGATGAGTGCCGCCATCGTCACATAATCCGAATCAAACCTGCGGTTTTGGTACACCACTAAAAGTAAATTCGCTTGCTCGGCCTGTGCCATCAATTGATCACATTCGCTAGCCGAAAGTGACATTGGCTTTTCAACAACCACGTGGATGCCGCGACTCAAGGCTGCGCTAGCCCAGGCGAAGTGGCTATTTGGCGGCGTGGAGATGATGACGAGATCAATAAGCCCTGACTCAAGCATGGTTTCCGCATCGGAAAACGTGGTGACATTCGGAGCAAGTTCAACCGCCGCAGCAAGTCGGGCGGGATTCTGATCACACACGGCTACAAGTGAAAGCCCGTCGGTGGCCTGCACAGCGAGATTATGTTCGTGACCTATTTGGCCATAGGCAAGTAGCCCTACGCGTAACACAGCCGACTCCACTCGAACCTCCGCCTCAAGGCTGACAAATGCCATCGAAATAATTCTATGGCTTGGCTAAATACCCGTCACCAAGTATTGCGGAAGCGTTGACTTCTACCTTCAGTGCTCTGGTGAATAAAGTTCAATTCACTCCGCCAAGGTTTAATACAGAGAACAAACACCTATGAGTTTGTTGAGCGAATCTAGAACCACAATGGTGTCAATCTCCACAGGAAGATACCTGCACGATTCAAGGTTTTCTTTTGCCCGCTGCGCCAAAGATTTCGACCCCTTCGAGCCGCCTCGAGCTACATGTGTGAGCGCTGCAGCCCACTGGGCTAGCGCCTGCCAAGCTTGGCGTTCATTTTCTGGGCAACAGCGCCAGCGCTGTTCAAAAACTTCATGCGCATGAAACGGCAAATCCGCAGCAAGGTAATCGCCTGCTCGCGACCATGCCTGATCGCTGCTGATCCGCGGGTCGGCGGGCACTCCGGGAAAGACTGCCTCAAGGGAACCGCGCAATGGCCGCCCATATCGATCTCGCGGTTGTTCGTTCACTATTAAAGGATAAGGGCCAGTCGAGCTAGAAGGCCTTGATGATGTCCTCGACTCGATCCTTGGCATCGCCGAACAGCATCGCCGAGTTCTCAAGAATACAGAGCGGATTCTGTACTCCCGCGCACCCTGAAGCCATCGACCGTTTAAACACGATCACTTCAGTTGCATTCCACACTCACAAAACTGGCATATCGCCACTGCCGATGGCAGTAAGAAAAAAACTATCGTCCACCTGCATTTAAATGTGTCGTTCGAGCGCACAACACCTCGTCATGTTCCAGTGCCGGCATCCATGTGCTCATCACCAACTCGCCAATGGGTATCGGTCGCGACACCTACACACTCAAAGTCAAGAACGAATGCATAGACTTAAACACATGAATGATCGAAGTCCGGATCGCGATTCTTACTTCCCCGCTATCGAAAAGAAGCACGGTCAACCGATGGCATATTGGTTCGATCAGATGTCAGAGATTTCTGACTTGAAGTACGCCGAACAGATTGCCTACTTGCGAGAGAACCACGGTTTTAGTCAGGTCCACGCAAACGCTTTGGTGCTCTATAGCCGAGGCTCCAAGAGCCCACAGCGAGTTTCATCGATCGGCGAGTTCCTCGAACCATTTGATGAAACAAAACGAGCGACAGTGCGCAAGATCTTCAAAGCAGTTACGGACAAATACCCGGACATGGAGCAAGTGATTGCTTGGAATCAACCAATGCTTAAGAAGGATGGTCAATACATCTTGGGAGTATCGGTGCACACAAATCACATCTTGATTGCTCCAATCAGCACCGCAGTTCTCGAGCAATTTCGTGCACGCCTTACCGATTATCAAGTCAATAAGAAGACCTTCAAAGTTCCTGTGGATTGGGCTGTTGATGTGAAACTTCTTCGCGATATGGCCGCTGCCCGCCTGAATGAAATTTAATAACCCCTGCCACACCTCAAGCGGGATCGCAGCCACCTGCTCAGTGTTAAAGTCCATTTCGGCGGAGCCAAATTCCGCCCCCCATCAAAGGTTTGCACTCATGACTCTGCGTCGCCAAATTGCCACTGCTTCACTTGCCATCGCGACACTGGTTGCGTTGCCACTGGCCATTGCAGGGCAGTCGACTGCCAGCCCTATTAGTGCGCGCACGACACCTCAAATTCTCAGTGCGGCTTGGGGTCTCAATAATGGAAACCAGTGCCCTACAGGTGAAAAGGGTCTAGACAACATTCCTGTCACCTTTAACTGGTTCATTCAAACGTCATCGATCGCTGTGACTGACTTTGTGATCACCCGCGACGACGGCACAACAGTTAATCCCACTTGCGCGCTGCAATACCCACCCAATGAAACAAATGAACTTCAGACGGTCAATCTCATTGGAAATTTCGGTGACCCTGCAGCGGCCCGACCGGTCAAGGTCACCGTTGTCGGCGAACTCCAAGGACATGCGCCACTTCAAACCAATTGGAGCCCGATCACGCCAGGCCTTTCACACAGCATCGTGCAGATCGAAGCTGGCCCAGATATCTCGGATGCTTGGCGTCTAACGCCGGCCATGATGAGCGGCGATACGAATGCCTGCACGGTTGGAGAAACCTTTATCCGAGTCGCTTGGTCAAACGGCATGACTGCTTACCCGACTGGTCTAGAAATCGGCGACGCTGTTGTAAATTCTTACCGCGCACTTTTCACTCTGCCTAATGGCAAGGTCATCAATGTGCGACCACTTGCCGTTGCCGACCTAGCCGACCACAGCACTCCGGCCATGGATGACAACATGCATGACCTTTGCCTACCCAAGGTTCCTGCCGGCGCGGTGCTGACTGAGGTGCGCGTTGGCGCGAAATTCCTTCAGGATCCAAATGGCGATCCAAACCTCGTACAGCATTTCAAAGTGCGCCCAACGAGTTAGGAAACTTTGACCTGCACCTGAGCTAACGGGGTAATTGGTGGCGATGGTTTGTTCGCCGTTGCCGGGGTGAACGGGTCATTCCACAGTGTTGAAGACGTCGGGCAAATCTGAAGAACGCTCATGCCATAGATCCCCGATTTCGTTGGCCAACTGACGACCAATGGGAAATAGACAGGGGTATCAAATGGAGCCGGCGCTCCCAGCTTGATCCAAGTGATTTTGGATCCACCATTTGATTGCTTCGATATCGACGAGCTCCAGCCACTCACCGGCTGAGGAACAACACTGCGCCACGGCTTTCCGGTAAATGCCTGCACCTGCAAGGTGCCCTGCGCGCCATCGATACAACCATGCTGAACCTCGAGGGTCATTGGGCTTGTGGTGCCAGCTATTGCGTCTTTCCCGTTCAGTTCAATGATCGCGTGGCCTTGTGCTGGCGCACTCACTGCCAATAGCAACCCTGCTGATGCGAGACAGGTGAAGATGCTGGCTGCTGAGCGGCGGCTTGGATGAATGTTCATTTGCGAAGATTAGCTGCAGATCATTCGGGCGGATTACAAAAATGCCACATGAGTCGTCGTTCGAGGGTTAGCATCTTGGACATGTGCCATGACGACACCAGTCGACCACCTGCCCCGCCTCGATCCGAACCAGTGACGGATCATCGAGGTTTGACCCTCACGAGCGCTGACTCAACGCAGTTTTCGGCTTTCTACGCGACTTCTGCGGCACCCAAGGTTGGCGTGGTCATCCTTCCTGACGTGCGTGGTTTGCATCCCTTTTATGGGGCGCTTGCTGAGCGATTCGCTGAAGCCGGCCTCGCTGCAGTTGCCATCGATTACTTTGCTCGCTCTGCTGGCATTTCAGAAAGTGGCTGGCGTTCGGAAGATTTTGATTGGCAGACTCACATCAAGGACGCCTCTTCCACACAGGTCAATGCCGAGACTCAAGGCGCGATGGACTTTTTGCGAACTCAGCATGGAGACAAACTCCCGATCATCACTGTCGGTTTCTGTTTCGGTGGCGGCCAAGCCTGGCGTCAATCGTCCAGCGATCTGGATCTCGCTGCCGTTGTCGGCTTCTACGGCAGGCCAGACACCGTGGGGCGCGCGGCCAAGCACTCAAAGAAACCCACCATCATGTTTATCGCAGGCGCTGACTCCACACCTGTTGCTGACCAGTTAGCTCTTGCTGACGATATGCGCTTGGGCGGTGCACCCGTTGATGCCGTTGTCTACGACGGTGCTCCGCATTCCTTCTTCGATCGCGCATTCGACGAATGGGGTGATGTGTGCGCCGATGTGTGGACACGCATTCTCACTTTGACCGACGGTTTGGCTAAAGAGAATTCAACAACTTCTTGAACCCGCACGCCGGATCAGTTAACTCTTACTTTTATCGCTTGGCGGAATCGACTCAGGTTTTAGAATTAGCGACTGAAGTGAAGTTCAACCTTGTACTCGGAATCGCTCAGCACTGAGAACACCATGGTTCCTCGCACCCCGGCATAGGCGCCGGTGCCACCAGTGATCGGGTAAGTATCAGTTAAGTCCGGAAGGGCACCGGCTGGAACGCTGATGATCTTCTCCATCAAGATCAAGCCAGTTTTGAGATTCAACTGCATGAGCGAGTCGCGATTCTCTCGACCACCGGGTATTGCAACTGCAACCGTGATTCCACGGAAGTTATAGGTGCCAGCATCGGCTCCACCACGCTGCTTACTCATGGACCCGGTAGCGAAGGCCATATCACCCACTGAAGTTCCGGTAATTCCCAAATCAAGAACCTGACGCGAATTGCGCTTCAAGAAGTAGCTCTCGGTATTAGTCGCAGCCGACGCTGGCGCAACAATTGCAACAGCCAGACCCACAGAAAGAAGAACAGTTACAGATTTCTTTAGGCTCATATTTGATATCTACTTTCGAGTGATAGCCAATAATCAAGGACTTAAGGGGTAGTTCTCAAATAACGTTACGTTCAACTAATTCTGTCGCTCAGCAATCCAAGTGCGCTTATGCGACAGCACGAGCAGACAGGCAATCGCACCTAGTAAGAAAATCGCGCCCTGCACTCCGTAAACAAAGAATTTCGCAAGATCAGCATTTTCCATCCAGCTAGTGACCTCTCTGCTGAGATTCTTTACGGCCCAAAGCGATGCGCTAAGCACGGTGATAATCACGGCAGGTCGACCAATGCGAAGCGTGAGATGCTCGATGTGGGCAATAACTGCAACGGCAATAAGTGCCGGGCCGACTACAGCTAAAGCCGCATCGAAATGGTTGGATCGGTCAGTTGCTAATTGGAAGAAACTGATTCCGTAGATCAGCATTCCAACTGCAAGTGCGGTCAATTGGAAGAACGTCGCATGGATCTCAGTCTCAGCAGACTTATCGCCATGTTCGAGTCGAGCTTCCTTGCGGGCCATCACTACGAAAGTGCCGACCGAACCAAGCAGCCAAGCCGTTCCCCAAGCGATATACGAGTATTGACTCCAGGGTTCCGTACCTCGCAGGCTGGGATCAACGGCATATGGAACCCAAACGGCCGCTGCTGCAACAATGCCAAGATTAAAGAAAACTAGCGCAGCTAGTCCAAATCTAGGTCTGTGATGATCAAGATGATTGATAAGTGCTGCCGCGAGAGTCAGCGTTCCCAGCGTTAAAAGGACGTACTCGAATCTGGTTCCCGTTGGAGCCCAATACAGCAGCGACTCCCCAACTCCAAGTGCTAGGAAGCCAATCGCGGCAAGTAAAACTGATGTGTGGCTCACATGAATCGGTTCAGCTTCTCGAGTCGAGAGCGACATTCGCGAAGTCCAGGTTCCTGGCTTTTGAATAAGACTCATGTGATGACGCTCCTTATGTGTGACCCGGAAAGTTTGAGTGACGCGTCAGCAAGCAACGGCTCAATCGCTGATACTCACATCTTGCGGTTCGCTTCGTCATATCTCGGGAAAGGTATCCCACTCGTGCCCTACTTACTGGGAAGACGTGTCCACATTTCTCATGTTTATCAACCAGAAACGGTGCTCAGTTCCTGATGGATGCACATGCCACACATTCTGGACATCGTTCTTGCGAAGGCGGCTCGGCTGTCGGCAATGCTTGGTAACCTCTGACACGTGAATTCCCGCATGGACGCCCTCGAAGCATTAATGGGAGAGGTCTGGGTCATTGGAGACAATTTCGGTCTCTCGATACCTGCGGATCCCGAGGCGCTTCTGGCCGGTGGCACAGACTTCCTCACCCAGGCCTTTCGGGCAGGCGGCGTACTAGACGAGAACAACAGCGTCACTGCGATTGTCGACGCAGAAGAGTTCTTTGACGGCGGAAGCGGAAAGAAACTCAAACTGACTGTGGCGTACGAACTCCCAGATACCGATTTACCCGAGCGACTATTCGTGAAGTTCTCGCGACACTTTGACAACGCACTTTGGGATAGCGCCAAACATATGATGGTTTCTGAGGTGAACTTCGCATTGCTCTCAAGAGCGCCCGACTTCCCCGTGATGGTGCCTAAATTTATGTTCGCTGACGTTGAGGCAGCTTCCGAAACTGGGCTGATCATCACTGAGTTGATTCCGTACGGCGAGGGAAATGTTGAGCCGCCTCACCCCAAGTGCATGGACTACCTCCTTGATGACCCGGTTGAGTACTACCGAGCCATCTTCAGCAGCCTTGGTCGACTCTCAGGGGCCCATCGCGCGGGGAAACTTTCAGCTAAGTTCGATGAACTTTTTCCTGACGCTGAACAAGGGTCTGCGCAATTTCGCGCTCGGGCGTCCCACGAGCAACTCGTGGCGTGGGCGAACCGAATGTTCGACTTCATCGAGCGTTATCCAAAGTTATTTCCCGAACATTTCCAGAATCCAACGATGCGGGAAGAATTCATCGCCTACATAGCCGACGTAGTCGCAGTGAAGGATCGCATCAGCGAGATTCTCTTGAGCGGCCGTCCAAAATTTGTCGCCTTCGGACACTGGAACGGCAACATTGACAACTGCTGGTTCGAACGCGATGAACAAGGCGTTCTCCAGTGCGGCTTCATCGATTGGGCTAATTGCGGCGAACTGCCATTCACCCAGATCGTTAGCGGTGCCTTGGGTTGCGCTGAGCCCTGGGTTTGGGCGCAGCACCTTGATGAGTTGTTAGGCATCTTTCTCAATGAGTTCCAGGCCCAAGGCGGCCCGGCACTGGACCTTGCTGAATTCAGCTTGCACGTTCGGCTTTCGATGGCCTCTAATTTCGGAATTTCAATGGCAGCGCCAGTCGCAGTTGCTCGTGACATCGCAGATATTGACGCCGTCTCTGGCCCACGCGACCCCATCTTTCGAGATCTGTACACCGCACGAGTCCTGTTGCACGGAACGACGAACATGTTGGAAAACTGGCGGGCATTTGAGCTCGGAGATCTGGTTCGATCACTGGACTGAGCGACCGGCTTTGCTCAAAGAGAACTAGAACGTAAAAACGCTTATTTCGCTGCTCTAGTAGCCGGAAGCAAAGAAAAGACTGGGAGGGTGAATGACCGATTTTGATCTCCGATCAGCGGCATTCATCGCAGATCCTTACCCCACATATCGTGCCATGCGTGATCAGGCACCGATCTGGCGCGACCCATTCACCCGCCACGTATTCGTAACTCGTTACAACGATGTGCTGGAGGTTCTAAAAGACCCAAGGTTTGGCAGCGATCGAATTAAGGACCGACTCAAGAGGGTCCCGGACACCATCGATACTGAAGGTTTACGAGACATGCTGGTTGATCGCCTCGTGATGACCGATGGTGATCGACACCGCGATTTGCGGCGCGAAGTCGGCTCAGCTTTCACTGCAGCACGAGTGCGCACCTATACGAAAGACGCTGATGCGGTGGTCAGGTCGGCCTTCGATCGCTTCACCAAGCAAGAAACCTTGGATGTATTAAATGACCTCGCCCTTCCTGTGCCTTCAAAGGTGATTCTCTCGGTTATTGGTCTGCCTCCGCGTGATCATGCCCAGCTGAGGCAATGGGCCGAAGATTTCTACCTCTGGCTAGCGCATAGTCCTGGAGACATCACGCTTCGAACTGAACGTGCGATCGCATCAGTTGATTCAATCGCTCAATACATTCGACAGGAACTGCCTCTTGCACCCAACCAAGATGAGCCGAGCTACCTAGATCGCATGGCTATCAATCTTCGCGATGGTCGAATGACTGAAATTGAAGTTGTAGCTAACCTCATCGGAGTAATTAACGCAGCCCATGAGACGACAACGAGCCTCATCATGAATGGAACTTTGGCACTGCTGAATAATCCGGACCAGTTACAGATTCTGATTGAGGAACCAGGACTCATTCCGAATGCAGTTGAAGAAATGCTGCGCTTTGATAGCCCATCACAGATCATTTCGCGAATAGCTCGCGAGGATGTGACGCTTAACGGTTTCAATATCGAAGCCGGTGACATGATCGCGCTGGTGCTTGGATCAGCAAATCGAGATGAACGAGTTTTTACCGATCCCGATACGTTTGACGTGAGACGAGGCGAGCGCACCAATCTGGCCTTCGGACATGGCAGTCACTTCTGCACGGGACGAGGCCTTGCATCCTTGGAATTTGGCATCATCTTTCGAAATTTGGTACCGCTTCTTCCTAATGCTCTGATTATCAGCGGCGACCTTGAGTGGCGCCCGACACCGGCCTTTCGCGCACCCAAAGCACTCACAATTGAATTCGATACCGTCGCAATCACGGTTGCCGAATTTGGCGGTAACTGGTGGTCACGCGTTCCGACTAAACGCTGAAGGCCCGCTTGCAAAGAAGCACTCTTCGAACCCGCTACAAGTGACGAAATAAAATGTTCAACCAATCGTGAAACAAAAGAGCTGAGCACCGGAATCTATATCTCCGACGCTCAGCTCTTTGACTCATTATGAGCAGTAATTCTTCTACTTTTTAACTACTAACTTGATGTAATTCGTGCTGCCGTCGACTGGATTGATAATCGCGATACGACTCGCTCCCACATTTGCGACGGTAAACACTGGCAACTGCAGTTCGCCATTTGCATAAGCAGTGCTCTCACCGAGGGTCACATACTTGCCCTTTACTGAAAGTTTGACGGTGTAAATCGTGCCACCAGTCAACTTGCTCGCGACCACATTAATCGGCTTCACCGCAGGGGCATTCACCTTAGGTGCTATGCCTAACTTACTAGTTGGTCCAAATTTCATAACTCGCGGCTGTGTTGCTTTTGCCACAGAATTACTCACGACGATTACGCCAGGAGCCACCACTACCCTCGAAGTTGGATTCACCTGAACCGGAGGGACCGGAGTCACTGGGGCTGCCGGAATAGCCGGGGCGACTGGAATTACTTTGGCAATCGGAACCACTGGCGAAACCTGGGTAACAGGAGCAACTTCAGTGCCGCCACCGCTTGGCGCTGGAACAGGGATGGGTGCTGGTGAAACCGACGCTGCAGTTACAGAAGTTGCGCCCATAATCATCGTTGCGGCTTTAACCAACACTGTGTTGTTGACCCCAGCCAAGTTCGATAGACCAGAAATCGTGACCACAGTGGCACTCGTGTGCGCGAACGTACCGGCAGCTAAAGCTTCCGCGTTAGTACCCGTGAATGTGAAGTCAGTTTTAACTATTTCACCGGCCTTAAACGTGCCACCAGCCAACGTGATCGTTGCAACATTATCTGCCGCACCCATCGCGAACACAGGCGACGTCACATCACCAACTGCTGATGCAGCTGTCGCACCAGTTGACTGCGTCGCTTGTACACTTGGCCGGACTGTGACGACGTTGTTGATTCCCAGCAGACCTGACGCATGACGAATCGTGACCATCGTGGGACTAGTACGAGTAAATGTACCGGAAGCTAAAACTGCGGCATTAGTACCCGTGAACGAGAAACTGCCGGACGAAACTACATCCGCGTAAACGCCGCCAGTCAAGGTGATCGTTGTCTGGTTATTGGCAGCTGCCACAGTAAATGGAGCTGTTGCGACTGCATTCACCGTGGCACCGGCGCCAGAAACAGTTGCGGTTGCGGTCGTGCTTGCTGCTGCCGCTAATGTCGCAGCCTTCACCACCACCACGTTGTCATTACCGGACAGGTTCGAGAGGCCGGAAATCGTGACCACAGTGGCAGTCGTACGCGTGAACGTACCGGCAGCAAAAGCTACCGCATTAGTACCCGTAAATGTGAAGTCGGCAGCAACAATCGGAGCAGCCTTAAACGTGCCATTTGCGAGAACAACTGTTGCCTGGTTATTGGCAGCATTCATCGTGAACGTATTCGAAGTAGTGTCAACTCTTGCCGATGCGGCAACTACTGAGGCTGCACCAGTGGCCATTATTGCGATTGGAACATCCACCGTGGTGGTGCCGGTCAGCAAGTTAAACAGGCCAGAAATTGTAACCACCGTGGCACTCGTACGCGTGAACGTACCGGCAGCAAAAGCTACCGCATTAGTACCCGTAAATGTGAAGTCGGCAGCAGCAATCGGAGCAGCCTTAAACGTGCCACCAGCCAACGTGATCGTTGCGGCATTGTCACCGGCACCCATCGTGAAATCAACCGAAATAACAGCAACTTCTGCTGATGCAGCTGTCACACTGGTTGACTGCGTCGCCTGAGCGATAGGCAGCACTGTCACAACGTTATTCGTTCCCACCAGACCTGAAGCATGGCGAATCGTGACTACCGTTGGACTCGTACGCGTGAACGTACCAGCAGCTAGAACTGCGGCATTGATGCCAGTGAATGAGAAACTACTAGCGGAAACCACATCGGCGTAAAGGCCACCAGTCAAGGTGATCGTTGTCTGGTTATTCGCAGCTGCCACAGTGAACTGAGTAGTTGCTACCGCGCTAAACGTGGCTCCAGAACCAGCGACAGTTGCCGTTGCCGACCCATTCACAGCCGTTGCCAACGTCGCAGCCTTAACTAAGACTGTGTTGTTGATACCGGACAAGTTCGAGAGGCCTGAAATTGTGACCACCGTGTCACTCGTACGCGTGAACGTACCGGCGGCTAAAGAAGCTGCATCATTACCAGTAAATGTGAAATCTGCAGCGACCATCGAACCAGCCTTAAACGTCCCATCAGTCAGGGAAATTGTTGCCTGATTATTGGCCGCATTCATAGGGAATACAGCAGAAGTGATATCACCTATCGCCTGGGTAAGAGCCACTGATGAACCTGTTGCCCAAGTAGCGTTTGTCGCATCTGCTGCATCAGCCACAGTTACCTTGGTTGCTCCAGCGATTCCCGCAATAGCGGAAATCGTGATGACCGTGGCACCGGCGTTAGTACTCCAAACTCCTGCTTTTAATGCAACGCTGTTGATGTCGAATGTGAAGTCAGCCTTGTTTGGAATGGCAGCAAAATGGTCACCTGATGCAGCACCTGGAGTCAAGGTGATCTGGACCTGGTTGTTCGCAGGTGCCAAAGTAAGCGCGCTTGACAAGAGTGCTGCCGCTTGAGCTGGCGCAATACTGAGGGCAAATGCTGTCAATGTGATCGCAGCTGCAGACAGAGGGGCAACCACTCGATAGACGAGCGGGCTCCCAGGACTAGTTGCGGTACTGGTACTCAGACCGCTTTCCGTTCGGCGAAATAAATCCGCCATTGATGGACTCATAGTTAGTCGTGCCCCCTCGAATTAACGTTCAATGCATGGCGCTAGTCAGCGCAAAATGAATCTTCTCGGGATGAACTAAAGATAACTATCGCAAAATGGTCATCTGACTATTTAGCACTTTCAAAGTTCGAGATGATTGCGAATTTGCAATACTCTGCCCAATGCGGGAGTCACGAAATTACCTACCTGAACATCAAAGCCGAAGCCGTAGCGCACTCGGGACTCGCAAAGACCTGCAAGCCCAAATCGGACTATGGCTGAAATCCTCCGCGTACCCGATATCTCTGACTCATGTACAGCGGAACAATCCCCCATCTCAGAGTTCTTGCTCTAGGTCTGCTCGCGTCAGCAGTCCTTGAACCTTGGCGATTTCAACAGCCTCATGCCTTCCAGCTACTCCGAAATGATTGAAGATGGCCATAGTTTCGTGACGCACCGTCGATTCGCTATAGCCAACACGGAAAGCGATCTGGGTGTTACTCATGCCTCGGCTCATCAAGAGAAGCACTGTCTTCTGTCGCGGTGTGAGTTCACTGGCTGATTCGGTTAATGAACGCCTGTCTGAGTTATTGCGCGGTTGCCGCACAGCTGCTGGCTCCTCAGAATTGACTGCCCGATCTCGCTGATTTACCACTAAAAAGTAAAGAGTAAGGATGTCCGCGAGTGCAAGTGCGAGTTGCTTAATCGGCTCATCACCTTCGAGTGGCCGGGCGAAATCGACCGCCACCGCACCAATACACCGGGAAGGTCCCATTAGAGGAAAAGCAATGAACGGCAGAGCCCCCCAACCGGTGTTCTCAGCATGCGGGAATTGAGTCCGCCCGCTTTCCGCCGTGGCAGAGACAATCACTTTTTCCGTGCGAACAACTTCCGCTAAATGTAACGGGTCCCAGAAAGATAGGCGCACCAGCGCAGAACGTAGGACCGGACTAACGCCGAAACTGCCACTCGCACTCAGAGAACCATCGGAATTTGTCATCATGATCATGCAGGAACGAGCCTCGAACCTATTGAGGAACCGCAAAACGAGCGTTTCGGCCACTTCCTCGGCGCTCGGCAACGTCTTTAGATGTTGAGCCAAACCGAGAGCAATACCGCAAGTGCAGGATGCTGCTAGATCGCTGACCGATTTATCAGTTAAAACTGGATCGGAATTTTTCACGTGAACCCCCGTTCACCGCCCCTTGGTTGGGAGCGATCAGTTAGCCAGCTACTTAGCCGGCTGCTAGGTCGGAAATGACCAGATTGAGACCATCCCACTAGAGGGTGACATTCAAGGACCGGACGCTCGCCATTGTTGGGTATAGCCACTTATCAATGACCATTACATCGGAAATGACTGGTCAACCCCATGCACGATCAATAACTGCATACAGTGAATGTTTAGGATTTGGATCAGGAAATCTAGAACAACTTGCTGGCTTCTTGCATGGAGCCGCCTTGGGTGGCCGTCGCTGCAATCCTCCCCACGCCTGACCAAACGGTGTTCCTCACATAAGTCGTTCCACCGCAGGCCATTTTCCTCATAGAGTTCCGTGACAGTTTGCGCAGCGCCGGGTGATTAGCGGGTTATTAACAAGGGCTCAAAATGCATAACGCCCCATACCTGGGACGCGAACGCAGATGCGGAAGTGGTTTCCAAACAACGACGCATGTCTTGATGGCCTTGATTGATTACCTATTTGGTCCACAGTCGGTCGACTGGAACGACGAAAATCCGATCCTCAAAGTTGTAGGACCTTTCGCCGAGGTACTGCACCGCACCACCTAGGAAGGCTTCGCCAAGTTTGTCTCGAAGGTTTGACTCAGCGGCCGCAGTTCTTGCCCAGCGACGCGAGCTGCAGCCTTCTATTGCCAATCACTGGGCGACGCGTTCTCTTGGAGTCGATATCTCTTCTACCGCGATGGAACATTCCGCCAATCCTTATAGGTGCCGATTGTGGACTTCGGTCCTCGGACACAAGTGAGATCCCCCGTCTTACAGAACTGGATTTATTCGTTGACCATGCCGGGTTTTAGGTTGCGGTGTGAGGTAGGTCTGCGAATATTTGGACGTTTTGTCTATTCCATTGGCTGACATGAGTGGAAAAATACGACCATGAGTGACTTCAGCGATTCGACGAGCGTTACTGCACGCGTGTTTGACGGGTTGGCGGCAACCTATGACTCCGTGGGAGTCGATTTCTTTCAGCCAATCGCTGCCAGCCTAAGCAACGAACTGCAGCCAAGTGTTGGTGAGCAGTGGCTGGATATCGGGTGTGGGCGGGGCGCCGTGTTGCAGGCCG
>Ga0114958_10001289_pt1 | contig 19941 bp, 16 predicted proteins | sample C_130208_EF_Meta_FD_89577 | JGI IMG/M metagenome (GOLD analysis project Ga0114958, IMG submission 89577) | Freshwater microbial communities from Lake Croche, Canada to study carbon cycling - C_130208_EF_MetaG | ecosystem: Environmental > Aquatic > Freshwater > Lake | place: Lake Croche, Canada...
CGCAAAAAGGCCAATGGCAAAGGCGCGCGCATCTTATCGCACCTCGAAAATGGCTTCAATTTCAACGGCAACGCCCAAGGGCAAAGACACCGCCGACACGGCAGACCGCGCATGGCGGCCCGCTTCTCCCATCACCGCGACAAGGAAGTCTGACGCGCCGTTGATGACCTTGGGTTGGTCGACAAAATCAGCGGTGGAGTTCACAAACCCCACCAATTTGACCGCCCGCACAACACGGCCAAGGTCGCCGCCACAAGCGGCTTTCAACTGGGCCAGCAGCGCAATCGCGCAGGTCTGCGCCGCTTGCGCCCCCTGCGCCACATCCAAATCGGCCCCAAGCTTGCCGGTTATCAACCCACCCGCCCCATCGCGGCTGATCTGACCCGAGATATAGACTTGGTTGCCCACTTGCACGAAGGGCACGTAATTGGCAGCGGGTGCAGGGGCGTCGGGCAAGAAAACGCCAAGTTCCGTCAAACGGGTTTCGATAGCAGACATGGTTCCTCCAAAAGACTAGGTCGTGGCTTAGGCTAAGCTTGGGGTATGACAGGGTAAAGACGGCGTTCTGCCGCCCTCAATTCTCGCGCATGGCCATGCGGAAATAATCGGTAAAGGGTTTGAGAAGATAGGCCATGGGCGTGCGATCGCCCGTGCCGATATAGGCTTGAACCGGCATGCCGGGGACGAGTTTTTCAGCCTTAAGCTTGGCCAATTCGCCGGCCTGCAAGATAATCTCGGCGCGGTAGAAGCTTTGGTGGCTGGATTGGTCGGTCATGGCATCGGCTGAAATCGTGGCCAAGGTGCCCACCAGTTGCGGCGTGGTGCGGGCGGAAAAGGCGGCAAAAGATACCCGCACCTCTTGGCCCAGATGCACCTCATCCACGTGGATCGGCGGGATTTGGGCGATGATGATCAGCGGGCGATCTTGCGGGATGATGTACATAATCGGGTCGGCGGGTCGGATCACCGCATGCGGCGTGGTCACAGCCAAGCCCAACACAATCCCCGAGACGGGGGCGCGGATGTCAAGCCGGTTGACCTGTTCTGTCAGGGCGCGGCGGCGCTCGGCCAGTTCTAAGGTTTTGTCGCCCATATCGCGCAATTGGGCATTGGCATCCTCGCGGCGGGCCGATTTGATCTGCAGGATTTGCAGTTTGGTTTCGGTCGCCTTGCCTTCGGCCTGCGCAAGGTTGGATTGTAATTCGCCCCGGTTGCCATCCAGCCGCGCCACTTCGCGCTTTAAATCCATGATTCGGGCCGATTGGGCCAAGCCCTTATCCAGCAAAGTTTGCTGATCGGCGATTTCGGGTTGCAGCAGGGCTATTTGGTCGTCAAGGGCGGCCATCTGGGCCGCAATCCCCTGCCCTTGCGAGGCGATCTGATCCAACCTTTGGCCCAACTGGTCGATCTGGGCGTTTTGGGTTTCCAAACGGGCGGCAAAAAGGCGCTTTTGCCCTTCGACTTGCTCTGCAACATCGGGGCGGGAGGCGATAAGGGCTGTCAGCTCTGCAGGAAAGACCGGCGCGGTCAAATCGTCGCGCTCGGCCTCTAGTCTTGCTTTGCGGGCCATGCCATCGAACAACTGCCCCTCTACAATGGCCAATTCGGCTTTGACTTGGGTGCCATCAAGGCGGATCAACAGGTCGCCAGACTTCACTGTCTGCGCCTCGACCACGGCGATTTCGGCGACAACACCGCCGTCGGGGTGCTGGACGACTTGGCGATTTTGTTCGACCTGCACCACACCGGGGGCGACGACCGCGCCGGAAATGGTGGTCATCATGCCCCAGCCACCGAAAAAGGCGATCAGCAGGCCGACGGTGATAATCCCGATCCAGATGGGCTGGCGTGACGACATAGCCGCGCTGTCGGGCGCGGGGGGTGGGGCCAAGACAGGCTTGGAAACTGCGGTGGTGCGGGGCTGATCCAGCGCCGTGGCAGAGGGCTTGGCCAAGGCCGTCGCCGAGAGCGTGGCGGGAACCGATGCCACATCCTCTTGGCGACCCTTGGGGTTTTGGCCGTCATCGGGCAGATCACTCATACCACACCTCCAGCCGCGGGGGTTTTGGCAATTTCGGCGTGGTTTTTAACCATTTCCTTCAAGACGGCGTCGCGCGGGCCAAAGGCGCGGCGCGCGCCGTCTTCCAAGACCAGCAACATTTCACATTCTTGAATGGCAGCGGGGCGATGCGCCATGATCAAGACAGCGCAGCCCGCCTCCTTCATCTGGCGAATCGCTTGGTTCAGCGCCATCGACCCGTCATTGTCGAGGTTGGAATTGGGCTCATCCAGCACCAAAAGCACGGGGTTGCCGTAAAGCGCGCGGGCCAGACCGATGCGTTGCACCTGCCCCCCCGACAACCGCCCCCCCAAGGCTTGCACGCGGGTGTCATAGCCTTCGGGCAGTTTGGTGATCATCTCATGGGCGGCGGCTTTGCGCGCCGCCTCGACCACAGCGGCCCCGTCGGGGTTTTGCTGCAATCTGGCAATGTTTTCGGCGATGGTGCCGTCAAACAAGGTGATTCTTTGCGGCAAGTAGCCGATATAGCTGCCCAACTGGTCAGGATCGTATTGATCCAGCGCCGCGCCATCCAGCCGCACCTTGCCCCCTGCGGGTTTCCAAGCGCCAATCAGCGCCCGGGCGAGGCTGGATTTGCCAGCCCCCGAAGGCCCGATGATCCCCATGGCCTGCCCCGGTTCAAGCCGGAAGTTAATCATCCGCAAGACAGCTTGGCTTTCGCCGGGGGGCACCACGGTCAGATTTTGCGCCTCTAGCAGGGCGCGCGGGCGGGGGAGTTGAGTATGGGCCGGTTCAGGCTGCACGCGCGAGAGCAGTTCTGACAGGCGAGCACGGCCCTCTTGCGCGCGGGTGACCAGGGCCCATTGGCCTACGACCATTTCAATGGGTTGCAAAGCACGACCCAAAAGGATGGACGCGGTGATCATCGCCCCCGAGCCCATCGCATTGTTCAAAACCAAATAGGCCCCCGCCCCCAACATGGCCGATTGCAAAAACTGGCGAAAAACCTTGGAAACCGTGCCGAAAACCCCACCAAGATCGGTCGCCACGATGCTTTGCTCTAGACCTGCGCGGCGCGCCACCTGCCAGCGGTCAAAGGCAGCATTGGTCATGCCCAAGGCTTGCACCACCTCTGCCTCTTGTTTGATGCCGTCAGAAAGTTGTTCCCCGCGCAGGGTCAAGGCACTGGCCTTTTGCAGCGGCGCCTTGGTCATCGCTTGGTTCAGCACGGTGACGACAATCAAAATCGCCCCGCCCGCCACAGACAGCCAGCCCAAAAGCGGGTGAAACACGAAGATCGCGGCCAAAAACATCGGTGCCCAAGGAATGTCAAAAAGCGCAATCAACACAGGCGAGGCCCAAAGCCGTTGAACCGCCTCAAGATCGCGCTGCGCGGCAAGGGCTGCAGGGTCGGTCGGCGCAAGGGCCATGCGTTTCATCGCGGCGGCGAAAACCCGGCGATCCAGCTTTTGCTGCATCCGCGCGCCGATCCGCGCCATGATGCGCCCGCGGGCGTAATCCAGCACGCCCATGGCCAGATACAAAACCGCCATCAGCGCCGACAAAGCCCACAAAGTCGGCTCTGATCGGCTGCCCAGCACGCGGTCATAGACCTGCAACATGTAAAGCGGGCCGGTCAGCATCAAAAGGTTCACGAAGATCGAAAAAAAGAAGGCGGCCAAAAGCAGACCCCGCAGATCACGGCGAGAGGCATCCAGTTCGTCACGGCCACGCTTGAATTCTATGGGTGCCATGCGGGTTGTCCTGACATTGTGGGAACTTGGGCAATAAATTACTTGGTAAGGGATGGCAAAGTGCATGCCGATTGTCTTGTCTTGGCGCGCAACATATGGCTTGAAGGAGAAAAGTAAAAGACTTGCCAACATATTTGGAAAAAGACCGGCCCGCATGACAAATTTTGGTTCCTTCATCTGGCGAAATGGCCCCAAGACCCCGATCCTTGCGGCCTTAGTGGCGCTGGGTTTGCAAGCCTGCGCGCCCGCAGTGCCCCCGCAGGGTATTGATGACCCGTTCGAGAAGCAAAACCGCGCCACCCATGCGTTGAACCTGAAACTTGACACCTACATCGTGCGCCCCTTGGCCAACAAAGCCACGCGGATTTTGCCGGACCCGGTGGTGAAAGGCGTCAGCAATTTTGCCGGCAACCTTGATCTGCCGGGCATGGTCGCCAATGACCTGCTGCAGGCCAAGGTCGGGGCCGCCGCGCAAAACACGCTGCGTTTTGCTGTGAACTCTACCATTGGAATCGGGGGGGTGTTTGACCCTGCCACCAAACTCGGCGCTGCGGCTAAAGACACCGACTTTGGCGAGACGCTGAGCGTTTGGGGCGTGGGCGAAGGGGCTTATGTCGAATTGCCGTTCTACGGCCCGTCCACCCAACGCGATGCGGTGGGGACCGTGGTGGATGTGATTTTCGACCCGACCCGCCTGTTTATCCCGAAAGACAAGCGCTGGGTCACAACCGCCGCCCAAATCGCCGCCCGCATCGGGGATCGTGGCCGCTATTCCGAAACGGTCGATTCGATCCTATATGGCAGTGCAGACGGCTATGCCCAAGCGCGGCTCTTGTATCTTGAGAACCGCCGCCACAATCTGGGCCAAACCACCGCCGAGTCAGAATTCGAGGACCCCTATGCGCAATAAAATCGACACCACCGCAATGACCCTGACCCGCCGGGCCTTTGGCGCGGGCCTTGCCTCGGGCGCGGGGTTTTTGGCCTTTGCCTTGCCGGTGCGGGCGTTGACGGTGGATCAAGCGCGCCAGCTTGTCGACAAGTTGATCGCCGACATCAATGCCACCATCAATTCGGGCAAGTCCGAACAGGCGATGTTTGGTGATTTCGAGCAGATCTTTGTCACCTATGCCGATGTGGCCACCATCGGCAGGTCGGCTTTGGGGCCTGCCTCAAAGCAGGCCAGTGCCGGGCAAATGGCGGCGTTCACCAAGGCTTATCAGGGCTATATCAGCCGCAAATACGGCCGCCGCTTCCGCGAATTCATCGGCGGCAAGATCGAGGTGACCGACGCGCGCCCCTACAAAAGCTACTACGAGGTCATCTCGACCGCGACTTTGCAGGGCGAGGCGCCGTTTGATCTGCGCTGGTGGGTCGGCGACAAGTCGGGGCGCAATCTGTTTTTCAACATCATCATCGAAGGCGTCAACATGCTGGCCTCCGAACGCACCGAGATTGGCGCGATCTTGGATAAGAACGGCGGCGATATCGATAAGTTGATCGCCGCGCTGAACGCCACCTGAACCCCGGCGAAAGCCTTAGGCGGGTGGGGGTTTCTAGGCCCTTTTGGGCGGGCCTTAGGTTCCCTTGCCCAGCAATTGCTGCAAGACCGCTGTAAAGGGATCAACGGGTGGCTCTTGCTGGCCACCGCTTGGCGGCAGCGGGGTGGCCGTGGCATCGGGCCCCGGCGGCTGGCGCGGTTCGGGCACGATCAGGGGCAGCGGAGTGATGGGCAAGCCGTCTTCGACACGGGTCATCACCTCGTGCCAGATTTCGGCGGGAATGCCGCCGCCGGTCACACCGGTCAGGGGGGTGTTGTTGTCATAACCCATCCAGACACCGGTGACGTAATCGGCGGTAAAGCCGATAAACCACGCATCGCGCGCCTCTGACGTGGTGCCGGTTTTGCCCGCCACGGGGCGGTCACCCAATTGCGCCCGCTGGCCAGTACCGTTTTGCACCACTTGGGTCATCATCCACGTCAGTTCCTTGGCGGCGGTGTCCGAGATGACGCGCGCCCCCATGCCGCCCGTCTGGCCGATCAGGGGCGTCTGGTCGCCCTTTAAAGACAGCTCGCGCAGCCCATAAGGGGCCACAGCCGATCCGCCGTTCAAAATGCCCGCATAAGCCCCCGTCATTTGCAATAAGGTCGCCTCAGAAGCCCCCAACGCCAAGGCAGGCCCCGCCGCCAGATCGCCCGATATGCCAAAGCCGTGGGCGGTATTGCGCACGGTATCCAGCCCCACCGCCATAGCAATCTTGACGGCGGGGATGTTGCGGCTTTCCTGCATGGCCTGATAAATCGGGATTACGCCTTTGTATTCGTTGTCATAATTACTAGGCGTCCAAGGGCCGGACCCCGGGATATTGACCGTCAGTGGGCTGTCTTCGACATAATCCATCGGGCTCCACCCGATATTCAACGCCGAGGCATAGACAAAGGGCTTAAAGCTTGACCCGGTCTGCCGCAGCGCCTGCGTGGCGCGGTTGAACGAACCCGCCTGCGGCAGATCGCGCCCGCCCACCATGGCCCGCACCGCGCCATCGGCGCTCATCACCACGATGGCTGCCTGGGCGTTAGAGCCTTGCTTTAGCTTTTGGGTGAAAACAGCCGTCAGCGCCTCTTCGGCGGCTTTTTGCAGGCGCGGGTCCAGTGTTGTCTTGATGATCACATCTTCGGTCGTTGTATTGCCCAGATAGGCGGGTGTGCTTTCCATCACCCAATCGGCAAAGGCCCCACCCGCATTCCGCGCCGCGGCCTGCGACAGTGCGGCGGGATGGGCCAAGGCATCGTCGGCCTCGGCCTTGGTCAGAAAGCCTTGCTCCTGCATCAATCCGATGATCACCGCCGCCCGATCGCGGGCGCGTTGCAGGTTGTTGGTGGGCGCATATTTCGACGGCGCTTTCAAAAGCCCCGCCAACATCGCCGCTTCGGCAGGCGACAGATTGGCTGCCGATTTGCCGAAATACCGCTGCGAGGCCGCTTCAAACCCGCGACTGCCCGCGCCCAGATAGGCGCGGTTGAAGTAGATCGTCAGGATTTCGTCCTTGGTATACTTGGCCTCCATCACCAAGGCATAGGGCACCTCTTTGATCTTGCGCTTGAGCCCGCCGGAACGACAATCATCTTCATAAGCGCTTTCAGACTTCCACTGGGTCGGATCATAGTCCACCCCAAGGCACAAAAGCTTGGCGGTTTGCTGGGTGATGGTCGACCCGCCATTGCCCTCAAACGCGCCGCGCCCGGCGCGCAGGTTGATCGCCACGGCCGAGATGATACCGCGCGGACTGATCCCGAAATGCTGGTAAAAGCGCTTGTCCTCGGTGGCAATCACCGCGTGCAGCAGGTTGGGCGAGACGGTTTGTGGTGTCACCTGCCCGCCAAAGGTTTCGCCGCGCCACGCAAAGACCTGATCATTGGCATCCAGCATGGTCACAGACCCCCGCGCCCGCCCGTCGATCAGGGCAGAGACGGGGGGCAACTGGACATAGAAGTACAAAACCGCGCAGCCCAAGATCGTGCCACCCACGACCGTTGCACGCCAGAATATCCCCCAGACAATGCGCCACAAAAAATGCACCAGCCCCGCCACGATCCCCCGTTTGCGCTTTGGCCTTGCGCGCGCACTCATCGCCTTGGCGGATGGCTTGGAAGGGGGTTTTCCCCGCCCGCCTGCAGGGGCTTGATTGCGCCTGTCTGCGGTCAAAGGCCGCCCTTTTGGTGTGGATGACATCGTAAACCTTTGCCTGTGCCCGTAAGGCGCCGCCCATTGCGGGCTTGTGCTAGGTCAGCTTACCGCGCCCAGCTGGAAATGTGGAGCATGTCTTACCGCCGATTGAGATCACATTTCGCCTAATTTTTAATCTATTTTTCTATTCCGCAAATTTTTTATGCAAATCCGCCGCCTCATTTCCACCTCAGGCCCCCGCCAACTTGCGCTGTCGCGGCGAAAGATACGTCCTAGACTGGCGACACCCCGCAGTTCACTCACAAGAGGTGCATTTTGAAACTTATTATTGCGGCCATCAAGCCGTTCAAACTGGAAGAAGTGCGCGAGGCCCTGACCGCAATTGGCGTGCGCGGCATGATGGTCACAGAGATCAAAGGTTTTGGCCTGCAATCGGGTCATACCGAGATTTACCGCGGCGCGGAATACGAAGTGAACTTCGTGCCGAAAGTTCGCATCGAGGTGGTCGTGGCCGATGGTCTGGCCGATCAGGTGGTCACCACGATCACCAAAACAGCCCGCACCGGCAAGATCGGGGACGGCAAGATTTTCGTGCTTGACGTGGCGGCAGCGGTCCGCGTGCGCACGGGCGAAACCAATGACGATGCGCTGTAAGCCTTTGGCCTAGGGGATAATTGTGATGAAACTTATGTCGAAAATTTCAAAGGCGGGGGCGCTTGCAGCGTCTATCAGCGCAGCAGCTCCCGTTTGGGCGCAGACGGCCCTGATCAAGGCGCCCGATGCCGCAGCACAGGCGGGGATGGTGAATAAGGGCGATACAACCTGGATGCTGGTGTCCTCAGCGCTTGTGCTGTTGATGGCCATTCCGGCCTTGGGGCTGTTTTACGGCGGTCTGGTGCGGTCTAAGAACATGCTCAGCGTGTTGATGCAGACCTTTATGATCGTGTCTTTGGTGGCGATTTTGTGGGTGGTGTTTGGCTATTCCTTGGCCTTCACGCCCGGGTCGGCCTATGTCGGCGGGTTGTCCAAGGCGTTCTTGGCGGGTGTGGGTGTTTCAACCTTTGCCGCGACTTTTTCCAACAACGTCTATATTCCGGAATATGCCTTTGTCATCTTCCAGATGACCTTTGCCTGCATCACGCCCGCGCTGATCGTGGGGGCCTTTGCCGAGCGGATCAAGTTCTGGCCGCTGATGCTGTTTTGCGGCCTTTGGGTGACGATCGTCTATTTCCCGATCGCGCATATGGTCTGGTACTGGTCCGGCCCGGACTTTCTGGCCGATAACCCCACTGACATGGGCCTGATCTGGGGCTGGGGCGCGCTGGACTTTGCTGGCGGCACGGTGGTGCATATCAACGCAGGCATCGCAGGTTTGGTGGGCTGTTTGGTGATTGGCAAGCGCGTGGGCTTTGGCAAGGAAAACATGGCGCCGCATTCGCTGACGATGACGATGATTGGCGCATCTATGCTGTGGGTGGGCTGGTTTGGCTTTAACGCCGGATCAAACCTAGAAGCCAACGGCCTTGCCGCACTGGCGTTCATGAACACCTTTGTCGCCACGGCCGCAGCGGCGCTGTCTTGGACCTTGGTGGAACAACTTCGCCACGGCCGCCCGTCGTTGCTAGGCGCTGTGTCCGGCGCTGTGGCAGGTTTGGTCGCCGTCACACCTGCGGCAGGCTATGCGGGGCCGATGGGGGCGATTGTGCTGGGGCTGATCGTCTCGCCGGTGTGTTATACCTTTGTGTCCTATGTGAAGGGCAAGTTCGGCTATGACGACAGCTTGGACGTGTTCGGCGTGCACTGCGTGGGCGGTATTCTTGGGGCGATCGGCACGGGCATTTTGGCCGACCCGTCCTTGGGCGGTCAGGGGTGGATGGATTACACCGTCTTTCCGGCGGTGGCAGGCACCTTCGACATGGGCGCGCAGGTGATCACCCAGATTAAGGCCGTGCTGGTCACGCTGGTCTGGTCGGGTGGGGTGTCGCTGGTGCTGTTCTGGGGCATCGACAAAATCTTCGGCCTGCGCCCGTCGAGCGATGACGAACGCCAAGGCTTGGATCAAACCTCGCACGGCGAAAACGCTTACAACAGCTAAAGGCGATCCCGTCCAGGGCGGATCCTCCCCTGCCTTGGATATGGCAAACGGCCCGTGCCCCTCCCGCACGGGCCGTTTTTTATGGCGCAGGCCAGATTAGAACGGGCCAGATCAGAACGGGCCAGATCAGAACGGGCCAGATCAGAAATAACCGCGCGGGATCAGGTTGTGCTGATGCGCTTCGCGCGACAGATCCTCGCGGAAATCGGGATGCGCGATCGAGATCAGCAGTTGCGCCCGTTCCGCCACCGTGCGGCCCTTGAGGTTGACCATGCCGTATTCGGTCACCACATACATCATATCGCTGCGCGGGGTGGTCACGATGTTGCCCTTGGTGAGGGCCGTGACGATGCGGCTTTTGCGCTCGCCTTTCTTGTCATAGGTCGAGGCGAGGCACACAAAGCTTTTGCCCCCCTTTGACGCATAGGCCCCCCGCACAAACTGCGACTGCCCCCCCGTGCCCGAAATGTGGCGGTAGCCATCCGATTCGGACGCCGCTTGGCCCTGCAAATCCATCTGCGTGGTGTTGTTGATCGCCGCCACCTTGTCGTTTTGCATGATGACATGGGGCATGTTGGTGTAATCCACAGGGTGGAATTCGACCATCGGGTTGCGGTGGATAAAGTCGTACAGATACTGCGCCCCAAGCGAAAAGGTGCAGACCATCTTGCCGGGGTTGATCTGCTTTTTCGCGCCCGTGATGCGCCCAGCGCGGTACAGATCGACGATGCCGTCGGTCATCATCTCGGTATGGATGCCCAGATCTTGCACGCCGCTTTCCGCCAAAAGGCTGCACACGGCATTGGGCATGCCGCCAATGCCGATTTGCAAGCAGGCCCCGTCTTCAATCTCGGCCGCGATCAGGCGGGCGACGGCGCGGTCGACATCGGTGTTCACGGGCTTGGGCAGTTCGGCCATGGGCTGGCTGTCACCGGCCAGAATGAAATCCACCTCTGACATATGCACGCCGGTGCCTTCCCCCATGACATAGGGCAAGGCGGCGCATTCCTCGACGATCACCACTTTGGCGCGTTCGACCAAGGCGCGCATCCACAGGTTTGACGGGCCAAAGTTGAAATAGCCGTTGGCATCGATGGGCGCTGTTTTGAACACCGCAATATCGACAGGGTCGATGAAGCGGCGGTAATAGTCGGGGATTTCGCCCAAATGCACAGGCAGGTAATGCGCGATCCCCTGATCATGCTTGCGCCGATCATAACCGCTGAAATGGGTGGAGAACCAAAAGACATGCTCGCCTTCGGGATCCGCCTCTAGCACCGCGCGCGCGCGGGTCGACAGGCAAGAGCGGATGCGCAGATTGGTGACTTGGCCCAAGCGTTTGGCCAAGGCTGCATCAAAGACATCAGGCTGGCCCAGCACGGCCCCATAATCCAGCCACATCCCCGATTGCACAAGGGCGGCTGCCGCCTCTGCCGTGATCCTTTGGGCCGCTTTCGCCATTGCGCCGTTCCTTCGTTGCCGCCTGTGTCCGGCGCAATCAACCACGATGCGGGGCTGGAAAAAAGCGCGAAAATGACGGGCCAAGCGCCAAGCCCGCCCGTTGCAGCGGGGGTTTCACACCCCCGCACCCCCGTGGAGTATTTAGACCAAGATGAAGATCAGCCACCGACCAAGGCTATGGCTTGGGCAAGGATCGGCACCGTGCGGGCGTTCAGGCCCGCGATGTTGATGCGGCTGTCACCGACCATATAGATGCCATGGGTGTCGCGCAGCGTGTTAACCTGCGCCTCGCTCAGCCCCAGCCGCGAGAACATGCCGCGGTGGTGGGCGACAAAATCGTAGCGGTCGGAATTGGTGGCGCGGCGCAATTCTTCGGCCAAGGACTGGCGCAGCGTCAGCATGTTCAGGCGGACCTCTTCCAATTCGGCCTGCCAATCGGCGCATAGGGCGGGGTCTTCCAGAATCATCGTCACCAACCGCGCGCCGTGGTCGGGCGGAAAGGAAAAGTTCTGCCGGTTCAGATAGGCCAGATTGGCCTGCACCACAGTTTTGCGCGACGGCTCGCCCAGCGCGATCAACACACCGGTGCGTTCACGGTAGATGCCGAAGTTTTTCGAACAAGAGGCGGCGATCAGCACCTCGGGGAAGTGCGATGCAATCAGGCGGGTGGCGGCGGCGTCAGATTCTAGCCCGTCGCCAAAGCCTTGATAGGCCAGATCGACGAAGGGAACGGCGCCGCGGTTCGCAAGAATGTCTGCGATCTTGGCCCAAAGTTCGGCGGAAGGGTTCGCGCCGGTGGGGTTGTGGCAGCAGCCATGCAGCAAAACCACATCGCCCTTGGCCACTTTGGCCAGATCGGCCAGCAGTCCGGCTTCGTCCAAGCCGCCGGTGGTCGCATCAAAATAGCGATATTCGGCGATATTCAGGCCCAAATAGCGAATGATCGAGGGGTGATTGGGCCACGTCGGATTGGAAACCCACACCGTGGCCTTGGGCGACGCCATCTTGACCAGTTCTAACGCCTGATGCAGCGCCCCCGTGCCGCCCGGCGTTGCAGCCACAGCCGCGCGGTCGGCAAAGCCCGACCCCAAGATCAGGTTGACCATTGCGGCGTGAAAGGCGGGTTCACCGGCGAGGCCGGTGTAGGTCTTGGTCACCTCACGCTCCCACAACTGCTTTTCGGCAGTCTTGACCGCCCGCATAACAGGGGTCAGGCCCGTGGCGTCTTTATAGACGCCCACGCCAAGGTCGATCTTGGCGGGGCGCGGGTCTTCGCGAAACTGCGCCATCAGGACCAGGATTTTGTCTTGCGGCTGCGGGGTGAGAGCTTCCAGCATCATCGTTCCTATCATCGCCCCGTCTTCAGCGGGCGGGGCCTTTTTCTACAAAAAGGTCGTCGTACATGCCCCATTCGGCCCAAGAGCCGTCATACAGCGCATGCGATTTATGGCCAATGCGTTCCAGCGCCAGCGACAGGATGGCGGCGGTGACGCCCGACCCGCAGGTGGTGATGGCGGGCTTGGACAGGTCAACCCCAGCGGCTTGAAAGACAGCGCGCAGATCGGGCACGGATTTCATCGTGCCATCGGGGTTCAGCACCGCGCTAAAGGGCACGTTGCGCGCGCCGGGAATATGGCCTGACCGCAGGCCGGGGCGGGGTTCGGGGGCTTCGCCGGCAAAACGCGCGGCGGCGCGGGCGTCGATGATCACGGCCTCGCCCAGTTTGGCGGCATGGGCCACTTGGGTGACGTCTTTCACCAGATGGTTCTGGCGGCTGGTGGTCATGTGGCGATCTTTGACGATGGGGGGCATGTCTTCAATCTCGCGCCCTTCGGCCAGCCATTTGGGCAGGCCGCCGTCCAGCACGGCGACATCCATCTTGCCCATCAGGCGGAATGTCCACCACACACGGGCGGCGGAAAACAGGCCCGCGCTGTCATAGACCACCACCTGATGCCCGTCCCCCACGCCCATGGCCCGCATCCGGGCGATGAACTTTTCGGGCGGCGGGGCCATATGGGGCAGGGACGAGCGGCTGTCGCTGATCTCGTCAATGTCAAAGAACCGCGCGCCGGGGATATGGGTCAGGGCATAGTCGGCCTTGGCATCGCGCCCCGATCCGGGCAGATACCAAGAGGCATCCAGCACCCGCAGATCAGGGTCTTTCAGATGGGCGGCAAGCCAGCCCGTCGACACCAGCGTTTTTGGATCGTCCACCGCACCATCCCCCTTTTTCACCGCAAAGCTTGTCGCCCAAGCTTGGCCCATTGCCAAGCCCCGCCTTACCCGCGAAAGCCGTTCTTCATAATCCGCGCCTTTTGGCGTTCCCAATCGCGCTTGGCCGAGGTTTCGCGCTTGTCGGCCAGCTTCTTACCCTTGGCCACGCCCAGCTTTAGCTTCACAAAGCCGCGGTCGTCGAAATACAGCTTCAGGGGCACGATCGTCATCCCCTCGCGCCCGACCGAGTTCGACAGGCGCGACAATTCCTTGCGCGACACCAACAGCTTGCGGCGGCGGCGCTCTTCGTGGCCAAAGGTTTTGGCGGGCAGATAGGGCGCGATATAGCCGTTGATCAGCCACAATTCCCCGCCTTCAACCGAGGCGTAGCTTTCGGCGATGTTCGATCCGCCTTGGCGCAAAGACTTGACCTCGGACCCCATCAGCATGATGCCGGCTTCCAGATCGGATTCGATGTGGTAATCAAACCGCGCGCGGCGGTTTTCGGCGATCAGTTTGGAATTGGGGTCGGATTTCTCTGCCATGATCGGACGGAAATAGGCCAGAGCGCAGGGTTAGTCCAGAGAGGGCCTGTGATCTTGGCGCAAATCGCTTTGGCCTAGCGCTTGGGGCGCTGCACCAGCAAGATCAAGCCGCAAGCCACAATCAGCGCCGATCCGGCAAGGGTCAGCGCATCGGGGCGCTCGCCAAAGACCAGCGTGCCAACGGTCAGGGCAAAGACAATCCGCGTATAGCGAAAGGGCGTGACAGCCGAGACTTGGCCCGTGCGCATCGCTTGGGTCAAAGCGCCGTAGCCTGCGATGCCAAAGAGACTAGCCCCCGCCATCAATCCAAGCCCTTGGGCATTGGGCCAAGCCAGACGGCCTGTCACCGCCAGCATGCCAAAGCCGCACAGCGCCAGCACCGCGAAGCCCGCGACCCCCAGTTGCGCGTTCGACAGCGCAGGCGGTGCGGCGCGGGTGGCCAGATCACGGCCCGCAAAGCCCAGCATCCCCGCCAGTGCGAGAAAACTAAGGGCCGAAAAGCCCGACACTCCGGGGCGCAGAATAAGCAGCACCGCCAGAAACCCCGTCACGATCAAGGCGGCGCGAAACAGCCCAACCTTTTCGCCAAACAGCAGCGCCGCCACGGGAACAACGACCAAAGGTGTGGCCTGCAAAATCGCCGAGGCGGTGGAGATCGGCGTCAGCGCCACGGCCAGCGCGTAAAACAGGCGGCCTGCCACCTCGAACGACGACCGCACGGCCATGGTGCGCGACAGGGCGGCGCGGGGAAGCGGAAGGCTGCCAGCACGCAAGGCAATGGTTGCAAACCACAAAATCCCCACAAGTCCTTCAAAGGCCAGCACTTGCCCCAAAGCCATCTGCGCGGCGGCCAGCTTTAAAAACCCGTCCTCAGCGGCAAACCCCGCCATAGAGGCCATCATCCACAGGCTACCGCGCAGGTTGTCAGAGGCCATGCGCATCTCCTGTCAATTTCGGATGACCCACGTCTGAAGGCGCAGGCTTAGATCAGGCCCGATCAGATAAGACCGGCAAACTGCATCGCAGCCTTGATCTTGGCTTTGGTGCCTTCGGTCAAGGTCAGCAAAGGCAAGCGCACCTCTTCAGCACACAGGCCCAGCAGCGATAGACCGTACTTCGCGCCCGCCAGCCCCGGCTCGATGAAAATCGCCTCGTGCAGGGGCATCAGACGGTCTTGGTAGTCCAAGGCGGTGGCATAATCGCCGCGAAGAGTCGCCTCTTGGAATTCGGCGCAGAGTTTGGGGGCCACGTTGGCGGTGACAGAGATGCATCCCACCCCGCCATGGGCGTTAAAGCCCAAAGCCGTGGCATCCTCGCCCGACAGCTGAATGAAATCTTTCCCGCAAGCGGCGCGCTGCATCGGCACGCGTTCGATCTTGCCGGTCGCATCCTTGACCCCGATGATACGCGGCAACTTCGCCAGCGAGCCCATCGTATCGGGCAGCATATCCACGACCGAGCGGCCGGGGATGTTGTAGATGATGATGGGCAAGGTGCAGGCATCATGCAGCGCGGTGAAGTGTGCGATCAGACCGGCCTGCGTGGGCTTGTTGTAATAGGGTGTGACGACCAAAGCGGCATTTGCGCCGACCTTTTCGGCATGGCGGATCAGGTCGATCCCTTCGGCGGTGTTGTTCGACCCTGCCCCCGCAATCACCGGAATGCGGCCTGCGACCACGCGGACCACGTCCTCGACCACTTGGCGATGCTCGTCATGGCTGAGCGTGGGGCTTTCGCCCGTGGTGCCCACCGGCACCAACCCGTGCGAGCCTTGGGCGATGTGCCATTCGACCAAGTGTGTGAGCGTGACCAAATCCAACGCGCCGTTCTTGAACGGCGTGACCAGGGCGGGAAAAGACCCTTTGAACATGGCAACGACTCCTTGGTTGGCGGGCGGCATGCCCGAAGATGCGCGCCCTTCCTAACGGCAGTTGCGCGCTTTGCCAAGCATGGGCGGCAGACCACCGATCACGCGCTTTGATGTTGTGGGGCAAGCGCACTTCAGGCAAGCTTGATCCATGTTAAAAATCGCCTCCGTCCTGCGCCTTGTAGCCCTTCTGACAGGGTTGGCTTTCAGCCCCACCCTTGCCGCTGATCCTAGTGAAATCAGCGCCTTGCGCGATGCGCAGGGACTGGCCGACCAAAACGATTGGCCCGCGGCCACAGCCCGCGCCCAAGAGGCAGGTGCAATGGGGGCCGACATCATCGAATGGCAACGCCTGCGGGCGGGCGAGGGGCTTTTGGGCGATTACGAAGCCTTCCTGTCGCGCCACCGCGATTGGCCCGGCCTGCCCTATCTTAAAGCGGCCGGAGAGGGGGCGGTCGCCCGCTCCACCGACCCTGACCGCGTTTTGCGCTACTTTGCCGATACCCCCCCCGCCAAAGCCGCAGGCGTTCTGGCGCTGACCGCCGCGCTGGAAGCCAAGGGCCGCCATGCCGATGCGGTCAAGGCGGCAACGATGGGCTGGGCCAAGTTGAAATTCACCGCCGACGAGCAAGCGCACCTGCTCGCCGGTTATGGCCCCGATCTGCGCGTGGCGCATGAGCTGCGCCTTGACGCCATTCTATGGGACGGCACGCGTGCCGATGAAGGCGCACGGATGCTGCCCTTGGTGCCCAAGGACTACGCCGCTCTTGGCGCAGCCCGCCTTGCGCTGCACGCCGACAAGGCCGGGGTTGCGGCTTTGGTCAGCGCCGTGCCCAAGGCGCTGCGCGACGACCCCGGTCTGGCTTTTGACCGCTTTTTGTACCGGATGCGCCACGAAAACTACGCCGATGCGGCAGCCTTGATCATAGACCGCTCCACCTCGGCCAAGCGGTTGGGTGATCCTGCGGCTTGGGCCGCCAAACGGGCCGATCTTGCGCGTATTCTAATGCGCAAGGGTTCAGCGAAAAGCGGCTATCTGGTGGCATCGGCCCATCAGTTGGCAGACCCGGGCGATAGCACCGATCTGGAGTTTCTCAGCGGCTTTGTCGCTCTGCGTAAGCTGAACGATCCAGGCCTTGCGCTGACGCATTTTCGCCGTCTGGCGGGGGCCACCACCCCCATCAGCCAGTCGCGCGCGCAGTACTGGATGGGCCGCGCCTATGACGCCTTGGGCGATAAGACCAAAGCGCGCACCGCTTACGCCAAGGCGGCCAAGTATCACACCTCGTATTACGGCCTTCTTGCGGCGGAAAAGCTGGGCTTGGATCTGGATGCAAGCCTTGTGTCCAATGCCCCGCCGCCGGGCACATGGAAGGATGCAAGCTACGCCAAGTCCTCGGTGCTAGAAGCCGCCATCCGCATGGCCGCTGCGGGCAATGAACAGCTTTCGGCCCGCTTTATGTTGCATTTGGGCGAAAGCCTGTCAGACGCCGAGTTGGGCACGCTGGCGGGTTTGGCGCTGCAGTTGAAGCTGTACCGCGCCTGTGTGCTGATCGCCAAAGCCGCCACCGAACGCGGGGTGATCTTTCCGGGCGCCTATTTTCCGGTTCCCGATCTGATCCCGGAAACGTTGCCTGTCAGCCGCGCGCTGGTGCTGTCCATCGCGCGGCGCGAAAGCGAGTTTGACCCCGAGGCGCGCAGCCCCGCAGGAGCCCTTGGCTTGATGCAGATGCTGCCTGCGACCGCAGCCAAGGTGGCCAAAGATCAGGGGATCGCGTTTTCAAAGGCTCGGTTGGGCGCAGACCCGGCATACAACGCCAAACTCGGGGCGGCTTATCTGAAGGAACTGGTCGATAAATTCGGCCCCTCGGTGGCTTTGATCGCGTCGGGCTATAACGCAGGACCCGGCCGCCCGCGCGGCTGGATCACTGCCTTTGGCGACCCGCGGCTGGCGGGCACCGATGTGGTGGATTGGGTCGAGATGATCCCCTTCACCGAAACGCGCACCTATGTCATGCGCGTGACCGAAGGCGTGGTGATCTACCGCGCGAAGCTGCGCGGAACGGCCGGCTCGGTGAACGTGACCGATGAGTTGACCGGACGCTAGGGCTTGAGCCAGACCGACAGATCAACCTTGCGGCCCGTGCCAAGGTCTAATCCGGTCACGCGCCCCAAGCGCTGCACGCCAGCAGGGGCGGTGTGTGTGGGCAAGGCAAAGACTTGACACCCCGCATCAGCCAAGCCTGTGATAATCTGCTCTTGAGGGTGAAATTCCACACGGGCATCGGTCAGGAAAACCAAGGACGGCTCGGCATAGCCTGCCACGCGAAAGCTGCAGTGAGGATAGCTCGCCGCAAAGGCGGCCAGCGGGCGGGCAGGCCAAAGTGCGTCTAGCCCTGCCAGTGTCGGGTAAACCGTGGCATTCAGCGCTAAGCCGCCCATGGCAAGGGCTATGGCCAAGGGCACGGCCCCTGACCGCGCCGCCCAAAAGATAAAGCCAAGGCTTGCGGTCACAGCCGCCGCACCACCCCAAAAGGCGGGCGGCATGGCCAAGCCCAACTGGCCCGCTTGCCACACCAAAGCCGCAAGCAGGGCCAACGGCAAAAGCCCCGCCACGGCCATCGGCCAAACCCTGCGCAAAGCCCCGCTTTGCACAGCATAAGCCACCAAAAGCGCCAAAGCCGGATAGGTGGGCAAGGTATAATGCACCAGTTTGGTCGGCAGCGCCTCAAAGATCACCCATGTCGGCAGCAGGTAGATCAGGCCAAACTGCACCACCTCCTGCCGCCGCCCTGCCCAGATCGCAGGAAGGCTTGCCGCCAAAGGCATCGCCGCAGGCCAAAAGGTCAGCCATATGGCGGCCAGATAAGACCCCGGGGGTGCCCCGTGCTTTTCTTGGGCCGAGGCCATCTTGTCGATCATGTCCGCGCCCAGCGACGCGCCCCAAAACGCGCCGTGGCTGACAACCGAGATCGCCACAAACCACGGTGCGGCCAAAGCGGCAAACACACCCAGCCCCGCAACAGGCCGCAAGTGCCGCAGCGGCGCGATGCTGCGCGCAATCAAACACTGACCCGCTAAAGTCAGCCCCAAAACCATCGGCCCGATCGGTCCCTTGATCAAAGTGCTTGCCGCCAAGACAGCCCAAAACCCCATCGCCAAGGCCCAAGACACCCCCTTGTCGCGCGCACTTTTGGCCAGAATAAATTGCCCTGCCGCCACACTGGCCAGCAACATGGCATCGGTCTTGGCCAAATGCGCCTCGGCCCCCAGCATCACACTGGCCGCCAAAGCGACAGCGGCCAAAAACGCCGCCTCGCGCCCCAGATACAGCCGCGCTGTGGCATGGGTGAAGCCCACCGCCAATAACGCGCCCAGCAAGCTGACCAGCCGATAGGACCAGATCTGGTCCGGCTGCCCGGTCACCGCCGCTGCCGCCGCCTGCATCCAGTAAACCCCCACGGGCTTTTTATACCGTGGCGCCTCCCCAAAATGAATATCCACCCAATCGCCCGAGGCCAGCATCTGCCGCGAGGCCTGCGAGAACAGCACCTCGTCGCGGTCCACCGGCGGCAGGCTGAAAAACCCCGGCAAGGCCATGGCCAGCATCACCAAAAGGGCCAAGCCCAAGCCCCGCCCCTTAGCCACCTGATGCGCAATCCAGTCCATGCCGCCCCTCGCTGTTCATCTTGGCACAAATACTCGACGGGGGGTCTGGGGGGTGTCAAACCCCCCAGCCGGAGCCGCCGCGCGCCCTAGCCGTTCTCGCGCAAAACCGTGCCAGCCAGATACAGCGACCCGCAAATCAGCACACGGGCATTGGGGGTTTGGGCGGCTATGGTGCCCAATGCCTCGGCCACTGATCCGGCGATCTCGGCCTTGATCCCTGCCGCCAAGGCGGCGTCGCGGGTTTGCGTGGCGGGAAGCGTATTCTTCTCGCCCGGAATCTCGACCGCGTGCAGGGCGGTGGTTTGGGGGGCCAAAGGCACCATATAGCCGCGCACGTCTTTCGTGTTCAGCATCCCGCAGATCAGATGGGTTTCGCGCACAGGCATCCGCGCCAAAGTGGCCGCAACCGCTTGGCCGCCTGCCGGATTATGGCCACCGTCCAGCCAAAGCTCTACCTGCGGAGCAAGGTCTACCAAGGGACCATGGCGCAACCGTTGCATCCGCGCGGGCCAAAAGGCTTGGGTCACCGCCGCCTCGCACTGCGCTGCCGTGGCCCCCAGATGGCGCAGGGCGGTCAGGGCAGCCCCGGCGTTGTGGATCTGGTGCGGGCAGAGTAGTTTGGCA
>Ga0114958_10001290_pt1 | contig 19920 bp, 18 predicted proteins | sample C_130208_EF_Meta_FD_89577 | JGI IMG/M metagenome (GOLD analysis project Ga0114958, IMG submission 89577) | Freshwater microbial communities from Lake Croche, Canada to study carbon cycling - C_130208_EF_MetaG | ecosystem: Environmental > Aquatic > Freshwater > Lake | place: Lake Croche, Canada...
GAAGTTAAGTCCGATTGCGCAGATGGTACTGCAATTTGTGGGAGAGTATGTCGCCGCCTTTTTTTATAAAACCCCAACTTGAAAAAGTTGGGGTTTTTTTATATAGCTGTGACGTGTTCGAATTATTTATTCGTAGAATTTTTCTTAAACTTTAATCTTAAAGGAAAAATTGTTTATTGATAGTGTATTAAGGAAGTATTAATTCTATTCCTAAAAAAATTGTATTTATAATATAATAAAAACTTTAGAAAAGTAAGTTTGTTGAACTAGTTAAATTTTAAATTTAGACGAGTTTCAATGCTTCAATTAAAATATCAATATCTTTTTTGGTGTTATAATGACTGAATGAAATGCGTAACCCTGGTTTTTTTATATCAGCTTCTGAAAGGATTTCAGCTAATACATGAGAAGGTTTTATGCTACCACTTTGGCAAGCGCTACCGCGTGAAACGGCTATTCCTTTCATGTCTAGATTGAATAAAATCATCGCTGTTTTATCTTCTGTAAAAGGCAGTAATACGTTTAGAATATTATAAAAACCATCAGCTCCATTGAATTTAACTTCTGGAAAGCTAGTTTTCAATTGAGTTTTGCAATAGCTTTTCAATTCGGTTATAGCAGTTCTTTCCGCTTCTAAATGTTCATAGGACAATTCCAATGCTTTTGCCATTCCTGCCACTTGATGGACGGCTTCAGTTCCAGCACGGAGCCCTTTTTCTTGTTCGCCGCCAAAAAGCATTGGTTGCAAAACAATCCCTTTTTTTACATAAGCAAATCCAATGCCTTTAGGTCCATGAAATTTATGGGCGCTTGCCACAATAAAATCTATCGGAAGTAGGTGTAAATTTAATTCTGTTTTTCCAACTGATTGTACCGTGTCGCAATGAAAAAGTGCTTGGTGTTGTTGACAAATTCTACCTGTTTTTTCTATATCTAAAACAGTTCCAATCTCATTATTCACGTGCATTAATGATACTATTGTCTTCAGATCTTTAGAAAGTAAATTTACCAAATGTGTCATGTCAATTGCGCCATTAGGGAGGATTTTTATAAAATCAACTTCAATATTGTGTTTATTTTGTAAATTTTTAACAGTATATAATGTTGCATGATGTTCAATTCTGCTTGTAATAATGCGTTTTATGTGTAAATCCTTTACAGCACTTGTAAGAATCCAATTGGTTGCTTCCGTTGCATTTGAAGTAAATATAATTTCCTGTGCATTACAATCTAATAATCTAGCAATTGTTTTTCTTGACGTTTCTAAAATTGTTTTTGCACTTCTCCCAAAACTGTGGGATGAAGATGGATTTCCAAAATCATTTTGAAGCACTTGCATCATTTCTATAATCACTTCTTGCCGAAGTGGGGTAGTTGCAGCATTATCGAGGTATGTGTTTTTCATCTAGCATTTTGAATTACAAAGTTAAAATTTCAAAGGCAATTATTTCGTATTTTGTTTAAAATAAATTTCAGTGGCTCCCAATCCGTATTTTTGATAATTGGCATCTTGAAACGAAATATTGTCGTAATTCTTTAACATAAAATCGAGTTCGGCTTTCAAAACTCCTTCGCCAACTCCATGTATAAAAACAATTTTTGGTATGCGATTTCTTATGGCAAATTCGAGGTGTTTTTTTGCGGTTTCGGTTTGAATATTTAGGATATCATAGTTACTCATTCCACGTGAATTTTTTGTTAATTTTTCTATGTGCAAATCAAATTCCGGAACGCCTTTTTCGATTTTATCAGACTTAAAAATGAATTTGTTTTGCTTTTTTGAAGATTGCATGTCATTCTTTATTTTATCTAATGTATCACTTTTATTTATCGAATTTAATACATTGGTATTGTTTATTTTAACTATATCGTTGACAAAATAAGTCATCATAAAGCCATCCTTTGTTTCAATACTGATTTCACTATTTTTGATCGCTATTACTACTCCGTCAATTGTTTCGTCAAGGACCGAAATTTTATCGCCAATATTAAATAATTTTGTGTTCATCATCTTTGTCTTTGGGTGGAATTTTTGCCGAAAATTTCATTAATCCAAACATAAAAATAGCCATACAAATTATTGAGATAATTACGTTTGGTTTAGGAGAATTTTGCTCGTAAAAAGCAATAAAAATTGCTATAATCATTATTGGAATTATAAACTTTTTCATAAGTGTATTTTAAAATTCAAAAATAGAAAACTTAAATTAGTTAAACGGTTTTTAATTTTTTATTTGTAAAATTGTAACACAAAAGAATAGTATGGAAAATTACATGTTGCCTTGTATGTTCAAAAAAATGTTTGGTGTAGATTGCATTGGTTGCGGCATACAGCGTTCCTTTAATTATATATTTCAATGCGAATTTGTAAAAGCTTTTTATATGTTTCCAGCTATTTACACGACTATTCTTTTTTTTGTTTCAATTGCTTTATTTGTAATTGACAAAAAACGTAATTATCATAAAATTATCATTTCTTTGGCAATTGTAAATGCATGTATTATGATTCTTTCGTATGTTTACAAAATGAGATTTCTTTACTAACTATTAACTTTAAACACAATGGAAAAACAAAAATTACCCAATACCACAGCTGTATTAGTACTTGGAATACTATCAATTTTAACCTGCTGCTGCTATGGAATTATTGGATTGGCTTTAGGAATTGTCGGATTAGTTTTAACCCACAAAGATTTAATTGTTTATAATCAATCTCCTGAAAAATATGATAATTACCCAACGCTTAATACGGGTAAAATACTTTGCATTATAGGAATAGTTTTGAGTGCAATTGCTATTTTATATTTTATTTGGATAATAAAAATGATAGGGTTAGACGCCTTGAGTGATCCTTCTTTATTACAAGAAAGAATAAAAAATTTACAGAGTCTTCGTTAAAAATAAAAACCACTTTAATTGTAACATTAAAGTGGTTTTTTTATTAAATGTATTTTTTAGAAACTACCCAAACTTTTAGAGGCAACCATTGCAATAATTCCAATAATAAAAATAATATACAATGTAATGATTACAATAATTGAAATTCCAAGATATTTATGATGTGATTTTAAATATCCTAATGCCACCCCAACCATTTCTGAACTTGAAGATAATAAAGCGTTTTTCATATCTGAAGCATATTTGAATAAGTAATATACCGGTGGAAAATACAAAATTGCCATTACAATATAAATTCCGGATATAAATCCTTTCAAGCTTCCAAAAGGACTCATTGAGTTTGAAGGAATTATTGACATAATCGACGTCATAGCAATGGCGCCAATAATCATAAATCCGATTCCGATAAATCCCATAATAGCTAAAAACATTGACCATTTAGCACTTGTTCTTAAAGCATCTTGTGCTTGTTCGTTTAATTCAATATTAGATTGATTTTCCATAAAAATATAATTAATTGGTTATTGGTTACTTTTCAAACTGTTTTAATGTATTGATAATAATTGATATACAATCTAATAATTCTTCTTCATTCATAACTAATGGTGGTGCAAAACGAATGATATTTCCATGAGTAGGTTTGGCTAACAATCCGTTATCTCTTAAAGCCATACAAATATTCCAAGCCGTATCGCTTTCTTCGGTATCATTAATTACTATAGCATTTAGCAATCCTTTACCGCGAACTAAAGAAGCAATTGTTGAAGTTTTAACAAACTCGCTTATTTTTTCTCTAAAGATTTTTCCTAATTGACGAGCGTTTTGAGATAGATTCTCTTCAATTACCACATTCAAAGCGGCAATAGCAACTGCCGCTGCAATTGGATTTCCGCCAAAAGTAGAGCCGTGTTGTCCTGGTTTGATGACATTCATAATAGAATCATTTGCCAAAACTGCCGAAACCGGATAGGCACCACCCGATAAAGCTTTTCCTAAAATTAAAATATCTGGAGTAACATAAGTTGCCTGTTTTTCACAAGTGTTTTCACAAGTACAATTTCCGCAAACGGCAAGTATAGATCCCGTTCTCGCAATTCCGGTTTGAACTTCATCAGCAATAAATAATACATTGTTTACTTCACAAAGCGTCTTGGCTTTGGCTAAATAATCTTCTGCAGGAACATAAACTCCTGCTTCACCTTGAATAGGCTCAACTAGGAAGCCTGCGATATTTTTAGTTGATTTAAGTACGTTTTTAAGAGCTTCAATGTTATTATAAGGAATTTTAATAAATCCATCCGTATAAGGTCCAAAATTCTTTCTAGCGTTTTCATCATTTGAAAATGAAATAATGGTTGTGGTTCTTCCGTGAAAATTTCCATCACAAACAATAATCTGGGCATCATTTTCATGGATTCCTTTTATCTCGTATGCCCATTTTCTACATAGTTTTAAAGCAGTTTCTACTGCTTCGGCACCCGTATTCATGGGTAGGACTTTATCAAAACCAAAATAATTAGTAATGTATTCTTCGTAAACACCTAATTTATTATTATAAAATGCACGTGACGTAAGTGTTAATGTTTGTGCTTGTTCAATCATTGCATTTACAATTTTTGGATGACAATGCCCTTGATTTACAGCTGAATACGCTGAAAGAAAATCGTAGTATTTTTTACCTTCAACATCCCACACATAAATTCCTTTTCCTCGACTCAAAACAACAGGAAGAGGATGGTAATTATGAGCTCCAAAGTTGTTTTCTAAAACAATAGCTTCACCGGAACTTATTTTTTCTATAACTGACATAAAATTTTGTTGTTGATTTTTTAAATAACAATTCCTTCTTGTGGAGAGAAATCATCTATTATCAAGCAAATGTATAAATTAAATTGATATTTTAAATTTCTCAATTGTAATAATTCAATTAGAAGGAGTAAGCCAGGAAATTATGAATAAAAAAGAAAGCAATTTTACAAACTGACTAATTATTATAAAAAAATTAATCTCCAGCCAATTGAAGATAAATAAGTACTACAGCTGCTATTGTCATAATAGCTAAAGCGGCAAAACCAAGAATATTTGCTGTATGACTATTAGTAAAATTACCCATTACGGCTTTGTTATTGGAAATATGAAGAATAATTGCAATTAAAACGGGTGCTGTCAATCCGTATAAAATAGCAGTATAAATCAACGCTTTTACGGGGGAAATTCCAATATAATTCAAAGAAAGTCCCAAAACTAATGAAATGGCCATTACAATGTAAAACGCTTTGGCTTCATGAAATTTCTTATCCAATCCTTTTTCCCAACCAAAAGTTTCGGTAATAATATAGGATAATGATCCACTTAAAACCGGAATAGCCAATAACCCTGTGCCGATAACACCAATTGCGAATAGCCAATAAGCAAAATTACCAGCCAAAGGTTTTAAAGCCATTGCGGCTTGTTCTACGGTATCAATTTGATGAATACCCCCTTTAAATAAAACGGTTCCGGTAGTCAAAATAATAAAAAACATAACTACTCCTGAAAAAGTCATCCCGAAATCGACATCTTGTTTCATATCGTGAATAATTTTCTTATTCACAATCAGGTGTTTTTTCTTGTGTTCCATTTCTTCAACTTCCATTGAAGCTTGCCAGAAAAACAAGTAAGGTGAAATAGTAGTTCCTAAAATTCCTACCAGAACACTGATAAAATTTTTGTTGAATTGAATGGTGGGAATAAAGGTATTCTTAGCAATATTTACCCAATCTTGGCGGTATAAAAAAGGTACAATTAAATATACCAAAAGCACAATACATAAATATTTTAAGATTGCGGCAATCTTTTGATAGGGTAAATAAACAATCAAAAACAAAAGTAAAATCGTAAAAATCACACTAAAATAAGAGGCCTCTATTTTAGGAAAAAGCAAATTACCCACTGCACCCATACCAGCTATATCAGCACCTATATTCATCACAATAGCAGGAAAACTAAACAACAACATCAAATACAAAATAGGTCTTGGATAATGCGTTTTCAGGGCACCCGTCAAACCTTGAGAAGTCACTAAACCAATCTTGGCACACATCTGTTGAATAGCTGCCATCAAAGGAAAAGCAATTATAGAAGTCCACAAAGTTGATAAGCCAAAAGCGGCACCAGCTTGCGAATAAGTAGCAATTCCTGAAGGGTCGTCATCGCTAGCTCCAGTAATTAATCCGGGACCTAATATTTTCCAAAAACTGACTATTCTGTTTGGTTTTTTCACTTTATTTATTTTGTACTAAATTACGAAAAATAAAAGGTTCTTTTTATTTAAAATTAGAAGTTAATAAACGAAAGATTTTTAATGGCATCTATTTCCTATAATTTTCTAAAATTTCTTTCGGATGAATTTGAGATTTTCGGGCTTACTTTAGGAAAACTAGCTTCTTCTGTTTTACTTGACGGTTCAATTAATTGATTGAGTTCGATAATTTCAGCATCGGTTAAAACGCGAAATCTACCAACAGGAATATCCAAAGAAATATTGATGATTCGTGTTCTTTTTAAAGCGGTAACTTCGTAATCTAAATGTTCACACATTCTACGAATTTGTCGATTTAACCCTTGTGTAAGAACTATTCTAAAAACATACTTGCTTATTTGTTCTACTTTGCATTTTCGGGTAATGGTATCTAATATAGGCACGCCATTAGCCATTCTTTCAATAAATCGATCGGTGATTGGACGGTTTACAGTTACTATATATTCTTTTTCGTGATTGTTTCTAGCTCTTAGAATTTTGTTTACAATATCGCCGTCATTAGTCATAAAAATAAGTCCCTCACTGGCTTTGTCCAACCTGCCAATTGGGAAAATACGTTCGTAATAATTAATGTAATCTACAATATTATCTCTGACTTCAAGGTTGGTTGTGCATTCAATTCCTACGGGTTTATTGAAAGCCAGATAAATTCTTTTTTCTCTTTTTTCTCTAACCAGTGTACCATTAACTCGCACTTCATCTTTTTGACTAATTTTAGTGCCCATTTCTGGAACGATTCCATTAATAGTAACTCGACCTTGTTCAATAAGTTTGTCTGCTTCACGACGCGAACAAAATCCGGTTTCTGATAAAAATTTGTTGATTCGGGTTAGTTGCTCTTCCATGTTGTAAAGATAAGAATTTGAAATTAAAATATTAGGGTATTATAAGTCAAAAGTCAAAATCAAAAGTGAAAATCAAAAGCTGTAAGCCATAATTTAAGGCAGATTACCGAAATCAAACAACCAAAATACAACCCCCAAAATTTTAAATCTTTCAGCTAAGTTAAATCAAAAAAAACTGGTTCGAAAAAACAAGTAATGGAATAATTATTTTGAATCAAAAATTTATCGTTTCACAACACGAAACGTTTTAGTGTTCTATTCTATGTATATTACTAGTTTTTGTGTAATAAATAAAAAAAACATATAAAAAAAACTATTTTTACAGAGTTATTATGTATTTATTTTGTCATTAGTTTGCTTTAATTATTACTAGAATAGTATTCAACTATGAAGTACATAGAAAAAAAGTATCTCTATTCAAAAATATTAATTTTACAAATTTAGTATTGATGTTATAACAAGTAAATAATAAAAATTAAATTTCGAAGATATTTTTCACAATTACTGATTTGTAATCAAGAGTTACCTATAGCAATTAAAATACTAATTTCTTTTTTTACTTATATTTGCAGTCATTATAAATTAAAAAGAAAAAAGTTACCAGCTGTTTATCCCACTTTTAATAAAAATATTATTATTTAATTGAAAATCAATAAATTAATACACAACTATACTTTTGCACATGCAACATAACGTACTTATTTTAGATTTCGGTTCGCAATACACCCAGCTCATTGCACGCCGCGTTCGCGAGTTAAACATATTTTGCGAAATTTTTCCTTACAATAATTATCCAAAGAATCTATCGACCTATAAAGCAGTAATTCTTGGAGGAAGTCCTTATTCGGTTCGTTCCGAAGATGCTTTAAAAATTGATTTAACTAATATTCGTGGAAAATTACCGCTGCTTGCCGTATGTTATGGAGCTCAATATTTGGCTCATTTTTCGGGTGGCGAAGTAGCTGCATCCAACTCAAGAGAATATGGTAGAGCCAATTTATCTTATATTAAAGAAGACGAAGTTTTTTTTGAAAAGATCAACCTCAATTCACAGGTGTGGATGAGTCATAGTGATACCATCAAGCATTTACCAATTAATGGTGTAAAACTAGCAAGTACGGGTGATGTAGAGAATGCAGCTTACAAAATAGAAGGCGAAACTACGTATGCTATTCAATTTCACCCCGAGGTATATCATTCCACTGACGGTAAACAACTATTGGAGAATTTTTTGGTAAAAATTGCAGAAGTGCCCCAAAAATTTACTCCCAATGCTTTTGTGGGTGATTGCATTAAAGAGTTACAAGATAAAATACAAAATGACAAAGTAGTACTCGGACTTTCTGGCGGAGTCGATTCGACAGTAGCGGCAGTTTTATTACACCAAGCGATAGGTGAAAATTTATATTGCATTTTCGTCAACAACGGATTGTTGCGAAAAAATGAATTTGAAAATGTATTGAACCAATATAAAGGTATGGGTTTGAACGTAAAAGGAGTTGATGCTTCCGAACGTTTTTTATCAGAATTGGCTGGTGTCGATGACCCAGAAACCAAACGTAAAATCATCGGGCGCGTGTTTATTGAAGTGTTTGATGACGAATCCAAAATCATAGAAGATGTTTCTTGGTTAGCTCAAGGAACAATTTATCCTGATGTAATTGAATCGGTTTCCGTTAAAGGACCGTCAGCCACCATCAAATCACATCACAATGTAGGTGGTTTACCCGATTTTATGAAATTGAAAATTGTAGAACCACTACGAATGTTGTTCAAAGATGAAGTAAGACGAGTAGGCGCTACTTTAGGAATTGATGCCGACTTACTGGGCCGTCATCCGTTTCCTGGTCCTGGATTATCTATTCGGATATTGGGAGATATTACACCAGAAAAAGTGCGTATCTTACAGGAAGTAGATGCTATTTTTATTGAAGGTTTGAAATCCCATGGATTGTACGAAAAAGTATGGCAAGCGGGAGCGATTTTGTTACCTGTAAATAGTGTAGGTGTTATGGGTGATGAGCGAACTTATGAAAAAGTAGTAGCACTTCGCGCTGTCGAATCAACTGACGGAATGACCGCCGATTGGGTGCATTTACCATATGAATTTTTAATGAAAATTTCAAACGAAATTATTAATAAAGTCAAAGGGGTGAATCGAGTAGTATATGACATCAGTTCTAAACCACCGGCAACCATTGAGTGGGAGTAGTTTTCAATAGCAATAGCAATTTTCAAAGGAAATGTTTATTGAATTTGCAATTGATTTTTGTAATTTAAATTCAAAAGAGATGTTTAAAAGAGTTATTTATCTTGTAGTGTTTGTTTTTTCAACAACGGCTTTTGCACAGAGTTACATAAAGTACACTGTTACTAAAGGGGAAACTATTCTCTCTATAGCAGAAAAATATAGAGTAACTCCCTATGATATTTACAAATTAAATCCAGATTTTAAAAATGGAATTGCTCCAAATTCGATTATTTTAATTCCCAAAAGTGTCTCTTTAGCGTCTAAACCTGTTAGTTCGTCTCCACCAAAAGAAAAAACACATGAAGTTGTTGTTAATGATACCAAATATAGTATTGCAAAAAAATATGGCATTTCTGTAGCTGATTTGGAAAAATTAAATCCGGATATTAAAGATAATTTACCACTCGGATTTAAAGTAAAACTCAGTTCCGTTATTCAAAGTCAGAATCCAGTTGTGATTAAACCAAAAATAGTACCTTCTGTCGCAGTTAATCATCAAGTAATTGTAGGAGATACGAAATATAATATTGCTAAAAAATATGGTATTTCGGTTGAGGAATTAGAAAAACAAAATCCCGAAATAAAAGATAATCTACCTTTAGGTTTTCAATTGAAAATTAATAAAGCAACTTCAATAACCCCAATAGTTGATATTATAAGCCCTCATGCTAAACCCATAGATTTATTGGAATACGTTGTTAAATCTGGAGAAACTATATACAGTTTGTCGCATCTTTTCAATTTATCAGAAGCATCGTTAATAGGGTTGAATCCGAGTTTGAATGAGGGAGTAAAACAAGGAATGGTACTGAAAGTTCCAGCCAATCTTTCGTTTTCAAAAGAAACTAAAAATAGTTTAAAAGAATTGTCTAAAACTATTTCGTCTCTAAAGAAAAAACAATTGGTCATGTTCTTGCCTTTTAACGCATCTAAAATTCAAAACGATTCCATTACTTCGGTTTCAGAGCGATTAAAAAAAGATAAATTTCTAAACTTAACTCTCGATTTTTATTCGGGTGCTTTAATGGCAATCGATTCAGCCAAAGTACTTGGAATGAACGTTGATATTAAAATATTTGATTCCGAAGAAACTAAAAATACCACCTCGGCTTTATCGGTAATTTCATCTGAAAACTTTAATAATACAGACGCCGTTATCGGACCTTTTTACCAGGTAAATATCGAAAAAGTGGCTGGTGCATTAGAAAGCCAAAATATTCCAGTAATTTCTCCATTATCCAAAGATGAGGGTAAGTCATATAAAAATTTATACCAATCAATGCCTCAAAATGATGATATTAGAAAGACAATGTTTGATTATATGCATTCTAAAAATGGAAATATTATTGGAGTTATTGATCCAAAGAAATTAGCTGTAAAACAATATATTCAAGATTTTCAAAAAGACGTTAAAATTGTTGGTTTTTCAGATAAAATTGGACTTGTTTCCGATAGTATTAAAAAATATTTTATAAAAGATAGAATGAATTTTGTAGTTATGGTTTCCGAAAAGACGGGTACTGTTTTTACTACAACCAACACCATGTTGGGGGCTGCAAAAGACTATCAAGTGCAATTGGTTATTTTAGAACCTAATGAAACACTAGATTTTGAAGAAATTGATTTAAACCGACTCACTAAATTAAAAATGGTTTATCCATCAACTTCAAAAGATAATGATACCGAAGAAGCACAACGTTTTGAAATTGCCTACAAAAAGAAAAACAGAATTTTTCCTAATCAATATGCTGTTCGTGGTTTTGATATCACTTTTGACACCTTATTGCGTTTGTCTCAAGATAAATCGTTGCAAGAATCATTTGAAAATGATGTAACAGAACAGGTCGAAAGTAAATTTGATTATGCAAAAAAACTCTCTGGAGGTTATGTCAATAATGGAATTTATATTTTATATTACAACGAAGATTTAACCCTAAAGCAAGCCCAATAATGACCACTTCAAAAGTAACTTATTTAGGAGGTTTACGAACTTCATCGATACATTTCCAATCGGATTGTGAAATTATTACTGATGCTCCAATTGATAACAATGGCAAAGGCGAAGCATTTTCACCAACTGATACTGTTGCAAATAGTTTGGCATCATGCATGTTTACCGTAATGGGGATAAAAGCCAACGATTTAGAAGTAGATTTTTCAGGATCAACAGCTGAAGTGACGAAGATTATGGCTGCTGAACCTAGAAGAATTTCGGAGATTCATGTAACCTTTAATATGAATCTTTCTGCTGATGAAAAAATCAAAACTATTCTCGAACGAACTGCAATGAATTGTCCAGTTTTTTATAGTTTACACCCCGATATTAAAAAGGAAATTACCTTTATTTGGAACTGATTTTGCATCAAGAGAGAACTGAACATAGATTTTTTAAATAGTCTACCATCTATAATCTATTCCAATGGACGACCAACAAAAATCACTGATTAAACTAGCGCATACTAAGATGCCTTTTGGCAAATACGAGGGCTATTCCCTTATTGATTTGCCAGAATATTATCTCGTTTGGATACACAACAATAGATTGCCAAATGGACAACTTGGTGAACAAATCAAATTGGTTTATGAATTAAAATTAAACGGATTAGAAGAGTTAATTCGAAACATCAAAATACAATATCCTAAACCTTAGTTCGAATTAGAAAATTAGTTCATGTGATTATTATAAAATTTACTAATTAAATTCGTACTTTTGCATCGTTTTTTTACAACAACATACAACAACACAACAGCAAGGAGAGCTAAATTAGTTATCCAAAAAAAAAACTCATGAATCCAACGAAATACATTTTTGTTACAGGTGGTGTGACTTCTTCCTTGGGAAAAGGAATTATAGCTGCGTCTTTAGCAAAATTATTACAAGCTCGTGGTTACCGAACTACCATTCAAAAATTTGATCCTTATTTGAATGTTGACCCAGGTACAATGAATCCTTATGAACATGGTGAATGCTATGTGACGGATGATGGCGCAGAAACCGATTTGGATTTAGGACATTACGAACGATTTTTAAACGTTCCTACCTCTCAAGCAAATAATGTAACAACTGGAAGGGTATATCTTTCTGTAATTGAAAAAGAACGCCGAGGTGAATTTTTAGGAAAAACGGTTCAAGTAGTTCCTCACATTACTAATGAGATTAAAGAACGGATGCAGTTGTTGGGTAATTCGGGCGATTTTGATATTATAATTACTGAAATCGGAGGAACGGTAGGTGATATTGAATCGTTACCTTATATCGAATCGGTCCGTCAATTGGTATGGGAATTGGGTGAAAGTAATGGAATTGTAATTCATTTAACTCTAGTTCCTTATTTAGCTGCGGCAGGAGAATTGAAAACGAAACCTACGCAACATTCGGTGAAAACATTGATGGAAAGTGGAATTAAAGCTGATATTTTAGTATGTAGAACCGAACACGAATTATCCGATGAGATTCGTCAAAAATTAGCATTATTCTGTAATGTAAAACGAGAAGCGGTAATTCAATCGATAGATGCTTCAACTATTTATGAAGTGCCTATGCTGATGCTAGAAGAAGGACTTGATATTGTGGCTTTAAATAAATTAAACTTACCTCATAAAGCAGCACCCGATTTAATAAATTGGACAACATTTTTACATCGTTTAAAACACCCAAAACATACGATTACTGTAGGTTTAATTGGAAAATACATAGAATTACAAGATTCCTACAAGTCAATTTTAGAAGCATTCATTCATGCTGGTGCCTTTAATGAAACTAAAGTTAACATCATCAGCATACATTCCGAACATATTGATGCAGCTAATGTAAAGGAACAACTAAAAGATTTAGACGGAATTATTGTGGCACCCGGATTTGGTGAACGTGGAATAGAGGGTAAAATAGAAACCGTTCGATATGCTCGTGAAAACAATATTCCTTTTTTCGGAATTTGTCTGGGTATGCAAATGGCAGTTATTGAGTATTCCAGAACTATTTTAGGTTTAGCTGATGCCAATTCAACCGAAATGAATCCGAATACTACCAACCCAGTTATTGATTTAATGGATGATCAAAAAACAATTACTGATAAAGGAGGGACGATGCGTTTGGGCTCTTGGAAATGTGATTTAAAAGAAGGTACATTGGCACATCATATTTATGGTACATCACAAATTGCTGAACGCCATCGCCATCGTTACGAATACAATAATAAGTATGCTTCTAAATTAGAAAATGCTGGACTAATAAGTTCTGGAATCAATCCGGATACTGGTTTGGTTGAGATTGTGGAAATTAAAAACCATCCTTTTTTTATTGGAGTACAATACCATCCTGAATATAAAAGTACCGTTGCCAATCCGCAACCAATTTTTGTTAGCTTTGTGGTCGCAATGGTAAAAAATAAAAAATAGGTTTTCAGAATAATCTGAAAACAAGAAATAAAACAGTCTCAATTACGACTGATGTATAAATTGTAAATAGAATGGAACAAAAGAAATTTGACAAAAATTCAATAATTGGAATAACTTTAATCGTTTTGATTTTTGTTTGGATGACTATCAATAGTCAAAAAGAAGCAAAAAAAGAACAAGATTTAAAAGCTAAACAAGAGAAAATAGATAAAGCTAAAAAAGCTATTGAAGTAAAAACTAAAGAAGTTACTTCGGTTGTTGCAGATTCTTCAGTTAACGATACGGTAAAACTTAAAAAACTACAGGGAGCTTTGGGAAGTTTTGCTTATTCAGCAACGTTGCCCTCTTCTAAAGAAACTTATACTACAGTTGAAAATGATTTAGTTAAATTAACTATAGCCAATAAAGGAGGATATATTTCGGAAGTCATTCTAAAAAAATACGAAAAATTTAAAAAAGGTTCAGGCCAATTGGTAGAGTTGATTAAAAACAATAATGCTAATTTGAGTATTGCTTTACAAACAATTGATAATCGTGTTTTAAATACTAAAGATTTATTCTTCGAGCCAACTTTAACCAAAGTAGGACAGAATCAATTCTTATCAATGAAGCTAAAATCTAGTGCGAATGAGTATTTAGAATACAAATATGTATTGAAACCAAACGATTATATGGTGGATTTTGATTTGCGTTCTCAAGGTTTAAGCAAAACTTTAAATACTTCAAAACCAGCTGATTTGGAATGGGATTTGAAAACCTATCGCAACGAAAGAAGCATTTCTTATGAAAATCAAAATGCAGAAATTTACTACGAATATGAAGATGGTAAAATCAGTTATGTAGGACAAGGAAAAGATAAAGAAGAAACACCCGCCAAAACAAGTTTTATTGCATACAAACAGCACTTTTTTTCAACAATTTTATTGACGAACACTCCGTTTGAAACTACAAAAATTTATTCATCATCTTTAGTTGATGATGTTAAAAAAGATACTATTTTCACAAAACAATTCAAATCTACTTTGCCTTTAGTTTATAGAAATGGGGAATTGGATTATAAAATGAATTGGTATTTTGGTCCAACAGATTATAAAACGCTAGGAAATTACGAAGGAAAAAATCTAGATAAAATTATTCCTTTAGGTTGGGGTATTTTCGGATGGATTAACCGTTTTATTTTCATACCATTATTCGGATTTTTGGGTGGATTTATGTCCTATGGTTTAGCGATTATTGTTTTTACTATTTTGATAAAATTAGCCATGTCGCCCATTACTTTCAAATCATTTTTGTCGCAAGCTAAAATGAAAGTATTGCGTCCAGAAATAGCTGAATTGGGAGATAAATTTAAAGACCCAGCAAAAAAACAACAAGAAACCATGAAGTTATACAACAAAGCCGGAGTAAATCCAATGGCAGGTTGTATTCCTGCTTTAATTCAAATGCCGTTTTTAATGGCTTCGTTTCGATTTTTTCCTTCAGCTTTTGAGTTGAGACAAAAAGGTTTTTTATGGGCAGATGATTTATCTTCTTTTGATCAAATCTTTAAATTACCATTCAATATTCCTTTGTATGGTGATCACGTGAGTTTGTTTCCAATATTGGCTGCAATTGCCATTTTCTTTTATATGAAAATGACTTCGGGTGATAATCAAATGGCGCAACCCCAACAAGAAGGCATGCCTGATATGGCTAAAATGATGAAAATCATGATTTATATTTCGCCTTTAATGATGTTAATTTTCTTCAATAGTTATGGTTCTGGATTAAGTTTATATAACTTTATGTCTAATTTGATTACCATCGGAATCATGTTAGTTATCAAAAGATACTTTATTGATAGTGATAAAATTCATGCTCAAATTCAGGAAAATAAAACGAAGCCAACAAAAGAAGGTAAATTTCAAAAGAAACTTCGTGAGGTTATGGAACAAGCAGAAGAACAAAAGAAACTTGGAAAAAAATAAGAAGTAAAGCCGTCAGTGATGATGGCTTTTTTTCCTTTAATTGGTTTTTTAAATACTAAAATCTCAAATTAGCAGTTATACAAGTTAGTAAATTAAGTAACATGAAATTTTTAATAATATTATTTTTCACCACTTCGATTTTTTCACAAGCCATAAATCAATTGGACGCTGATGGTAAAAAACAAGGAATTTGGAAAGGAATTTACGAAGAATCCAAAAGAGTTCGTTTTGAAGGAACTTTTGAAAATGGTAAAGAAGTTGGAATTTTTAAATTTTTTGACGATACCAAAGCAGGAACTTTAATTGCAACTCGCGAATTCAATTTTAAAGACAATTCCTGTTACTCCATTTTTTACAATCAGAATAAAAATAAAGTAAGCGAAGGTAAATTGGTAAATAAATTTTATGAAGGCGAATGGAAATACTATCATGAAGATTCTCCTATAGTAATGACTTCCGAAAATTATATTAATGGCAAATTAAATGGCATGAGAAAAGTAACCTATCCAAGTGGGAAAATCGCAGAAGAAGCCTATTATAAAAACGGAATAAAAGAGGGCTCTTATAAAAAATATGCTGAAAATGGTATTGTATTAGAAGAAAGCTTGTATAAAAATGGTGAATTTGACGGTTTTGCTATTTTTAGAAGTCCTGATAATATAATTGTAGCCAAAGGAATGTTCATAAAAGGAAAGAAAGAAGGTATGTGGGAATTCAATACTGATGGTAAAGTTACTAAAGAAAATATGTCTACAAAAAAGGAACGTAAGTTTGTAAAAAAACCAATTACAAAAGAGTAAGATAAATAATCTTAAATAAAAATACATAAAGAAGTATATGTTTTAATTAATTAAGCATATACTTTTTTTATTATTTGATGTAAATTTGCATTTCAAAATAGTTATCAAATGAAACGTGTTGTAGTAGGACTTTCGGGCGGAGTAGATTCTAGCGTTGCTGCTTATCTTTTACAAGAACAAGGATATGAAGTTATTGGTCTTTTTATGAAAAATTGGCACGACGATTCGGTAACTATTTCTAACGAGTGTCCATGGCTAGAAGACAGTAACGATGCGCTCTTAGTCGCAGAAAAACTTGGGATTCCATTTCAAACCGTCGATTTAAGCGAACAATACAGAGAAAAAATCGTTGATTATATGTTCAACGAATACGAAAAAGGCCGCACGCCAAATCCAGATGTATTGTGTAATCGTGAAATTAAGTTTGATGTTTTCATGAAAATTGCCTTAAGTATTGGTGCCGATTACGTTGCCACAGGACATTATTGCAGAAAAGGCGAAATTGAAAACGATGGAAATACTACGTTTCAATTACTCGCTGGAAAAGATAGTAACAAAGATCAATCGTATTTTTTATGCCAATTATCACAAGAACAATTGGCAAAATCATTATTTCCAATAGGTGAATTAACCAAACCTGAAGTCCGCGAAATTGCTACTAAAATGGAATTGGTTACAGCCGAAAAAAAAGACTCGCAAGGACTTTGTTTCATCGGAAAAGTACGTTTACCCGATTTCTTACAACAACAACTACAACCTAAAGAAGGCTTGATATATGAAGTTTCCGCTGACAATGAAATTTATAATCAAGTCGCGCCTTCTTTTGATTCTAAAGAAGAAGAACTGATTTTTCATTCGACACCAATTTTATATATCCCAGAAGTTGGAAAAGTTGTTGGTAAACATCAAGGCGCACATTATTTTACCATTGGGCAACGAAAAGGATTGAATGTTGGCGGAACTAAAGAAGCGCTATTTATTATTGCTACAAATGTAGTAACAAACGAAATTTATACAGGTCAAGGTCATGGTCATCCTGGTTTGTTTCAAAAAGCATTACGAGTTAAAAATACAGAAATTCATTGGATACGCAATGATTTAAAATTAGAAAACGGACAATCGATAAAAGTCATGGCTCGCATTCGATATCGTCAAGAATTACAAAAAGCAACTTTGTATAAATTTGAAAGCGGTTTGTATGTTTCTTTTGACGAACCACAGTCAGCTATAACCCAAGGGCAATTCGTTACATGGAATATTGCCGAGGAATTAGTTGGTTCAGGAGTAATTTCATAAATTAACCCATAAAAATATAGCTATGAAGAATATCTTACTCATCCTTACCTTTTTAGTTACTTATATTTCTTTTTCTCAGGAAGATGCTTGGGTCTATTTTAATGATAAACCAAATGCGACTACTTTTTTTAGTAACCCATTATCTGAACTTTCTCAAAGATCGTTGGATAGACGAACTTCACAAAATATTTCTTTAGTAATAAATGATGCACCTATAGAAACTACTTATATTTCTCAAATTTCTGATGCTCCCGGAATCTTAGTGATGGCAAAATCTAAATGGTTGAATTGTCTTCACATTCGAGGTAGCTTTGATGATATTCATGCTTTGTTGGCTTTTCCTTTTGTGAATCATGTTCATTTTGCAGATAATTCTCTTAATAATAAAATGGCTATTCCAACAACGATTTCTTCCGTGAATAAGAATTTAGACATACAAGCGAATTATAATTATGGTACTTCTGCAAATCAGATTCAAATGCTAAACGGACATTTATTGCATCAGTCTAATTATACCGGTACTGGAATAATTATTGCTGTTTTGGATGCAGGTTTCCCAAATGTGGATGCAATTGCTCCTTTTCAAAGGTTAAGAGATAATAATCAAATTTTGGGGGGATATGATTATGTTAATAAATCGACCAATTTTTATTCTGGTTTTGATCATGGTACGATGGTACTTTCTACGATGGGCGGTTATTTAGATGGACAATTAATAGGTACCGCACCCGATGCAAAATATTATTTATATATTACCGAAGATGTTTCTTCGGAAAACCCTGTAGAAGAGAGTAATTGGGTAGAAGCAGCGGAACAAGCCGATAGAGTTGGCGCAGATATTATTACCACTTCATTGGGATATTTTGCTTTTGATAATGTCAATTATGGACATACTTATTCGGATATGACTGGTAATAGTGCTTTTGCTTCTCAGGGTGCAAATATAGCATATACAAAAGGGATGATTGTACTTGCTAGTGCTGGAAATGAAGGTAATACTACTGAACCTAACGTTGGAGTACCCGCTGAGGCAAACAATGTATTAGCAATTGGAGCTGTAAAAGCAAATAGAACGATTGCATCTTTTAGTTCTGTTGGACCAAGTTTTGACGGAAGAATAAAGCCAGATGTAATGGCTCAAGGACAAAGTTCTATATTGTCTAACACTTCAGGAAACATTGTCTCAGGTAGCGGAACTTCCTTTTCTTGTCCAATTATGGCGGGAATGATCGCTAGCTTTTGGCAAGCAATTCCTTGGGCAACCAATACACAAGTGGTTCAGTTTGTTAAGCAATCTGCTGATAGATATTCTAATCCAGATAATCAATATGGATATGGAATTCCCGATTTTCAATTGGCTTTGAATATTGCATTATTAAAAAATCAACAGAATGAATGGAATAATTTTAAAATTGTGCCAAATCCAGCAACTGATAATGTTTCTGTTTCTTTTCCGAATGATTTTAATGACATAAACATTACTTTTTATAATGCTTTAGGGCAATTAATTATGGAAAAAAAGATGGGTACATCGTCTCCAACTATTTCGTTACAAACATTAAATCCTGGAGTATATTTTTATAAAATAGAAAGCAATTCCTTTTCTCAATCAGGAAAAATAATTAAACAATAATTAGGTATAAATGAATAAAATTTCAAAACTTTTCAACATATACTATCCAATTATTCAAGGAGGAATGATATGGAATTCGGGTTACAAATTAGCTAGTGCGGTAAGTAATGCAGGTGGCTTGGGTTTAATAGGAGCAGGTTCAATGTATCCTGATGTGTTGCGCGAACACATTCAGAAATGCAAAACAACCACTGATAAACCATTCGGAGTAAACGTTCCTATGTTGTATCCCAATATCGAAGAAATCATCAACATTATTGTTGAAGAAGACGTGAAGATTGTCTTTACTTCTGCTGGTAATCCTAAAACGTGGACGTCTTTTTTAAAAGAAAAAGGGATTACCGTGGTGCATGTGGTGAGCAGTTCTAAATTTGCATTAAAAGCACAAGAAGCTGGAGTTGATGCTGTTGTGGCCGAAGGTTTTGAAGCAGGCGGACACAACGGTAGAGAAGAGACAACAACACTTACCTTGATTCCAATGGTGAAAGAAAATATATCGATTCCATTAATTGCCGCAGGCGGAATTGCAAC
>Ga0114958_10001291_pt1 | contig 19915 bp, 20 predicted proteins | sample C_130208_EF_Meta_FD_89577 | JGI IMG/M metagenome (GOLD analysis project Ga0114958, IMG submission 89577) | Freshwater microbial communities from Lake Croche, Canada to study carbon cycling - C_130208_EF_MetaG | ecosystem: Environmental > Aquatic > Freshwater > Lake | place: Lake Croche, Canada...
GCGGAAAGCGGAAAGCGGAAAGTGGAAGGTGGAAGGAGAAGACAACTCTGAATTTCAGCTTTCAGCTTTCAGCTTTTCTTTGCTGGTCCCGCCGGAGATCAGTTCTAGGAGCCACTTCCTGTTCGCCTCGAACGCCTTGATGATTTCCGGAATGTCTGGCCGTTGGGTCGATTCAGGAGTGGCCAGGATCGATTCCAGCCCGGGTGCGCCCTGCGCCAGCAGGAACTGGATATCGGCTCGATCCTGGGGGTCGATCCGCATCATTTTCGTGAGGATCAAATCCGAGGTCGAAGGGCGAAACAGGGAAAGGTGAAGCAGGCCAGGTAATTCAACTGGGACCAGACTGTCGAGCCAGTCTCGCGAAAGGATGACCTGATCCTCACCAAACAAATGGGTGATGTAGAGGCCTTTTGGCTCCAGTTCCAAATTGGTCTTTTCCAGCGCGGTCCAGAATTGGTCGTCGGACTCGATCGACTCCATCTCGACGAGCGGGAGAATCGCATCCACGTCGAGGGTGGCTTCGAACTCCGGGTCCGGTGATGGGAATCCAAGCGCCAAGGCGGCTCGTCCATAGAGGATCAAACGGACCGGACGGGTCAGGTGGCGATCAAGAGTCCGGAGAATGATCTCGGGGTGATTCATTTGCTGGGGACGAGCCAACGGATCGGGGCAGGACCATTTCTCTGAAGTCCCGGCATGGAAACGAATCGGCTCCAGTGTGGGAGGTTCGTTTCCTCTTCAGGGTAGGGCACCGAAGGAAGCCGGGCGAGAAGAGCCCGCCAGAAGTCAACTCCTTCAGGGTCATGCAGGCTACCGGCCCGGGCGATGTGCGAAAGCACCCGGCTGGTCTTGTGTCGAATCGCAAGGTCGGCCAGATGGCTGGCCTCTATCCTGGGCGACCTAGCGAGTTGAGCGGCACACCTGACTGCCATCGGGGCATAGGCGTTCTCTCCAAGAAGAAGCAAAATGGTGAGTTCCTCATCCGACAAGCATTCGCGGCCAGGATCCTTGATCCCACTTGGCACAGAAGGACGGTAATGGTCGCAGCCGCGTGTGGATGCGAGTTCAATGAATGCATCCAATCCAGCGATACCGAACCGTCTCGCCTTCCTGAGTAGGTAGGAGGATGGCGCGGTTTCACCAAGCTGTCGGGCGAGGGAAGGCATTGGGAAGGGGGACTGAACATCGAACATCGAACATCGAACATCGAACATCGAACATCGAACATCGAACATCGAACGTCGAACGTCGAACGTCGAAGGTTTGGTGACTTTTAGACTTTAGACTTTAAGACGTTCAGACGCCGGCCCCGCCGGCCCTCGCGGCAGCGAACTCGCGGATGACCTGGACCATGTAGTCGATCATTTCCGGGGTGAGGCCGGGGTAGGTGCCGAGGAACATGGTTTGCTTCATGATCCGGTCGGCGCCGGGAAGAAGGGATTGCGGATTGTGGATTGCGGATTGCGGATTGGCGGAGCTGCAATCGATGACGCGGAAGGCTTCCGGGTTGTCGCGCTTGAGTTGGACGAAGGCGGGCTGGCGGACGAGGTTGCCTCCGAAGAGCCTGCGGTTGCCGATCTTTTTCTCGTCGAGGTGGGCGGCGAGTTCGGTGCGGGTGAAGGGCGCGTCTTCCTTGATGGTGATCTTGAAGCCGAACCAAGAGCAGTCGGTGCGGCAGCCGCTTTCGTCCCAGGAAAAATTGGAACTTGGAACTTGCAACTTGGAACTTTCCTCCGATGGCGGATTCCAGGCGGTGGCGTGGGTGGGGAGGGCGAAGTCGATGTATTGCTCCAGGCCATGGAGACCTCGGCGGAGGCGCTCCCAGTTCTGCTTGCGCGCCTCGATGAAGGCGGGGAGTCGCTTGATCTGGACGCGGCCGATGGCGGCCTGAGTGTCGAGCGGCTTCAGGTTGAAGCCCATGTGACTGTAGATGTACTTGTGGTCGTAGCCTTCCGGGAGTTCACCGAGCTGCCACTGGAAGCGCTTGCCGCAGGTGTCGTCCTTTCCGGAGGCGCACCAGCAATCGCGGCCCCAGTCGCGGAAGCTTTCCGCATAGGTCTTGAGCGGTGGCTTGCGGACGATGTTGACCGCCCCGCCCTCACCCATGGTCAGGTGGTGGGGAGGGTAGAAGGACTGGGTGGAGATGTCGCCGAAGGCTCCTGTCGGAGCAGTCAGAAGTTTCAAGTTTTCAGTTTTCAGTTCTGAAAAGCGGATGATCGGATGCTCGCCTTTTTCGGCGATCTTGAGGAGGTGATCGAGGCCGAGTTCCCTGGCGAGTTCGACGGGGAGCGTGTAGGTGCAGCCGAGGGCGTCGCAGTTGTCCTCGATGAGCCAGAGGTCGTGCTTATTGCAGAAGGCGAGGACCACGGCGAGGTCGAAGGGGTTTCCGAGCGCGTGGGCCATCATCACGGCCTTGGTTTTTCCGGGGGAATAGGCGGCCTCTAACAGACTGCAATCGGCGTTTCCGGTGAGGGGCTTGGCGTCGATGAAGACCGGCACGGCGCCGCACTGGATGATCGGCGAGACGGTGGTCGGGAAACCGGCGGCGACGGTGATCACTTCATCGCCGGGACGGATGCGCTTGTGCTCGGGAAGCTTGTGGGTGGTGAGCGCGCTGAAGGCGACGAGATTAGCCGATGAGCCGGAGTTCACGAGCAGCGAGTGCTTCACGCCCATGAACTCGGCGAGCTCTCTTTCCATCGCCTCGCCCTCGGGGCCGAGAGTCAGCCAGAAGTCGAGCGTGGCGGAGACGGCGGCCTCGACCTCGTCCTCGTTGAAGACCCGACCCGCGTAGGGGACGGTGGTCTGGCCTGGAATGAACGCGGCGTGCGCGGCATTGTCGCCGGGGCGATTGGCCGTGTGAGTGAGGCGGGAATACTCGCGGGTGAGGCGGAGGATTTCGGCTTTGAGGGCGGAGGGAGTCATTGAACGGAGTGAGCAGTTTTCAGTTTCAAGTATTCAGTGAATTGAGATCAGGAAACATTCAGGACTTTGGCTCGTCCAGGGCCCACAGCAGTCCCGATTCTTGGGCGGCGGATTCGTAGGCTTCGATTTGGCGGTTGCACAAATCGCCCGGGGAAGTGCCATTTTGTTCGCCGAGATACCACTCGGCCGTGCGGGCGATCGTTTGTTCGAAATCCCAGACGGGTTGCCATTGGAGCAGATGAAAGGCCTTGTCGATGGCGAGGTTCAGTTTCGAGGCCTCGTGCGGGGCGTTTGGATCGGAGCAGTCCTGCCACTCGCCACCGGTGTGGGAGATCAGCGTTTCCACAAGCTGCGCGACGCTGCGGTTGCTCGTCAGCCTGGGGCCGAAGTTGAATGAGGAACGGAACGGCGCGTTGTCCGGATAGCCGGTCAGGCGGCTCTTGTGAAGGGCTGCTCCGAGCCAGAGATAGCCGGAGAGCGGTTCAAGCACGTGCTGCCAGGGGCGGGTGGCGATCTTGTTTCGAACAGGGATCGGATCGCCCTTGCGAATGGCGCGGATGCAGTCGGGCACGATGCGGTCCAGCGCCCAGTCGCCGCCGCCGATGACGTTGCCCGCGCGAGCGGTGGCCATGGCCACCTTGCCTCCGGGATCGAAGAACGAGCGGCGATAGGAAGCGGCGGCGATTTCCGCAGCCCCCTTCGAAGCGCTGTAGGGATCATGGCCACCCATGGCGTCCTCCTCGCGATAGCTGTGCAGCCACTCGCGGTTCTCGTAGCACTTGTCGGTGGTGATCACCACGACGCTGCACTCATGGCCACTGCGACGGACGGCTTCGAGCAGGTGAACTGTGCCGAGCACGTTGGTTGTGAAGGTTTCAACCGGGATCTCATACGACAAGCGTACGAGCGGTTGGGCGGCGAGATGGAAGATGAAGTCCGGCTTCTGCTCCGCGACGATGGCACTCAGGCCGGCGAGGTCGGAAAGGTCAGCGCGATGATCGGCAACCAATCGGCCGCTAATTCCGAGCTGATCATAGAGAGTCTCATGCGGCTGAGGATTCAGCGCATAGCCACTCAGTTTCGCTCCGCAATGAAGAAGCCACTGGGCAAGCCAGGAGCCCTTGAAACCGGTGTGGCCGGTCAACAGAACGGATCTCCCGAAGTAGGTGGAGTGGAACATTTGTTGTTATTGGTTAGAGGTTATTGGTTACTTGATATTCACCTAATAACTTTTAACGATTAACGTCTAACACTCTCACCAAATCTTCCACGGTGCCTTGTGGGAATCCCAGAGATTCTCGAGTTCGACCTTGTCGCGGAGTGTGTCCATCGGACGCCAGAAGCCAACGTGGCGGAAGATGCCGAGCTGGCGGTCGCGGGCGAGGGATTCCAAAGGTCCTCTTTCCCAAAAGGTCGCGTCGCCTTCTATGCGATTGAATACTGAGGGTTCGAGAACGAAGTAGCCTCCATTGATCCACGATCCATCGCCTTCAGGTTTTTCCTGGAAGGAAACGATCTGGTCGCTATCGAGATGCAGGGCTCCAAATCGCCCTGGAGGTTGAACGCCGGTCAGGGTGGCTTCCAGTCCTGATGCCTTGTGGGCGGCGATCAGGGCGGTGATATTTACATCGCCAACGCCATCGCCGTAGGTGCAGCAGAAGGCTTCATTGCCAATGTAGGGCTGAATGCGTTTGATGCGGCCGCCGGTCATCGTTTCATCACCCGTATCCACGATGGTGACCTTCCAAGGTTCCGCCTTTTTCTGATGAACTTCCATGGTATTGTGGGCCATGTCGAAGGTGACATCGGACATGTGGAGGAAGTAGTTGGCGAAGTACTCCTTGATGACGTAACCCTTGTATCCGGCACAGATAATGAAATCGTTGATGCCGTGGGCGCTGTAGATCTTCAGGATGTGCCAAAGGATCGGACGGCCACCGACTTCAACCATCGGCTTGGGACGCAGGGCGGTTTCTTCGGAGAGGCGGGTGCCAAGGCCCCCGGCAAGAATGACGGCTTTCATGGGATGAAGATTGAGAGTTTCAAATGTGATGCGATTCGCTCAGGGGATCCGCCGGATGTAGGGACTGCCTTCAAGCGACTGGGAACGGCGTTGCTTCAGGCCACGCAGCCAGTACCGGCGTCCCAGCGGGAGAAAGCCGAGGATGAAGTTCTTCAGCCCTCCCCTGGTGACCGAGCTGTCGGAGCTCGCCTCACTGGGTTCCTTCCATTCCGCTACATAGTCCGACTGGAGCGGCGGGCCGGATGCAAAGGGCTCGTTTTCGTTCACCTTTCGGGCCTCCACCATGATCATCATTGGACCAGAACGGCTGATGATCACACGATCCCGGACAACGGCCGGATCCTTGACCTCGTAACAGGTCTCCTTGCGGCTCAGGAAATTCGAGGGGAACGGATGGGTGACCGCCCACAGACGGACGACTTCGAAGCCGTTAGAGGGCTGAAAGACGCGATAGAAGAACTCCGGGCTGAACTGATAGAAACCGTGCCCGCAGTTTCCATTCGCTGGCGTGAAGATGAAGACCCGACCCCCAACCTTGACGAGCCGCATGTAGCTTTTCAACGCTTCCGGGACGTTGAAGATGTGCTCCAGCGTCCCTCCGTCGACGATCACGTCGAACCGGCCATGATGCTCCGGGGCGAGCGGGCTGTTCAGGTCATGAAGCAGATCCGCCCCTTCGTAGTCGGAATAGTCCATTGTGTGGAAGTCCCGGACCTCAAGGACATCACGGAAGAACGAATCCGCCCAAGGCCAGAGGTAGTCATTGTTCTGGATCGGAACGGACGCATCCTTGAGCCCGACAGCGGGTCTGTCTTCCGGGTGAATCACCAGAGCCTGTCGCCCGACTTGGCAGACCTTCGTGAAATTTGCCCCGTCCGACTTGGACTGCCGGAGCATCTTTGCGGCATGACTTGTTAGTCCCATAAAACGTTATGAGTTTGGCAACACCCGATATGAGTCTCCGCTCAGGAGATCGGGCGAAGTGGGATGACGCCCACAACAATTATACTCCAGATCCAGGCTTGGCCCATACCATCAGGGAATAACCACCAAGGAGCCTGACGGCCAGATCCGGATTGATCGCGAACAGTATTTTCCTCGGGTATTTCATCAACTTGTAAATGAGCCCCCCTTGGTAACTTCCTTCCGCTCCGAACGTGTAAAAATACCCGCCTATTTCATATCCACATTCAGACAATGAAGCCAATGCGGATTCTTTGTAAAAATAATGGAGGTGTCCAACCTCTTCACGCACTCGTTTAAGAGGTCCGCCACGAGCCACCATTTGGGCATTCATGTCCAATGGAATGTGAAACAAGTGATTTTTCCCTATCCGTCTTAGATTGCGCAAAAATGAAAAGTAGTCTTCAATGTGTTCAAAAACATCGAAACAGAGCACCAGATCGAAATCTCCGTGACTTTCCGGGCCGATGGTTTCGGTTGTGAAAGAGACTTGGGCCGTCTCTCTCGCTTTTGCAACCGCATAAGCCTCCGGCATGGGTTCGTAGCCAACAGCATGATCAGAGCCAAGCTCCGTGGCGACTCCTAGAATGATCGCCCCGCCACCGCATCCTACTTCAGCGATTTTACCATGAGGCAAGCGGAACTCACGGCACGCTTTGACTGCTTTGGCGATCTTGTGGCCAGCGCTGTCGTCACCAAACTTAGGATTCTTACCAGCATAGGTACCATCCTGATAGATTTTAGCGATGTTTGCCATCTGGATATCCTGTGGATGTTAGACAATCATCCCTGCCGCCACCGTCTCATTGGTGCCGGGGTCGACGAGGATGAAGGAGCCGGTCTGGCGATTGCGACGGTAGGAGTCGTAGATGACCGGTTGGGCGGTGCGCAGGGTGATGCGGCCGATTTCGTTCATCGCGAAGGTGCCGGGCTCCTCGATCTTGTGGAGCGTGTTGATGTCGACGAGGTACTTCACCTCGCTGACGATGGCCTGCATTTCACGGGTGGTGTGGCGGAGCAGGAGCTTCGCGCGGGGTGCCATCGACTTGTTGGAGAACCAGCAGATCATCGCCTCGATGTCCTGGGAAACCTGCGGCGGGTTGTTGCGCTTGATGATCATGTCGCCGCGCGAGATGTCGATCTCGTCGCAGAGAGTCAGGGTCACGCTCTGCGGGGCGTAGGCTTCGTCGAGATTTCCGTCGGCAGTCTGGATGGACTTGATGCGACTGGTGAAGCCGGAGGGCTGGACGGTGATCTCATCGCCGGGCTTGAACACTCCGCCTGCCACGCGACCCGCATAACCGCGGAAGTCGTGCCATTCATCGCTTTGCGGGCGGATCACCCACTGCACGGGAAAGCGCGCGTCGACGTGGTTTTCCTCGCCACCGACATAGACGTGTTCGAGATGGTAGAGAAGCGAGGGTCCCTGGAACCAGGGCATGTTGGTGGACTTGTCGACGACGTTGTCGCCGTTGAGCGCGGAGATCGGGATCGGCGTGATGTCGACGATGTTGTCGAGGCGCGAGGCGAACTCCTGATAGTCCTTGATGATCTGGTTGTAGATCTCCTCCGAGTAGTCGACGAGGTCCATCTTGTTGACGGCGACGACGACGTGCTGGATGCGGAGAAGATTGGCAATGAAGCTGTGGCGCTTCGTCTGCTCGATCACGCCCTTGCGCGCATCGACCAGGATGATTGCGAGGTTGGCGGTGGAGGCGCCGGTCACCATGTTGCGGGTGTACTGGATGTGCCCCGGGGTGTCAGCGATGATGAACTTCCTCTTCGGCGTGGCGAAGTAGCGGTAGGCGACGTCGATGGTGATGCCCTGTTCGCGTTCGGCTTTGAGCCCGTCTGTTAGAAGAGCGAGGTCAACATGGCCGTCGCCGCGGCGCTTGGAGGTTTCCTCGATGGCTTCGAGCTGATCCTCGAAGATCGACTTGGAATCATAAAGCAGGCGGCCGATGAGGGTGGATTTGCCGTCGTCGACGCTTCCCGCTGTTGTAAATCGAAGTAAGTCCATTTGGTCTGAAAGTCTTAAGGTCGAAGGTCGAAGGTCGAGGGTCGAGGGTTGAGGGTTGAGGGTTGAGGGTCAGGCTACTTCTGACCAAGTCAGAAATAGCCTTCTTTCTTGCGGTCCTCCATGGCGGTTTCGGAGCGTTTATCGTCGGCGCGGTTGCCGCGCTCGGTCTGGCGGGCGGCGGCGACTTCCTCGATGATCTTCTCCATCGTGTCGGCGGTGGATTCGATGGCTCCGGTGATGGTGGCATCGCCCATGGTGCGGAAGCGGATGACCTTGCGCTCGACCTTTTCGCCCTCGCGCGGCTGGACGAATTCCGAGACGGCGAGGATAGTGCCGTTGCGGGTGACGGTGTCGCGCTCGTGGGCGTAGTAGAGGCTGGGAAGGACGATGCCCTCGCGCTGCATGTACATCCAGATGTCCATTTCGGTGAAGTTGGACAGCGGGAAGACGCGGAAGTGTTCGCCGGGGTGTTTGCGACCGTTGAAGAGGTTCCAGAGCTCGGGGCGCTGGTTCTTCGGGTCCCACTGGCCGAAGTCGTCGCGGTGCGAGAAGAAGCGCTCCTTCGCACGGGCCTTTTCCTCGTCGCGACGTCCGCCACCGAGCAGGGCGTCGAACTGGTACTCGGCGATGGTGTCGAGCAGGGTAGTCGTCTGGGCGCGATTGCGGGAGGCGTTCGGGCCCTTTTCCTCGACCACGCGGCCTTCGTCGATCGACTTCTGGACGGAGCCGACGATCAAACGCGCCTCGATCTTCGCGGCGAAGTCATCGCGGTAGGTGATGGTTTCCGGAAAATTGTGGCCAGTATCGACGTGCACCAGTGGAAACGGCATGCGGGCCGGGTGGAAGGCCTTGCGGGCGATCCAGGCCATGACGATCGAGTCCTTGCCACCGGAAAAAAGCAGGCCTGGGTTCTGGAACTGGGCCGCCGTTTCGCGAAGGATGAAGATCGCCTCGGCTTCGATCTGGTCGAGGTGGGAAAGCTGGTAGCTGGGCACGGGTCTAAAAGTCGAAGGTCAAAAATCGAAGGTCGAATGCACTTCAAGCGGGGGACTTGGTATGGAGGCTCCGGCGACGGGGCAAGCAATAATTACCAACTTTAGCAACTTTGTAAGGAATCAGCCTTTCCCTGCCTGCCGGGAGTCGAGTGCGTGTTCGAAGCTGATGAGTTCACGCATCAGCGCGTTGTAGCGGCCGTAGGGGTTCCCGGGTTCGGTCAGAAGAATCTCATAGAGGTCCAACTCGGCCGTGAGGTCGGGCGTTTCCGATGAATCGAGATAGCCGGCTTTTGAAAGGCGGGGAGAAGCGATCCTGACAAGGCAGGCATTGATCCCCGTGCGGCCTGCCGCCCGATCCGCGAGTCCGGCTGCGATTCTGGAGCCGCCGGGGAGATTCTCGAATTGTTCCGCCAATGAAATCATGAGCCGAGGTGTGTTTGAACGAAGTTCACGACCGCTTCACGGAAGGAGCCCGGGTCGACTGCCGGATAGCGGATCAGATCGTTCTGAATCTGCTCAAAGAGCTCCATAAGTTTGCCGGAACGAATCAACCCTAGGCCAAGCATCGCCGTCACATCCGCCAGGTCCCGACTGTGGCCGCGTTCCAACTTGGCGAGCGCCTGACTGTAGGGGTCGTAGTGGAAAAAATCGAGAGCTCCGTGGCGTTCGATGAACAGGCTCCTCTCGCGCCAGCCGGGAAGAGGAGGAATGAACTGGTCCGGAGCAGCGAGTTCGACATTGACCGCAAGTTCATCCTTCAAGGTGGCGATCGCTTCGAAGAATCCCAGTGGTTCGGGATCGGCTTTGAGATCAATGTCGATGGTCATCGGTCGCCAATTGTGGAGCAGGGCGGTCGCTCCACCGGTCAGGTAGATCCGACCCTCCCCTCGGACCCGCTGCCCCAAGATCTTGAGGAAACGTTCGAGTTTTTGCCGATCTAGGGGCGGGCGCATGGAGGTAGGTCAGGAATCCGCCAAATGGAGCTGGCCGCGAATGGCTTCTAACAGTTCGAAGGCGGCGTCCTCGATCGTCAGTTGCTCGGTATCAAGGACGAGTTGCGCATTGACCGGCGGCTCGAACGAGCTGTCGCGACCCGTGAAATGGGCGATCTCGCCTTTCGCCGCTTTGGCATAGAGGCCTTTCACGTCACGCTTTTCACAGGCCTCAAAACTTGCCTTCACGTAAACCTCGAAAAGGTCATCGCCGAGGATTCCACGGGCGAGATCACGGAGTTCGCCGCGTGGCGTGATGGCAGAGACGAAGGTGATCACGCCGTTCGCCGCGAGGACCTTGGCCGTTTCGGAAATACGGCGGATGTTTTCCAGGCGGTCGATGTCGGAGAATCCGAGGTTCGCGTTCAGGCCGGTCCTCATGTTGTCGCCGTCGAGAATGATCGTGAAGCGGCCTTGCTGGTGGAGGACGCGTTCGGCGGCGTTGGCGATAGTCGATTTCCCGGAGCCGGAAAGCCCGCACATCCAGACGACGAGGCCTTTCTGGCCGAGAAGGGTTTCCTTGTCGTGGCGATTGAGGAAACGGTGAAACTCCGGGTGAATGTGGGTGGACATGGAAAAATGGTAAATGATAGACGCGGAAACGTCTGGATCAACCCGAAGTGAAGGCGCGCTTCTTACTTGAGTTGATCGGCCTCGGGCAGCCCGTCCAACGGGTACTCGCGGAGACCGCTGAGCTGGGCGAACGAGCCGGCAAGAAAGCGCGGATTGTTCCGCAGATATCGACGCCAGAGACGTTTCGGGTCCATCGCCATCCGAAACAGCCACTCGAAGCCGCTGCCCCGAATCCAGCGTGGAGCTTCCTTGACCAGTCCGGCCTGGAAATCGAACGCCGCTCCCACTCCGAACAGCAGCATGCCCTGATTCTCGAAACGCAACTGGTCGGCGTGACGGGCGAGGAAGCCGGACATGAAACGCTCCTGCTTCGGCGTGCTGAGGCCGACCCAGAAAAAGTGCGGCTTCAGTTCGCGAATCCGTGCCACCAGGTCAAGCTCCTCGGATTCTGTTAGAGGGCGGAACGGCGGCGTCTCGGTGCCGACGATCATGAGTTCCGGATGACGGGCGAGGAGTTCCGTGGAAAGCTTTTCCACCACCCCGTCACCGCCGCCCCAGAGAAAGTGCCGTCGCTTGGCACCGAGTCCGCGCTCCAGAAGCGCCGGCATGAACTCCGGGCCGCAGACCTGCTCCATCGTGCCATGCCCCTGCATCCAGCCCATCCACACCATCGGGATGCCATCGGGCACGGACAGATAGCTGCCATTGTGGATGCGCTGCAAACCAGCATCCGCTTGCGATTCGATCACACCATGGACGCCGGTGACGGTGACGTAGCCGAGCAATCCTGGCGTGTCCGCTGCCTCCTCGACGGCCATCAGTGCCGTGCCCATGTTCACGTCGCTGATGCCAACGCCGAGGACGTTGACTCTCGGAATGGATGAGGCTGACAATTCAGGATTCATCGGTCGAAGAAGCGGGCCGCAGCGGGTGCGCTTATTGCACAACTGTTTCGCCACGCTTGCGCTTTTCGTGCTGCTCCTTGATCCACCAATAGGTTTTTTCGAGGCCGGTTGCGAGATCGATGCCGGGCTCCCAGCCGAGGACTTCCTTGATGAGGGTGTTGTCGGAATTGCGGCCGCGCACACCCTGGGGAGCATCGAGCTTGTATTTCCGCTTCATTTTCACACCGGCGATCTTCTCGATGATGTCGAGCGTGCCGTTGATGGAAACCAGTTCACTGCGCCCGAGGTTGAGCGGCTGCGAGTAATCGGACGCCATGAGTTTATCGATGCCGGTGATGCAGTCGTCGATGAACATGAACGAGCGGGTCTGTTCGCCATCGCCCCAGATCTCGACTTCCATCGTGCCGTTGTCGATCGCCTCGATGACCTTGCGACAAAGTGCGGCAGGCGCCTTTTCACGCCCGCCATCCCAAGTGCCTTTCGGGCCATAGACGTTGTGGAATCGGAACATGCGAACGGTCATGTTGTAGTCCTCCTCGAAGTGACGGCAGAGTCGCTCGGAGAAAAGTTTCTCCCAACCATAGCCATCTTCCGGCATCGCGGGGTAGGCGTCGGATTCTTTCAGGGCGATGACCGCAGCTTCTTCCTGGCGATAGTCAGGGTAGGCGCAAGCGGACGAGGAATAGAAGTAAGCCTTCGCACCGTTCTCCTTCGCCGCAAGGAGCAGATGCGTGCTGAGCAAGACGCTGAGCATGCAGAGCGCCTTGTTCTGAGTGATGAAGCCCATGCCGCCCATGTTGCAGGCGAGGTTGTAGACCTCGTCACACCCGGCCGTGGCCTGCATGCAGGCGTCACGGAGCTCGAGGTCGAGAACGAGGTTCTCGGCATTCGGATGAAGCTGATACCACTTGTCGATTGGCTTGACGTCGGCGACGACGACCGTGTGGCCGCGCTCAAGAAGGACGCGGGCGAGTTCTCCGCCGATGAAGCCGCCGGCGCCGGCGACGAGGATGCGTTTGCTGGTGCTCATGTTTTTTGGATGTTGGTCTGAGTGAATGGATCCGCTTCAGCGGAGAGGTGAGAGGGTTTTTCCGGATGCCGAGGCGAAGGCCCGTTCCTTGCGGGCGAGCTCGAGATCGGCATCGGTCATGATGGTGACGAGTTCCTTGAACTTGACCTTCGGTTCCCAGCCGAGTTGGCGCTTGGCCTTCGCCGGATCGCCGATGAGAAGATCCACTTCAGCGGGACGCTCATAGCGGTTGTCGTAGTCGACGTATTTTTCCCAGTCGAGATCAAGGCGAGCGAAGCTCGCTTGGACGAACTCCTTCACGGAATGGGTCTCGTTGGTCGCAACCACGTAATCGTCCGGTTGGTCCTGCTGGAGCATTAGCCACATCATTTCGACGTATTCCTTGGCATACCCCCAGTCGCGTTTGGCATCGAGATTTCCGAGGTAGAGCTTGTCCTGAAGGCCCATCTTGATGCGACCGGCGGCACGCGTGATCTTGCGGGTCACGAAGGTCTCACCACGGCGTGGCGACTCATGGTTAAAAAGGATGCCGTTGCAGCCATAGAGGCCATAGCCCTCACGGTAGTTCACGGTGAGCCAGTGGGCGTATACCTTGGCGCAGGCATAGGGGGATCGAGGCCAGAATGGAGTGGTCTCAGTCTGCGGGATTTCCTGGACCTTTCCGAACATCTCGGACGACGAGGCCTGGTAATACCGGACCTTTTCGATAAGGCCAGTCTGACGGATGGCTTCTAACAAGCGCTGGGCGCCAAGGCCGGTGACATCACCCGTGTACTCGGGCGCATCGTAGGAAACACGGACATGCGACTGGGCTCCGAGGTTGTAGACCTCATCCGGATGTATCTCGCTGAGAAGCTTCGCGAGATTCGTGCCGTCCGAGAGATCACCGTAATGAAGGAGCATCCGCGCATCGTTGAGATGCGGGTCCTTGTAAATGTGGTCGATGCGGTCGGTGTTGAAGGTGGAGGAACGGCGGATAATGCCGTGGACCTCGTAGCCTTTTTCTAACAGCAGCTCCGCAAGGTAGGAGCCGTCCTGCCCGGTGATGCCGGTAATCAACGCGCGTTTCATGGGGGTGCTTGGAATTTTGTTAGAGTCTGACGGTTCCTCCATCGAGGGTGCCGATGAAGTCTCTATAGGCCCCGGCGAGCCCAGCTTTCAGATCGATGCTAGGTGACCAGCCCGTCTCCCGGATGACCGCGATGTCCATCAGCTTGCGGGGTGTGCCATCGGGTTTCGTGGGATCCGTGAGGATGGCGCCAGTGAAGCCGACGGTTTCCGCGATCAGCGACGCGAGTTCGTGGATGCTGAGATCCAAGCCCGTTCCCACGTTGACCCAGTCGGGCGGCGACTCCAGCGCGAGAAGATGAAAACAAGCCGCCGCGAGATCGTCGACGTGCAGGAACTCCCGGCGCGGAGTGCCGGTGCCCCAGATCGTCACGCTGGCATCACCGCGTTCCTCCGCTTCGTGGAAGCGGCGGATGAGGGCCGGGATGACGTGGGAGTTCTCCGGATGATAATTGTCGCCGGGGCCGTAGAGGTTCGTCGGCATGGCGCTGTGATAGAGCAGGCCATGTTGCGCGCGGTAGTGCTGGCAGAGTTTCAGCCCGGCGATCTTGGCGATGGCGTAGGCCTCGTTGGTCGGCTCCAGCGGACTGGTCAGCAGACAGCTCTCGGGCATCGGCTGCGGTGCATGCTTCGGGTAGATGCAGGAGCTGCCGAGAAAAAGCACCCGCTTCACTTCCGCGCGACGGCAGCCCTCGACCAGGTTCGAGGCAATGGCAAGGTTCTCGTAAATGAAATCCGCTGGGTAAGTGGAGTTCGCGTGGATGCCACCGACCTTCGCGGCAGCGATCACCACGGTGTCCGGGCGATGGGTGGACAGCCAGTCGAAGGTCGATCGCTGGTCGAGCAGATCGAGTTCACTGCGGGTGGTTGTGAGCACGTCGTAGCCGCCCACTTCGGGAGCCAGGCGGACCATGGCGGAACCGACCATGCCGCGATGTCCGGCGATGAAGAGCTTTTGATTCATGCGGCGGGGATCAGTTGGACTGACAGGCCTTCAGCAGGATTTCACGCATCGAGGCGACGTGAGCGGAGAGAGTCAGGCGTCGCTCGTAGATTTCGCGACCTTGTTTCCCGAGATGGCCTCGGAGTTCAGGATCGCGGGCCAGTTCAACGAGCTTGTCTGCAAGCGCCTCGCAATCGTGAGGCTCGACCATGAATCCGTTGACGCCTTCCTCGATGATCGAGGGAATGCCGCGCCAGTGGGTGGCCACCACCGGGAGCCCGAAGGCGAGAGCTTCGATCAGGACCAGCGGGAAATTCTCGGAGCGATAGAAGGAAGGAAAAGCAAACACATCAGCTTCGGCCAGAGCCTTCCACTTGTCCTCGCCATAGGCGGCGGCAGGTGGGTCGATCGTCAAGTTGGCAGGTGCTTGGGAGCTCAGTGTCTCGAAAGCTTCCCGTGTCTTCTCGTCCGGCCATTTTCCAACAAAGCGCAGGCGGATCGGTTTGGAGAATTTCGCCGCAGCGAGTGTGCAGGCCTTGAGAAGGTCGAAAACACCCTTGTCTTCATAAAGATTGCCAAGGAACAAAACCCGGAACTCGTCGTCGTTGCGCTCAATTGGAGGTGGCGATGGAACATCGAGCCCATTGGCGACTTCAAATTCCCGCTCTGCTCCGAATTCCAGTCCGGGAACTGGCGTGTGTCGTGAAAGGCTGATCGCCCAGGCGCCGCGACCGTAGATCCATCGACCGAGAAGATTCCGAACCGGGGTCGCCTTCAGATAATCCGGAAGCCCGCCAGAGTGGTAGTGGAGGACGGTTCGGGAAAAAAACGGGCGGCAGAAACCGAGGAACAACACATCCCTCACGAACGGAACAAACGAGGCGCTACCAGGTGTGTAGTAGAGAACTTTTCCGCCTTTCGTGAGCTTCAACCAAAGGCAGCGGGCAACGAGAGCGATGAGTCCGAGACCTTTTCCGATCGAGGCCTTGCCAACGCTTTCCAGATTTGAGCTGGACCGGATTTCCAGCAGGACTTTTGAAACCGGACTGAGGTCCGCATCGAACAAGGCCCGCGTGGAAAGCGAAGCACCATGCACCGGCGGCGGGACGACCCCCGCCATGAGGACTCGATTGTCAGGCTGGGTCATCGAGTCTGAAATGAATCAAGCAAGAAAGCCCGCGATGGCGTCGACGACTTCCTGACGCTGGGCTCCGACCAGTTCGGGATAGATCGGGATGCTGAGCACCTCGGTGGCGAGGCGTTCGGAAACCGGACAAGCCTGGATGGCATGCGCAGGCAATGACTGGAAGCACTCCTGACGATGAAGCGGCACCGGGTAGTAAACTTCGCAGCCGATTCCCGCAGTGATGAGATGCTGCTTCAGCGCGTCGCGTTTGCCCTCGCCGATCACACGCAGGGTGAACTGGTTCCAGATGTGGCCGTTGTGCTGGTACGAGACAGGTAGTAGAAGACGGATGCCTTCCCTCTCAAGACGAGCGGCCTGGCCTTCCGGGCAGCAACAGTCGGACTCGCTAGCGATCAAGACGCCAGAAAGCGCCGACAGTTTCTCCGTGTAGAATGCGGCATTTCGGCGGCGGCCTTCGGTGTAGTCCGCGTAGTGGCGGAGCTTCACCCGGAGCAGCGCGCACTGCAGCGCATCCATGCGGAAATTCGCACCGACAAAGGAGTGGTGATACTTCGGATGCATCCCGTGGTTGCGAAGCTGCTTGAGCTGCTCCGCGCGGGAATCGTCGTTGGTGGTGATCAGGCCCCCATCTCCGAAGCCGCCTAGATTTTTTGACGGGAAAAAACTATAACATCCGTAGTCGCCGATCGTGCCGCAGCCCGCGCCCTTGTAGGTAGAGCCGATCGCTTGGGCCGCATCCTCGATCACGGCGAGTCCGTGCTGCTTTGCGAAGGCCATCACCTCATCCATCGCAGCTGACTGGCCGAAGAGATGGACGGGCACGATCGCCTTCGTTTTCGACGTGAGGCGCGCGGCAGCGGAGTCGAGGTCGATGTTGAAGCAAATGGGGCAGACGTCGCAGAACACCGGCGTGGCTCCGGTGCGGGCGATGCAGCCGGCAGTCGCGAAGAACGTGAACGCCGGGCAAAGCACTTCATCGCCAGGTCCGAGGTTCAGCGCCATGAATGCCGCGAGCAGGGCATCGGTGCCGGAGGACATCGAGATCGCATGCTTCGCGCCAACGAGCGCGGCGCACTCGGCTTCGAAGGCATCGACTTCATCTCCAAGGATGAATCGACCGGTGTGGAGCACGCGTTCAAAGACCTCTTTCAGCTCGGTTTCGAGCGGAAGATTCTGCGCGTTGACGTCAAGAAGTGGGACGGGCATCGAAAGAAGAGGAAAGACTTGAAGATTCAAGACTCAAGAAAAGAGGTCAGGCCTTCAAGACCTGGCCTTCGCGAGTGGCGATGGAGGCCATGGCGTTTCGCGTGTCGATGATCAAATCAGCGGAAGCGGCCAACTCGGTGAGATCGAAGGCGGCATGATGGGTGGAGATCACGATGCAGTCGTACGAGGCGATGATCTCGGGCGACCAAGCGACGGACTGCTTGCCGGCCCAGGCCATGTGCTCGCGGGTCGGGCCGACAATGGTGATATGCGGGTCGTGGAAATCAACCTGTGCGCCGAGGGATTTGAAACGGTCAAGCAGCTCGAAGGTCGGCGACTCACGCATGTCATCGACGTTGGCCTTGTAGGCGAGTCCGAGGATCAGCACGCGGCTGCCGTTCACTGCCTTGCCCTTGGTGTTGAGTGCCTCCATGGTACGATTGACGACATACTTCGGCATCGAGCGGTTGATCTCGCCGGCCAGCTCGATGAAGCGGGTGTGGACGCCATACTCGCGGGCTTTCCAGGTGAGGTAGAATGGATCGATCGGAATGCAGTGACCGCCGAGGCCAGGGCCTGGATAGAACGGGGTGAATCCGAAGGGCTTTGTCGAAGCGGCGCGGATGACTTCCCAGATGTCGATGCCCATCGCGTCGGCGGCGATCTTCAACTCGTTGACGAGCCCGATATTCACCGCCCTGAAAATGTTTTCGAGGAGCTTCGTCAGCTCGGCGACTTTGCAGGAGCTGACAGGCACGACCTGTTCGAACACTGCACCATAGAGAGCGACGCCAACCGCAAGACAGGCCGGCGTGATGCCGCCGACGACCTTCGGAATGTTGGTGGCGGAGAATTTCGGATTACCGGGATCCTCGCGCTCCGGGGAGTAAACGACGTAAACCGTTTCTCCTGCCTTGAACCCGGCGGCCTCGACACGACTGAGAAGTTCCTCATCGGTGGTGCCCGGATAGGTGGTGCTTTCTAGACTGATCACCTGACCCGCTTTCATGTGCGGAACGACCGACTCGATCGTGTCGACTACATAACTAAGATCCGGCTCGAAATGGTGATCGAGCGGCGTCGGCACACAGAGGATAACGGCATCGCATTCGGAAACGCGGGCGAAATCGGTGGTCGCATCCAGCTTTCCGGCGGCGAGGCAATCGGCGACGTGCTGTGATGGGATGTGTTTGATGTAGCTGCGACCGGCGTGGATGGCATCGGACTTCACGGTGTCGATGTCGAAGCCGACCGCGCGAATGCCAGCGCGTGCATAGGCGAGCACGAGCGGCAGGCCGACATAGCCCAGCCCGACCACGCCGATGACTGCGCTGCGATCCTTGAGTTTTTGCTCGAGAGTCATGCTTTGTTCGGAGCGCCGAAGCGCTCGATCAATTTTCCGGCTTCAGTCAGGGCCATGCCGGTGACCTGGTCCATGTTGTAGTACCGGTAGGTGGCGAGTCGGCCGATGAAAGAAACGTTGTTCTCCTTGGCGGCGAGTTCGGCATAGCGGTGGTAGGCAGCCTTCGCGTCGTCTGCCGGGATTGGATAAAAGGGTTCCTTGCCCGGCTCCCAGGCTTCCGGAAACTCCCGGACGATCGTGGTGCTCTCGATCTGCTGGCCGGTGGCGTGCTTCATTTCCACAATCCGCGTGAACGGCACCTCCAGCTCGGGATAGTTGACCTGCATCTCCGGTTGCCAGTGGCCTTTCTTTCCGGAAATGGCCTCCCGTTCAAGCAGTTGTTCCGCCGTGAAGCTCTCATGCTCGAAGCGCAGAGACCGGTAAGGGAGTGGTCCGAAGCAACGGCCGAAGTACTCATCAATCGGGCCGGTGAAGACCAGATGACGATGACTCCAGCGCGTCTTCGCTTCCTCGAAATCGACTCCCAGATGGAGCTCGACTCCCGGCGAAGCATCGAGCATCCGCTTGAACATGGCGCTGTAGCCGTCGCGTGGCAGTGCCTGGAATTCCTCGCGAAGGTAGTGCCGGTCGCGATTGGTGCGGATCGGAATGCGTCCGCAGACTGTGGGATCCAGATCCCGCGCATGGCGTTGCCAGTGCTTCAGCGTGTAGCCTTCGAAAAAGCGCTTGTAGAGCTCGCGGCCGACTTGGGAGACAATGACCTCTTCAGAGTTTTTCGGGAAGTCGATCGGCTCACGTTGTTCCTCCAGCCAAGCCTCAAACTCGATCGTGGTTGAAGGACGACCGATGAGTTCCTCGAAGGTGTCGAGATTGATCGGGAAGGTCCAGTAGCGGCCGTCGGTGAAGCTTTTAACTTTGTACTCGACCGGGGTCCAATCGGTGAAGTGTGTCAGGTAATCAACGATGCGCGGTGAGTTGGTGCGGAAGTAATGCGGACCATAAGGATGAATCAGCACCCCGGCCTCGTCATAGTAATCATAGGCATTCCCTCCGAAATGCGGACGCTTGTCCACGACGACGCATTTCCAACCGGCGTTGGAAAGCTGCTCCGCGATCACCAATCCGGAAAATCCGGCGCCGATGATCAGGAAGTCGATGGGCGGCTGCGCTGACATCAGAGGGTGACGGGAACGACGACACTGCGGAAATACTCGATCGTCTTGGCAATCCCCTCGTCAAAGGGCACCACAGGTTCCCATCCGAGCAGCGCTTTGGCGCGCGTGATGTCCGGCTTGCGGACTTTCGGGTCATCGGGCGGCAGCGGCTGCTCACTCATCTTCAGAGGCAGCCCGAAATGCCGGGCGATCTCTTCGGCGAATTGACGGATCGTCATTTCATGGGGATTCCCACAATTCACCGGCTCATGGGTTTCCGAACGCGCGAGACGCCAGATACCCTCCACGAGATCAGTCACGTAACAGAACGAGCGCGTCTGCGAACCATCGCCGAACAAGGTCATCGGCTCGCCGCGCAGGGCCTGACCGATGAACGCCGGCACCACGCGCCCGTCATCGAGCCGCATGCGGGGACCGTAGGTGTTGAAGATTCGGACGATCTTGGTGTCGAGTCCGTGGGCGCGGTGATAGGCCATGGTCGCCGCCTCGCCGTAGCGCTTCGCCTCATCGTAACAACTCCGCACGCCGATCGGGTTCACATTTCCCCAGTAGGTTTCGGGCTGTGGATGGATCTCCGGGTCGCCGTA
>Ga0114958_10001292_pt1 | contig 19902 bp, 14 predicted proteins | sample C_130208_EF_Meta_FD_89577 | JGI IMG/M metagenome (GOLD analysis project Ga0114958, IMG submission 89577) | Freshwater microbial communities from Lake Croche, Canada to study carbon cycling - C_130208_EF_MetaG | ecosystem: Environmental > Aquatic > Freshwater > Lake | place: Lake Croche, Canada...
GAATATTATCAAAATAGATGACAGGATAATGGGCATTGAAATCAAATTCTTTTCTATTTGTAAAACGAGAATCTAAATACTTGAGGTTGTTTTTCAGTTTTTGTTTTTGAGATTCATAAATCCCTTGTGAATAGATATAGGTTTCTAAAAAGGCTGGATTCATTCCTGAGGCTCCAATAAACGAATTTTCATTTCTAATCGTATCGATGTTGATTTTGTCTCCGGCAATTACTCCTCCCGAAAGTCCGATTGCTTTTCCCATAGAAGCAATTACAATTATTTTTATATTTTGATAATTTGTAAATAGTGCTTTCCAATTGGTTTCAAATATGCCTAAACTATGCGATTCATCTATAACTAAGGTAATCTCTATTTCTTTTGGGATTTCGAATAAAACGCTCAAATCGATGAGACCTATATATAAGGAAGGAATGGCGTCGGCTAAAACGGTGATTTTTTGAATACCTGATTGGAATATTTTTAGGTTTAATTTGCCGTTTTCAACTATTGGATTACTTCTTGTATTCATTAATGCCGGATGCGTATCGGGAAAATGAAATAGCATATCTGTTGTTTTCGATACCGCTTCGATTACTAATTTCCCGGCAAGCATTCCAGAAGAAACGGTTAAAGCAGCCTCTGTATTTAAGTTTTCGGCCAATAAGTTTTCGGCAATAGTATAAATGGAAAGTTTGATATTCGAATTGCGAGAACTTCCAAAAGAGGTTCCCCATTTTTTTATACTTTCAAATAAAATATTTTGAAACTCCAGATTGGTGGTTATTCCTAGATAATTTGTGCCTCCAAAATATAAATAATCTACGCCATTAATTTGGACTTTACGATCTGGAAATTCATCTACAATCATCGTTTATGAATTTAATGTCACCCCAGTTCCATTTAATTCGGAGTATTTTATGATGCCGTCAGTTATGGTTATTCCCGTTGCAATATCTTTCGATAATAATAAAGCCCCATCCATATCTACAAAATCTAATTCTGGCAATAAATGAGCAATAGCTGAAATTCCAACCGTAGATTCGGTCATGCAACCCACCATCGTTTTCATATTTAATTTTTTAGCTTCGGCAATCATTCTTCTGGCTGGTGTAAGTCCACCACATTTTACGAGTTTTATATTTACACCATGAAAATGAGTATGACATTTAGCCACATCTTCTTCAATAATACAGCTTTCGTCAGCAATAATTGGTAAAACCGAATGTTTAAAAACTTCCTTATGACCTTCCCAATTATCTGCTTTTAAGGGTTGTTCCAAAAATTCTACTCCAAGTTTTTTTAATTCTATAGCATTATTTATAGTTTCGGAAACTGTCCAACCACAATTGGCATCTATTCTAAAAATTGCATTGGTGTGTTTTCTTAATTCGGTAACAATGGCAATGTCTTCCTTGGTTCCCAGCTTGATTTTATAAATTGGCCAAGGCAACTCTTTCATTTTCGAAACCATTTTTTCGATGCTGTCAATGCCAATGGTATAATCTGTTTTTGGATTGTTGTTGATTGAATATCCCCATAATTCATAGAGTTTTTTACCTTTTTTTCGAGCATATAAATCAGAATAAGCAATATCTAAAGCACAAAGTGAAAACATATCATTTTTTAGAAAGGGATGTGCTTTGGCCCAAAATTCTTCAGGTGTTTCGTTTGTAATGCTTTCGATAAATGGAATTATTTTCTCCAGATTTTGCTTCATCGAAGCAACCGTAATATTATAATAGGGATTTGAGGTTGCTTCTCCAAAACCTGAAAATCCTTCACTTTGCAACTCAACAATTAAGGAAGGCTGAGCTTTATAAGACTCTCTTGAAATTGTAAAAGTATGTTTTAATTGAAGTTCGAAAGTTCTAATTATTAGTTTCATAGTTTGAATTTTTAATAGACAATATGCAAAGGAGAATCCAATTGAAGATTTATCAATTTATCAGGTTCATTGTAACAAAGAAAATTAATATAATTTAGAATACCTGCTAAAAAGCAAATAAAATTCATGTTCCAAATCATTTTGCATAAGGCGATTTAACTTTCGTTGAATAAAATTAACCAACAGAAAATGTATATTTGAATTCAAATCGATTAAAGTTTTGGTGATTATTTTTAACCAATAGTTTAATCTAATGAAATAACAATTTTAAAACGAAAATCAGGATGAATAAAGTGAAATGGGGAATAATAGGTTTGGGAAAAATTGCGCATCAATTTGCACAAGAATTGCTACTTGTTGAAGATGCCGAAATTGCTGGTGTAGCTTCACGAGATTTGGAAAAAGCAACTGAATTTGCCCAAATGTATAATTGTAAAAAGGCGTATGCTTCTTATGATGAAATTATTAACGATGCCGATATTGATATTTTATATATTGCTACTCCTCACAATTCTCATGCAGTTTTGACAATCAAAGCTTTAGAAAATAATAAACATGTACTTTGCGAAAAACCTATTGCCTTAAAATATGCTGATGCTTTGCAAATGGTAACTGCATCAAGGAAAAATAATAAATTTTTTATGGAGGCTTTTTGGACAAGATTTAATCCTTCTTTTCAGGAATCTTTAAATAGAATAAAGAACAGCGAAATTGGTGCTGTTAAATATATTACTGCAGATTTTGCTTTTCCAGTAAAAAACCTTGAAAATAATCGATTAACCGATATAAAATTAGGAGGTGGAGCGCTTATGGACATTGGGGTTTATCCCTTGTTTTTGGCTTATATTATGCTAGGAATTCCTAAGGAAATAATAGCAAAATCAAACTTTAATGAATCTGGTGCTGATATGCAAACTTCTATGATTCTGCAATATGATAACGCTCAAGCTGTTTTGCATTCTAGTTTTCTTTCTTCTTCAAATATGAAGGCAACAATAAGTGGATCCGAAGGTAGAATTAATTTGAATACACCTTGGTATAAAGCAAAATCATATACTTTGATTAAAAACGATCTAAAAAATAAATATCAAATGCCATTAAAGGGTAAAGGATATACCTATGAAATCGAAGAATGCCATAAATGCATTAGGGAAAACAAGATTGAAAGTGCTCTTTGGTCTCATCAAAATAGTCTTGACTTAATCAAAATAGTTGATGAAGTCAGAAGTCAAATAGGATTAGAATATCCTTCCTAAACGAATATATTATAAAAAAAAAACAGCCTTTTCCAATTCAGGACAAGGCTGTTTTTAGTTTTACTTGCTTTCGAAAATTTATTTTTGATTGTATTTTTCCTTGTATTTACTATACAATTGCGTTTGGTGTGTCTCTAAATTTAACGTTCTACCTCGTATAAATGCAGCTGTTAATTTATTAGTTCTCATATCTAAAGCATCGCCTTCGGATATAAATAGGGTAGCGTCTTTTCCAAGTTCTAAAGTGCCACATTGTTTGTCTATACCTAATATTTTAGCCGTATTAGAAGTGATTAATTGCAAGGCTTGTTCTTTATCTAAACCATATGCAGCACAGGTTCCAGCAAGAAAAGGTAGATTTCGGGTTTGCATACGTTCCATACCTCCACTATTTTCAAGACCAACAAGTATTCCTTTGTTTGTTAAGATTCGAGCCATTTTATAAGGTAAATCTTCATCTTGATCATCGCTTTCTGGCATATCATGAGTATTTCTTAAAAGCACTCCAATATTATTTTCTTTTAGCAAATCAGCGGTTTTATACGCTTGATATCCTCCAACAATTACTATATTCTTGATCCCAAATTGTTTTGCTAATTGTACTGCATCGATGATTTGTTTTTCTTCATCGGCATGAACAAATAAAGTTTGTGATCCATCAAAAATTCCTTTCATAGCTTCAAAAATCAAGTTTCTTACGTTTGGATTAGTGGCTAAATAGGCTTTTGAATTAGCAAGAAATAAATTGATTTCCTCAATTTTTTTAGAATAGTCTTTATTGGCTTCAATTGCTCCAGGCTCTGCCCACCATCCGCTTCGCTTCATAGTAGGAGGAAAATTCAAGTGAATTCCATCATTTTCTTTAATCAAAGCATCTTTCCAATTCCAAGCATCAAGTTGTACAATCGACGAAGTTCCAGAAATGGTTCCTTCACGCGGCGTAATTTGGGCCATTAAAATCCCATTGGGACGAGCACTTTCTATTACTTTTGAATCTGCTGTATAGGCAATTATACTTCTCACATGAGGATTCATATCACCAATTTCACCTGCATCATCCGAAGATTTTACGGCATCCACTTCTACTAATCCCAAAGTTGAATTTGGAGCAATAAATCCTGGATAAACCTGTTTTCCAGTTGCATCAATTGTAATATCAAATGCTCCATTCGAAAGTTTCGCAGTTTTGGCATCAGCCACCAATGTGATTTTTCCATCTTTGAAACCAATAGCGCTGTTTTCAATAACTTTTCCATTGCCCAAATGTGCAAAACCATTCAGGATCAAAATAGATTTTGTTTGCTTATTTCCTGGAATTTGTTGTGCGTTTGTGTTTGTAAACAAACCCAATAATACGAATAATATAATATATGTTTTTCTCATTTTTATTGTTCTAAAGTATCACAGTGGTATTCCTTTTTCTCTTTTTTCTTAGGCTCTTGAGTACTCATTCCTTTGTTTTTTTCGAGTACCATTTGTCCAATTAATTCATTTCTTTCTTTGGCAACAGCTATTTGTTGTTGTTCGTCCTTTTGAACATCATAATAAACAACCCCTTCGATTATAGTTTTCTCCGCTTTTGCATAAATAGAAAGCGGATTGTTGTTCCAAAGAACGATATCGGCATCTTTACCCACTTTTATACTTCCTACTTTATCATCAATATGTAATAATTTGGCTGGATTCAAAGTGACAAATTTCCAGGCATCTTCCTCTGAAACATTTCCGTATTTCACTGCTTTGGCTGCTTCTTGATTTAATCTTCGAGACATTTCTGCATCATCAGAATTAAAGGCTACCAACAAACCTTCATTGTGCATTAGGGCACCATTATAAGGAATGGCATCATTTACTTCAAATTTATAAGCCCACCAATCCGAGAAAGTAGAAGCTCCAACACCGTGTTCCTTCATTTTATCAGCTACTTTATACCCTTCAAGAATATGAGTGAAAGTATTAATCCTAAAATTGAATTTTTCAGCAACATTCATCATCATTAAAATTTCAGATTGCACATAAGAGTGGCACGTGATAAAACGTTCTTTGTTAAGTATCTCTGCTAAGTTTTGTAATTCTAAATCCACTCTTGGCGCTTTATATTTATCTTTTTTAGCACTCGAATTATACGCTTTCCAAGCCAAATCATATTCTTTGGCACGTTGAAAATAATCAGTAAAAACTTGTTCTACACCCATTCTGGATTGTGGAAAACGAGTTGGATTGGAAATTCCCCAATTGGCTTGTTTGACATTTTCTCCTAGGGCAAATTTTATAAATTTAGGTTGATTTTTGTATAACATTTCTTCTGCAGACATTCCCCATTTCCATTTTACTATTGCAGAACAGCCTCCAATAGGATTTGCCGATCCGTGTAATAATTGCGAAGTGGTAACTCCTCCAGCTAAATCTCTATAAATATTAATGTCTTCAGAATTCACCACATCTTGAATTGTAACTTCAGCGCTCGAGTTGTGACCGCCTTCATTTACTCCTTTGGAAATGGCAATATGTGAATGTTCGTCGATAATTCCGCTCGTTAAATGCTTCCCTTTTGCATCAACTATTAAGGCAGTTGCATCAACTATGTTTTTTCCGATTGCAGCAATTTTACCGTTTTTAACTAATACATCGGTGTTTTCTTGAATCCCTTCTTTTTCGTTTGTCCAAACAGTAGCGTTTTTGAATAATAAAGTTTGTTGCGAAGGTTTTTGAACGTTTCCAAAAGCAATGTTTGGAAAAGTTACAGGTTCTACAAAATTTGGTTTTTCTGTTTTTGCGGAATCTTTTACAATAAGGAAAGGACTAGTTTTTGTGGCGGACCATTTCACTTCATTTCCATTTGCTAATATAGCTTTGCCAGATAATGTTTGTGTGTTTTCTATAAAGGCACTTAATCTTGTAAAAGTGGCATTAATAGTGTCTTTCGATTTTACTAAAGCCGTAATCCAATTATTTGCAACAGTAAGTTTTGAGTTTACCTTTTTTGCCGTTGAAGTGGTGATTTCTGATTTTAGAGCAGCAATTTCTCCATCAATTTTCCATTTGTAAGTATCTGAATCTATGGTTAAATCGTAGTTTCCACGGATGTCTTTTGTGGTCATATCGTTAACTACAAACTTCGAACCCTGAACCCAGTTTTCATATAATATTGTTTTTTCTTCAAAAATTTCTCCAGATGTAATTACAAAATTAGCATAAGTTCCAGTTTTTAAACTTCCTATTTCTTCACTTTTACCCATGATAGAAGCAGGAATTGTAGTTAAAGCTTCTAATGCTTTTGTTTTGTCAAAACCATATTTTATAGCTTTTAAAAGGTTAGTTCTAAAGTCTTCTACTTTTTTTAATTTATCGGTTGTCAAAGCAAAAACGACCTTATTATCCGAAAGTACTTTTAGATTTGTGGGCGCTTGATTCCAAAAACGCAAATCGCTTAAATCGATTTGATCTGCCAGAAAAGAATTTGATACATCATAAGCTTCTGGAAAGTTGATTGGAATAATGAATTTTGAGTTGGTTTTTTTAATTTCTTCGATTCTTTCGAATTCATTTCCAGAACCTTTCAGAACATAATTTAAACCAAACTCTTTTGCTATTTTCGAAGCCCTTAAACTATTCAATTTATCTTCCGTACTAAAGATTTGAACTAATTTGGCATTGTTTATTAAAGCTTCTAAGGAGGCGTCTTTCGTTTTCGAATTACCATTTTTATACCAATTCAGGTCTAAATACATTTGGCGAATTAAGGCCATCATTCCCATTAAGGAACTTGGATAGGCTTGGTTTGTCGTAACGCTTCTAGTAAAACCAAAATGATTTGTGATCTTGTTAGCTAATAATCGAACACTTTTATCGCTATTATTTAAGGCTACTAAAATTCCAGTTCCGCGGGCAACACCATCTTGAACATGGGTTCCTACTACACCAAAACCAGCTTTTAATAATTCTTCGGCTTTGGTTTGATCGTAATTAAAATTTTCAAAACCATTTGTTTCTGGTTTAATGCTTTCATTCCAATAATAGCCAACACGCTTGGTGTCGTATGCAGGTTCTCCTTCGGAACTAGCTGTTTTCTTTGGTTTTTCTATTCCAAAACTCGTGTAAATATCAATAAAGGAGGGGTAAATTGATTTTCCTTCTAAATTAATTGTTGTACAGTTTTTGGGAATTGGAATGTTGATTCCGCTGCTAATTACTTTGCCGTTTTGGATAATTAAAGTTCCTTTTTCGATTATTTGTGTTGGACTAACATAAATTTTCGCGTTGGTAAAGGCAGTAAAATTGTTGTTTTTGTTTTGAACACTTTCGTTGTTTGGAAAATATTCTTGGGCACTGATTTTTGGAATAAAAAGGCTCAAAAAGAGAAATAAAATAATTCTGTTCATAGTCGAGTAAATTAATTTTTTCTAAAAGTATTGAATATTTAACACTTTGTAAAAGAATTGTTAAATTTTAACAATTGTTAGTTTTTGTTTAGTGTCTGTGATTAAATAATAGTAAGTGAATACTTATTTATTTTTGAAATGAATTGTTTAGAATGTCTTTTTATTGAATTGTTTTCTATAATTTTAAAACAAATATATAAAAATGCTAGTTAAAGTTTTTGGAAGTGCCGTTTTTGGGGTCGAAGCGACAACAATTACAGTAGAAGTGAATATTGACAAGGGAATTGGATACCATTTAGTTGGTTTGCCAGACAATGCAATCAAGGAAAGCAGTTATCGAATTGCTGCCGCTTTAAAAAACAATGGCTATTCTATGCCAGGAAAAAAAATCACCATAAATATGGCTCCCGCCGATTTGAGAAAGGAAGGTTCGGCTTATGATTTAACGCTTGCTATTGGAATTCTAGTAGCTTCCGCCCAAATTAAAGCAGACGAAATCGATCAATATATCATCATGGGCGAACTGTCACTCGATGGCGGTTTACAGCCTATTCGCGGTGCTTTACCAATTGCCATAAAAGCAAAAGAAGAAGGATTTAAAGGCTTTTTTCTTCCGAAACAGAATGTAAAAGAAGCTGCCATCGTAACGGGTTTAAATGTTTATGGAGTAGAAAATATTCAGGAAGTGATTGATTTTCTGGAAGGAAAAGGAACTTTAGAACCGACGGTAATTGACACCAGAGCGGAGTTTTATAAAACCTTGGATTTCCCTGAATTTGATTTTAATGATGTTCGTGGACAAGAAAGTATCAAGCGTTGTATGGAAATTGCTGCTGCTGGCGGTCATAATATAATTTTGATCGGACCTCCAGGTTCAGGAAAAACAATGCTTGCCAAAAGATTACCCAGTATTTTGCCGCCAATGACTTTGCGCGAAGCCTTAGAAACTACCAAAATTCATAGTGTTGCCGGAAAGCTTAAAGATGGCGGTTTAATGAATCAGCGACCTTTCAGAAGTCCCCATCATACGATCTCTAACGTGGCCTTGGTCGGGGGAGGAAGTTATCCACAGCCGGGCGAAATTTCAATGGCGCATAATGGCGTTTTATTTCTAGACGAATTACCAGAATTTAAGCGTGATGTGCTCGAAGTAATGCGCCAACCCTTGGAAGACAGAGAAGTAACTATTTCTAGAGCCAAATTCACCGTGACTTATCCATCTTCATTTATGTTGGTGGCGAGCATGAATCCCAGTCCGAGTGGGTTCTTCAACGATCCTGATTCGCCACAAACATCTTCGCCACACGAAATGCAACGTTATTTAAGTAAAATTTCAGGGCCTTTATTAGATCGAATTGACATACATATTGAAGTGACGCCTGTTCCTTTCGAAAAATTATCCGAAGACCAAAAAGCAGAAAGTAGCGTCGATATTCGGAAACGAGTAACTGCTGCCCGAGAAATTCAAACGGAACGGTTTATCCAAATGGAAAATGTGCATTACAATGCCCAAATGAATACCAAACACATTCGGGAATATTGTGCGCTGGATGAAGTTTCGAAGCAATTATTAAAAACAGCTATGGAACGCTTGAATCTTTCGGCACGTGCTTATGACCGGATATTGAAAGTAGCCCGAACTATTGCGGATTTAGAAGCCGCACCCAAGGTTATTTCCTCACATATTGCCGAAGCCATTCAATATCGAAGTTTGGATCGTGATGGCTGGTTGGGCTAAAATTGATTTCAGATTTTTGATTAACGATTTTTGATTTCAGATGTTCCACCTTTGCAAAATTGAGAATACGAACGCGCTAGCGAGTGGAGAAAAATAAAAGTATATAAATAAATAAGTCATAAAAGTGATTTCAATAGAAATCTCTTTTATTTTTGCCAAATGTTAGAAATTCTTTATCAAGACGAATCTATTATTGCAATTAATAAACCAAGTGGATTATTGGTCCACAAATCCTTTTATGCGCGCGATGCAAAAGTTTTTGCTATTCAAGAATTGAGAAATCAAATAGGAGGGCAACACGTTTATCCTATTCATCGGTTAGATCGCAAAACTTCTGGTGTCTTGTTATTCGCTTTGGATGCAGCCGTTTTAAAAATCATGAATGATCGTTTTGCTACACGCGAAGTCGAAAAAAAATATTTAGCAATTTTACGTGGTTGGTCTCCCGAAGAACTAACGATTGATTATGATTTAACCAATGATGATGGCATTATACAAAATGCAATAACTTACTTTCATCGATTGCAAATTACTGAAATTGAGTTAGAATTTAACAACCAACCAACGTCACGCTATTGTTTGGTAGAAGCGATTCCTGAAACTGGACGTATGCATCAATTACGAAAACATTTCAAACATATTTTTCATCCTATTTTAGGAAGTCGTCCACATGGTTGTAACAAACAAAATAAATTATGGTTGGAGCATTTTGAAACGAAAGGAATGATGCTTCATGCCCATCAGTTAATTTTTAATCATCCAATAACAAATGAACAACTTATCTTGAATGCAAAGATTAATGAGGAGTTTAGCAAAGTAGGCACTATTCTTAATCTAGATTTGAGTAAGTATCAATAGAATACTAATTTATAGAGATTTGATTTTGTCAGTGTTCACGAGCGTGACGCTCGCGCCAGCCTTTAGATTTATGATTTCAGATCAAGAATGTTAAGTATCTTATTGACGCTCCGCAAAGTCTCTGACTTTGAAGTAGTGATTTTCGATTTTTATCCGTTTTTTATTAGAATCTCATATCAGTCAGAGACTGATTAATACATCCTCAAAGTCAGAGACTTTGCGGAGCGGGGAGCGTTGAGTGAAATGTTCTTAAGAAAAAAAATCGTGAATTATAGCCCAGATAGAAACGAAAATCCTTTACACCCTGTCAGGGTTTTGAACCCTGACAGGGCATAAAGATTGTAGTGGATAGCGGGAAATACGTTCTAAAGAAACGAAAAACGTGTGCTCCTAAAAAACAATATAACGCTGAATTTATTTATTATTACTAGAACGTCTATCATTATTTTGACTTGGGCGTCTTGGACCAAAGCTATTATTTCCACTTCGAGATGAAGTAGTAGCTGGTTTTGGTGTTCTTGGAGTTGAATTGCGTTGTTGTCTTCCTTGTCCTTGTTTAATCGGTTCTTTGGAAGCGTTAGGATCGGGCTCGAAACCTTTGATGTTTTCCACAGGCAATTTCATGTTCACTAATTTTTCTATATCACGTAAAAAAACAGTTTCGTCTGGACTAAACAAAGAAATGGCTTCTCCACTTGCGCCAGCTCTTCCGGTTCTACCAATGCGGTGTACGTAATCTTCGGGAATATTAGGCAATTCAAAATTGACAACATGCGGTAATAAAGGGATGTCCAAACCACGAGCGGCAATATCGGTAGCAACTAATGCAGTCAGGCTTCCGTTTTTGAATCCAGCTAAGGCATTTGTTCGCGCGCCTTGGCCTTTGTTTCCGTGAATAGCAGCCGATTTAATGCCAGCGCTAATCATACTTTCGCAAAGTTTATTGGCTCCTTGTTTGGTACGGGTAAACACTAAGATTTGTTTCCAATTACCTTCAGTAATCAATTTAATCAGTAATTCTGTCTTTTTTTCTTTTGCACAAGGATATATTTTTTGGCTAATGGCATCAACCGTAGTGTTTTCGGGTGTGGCTTCCACCTGAACGGGATGGTGCAAAATACCCATGGCTAATTTCTTGATGTCTTTTGAAAAAGTTGCTGAAAAAAGTAAGTTTTGTCTTTTTGGAGGTAAAACTTTCATAATACGTTCGATGTCGCGCAAAAAACCCATGTCGAGCATGCGATCGGCTTCATCTAAAACTAAAATTTCTACTTTAGAAAGCGTTACTAAACCTTGATTTTGCAAATCGATTAATCGACCTGGAGTGGCAACTAAAATATCAATTCCTTGGCGCAATTGCGAAACTTGTGGATTTTGGTTGACACCACCAAAAATAACGGTGCTTCGTAAATCTAAAAATTCGCTATATTCTTTAATATTTGCTAAAATTTGTGCTGCTAATTCTCGTGTTGGAGTCAATATTAAGGCACGAATAGGTCTGTGACTTAGGTGTTTTCCTTGCGATAATATTTGTAGAATGGGTAAGGTGAAAGCAGCAGTTTTGCCGGTTCCAGTCTGTGCGGATGCTAAAACATCTTTCCCTTCTAAAATGGGGGAAATTGCTTTTTGCTGAATTGGAGAAGGGGTTGAATATCCTTTTTTGCTGATGGCTTTTAATAAAGCATCCGATAAACCTAATGAGTTGAATGACATAAATTGTGTTTATGAAGTAAACACTATTATTTAGAGTAACTTCTTTAATTTGGCGCGAAGATACTGTTAATTTTACCGATGTCGTTTTTATTGCTTGATTTTGTTTATTGTATTTGGGTTAAATTCCCCAAAACGGTGCTTTTTTTTCTATTTTTCGCACTGATTTTGCACCTATTTTTTCGGATAAATTAGTATTCGAATGGGCTGTTTTTTTGTCTTTTTTTACTTGATCTAGTTTATTTTTGAAACAATCCTTTTAAATCTTTTAATATGTGTTTTAAAAAAAGATATCTCCTAAACTCAATGAATATGGTTTAGAAGATAAAATTTATAAATTTAATTAGGATAAAGTATCGGTTGTTTCTTCGGCTTCAATTTGATCCACCCCAATAATCGAATCGTAGATGGCATAATTCATAGAATACATAAATGGAATGGTAAAAAAGATTCCAATACAAAGCAATATTAACCCAGTCATAGAAGCAATTCCTCCAACAATAAGCAATCCAAACAACAATAAAGGTTGTTTAGAAACCAGCAAAATGCTTGATTTTATGGCTTCAACAGCTTTTAAGTTTCCAAAAACAATAAGTGGAACAGCCAAGAAAGTTAAAAACGAGATTCCAATAGCAATAAAAGTACCAACAAATTTAATTCCGGAATAGTCCAACAGCACATTAAGTACGGAACTCATTATTGTAATTAGGAAAGTGGCTAGGAATATTTCTTTAAAAAAGGGAAATTTATAATATTCTAAAATGGTAGAAACATGAAATTCATTCCCTTTTTCGGCACAATCTGCCATTTTTAGAAAGCCCGCTGTAAAAGGGCTTATCAAGCAAGTAAACAAGGTTGTTCCTGCTGTGTAAATAATTAAAAAATTCAAACTAAAGTGCTCGGGTTGTAAATTTTCTGGTTTTAAAGTTTCGGTTATAGTTGCCATTCCAAAAACCGAAATTGCAGCACCAAAAATAAGGATGGCAAAAAGGATTAAAAAAACCATAAGCATCAAGCCTGCGTAAAGGGCAATTTTTTTGTAATTTTCGAATGCATGTTCAAACACAGTTCCAAAATCGATTTGATAACCATTTGCTTTTATTTCTTCAATTTTGTCTTTTACTAATTTCATATTTGGGTTTAATTAATTGTATTTGGGTTTATATTTTATAATATACTTCTTCAAAAGGAACTCTGAAACGTGCTCCATACACTCCGTTTTCTTCGCGAATTCCACAGCCTATAATCATGTTTATTTCAGACGAACTTGGCAGATTCAGGATTTTTTTTACTCGGAGCGAATCAAATCCTTCCATGGGGCAGGTGTCGTAATTTATAGCCGACATGCTGATCATGAAATTCTGTGCTGCAAGACCAGCGCTTTTATGAGCTACAATTCGCATATCGCTTTGGCGTGCTTGTCGGTATATAGGTCTAAAGATTCCGATAATTTGAAAAGCTATAAATTTTATCATTCCTAAGATTCCCAAAAAGTCGGAATAAATGCTTGGGATGATTTTTTTATAATAATTCATTGCGAATTTTTCTCTTTTAGAATAGTCTGCCTCGGGTTTGTTTCCATATTGCCATTTTAAAAAAGCAATATTGGATTGCATTCTTTTTCTCCATAAATCTTTTCGGGCAACAATAACCACCATTTGCTGTGCGGTTTTTGCAGCGCCTTGATCAAAACTCGCCTTTGCAAGTGGGGCTAAAATTTCAGGTGAAACAATATGGTAAAACTCCCAAAGTTGCATATTACTGCTGGTCGCGGCCAAAGTTGCCAAATGAATGCATTCTTTGACTTTTTCGACATCAATAGGATCAACTTTAAAATTCCGAACAGAGCGTCGGTAATTTATAGCTTCAGAAACTTTTTTTTCAGTGTTTAAAGCCATTTCAATATGTTTTTTATGGTGGTTAATTTTCCTTTATAAGGAGCGTATCGCATGGGTAAATCCAACCAATTTGCTTTTTTTACGATTCCTTTTTTATGTGAAAAAACATCAAAACTAAGGCTTCCGTGATAGGCACCAATTCCGCTATGTCCCACACCTCCAAAAGGAAGTCTTTTATTAGAAAAATGAACCACAGTATCATTAATACAACCGCCTCCAAAAGAATATTTCTGAATTATTTTTTTCGAAAAAGCATGATTTTCTGTGAAAATATATAAGGCTAATGGTTTCTCATATTTGGAAAGGATTGCGTCAATTTCTGTCTCATTTTCATAAGTTAAAATCGGTAAAATCGGTCCGAATATTTCGTCTTTCATGACTAAACTATCCATGGTATTTTCCTCGATAAGAGTAGGAGCGATGTAGCAATTTTCTTTATTGCTTTCGCCACCAAAAATCACTTTTTCGGGATCAATCATTTCTACAAGTCGTTGCCAATTTCGAGTATTTACGATTCTGGCAAAATCAGGAGATTCGATTGGATCTTTTCCGTAAGCAAGGGTAATTTCCGCTTTTATATACCTTACAAAATGAGATTTCATATCTTTTTGAATCAAGATATAATCGGGCGCAATACAGGTTTGTCCCGCATTCATAAACTTACCCCAAACAATTCTTTTGGCAGCTAGTTTTAAGTTGGCTGTTTCATCAATTATACACGGGTTTTTTCCGCCAAGTTCTAATGTTACTGGAGTTAGATTTTCGGCTGCTGCTTTTGCAACAATTTTACCTACGGCAACACTTCCTGTAAAAAAGATATAATCCCAGCGTTCCGAAAGTAGTTTTTGAGCCACTTCAACACCGCCTTCTATGACTTCGACATGGTTTTTATCGAAAACTTTGCTAATTATTTCAGCAATAATTTCAGATGTTTTTGGTGTGAGTTCCGATGGTTTTAGTACCACTTGATTTCCTGCTGCAACAGCCGAAATTAAGGGACAAAGTGCCAACTGAAATGGATAATTCCAAGGTGCTAATATTAAAACTTTGCCATAAGGCTCTTTATAAATGTAATCTTTTGAGGGAAAGTTCAATAAGGAAGGGAAGACTCTTTTTGGTTTAGCCCAATTCTTTAAATTCTTTATGGTGTCTTTTAATTCTAAAATTACATAACTGGTTTCGGTGAGCACGGCTTCAAAAGCAGGCTTTTTGAAATCTTCATGTAAAGATTGAATAATGTCGTTTTCAAAAATAATAACGGCATTTAACAACTTTATTAGAGTTTCTTTACGGTATGCTATATCGGTCTTATAATCCATTAATGCGTTAAATTTAAAATTAAATCAATCTTATTTTAGTCCAAATCGGAAACCCATATAAACATCCGCTTGTTTCGTATCGCTTACTAAAGCGGTTACGATGGAACTAGAACCTAAGTAAAAACTATATATTCTAAATCCTAAACCCCCTGTAGTTCCTGAAATTTCATTGGCAGACCAAGCAGAATAAACTTCAAAATTCTTAAGAGAAAATCTAGGGATGACAGAAACCACATTTTGTGTAGTTACCTGATTGTCTTTACTATCACTACCTAATTTTTGTTGGGTATAAAAAGTCATGTAAAATTTAGAATACACTTTTAAATCAGCATATAATGAAAATACAGTTGGTAATTTTACCTTAATGCTACTAGTTGTTTCCGTTTTTGTCAAGTATCCATTATTTTGTAAAGTTGTTTCTACCCCTTTAAGATCGTTACTATTTTGAAACTGACTCATCGCCAATCCATTTGGATTAGCAAGTGTAGATTGGATTTTTAGTGAATAGTTTGAAGAAGAATTTCCAGCATTGTCAAAACTCATTCCACCAATATTTCTTATAGAAATACCTGTGTTTAATTTATAGCCTTCATTTTCTTTGTCTTTCAATTGGTAATTGGCACCTAAATCAACTGCAACGCCATTTAGTTGACCAAACATTGATTTTGTATATGCATTAAAATCAGCCAAATCTCCGTTTAGATTTCCAGAATAAGCAATGTTTAATTTTGCATTGGCATTGTTCAAATAAGCTTCTGTACCAACAATTTTGATTTCTCCATTAAATTTATCTAAACCAAAATTAGTATAAGAACCAGGAAATAATAGTTTTAATGTTGCTCCAGCATTGAATTTATGCTTTTCATTTTCGAATAAATTTCGTGCCAATGAAAAACCTACCTCTCCCCAACTAGTTCCATTGATACGTTGGTTATAATTATTGTTTAAAATGGTCGTAGAGCCTAATGAAATGGAACTTAAACTGTTGTTTATTGAATTACCAAGTTTGGTATCAACATCAACAATATTTAATTTTGCGTAGGCTTTAGTAGAAACGCCAAAGACCCATTTATCCATTTTCATGGCAAATCCAGGCCCGTATATTTCGGCATCGATACGCATGTTTACGGGCTCATTTCCTTTTAAAATCAAATCCTCAATATTATTTCCGTTTACAAGATCACTAAATCCAATTTTATTATTTGAAGCATTAATACTCATTGAAAACAAATTCGCATCATATTTAGACGACAAATTGGAGAGTTCGGCTGGGTTCACTCCAGCATTTAAAAGAGTGACTTTTTTAGAAGTAGTTATGCCTGAAAAATGATCTTGGGCAGAAATAGTCAAAAAAGGAATAAAACAAAAAATAAGGAATAGCTTTTTCATAAGATTTGTTATTATAGTTTAAGTAAAGTTACATTTTTAAATTTAAATGGCATTCCAAATTACATCATTTGGAACGGGGGCTATAATAATTAGGTTTTCTTTAGAAACTGGATGAACGAAAATAAGTTTTCGAGCGTGTAAATGAATTCCTCCATCGGGATTGCTGCGATCAAAACCGTATTTTAAATCGCCTTTTATTGGGGAACCAATGGCTGAAAGTTGTGCCCGAATTTGGTGGTGTCTTCCAGTATGAAGATCAATTTCCAGAGCGAAATAGTTATTTAATTCTTTGATAATTTTATAATTTAAACTAGCTATTTTACTGTCAGGGACTTCTTTTAAATGCGCTTTGGAAGTATTGTTTTTCTCATTTCTTTTTAGAAAATGAACAAGATTATCTTCGGATTTCTGAGGTTTGTTTTTTACGATTGCCCAGTAGGTTTTTTGAGTTTCTCGGTTTTTAAACAATTCGTTCATTCGAGTTAAAGCCTTACTGGTTTTGGCAAAAATTACAATTCCTGTAGTTGGACGATCTAATCTATGAACTACACCCAGAAAAACTTCGCCAGGTTTGTTGTATTTGTCTTTTATGAATTCTTTTACAACATCCGAAAGGGGTTTGTCTCCCGTTTTATCGCCTTGTACAATATCGCCAACACGTTTGTTAACCACAATAATATGATTGTCCTCGTGCAGGATTTGGAGATTGCTTTTGTTAGAAAGTATTTTCATTTTCTTATAGAACTTTATTTGGTTTCGAAAATAGACGTTTTAAAATTGCTTTCGGTCAAAGTCATTTTTTCTAAAAAGGCTTTCAGAATTTCTTGTTCGTTTGAGGTTGGAATTACAAAAAGTATTTTCTTATTTAATTTTAAAACGGAATCTAATTGCATATTGGTTTTTATAACATTAGCATTTCCATTAGAATAAAATTGCCCAGAATAATTTTTATCTTTCCAATAATACAAAGGAATGTCTTGATTCTCATTTTTGGCTTTTATACTTTCCAAAAGATATTTATCGGAATTCATATAATAATCCAATTTTCCAGTTGCAAACAAAGCAAAATAAGCAATAAATACAATTGTTGGAAAAATCAAAGCGATACGAATTAGGAGTTTTTTTCGGGTAAAATCTTCCCACCAATACACCATCAAAAACATGATTGGCAAGGTTACAGGAAGCATATACGTATGCAAAATATTTTTAGAAAGCGTAAAAAATAGGGGAGTCCAAATCAACCATAAAACTAAGAAAGAAACCCAGTCATTTTTGAGAATTGTTTTTCTGTTTTGCCATAATTTATACAAAACCACTTGAATCCACGGAAGTCCAAAAACAAGGATGAATCCCCAAATGATTCCAGTCGGTTGCGAGTGACCACTTCCATATAAATCGCCTTTCCATCCCGGTTCTAAAAAGCGTTTGTAGTGCTCGCCAACGATAAAATAGTCCAGAAAACCGGGTGATTGTTGTTCGGCAAAATAGTACCAAGGAATTCCAATTATAAGCGTAATTAAAATCCCAATACCCATTGAAAATTTAGAAAATAATTCGCGAAATCTTCGAAGTTCGATGCAACACCATAAAAATAAAGGGGGAAAAGTAAGTACCATAATTAACGGTCCTTTTGCTAATAATCCTAAACCTAAGGCAACAAAAAACAGATAATTCCAATAAGTTTTCGTTTCGCTTTTCATGGTTTTCCAAAAGGAAATCATCATAATTGCCACACAGAATTCTAAGGTTGTATCGGTAGAAACTACGCCGGTATGAATTAGAAATTCAGGCATAGTCAATAATATAAATCCTGGTAAATAGAATGAAACGCCACTCTTTTTCGCCATTTTTCCAGCAATAATAATCAAGATGATGCTCAGGAAAAAGGAAGGGAATCGTGCTGCAAATTCATTGATACCAAAAACAACATAACTTATTGCGGACAACCAAGTTGATAAAGGGGGCTTTGCCCAAAAAGGAATTCCATAATCAATTTGAGGAACAACCCATTGATTGGTTTCCTGCATAATTCTGGCAATTTCTGCATATCTCGCCTCTGTTTTGTCCAATAAAGGAATGGTAGCGGTCAATAATAGTCTGAAAAGTGCAATAAGAACTACAGATACATATAAAATAGTGGAATTGTTTTTGAGCTTTTCTGAAATCATTATTTTAAGTTTGAGTTGGATAGTTTTGACTCGATTTTTTTATAATTTCTACTGATTTTATATAAATCAAACCAGAGTTTAAAACCATAAGTGAATTTAACTTTTGAATCTCCTTTTTCGACCCATAGTTTTAAAGGAACTTCATGCATTTTGGTTATTGCTTTTTCTCGTTCAAAAAGGAGAATCATTCGGTAAAAAATTTCTACATCAAACAACCATTTCGATATAAATTCCTTTTGGAATAATTCTTCTGAGATTTGTTTTGTAAAAAGTTTACTACCACATTGTGTGTCGTAAACCTTGATGTCAAGAATGTTAGAAATAAAAGTGGCTACAACTCGTCCGATTAAAAAACGACTGTTTTCACGATCAATGGTAGAACCTATTTTTCTGATTCGGGAACCAAAACTAAAAACTACTTCGCCCGTTAAATAATTTCGAAGATCAATAAATTCCTCCAATGTTGTTGCTAAATCGGCATCTAAATAACCAATAAATTTGTGTTGAAAGTTTTGATTGCAATAGTTTATTCCGGCTCGAACGGCCTCGGCTTTTCCAGAATTTTTTGCTAAGGAAAGAATATGAATTTGGGCATCGTGTTTTGCTTTTAAAACATTCAAAACGCCTAAGGTATTATCCGTTGAACCATCATTGACAAAACAAATTAAGGTCTCGGGATTGTTTTCCAAAAAGTTAGAATATTCACTATTTGAAATTCCTTTTTCTTCATTATAACAAGGGATAACAATGCAGGTATTTGGAACTATTGGCATAAAAATGGTTTGTTAATCAAAAAGTCAACTAATTATAAAGGCTACCTTATTATATATTAATACTGTTCACCAGCATTTGGAAAATCACTCGATTTTACATCTGCAACATATTGGCCAATTGCAGTTGTCATGCCTTGATATAAATCCATATAACGACGTAAAAAGCGAGGGCTAAATTCATTATTCATTCCTAACATATCGTGAATTACAAGTACTTGACCGTCAACTCCGCCACCAGCTCCAATTCCGATAACAGGAATAGAAATGCTTTTGGCTACTTTTTCGGCTAAATGAGCCGGAACTTTTTCGATAACAATAGCAAAACAGCCTAATTTTTCTAAAAGTTTGGCATCTTCCATTAATTTCTCTGCTTCTTCTTCTTCTTTGGCACGAACAGTGTACGTTCCAAATTTATATATGGATTGTGGCGTCAACCCTAAATGTCCCATAACAGGAATTCCAGCGTTTAAGATGCGTTTTATAGAATCTTTAATTTCGCTTCCACCTTCTAATTTTACGGCGTGAC
>Ga0114958_10001293_pt1 | contig 19872 bp, 20 predicted proteins | sample C_130208_EF_Meta_FD_89577 | JGI IMG/M metagenome (GOLD analysis project Ga0114958, IMG submission 89577) | Freshwater microbial communities from Lake Croche, Canada to study carbon cycling - C_130208_EF_MetaG | ecosystem: Environmental > Aquatic > Freshwater > Lake | place: Lake Croche, Canada...
CCTGAGGCAGCCTCATCGAGGTGGCGCGCGCTCTGAGGTGGCGCGCTCTCGCCGAGAGCGCACGGCCCATGAGCAAGCGCACAACCTGCTCAGGCCATGCCTCCCGGTCGCCACTTGGGCCACCCGTGCCCCCGCCCTCTGGACATTGCCCTTTAAACCCGCGATCTGCACACCAGAGCCCGGTACCGCCGCAAAATCCGATCTCAATCGAACGCTCCTCGCTTTTTGCTAGCCAGGTCCTCCAGGGCGGGTTAATGAACGGACCTCGCGGAGAAGCGCTCATTCGGGTCGCTGTTACACCAGAACAGCGGCACGCAGTGTAACACCCCCCAAAAGCGACCTGTCGTTCAATAACACTGTTCGCTATCAAATGAAATACATTCTACTCGGAACCCTCCTCATTTTAGGTAGTGCCAGTTGCGGCAAGAAGCCTTCACCCAGATCAGCAGCGTTACCTGACAATCTGATCAGTGATAAGCCTATTGTCATGAAGGAAGGACAGGCCATCGTGTTGATGAAGGCGGGCGACCCTCATCTCATGATTGCGGCCTCTGTAGTAGATGGAAAGATCTGCATAGCAGAGGTTAATCCCAAAGGGCACGATTTTGGTGTTACCTGGAAGAATTCGAAGACATGGGAGACATCGACCATCGTGACAGACGGGAAGAATATCACCTGCGTCATGGATAAGAATATGGATGGATTTGCTGATTTTAGAACAGAGACAACACCTGGAGGGACTCATCGCTACGAATTGAAGGGACAGGACTGGGTGGAGCTCAAACCCGATCAGAAAGAAAGCGAACAAGACATCTCACCGAATGCCCGATAAGCCCCACACCATCAACTCCAACCACGAATCTGCCGCCGGGCATCGGTGGATATAGACGTTCGCTGGAAAAGGGGATGGAAGAGGCACACCAAAAAGCCCCCCCCAAATCCTCGAAGGCAAAGGTTGGCCAGTGCCCGAGTGGCCAGTCCAATCGTTCGCTTGAAACCTCCGAAGAGCGATGGTAGCCTCCCTTCATGACAACACAATTCCTCACTGATGATCGCGGCCAGAAGGTTGCCGTCGTGATCCCTATTGCTGACTATGAGTCACTCATGGAGGATGTTGCTGATCTTGCAGCGGTCGCGGAGCGGAGGGATGACGCTCGAATCTCCGTCAGCGAACTCAAGAAACAACTGACCGCCGATGGCCTCTTGCCGCGTTGAGATCACCAAGTCCGCCGCCAAAGATCTTCGGGGGCTTGACCGGAAGTGGATTCCCACGATCGTGGAGACCATCGAAGCGCTAGAGTCGGATGCACGACCGTCCGGTTGCAAGAAGCTCATGGGTTCCGACCACACTTACCACATCAGGATTGGAGACTACCGTGTGGTATACGATATTCATGATGACACGTTGATTGTTCTAGTCGTGCGGATGCGTCACCGTCGGGACGTCTACCGCTAGATCCAGTCAGCGACCCAAACAACCGACACCCCGGAATTAAAAGAAGAGAACAAGGCGTACCGCCAACTGCCCGTTAAGCCCCACAACCCTACCACCACCCATGCTCCTCCACTTCTTCAAAATGAACGGTGCCGGCAATGACTTCATTGTCGTCGACAACCGCCATCTCACCCTTGAACTCGACAAGGACACCATCGAAGCGCTCTGCGACCGGCACCGCGGCATCGGCGCCGACGGACTGTTAGCCGTGGAACCGGCCGAACACGGTGCCGATTTCAAATTCCGGTATTACAATGCCGATGGCGGCGAAGCCGAGATGTGCGGCAATGGCGCGCGGTGTTTCGGCCGGTTCACCGCGCACCTGCTCAAGGAAGTGCCCGACCGGGTGACCTTTGAGACCCAGGCCGGCACGCTCACCGCGGAAATGGTCGGCGACGACGTGCGCATCGCGATGTCGGAGCCCACCGAGCTGCGACTCAACACCGGGGTCACCATCCCGGGTTTGGACGCGGCGCTGCATTTCATCAACACCGGCGTCCCCCATGCCGTGGCCTTCGTGCCCGGCTGCGACGCGTTCGAGGAACTCGACGTCTTCACTCACGGCCAGGCGATCCGCCAGCATCCGGCCTTCGCCCCGGCGGGCACCAACGCCAACTTCGCCACCGTGCTCGCGCCCGGCCACCTTGAAATCCGCACCTACGAGCGCGGCGTCGAGGATGAAACCCTGGCCTGCGGCACCGGCATGGTCGCCTGCGCCCTGATCCACCACCTCTTGACCGGCGCGCCCTCGCCCATCCAGGTGGACGTCGCCGGCGGCGATACCCTGAAAGTCGGTTTTCAGAAATCCGGCGACGCATCCTTCAAGAACGTCACCCTCACCGGTCCAGCCGACTTCGTGTTCGAGGGCGAGATCGATATCTGAGGATCAAACGGCGGGCATGCCGGAGCGGGACGCTCCGGCCACGTCCTGCGGCGAGACGCCGCAGCCACGCTAGGAAAATTTCCGCGGCTTTGCCGGATCCGGCTTTGACCTGCGGCGCGGATCGTTCATGCTGCGCGCGCCATGCGATTTTCCGGCACATACACCGCGCTCATCACCCCGTTTCGCGACGGAGCCATCGACGTCCCCGCCTTCCAATCCCTCATTGAGCGGCAAATCGCCGGCGGGGTGGATGGCATCATCCCGTGCGGAACCACCGGCGAGTCCCCCACCCTCGACACCGACGAGCACCTCGAGGTGATCCGCCTGGCCGTCGAATTCGCCGCCGACCGCTGCGAGGTCATCGCCGGCACCGGTGCCAACGCCACCGCCGAGGCCATCGAGCTCACCGAAGCCGCCGAACAACTCGGGGCCACCGGCTCGCTGCAGGTTTGCCCGTATTACAACAAGCCGTCACAGCAAGGGCTCTACCTGCATTTCAAGGCGATCGCCGAATCCACCAGCCTGCCGATCATGCTCTACAGCGTGCCGGGCCGCTCGATGATCGAGATCGCGCCGGAAACCACCGCCCGCCTGGCCGCGGATTTCCCTAACATCGTCGCCATCAAGGAAGCCGGCGGCTCGGTGGACCGCATCAACCAGCTCATCCAGGCGCTGCCCGAGGATTTCGCCATCCTGTGCGGGGATGATCCTCTGACGCTGCCTTTCATTGCCTGCGGCGCCACCGGCCTGGTCTCGGTGGCCTCCAACCTGATCCCTGACGTCATGGCCCGACTGGTGCGCGCCTGCCTCAACGGCTCGTTCGACGAGGCGCTCGTCCTCCAGAAACAATACTATCCACTCATGCGCGGCCTGATGTCGCTGGATGTCAACCCGGTGCCCATCAAGACCGCAGTCGCCATGCAGGGCCACTGCACGCCCGAGTTCCGCCTGCCGCTCGCCCCGATGAGCGCCGAGGCCACCGCCAAGCTCGCCGCCCTGCTCGAATCCTACGGCTTACTCTCCTAAAATCTAACACAATACATTCCAATGGCCAAACTCTTCATCCCCGGACCCATCGACGTCTCCAAAGAAACCTTCGCCGCCATGAGCCAGCCGATGATCGGCCACCGCGGCGCTGAATTCGAGGTGCTCTATGCCTCGACCCAGCCCGCGCTCAAGGCACTCGGCGGCACCACCCGGCCGTTTTTCCTCTCCACCTCGTCGGCCTGGGGGGTGATGGAAGCCTCGCTGATGAACCTATGCGCGAAAAAAGTCCTGACGCTGTGCTGCGGCGCGTTCTCGGACAAATGGTTTTCGGTGGCCAAAAGCAAGGGGATCAGCGCCGAGAAAATCCAAGTCGAGTGGGGTGACGCGATCAACCCGGAATCCGTCCGCGCGAAACTCGCCGAAGGCGGTTTCGATCTGGTCACGTTGATTCACAACGAAACCTCGACGGGCGTGATGAACGACGTCGCCGCCATCGCCAAGGTGGTCAAATCGTTCCCCGGCGTCCTGCTGGTCGTCGATGCGGTGTCCTCGTTCTCCGCGGTGCCGATCCAAATGGACGCGCTGGGCATCGACGTGTTGTTAGCCGGGGTGCAGAAGGCACTGGCGCTGCCGCCCGGCCTCACCGTCTTCGCCTGCTCGGAGGCCGCCCTCGAGCGCGCTGCCGGCATGCCCAACCGCGGCTACTACTTTGACTTCATCGAGTTTGCCAAGAACGCCGAAAAGAACAACACGCCATCCACCCCGGCGATTTCGCTGATCTTCGGCCTGCAGCATATCCTCGGTGTCATCGCTGCGGAAGGCCTGCCCCAACGCTTCGCCCGCCACGCCGCCAACAATGCCCTGATCCACGCGTGGGGCGCGCGCCACGGCTTCAAAAACTTCGCACCCGCGGGCAACGAGTCGGTGTCGCTGACCTGCTTCGCCACCCCCGAGGACTTCGACCAGTCCGCCTTCATCAAGACCCTCAAGTCCAAGCACGGGTTTGCCATCAACGGCGGCTACGGCAAGATCAAGGGACTCACCTTCCGCATTTCTAACATGGGCAACGAAACCGCCGCCACCATGCAGGAACTCATCGCCGCCATGGACGGCGTGCTGGCCTCTTTACCGCAACCTTGACCATGCACGACGCCACCCGCGATCACGGCCCACAGCCACTCGACGCCCTGATGACCCGCTGGGGCTTGACCAACCACCAGTTGGTCGATGCCTCCGACGAGCAATTGAATCACAAACAGGTGCAGCGCGCCCGCAAGGGCCGCCAACTGACGCTGCACCTCATGCAGAAACTCATGCGCACGCTCAATGCCGCGATCCTCGCCAGCCTGCCTAAGGAGCAACGCGAGACGTTTGTTCCCTATTCACACAAGCAGTTGTTCACCTACGCCAAGGATCATAACGCGGCGTGGACCGATCCCAACGCGCCCCTCATGCCACCTAACTGATCGGTCAGGGGCTCTTCCTGAGCGCCGGCTTGAGCCGGCATCTTCCTCCGCCCCATGACCGCCGTCCCGCCCCGCCCGACTGAACTCGCCCACGCGATCCTCAAAGCGGCGATCCGGCAGGGTGACACCGTCATCGACGCCACTGCGGGCCACGGCCACGACACGGTTTTTCTGGCGCAATGCGTGGGCCCGCCCGGCCGGGTGCTGGCATTTGACCTGCAGTCACAAGCAATCCAGTCCGCCCGCGCGAAGGTGGAAACGGCGGGCCTGAGCTCGCGCGTGGCGTTCCACCCATCCAGCCACGTGCGGATGGCGGAGCACGCGGCCGCGCAGTCCATCGCGGCAATCATGTTCAATCTCGGATATCTGCCCGGCGATGACCACACATTCACGACCACCGCGCCTGAAACCCTGACCGCCCTGGCCGCGACGGCCGAGTTGCTGCGTCCCGGTGGAGCTCTAACTGTCGTCTGTTATCCCGGACATCCCGCCGGTGCCGCAGAAGCGGAAGCGGTCGAGGCCTGGCTCACCGTCATGGCCGGCCACGGCTGGCAGCTCGCCAAATACGCGATGTTAGGCACGCTGCGCCCGGCACCATTCCTGCTGGTGGCGCGCAAGGCGTGAGCGGAAATTCGCAAGGGTAGCGACGCCTGACGCGGGCGGAAGTCGCTACAGACTAACTTGGCCGTTTGGCTACGGAGCGCGGGCTTCAGCCCGCCCGGACCCGGCGGGCTGAAGCCCGCGCTCCATGGTGCAGCCAAAGTTACTTTGCGTTGCACACCCAGCGCGCGCCGGGTTCGGGTGCTAAAAGGGAAAATGAAAACCAGCGCAAGATGGCAAATGCATGGTGATGGCAAATTGCCGGAGCGGGACGCTCCGGCCACGGCCTGCGGCGAGACGCCGCAGCCACTACACTATTTGGCCGCGCGCACTGCGGTCAGGGTGATCGGATCGACCATGGCCTTCGCGTCGAGGGTCGGACCTGGCAATGCTTTGAGGTGGTCAGCTGTGAGTTCCTCAGCGGTGACTTGCTGGCCAGCCTTGGGGCGGGCGGCGGCGATTTTCTGCGCCTCCTTGACCATGGCGACGGTGATCACGTCGCCAGTGGTGTTGCCAAAGTGGTTTCTAACGTAAGTCATCACGCCGGCGAGCTCCTCGGGAGTGAGGCCGGGCGCCTGGGATGGCATACCTGCGCCGGGATAGGCCTTGCCGCTGCTGGTGGGTCCTTGCAGCCCGTTGAGAACAATCATGGCGAAGCGCTGGGTCTCGCCATTCGCCCATTTCGAGCCCACCAGAGACGGGTAATTCGCGCCGTCGCCCTTGGCTTCCGGGCCATGGCACACGATGCATTTGGTGGCATAGATTTTGGAGCCCTTGGCCATGTAGGCGACAAGCGCTTCCTTGGGCGGCGGCCCTTGATCCACCGCACCCGGCGCCGGGGTGCGTTCGTATCTCTGACGGAACATCGTTTGATAGTCAAAAAACCGTCCAGCGCCACCCAGATCCAGGATGCCGCCGGCCACCAACAGTACCACCCCGCAAGCCGCAAGCACCCACAAGGGAATCGGCTCGGTGCCGGGATCGGCGCGGTGCGGTTCGCGGGCGCTGGCCGCGGGCGTGTCGAGCGAATTCACCGAGGGGCACGGGCGGCCCGCCTGTGTTCCGTCGGACGCGGGCGCGTGGAGCGAATCGACAGTATCGGGTGGCTGGTTGGACAATGACATGTTAGAAGTGGCTGGGATACGCGGCGACTCAGGGAGCTCCATCGGTTTTCTTGGGCGCGAAATTCAGCGCGGCGGGCACCTGCTGATCCTTCTTCAATGAGAGCAGGTAGGAAACCAGCGCCTTGGCATCGGAATCGGGCAGCCACTCATGGTTAGCGCCGGCATCGGCCTGGAGCGCGTCGGCCGACGCGCTGCCCTTGATTTCACGCTTCTCAAACAAAAATGGATGCGGCGGGCAGGTGGACTTCCACAATTGCGGGTTGTCACGCGGATTGAACAGGTGGGCATACAACCAGGCGGCGGGGTCGCCACCGGCGGCATAGAGCGTTTCGACGCGGCGGCCGATGTTAGAAAGGTCCGGCCCCTCGCGCATCACCCCGATCTGGGCGAATGTCTCCCCGAAGAAGTCATAGGCATTGGTCTCGCGGCGGGTGTCGCCGCGGTCGGCGTCGTCTTTCAAGCCGCCCCAGTCGGGCCGGTAGAGGTCATTGCCGGCATAGGTGGGACGGACCAGCTGGGTGTGGCACAGGTAACAACCGTTCTCCGCATAAACCCTGGCACCATCGGCAATCCGGCCGGCGCGTTTCGGGAAAAACACGCTGGCACCATCCTTGGCCTGGGGCAGCGGGATTGGGGCGAGATCGCGCATCTTGAAAAACGGGATCACGAGGATCGCAAGCCATGCGACGCCAAAGCTGGCGGCAAGCGCGAGAATAAAGGTGCGGAGACTCATTGAGAAAATTTGGATGGGAGAATTCAATGGTGGGGCGTGGCGGCCTGGCCCGCGCCGGCAAGTGGGACGGCGGCTGCGGCGGAAGACGGGCTGGTGGCCCGCGCCCCGGCTAACAGCATTGGCAGCGCGCGCTCGAGCCCCAGGCGCAACCACATCAAGGTGAGGTGGATGAGGAAGAAGAGATTGGAAAAAAGGATCAAACACCAGGCGAAGGTGTTGGCCACCGCGTAAGGGTCCGCGCTGACCACCGCGCGCAGCCACGGCTGCTGCCAGTTCTCCTGATTGAACCCGTGCTCCAACCCGCCGCACACCGCAACGAGCAGGATCGTGACCAATCCATACAGCGAAAAGTGCAGGTGCATTACCATCAAGCGGCCGGACAACCACTCGCGCCCGGTGACTCGCGGCACGATGAAGTAGGCGGCGCCAAACATCACCAGACTGAAAAACCCATAGATCGCGAGCACGTCAAATCCATAACCCGCCAGCGAAAACTGGGTCAGCCGCAAGGTGGAATCCGGCAGGTTGAGCAGCACCGAGGCGGCGGCTAACAACACCAGCGCAACAATCCCGGCGGTGATGAAGCGCAGCGCAGGACTCGCGGCGCAGGTCTCACGGCACGACCAGAGCGCGCGCAGCAGGTTGGTCGCCGCCGCACAAACCGGAATAAATAACAATGCAGTGGCGGCCGCGCCGACATACGGCAGGAAATACGGCACCGGCGCGCCCGCCAGGCGCTGCATGCCCGCCCACGGCGCGATGACGGCCAGCGACCAGAATCCGAGTTTGGCCATGGCATCACTGGCCACCGGCCGGCCGGTCAGCTCGGTGACCAGCGCATAGGCGGTTCCCAAGGCCACCGGGGTGAAAAACAGAAAAACCAGCGCGGACTTATACCACGCGTTGATCGCCGCAGCCATCACCGGATTGCCCGCCATGCAGTGGAGCATGAGGTTGGCGGTTAGGAAAATCCACGGCAACCAGATCAGCGCGGCCAGCAGATACCATTGCGTGATCACCACGGGCCCCGCCGCGCGGACGCGGAACTGGATGAACGCCCCGACTACGATCGCAAAGTAACTCACCAGCAACACCGGCCAGGTAAACGCCGGAAACTCCATCCACGGCATGCCGGTGCCATTGCCTGATAGAATCCCCACGACACCCAGCGCCACTCCCAGGTTCCAGACGTGCCCGGCGGTTAGAATTGTAACGGCCGAGGTGCATGGCTTGCGCGACAACTGCGCCATCAGCCACAGGATCACCGCAAAGGCCGCCTGCATCCCCCAGCCGTAAACCAGCAGGTTAAGGTGGGCGGGAAAAACCCGGCCGTAGCTCAGCCAGCCGCAGTCGGCGAGCAAGCCGGGACTGTGGATTTTGGCCGACGCGATCACTCCGAGGACCAGCGCCACGGCGAGCCACGCGGCCCCGCTTGTGAGAAAAAACATCACCGGATGGCGCAGCGAACGATCGATGCCCGCGCACAGCGGCGCATCAGGATCGGTGGTGGTTGGGATGGCGGAAGACATCGGTATGGTGAGAAAGAGGACTGGCTTCAGGACTGGGGCGGGGCGGGGACCACCGGGGCCACCGGCGGGGCGGCTTGCTTGAGCGCAGTGGCTGATCCCGGCACGAGCTGCTCGGGCTTTTCCACTGCAGCAGGCTTGGCGACGACGAGTTGCGCGGCCACGGCCGGAATGGCCGCCTCGATGGCCGCTGGCGACAGGCTGGCCGCCTGGGCCTGGGCGATTTTGACTTGGGTTTCGTAGCGGGCCTTGGCCACCACGTCTTCAAGGGACTCGGGCGCCTGGCGGTTGAACAACCAGATCACGGCCAACAGCAGCGCGAACAGCAGGAACGTGCCAAGCCCCCACCAGAACGTGGTGAAGCGGATGATTGGATTATCGCGGGTGGGATCCATGTGCGGGGCTGGCAAGTTAGTTGGAGAGATTGGCGGACTCGAGGATGCGCGGGTCGCGGGTCGGATAGAGCGAGTGCTGGCCGAGCGCCCGCAGCAGGAAATACAGGAAGGCCGCGCCAATGGTGACAAAGGCGAAGATGTCACCCCAGAACGCGCCGGGAATGGTCACCTGAATCTCGCCGAACACCGCGGGGTTGATGTTGCCCAGCGAGATGCCGCGCTCGGGAATGGTGATCAGATAGTGATCGAGCACGTGCATGCACAGCGTGTAGCCCGCCACCAGCGCAAGCGCCTTGGGGTTCTTCTTGAGCCAGGCCTGAAGCAGCACCACGAAGGGCACCACGAAGTGGCCGAACACCAGCGTGATCATCGCGGTGTTCCAGCCGCCGGTGTTGCGGATCAGAAAATACGACGTCTCCTCGGTGATGCCGGCATACCAGATCAGGAAAAACTGCGAGAACGAGATGTAGGCCCAGAAAATCGTAAAGGCTAACAACAACTTGCCCATGATGTGGAAATGCTCGCCCGAGGTGACGTGCTGGAGGTGGCCCTGGCGCTTCAGCCAGGCACACACCAGGATGATGACGGCCATCGAGTTGAGCGCCGCGCCGGCAAACAGGTAGACACCCCACATCGTGGAAAACCACTTGTAATCCAGCCCCATCATGAAATCAAAGCCGGTGAAGGTGATCGTCAGGGCGAAGATGATCAGCGTGTAAGTCGAGTGGAAACGCGCCTTGAACAACCGCGCCGTGCCGGGATGGGGGTCGGTGTCCTGCGCGATCGAGAGCTTGCGCAGGCCGGCGATGACGAGACTCAGCCCCACGCCCCAGAAGATCACCCGGCCATACCAGAACGGCAGGTTCATGAACCAATACTTGTTATATAACAGGTGATCGGCGTGGTGGAGGTATTCCTTCACGTCGCCCGGGGCGGCGCGGTGGAGGTTCATCCACTCGTAAAGATATTGCTGCACCTTCGGGCACAGCAGCGGCAGGCCGAACATACACATCCATGGATAGGTCGAGCCCAGGTTCTCAAACGTCCTGCGCACCGAGGTGCCCCAACCTGAGTTCGAGACATTGTGCAGCAGCGTCCAGAAGCACCCGCCGATCGAGAGGGTCAGGAAGAAATAGAACGCGAACAACCATGAGTAGGCAAAGCAACCGCGGATTTTTTCCGGCGCGAAGAACAGCAAATACAGACTGACGACGGTGCCGAGCATGGCCACGCTCATGGCGATGCCTTTCACCCTGGAGACTTTGGAAGGATCCAGGTGATCGCCGTGGATGGCGATATCGGCGGAAGTGACGTGGTGGTGAGCCATTACGATGGAATTCGGAGAGAGGTTAGCGGGCCTGGGTCGGGGCTTGTTTGGCGGCTTGGAGCGTGCGGACGTAGCTGATGATGGCCCAGCGGTCGCGCACGGGAATGGATGCCCCGTAGCCGCTCATGCGCCCCAGGCCGTTGGTGATAGTGTTGAACATGCGGCCATCCGGATAGAGCGCAGGCGTCATGGCATTGAGCTTGGCATTCGGGTTGGTGTTGACTGGCACGCCGTAAGCAGAGGTGATGCCCTGGCCATCGCCAGAGGCACCGTGGCAGACCGCGCAATAGATGGTGAAGCGCTCCTGGCCGCGGCGAATGAGCGCCGGGGCGGTGGCTGCGGTGAGCTGCAATTCCTCAGGCATGCCCACTCCATAGTAACCGCCGATCTGGCCGGTGTAATAATAGTCGGTTTGGCCGCCGAACTCATATTCGGGGATGCCGCCGATGACTTTGGCCCCCTCGGGATTCAGGCCGCGCGGCTGGGTCCCGGCCACCGGCAAGCGCCCGCCATGACCGTCGGCGAAAAAACCATCCGGCCGCTGGGCGCGCAGCTTGTCCTGGTCGTCCATGTCCGGGAAGATCTGGATGGGCGGCTTGTTGAATTTCTGGCCGCGCAATCCGAAGATTCCAACGACGAGTAACGCAATGAGTGCGTAAGCTAGGAAAAAGTAGCGCATCTGGGAATTACATTAGAGATTTGAGCATTGCAGGGTTTCAGCCTTTTTCCTCGATGAGTTCGATGTTGTCGCCGCCGATGGCGGTGAGCAGCTCGCGGGTGTGGTTCGGGCTGAACAGGGGATCCTGGGCTTCGATGGCGATGAAGAAGCCGTCGTCGGTGGCGCGGTGAAACTGGTGGCTTTCAAAGAGCGGGTGGTTGAGCCGCGGAAGCTGGATGAGCGCGAGCAATCCGAAGAGCACCGTGAACCCGGAAAACAGGATGGTCAGCTCGAACATGATCGGGAAAAATGCCGGAATGGTGAAGATGTTGGCGGGCTTTGCCTGGACCATCGTCGGATAGATTACCACCTGCGTCACATACGCCAGGGAAAAGGCCGTGGCGGTGCCGGTGATCCCGCCGCAAAACACAAACCACGGCAGGATCGAGCGCTTCATGCCCATCGCGGCATCCAGGCCGTGAATCGGATAGGACGAGTAACAATCCCATTTCTTGAAGCCGGCGTCGCGGACCTTCTCCGCCGCCTTGTACAGGGCGGCGGCGCTCTTGAACTCGGCCAGGTAGCCGTAAACGCGCTTGCGGGTGGTGCTCACGGGGCAAAAATTAGGATTTGAAATTTGAAATTTGAGATTTCAGATGGTGGGTTTCCAACTGGTACGCCGGTTCGAGGATCACGCCGGGGTCGGGATGATGGAGGTGGTCGTCGTGGTGGGGATCGGACTCGCGTTTGGCCCATTTGACCTCGGCGATGTTGATGCAGGGCAGGAAGCGCAGGAACAGCATGAAGAGAGTGAGGAACAGGCCGATGGTCCCCAAAAACAGCATCTGGTCCTGCGGCGAGGGCGAGTAGGTCTTCCAATCACCCGGCAGCCAGGTGCGCGCCAGGGTGCCCACGATGATGACAAAGCGCTCGAACCACATCCCGACATTGACGAACATCGCCACAATCATCACCACCCACAGGTTTTCACGGCACGAGCGGAACCAAAACACCTGCGGCGAGAGCACGTTGCACGACATCATGGCCGCATAAGCCCACCAGTAGGGGCCGGCAATGCGGAACTTGAACGCGTCCATTTCGTAGATCCCGCCGGAGTAGAACGCGACAAACAACTCCATCAGATAGGCATAGCCCACGATCGTGCCGGTGAGCAGGATGATCTTGGCCATGTTGTCGATGTGCTTCATGGTGATGAGGTCCTGCAACCCGTAGATGAACCGGGCGGGAATCATGATGGTGAGCACCATCGCAAAGCCGCCGAAAATCGCCCCCGCGACGAAGTACGGCGGGAAAATCGTGGTGTGCCAACCGGGGACCACCGAGGTGGCGAAGTCGAACGAGACGACCGAGTGGACCGAGAGCACCAGCGGGGTGGCCAGCGCGGCTAACAGCAGATAGGCCATTTCGTAATGGCTCCACTGGCGGTTGCCACCGCGCCACCCGAGCGCGAAGATCCCGTAGAGGATCTTGCGAAATCCCGGCTTGCAGCGGTCGCGGATGGTCGCGAGGTCCGGCACCATGCCCAGATACCAGAAGATCAGCGAGATCGTAAAATAGGTGGAAACCGCGAACACGTCCCACAACAGCGGGGATTTGAAGTTCTGCCAGATGCCATTGGCGTTGGGCACCGGCGCTAGGAACCAGGCGAACCACACCCGCCCGACGTGAAAGCCGGGGAAAATACCGGCGCAGATCACCGCGAAGATCGTCATGGCCTCGGCGGCGCGGTTGATCGAGGTGCGCCAATTCTGGCGGGTTAAAAACAGAATGGCCGAGATCAGGGTTCCGGCGTGGCCGATGCCGATCCAGAACACGAAGTTGACGATCGGCCAACCCCACATCACGCGGTTGGTATTACCCCAGACCCCGACGCCGGTGGAGACCAGGTGGATCAACCCGCCGCCCACGCCGATCATCGCGATCAGCGAGCACGGAATGAACAACAACCACCAGATCAGCGGCTGCTGGTTCTCGAGCACCCCGCAAATGCGCTCGGTGATCCAATGATAGGAACGCCCCTGCAGGATGAGCTGTTCGCGCTCGAGCACCGGAAGCTTGATGCCGGTGTGGACCGCGGGCGCGGTCTGGGTGGTGGATGCCATGGTAGATGAATGTGTTAGACGCGAGTCGAGGAGACGCAAGACCCAAGAGTGGAAGACCCAAGATGGAAGATGGGTCCATGAACTGGGTTTTCGAGTTGCGTCTGCTGTGGTGAATTCATGCGTCTTTTGCTTTCTTGTGTCTTGATCAGACCATGTGGATGGTGGCCTTGCCGATGAATTTGGCGTCCGGCATCGCCGGATTCGGGTTCTTGACCCGCGCCAGATAGCTGGTGCGCGGGCGCGTGCCGATGTACTGGAGCAAGTCGTAGCTGCGCGCGATCTGTTTGCTGCGCCCCACCACGGCCTGCTCCTTATCGAGCAGATTGCCAAAGGTGATGGCGGCGGCCGGGCAGGCCTCCTGGCAGGCGGTGCGCACCGTGTCCACCGGGATGCGCAGCGATTGGTTGGTGACCTGCATGGCGGTGGACGGTTGGCCGGCGGCGAGCGCCTCCTGTTTCGGGCCGCCCTTTTGGCGGATCACGGAATCCTTGATCCGCTGGACGCAGTAGGTACATTTCTCCATCACCCCGCGCATCCGCACCGTGACGTTGGGATTCTTCTGCAGGTGGATGGCATCACCGACGGTCTTAACGCCTAACGGCCCACGATAGAGGTTATGCGCAATGAGTGGGTTGCGCTTGTTATAATCGAAGAAGTTGAAGCGCCGCGCCTTGTACGGGCAGTTGTTGGCACAATAGCGGGTGCCGATGCAGCGGTTATAGGCCATCGCGTTGAGGCCGTCCTCGGTGTGGACCGTGGCGTTGACCGGGCACACCGTCTCGCAGGGCGCGGATTCACACTGCGCGCAGGCCACCGGTTGCGGGACCAGCGCGGGATTGTCGGCATCGAACGTGTTGTCCTTCTGGGTGGCGAAATACCGGTCCATGCGGATCCAGTGCATTTCGCGGCCTTTGGCGACTTGTTCCTTGCCGACGATGGGGATGTTGTTTTCTGCCTGGCAGGCGACCAAGCACGCGGTGCAGCCCATGCAGGCGGACAGGTCGATGGCCATGCCCCACTGGTGGAGCGGGTCGTTGATCAACGGGTTGCCCTTGCGGTCTTCCGGCTGATACATGTAAACATTGGGCGGCGCGTGGGCGTCGTTGCCTTGCTTCTTGACGTTGGCCAGTTGCTGGTCAAAGCCGCCTTTTTCGTCATCCGCATCCAGGGTGGATACCTCGCGGGCCAGCGCCCGGCCATACATCGCATTGTGCTCCTGGGTCAGCGCCACCGAGTAGCGCCGGTCAGTGAGTTGCACCGTGGCGCCGGTGGCGAAGTACGCGCTGGCGGCGGTGCGCAGCGGATAGACATTGAACCCACGGTTGATGCCGACGAGGCCGACGTGCGTTTGGTGGACCGGTTGGCGCTTGAGTTCGTCCTCGTTGTTATAGCCCTGGCCATAACCTAACGGAATAAGGATGGTGTATTCAGCCTGGCCGAAGGACAGCAGCACCGGGATTTCCAGCACCTGGCCATTGACGGCCACCTGGATCATCGGTGACTTGCGGTTCTGGCCTTCGCCGTCAGGTCCGACATCGGCATACTTGCTCTCCACCCCGAGCACCGAAGTGACCGGTTCAGCAGCGATGATGTGATCGTAAATGCCGAGTTCCTTGGCGGTCTTGGGCGCGATCAAGGCCGCGTTGTCCCAGGTGAGTTTGGACACCGGATCGGGCGCTTCCTGCAGCCAGGCGTTGTCGCTCCAACGGCCGTCATAGACCGAGGCATCGGTGGCAAATACTACCTGCAGGGCATCCTTGGTCGGCTCGCCGGCCTTGGCCGTTTCGATGTTGGCGGCCGCGATGTCGGCCTCAGCGGACTTGACGCAAGCCGCCGGCACGATCGGATAGAGCGAATCCGCCAGAAACCCGTCGCGCAGGAATTTTTTCCAGGCGCCGGCACCGTCGCCGCCGAGGGCGGTGAAGGTTTTGCGCACGGCGTCGTAGGCCGGCGAGGGCGCACCCTTGGGGCCCTCGCCATTGAGCAGCTTGCCGGTGGCGGAGGCCAGCGCGCACAGCAGCTCGATCTCGGAAACGCAGTCCTGATAGAGCGGCAGGATCATCGGCTGCACCACCGTGTGGGTGCCGCGGGCGCTGCGGGCGTCCGACCAAGACTCGAGGTAATGGGCCGCCGGGATGTGCCAGGTGGCGGCATGGGCGGTGGCGTCGGCGCGCTCGCCGAGGTGGATGCTGGTCTTGAGCTTGGCTAACACCTCCGCGAACTTCAAGTCCGCCGGGGCGTCATACACCGGGTTGGCCGGAGTGAGCAAAACCAGGGTGTCCACCTCGCCCGCGGCGATGTCAGCCGTGAGCGTGGCCAGCGAGCCGAGCGCCGGCACGCCTGTATTGACCACGGCGAGCGGCTTGCCTTGGCCGAGGTTGCCCAGCGCCAGATTGATGGCCATGGCCAGATGGTGAATGGCCGCGGGTTGCCGCGATCCGGCGAGCACCATCGACTTGCCGGCATGGGCCTTGAGGTCCTCCACCAGCGGCTTGATCCACGACAGCAGACGGGCGTCGGTGACAGGCTCGACGCCCTTGGCTTGGTCGAGTCCGAGTTCGCGCGCGATCTGGCCAGCGACTAACAGCACCTGGCTCGGCGCGACGCGCAGGCGGTGATCGGCCATGCCGCCGGTGAGCGAAAACGCGGCCTCCACGGCGTACAGGCGGTTCATCTGGGTGGGATCCGCCGGCGCGTCGTAGCCCTTGCCTTCCGGCTTGCGGCGGTCAAAAAACGCGGTGACCGGCCCCTGTGGGTCGATCCCGGCAAAATCGCAATCCAGCGCCACAATCCGGTCGGCCAGGGCGAAATCAACCACGCCTTGGTGGCCGGGTGAAAATGCACGGGCGGCTTCGCCGGTGAGCGCCTCGTATTGATAGAAGCGCGCCGCCGCAAACTTCGCCCCCAGCTCCGGCACCAACCGGCTGCGCGTCGGGCTGTCGTCAGCGCCAAACAGAAAAGCGATTTTGGCGGCCGGGTCGGTGGCCAGGCCAGCGATGGCAGCATTGAGCTCGGCGCGGGTGGCGGGTTGGCCGGACTTGAGGATCTGGCGCGAGCGCGAGGTGGCATAGAGATCGAGCACTGAGGCCTGGGCGAAGGCATCTGTGCCGCCGGCATCCGGATGGAGTCGGTTAGGTGCGACTTTGGTCGGGCGCCCTTCGAAGGTCGTCACCACCAACGGCGTCGCGCCATGCGCCCGCGGCATCGCCGATGCGTAGTAGGTCGCTTTGCCCGGAATCACCCATTCGGGAGCCTTGGCGTAGGGCACGATATAATGCTCCGGGCGGCGGCAGGCCACCATCCCAAATCCCGCCAGCGCGCTGGACGCGCCCATCAGTTTGAGAAACGACCGGCGGCTGGTTTCCATATCCGCGTCATCGGCCATCTCGGCGGCGGCTTGCGGAAACTCGCGGTCCAGCCACTCGCGGAACCCCGGGGACTCTTCGAGTTGGCTCGCACTACGCCAGGCGACGGTGGATTCGTCAGCGGGGACTGCGGGGTGATTCCAAATGCGCTTGCTCATGTTCGACTGCGGAAAGTGTGAAAATTCAGGAAACCAGGACGACGGGTTAGCGGTGGCAGGTGGTGCAACTGACCTTCGGATTGACCTTGAACTGCTCCTTGAGTTTGAGCCCGAGCTCCTCGGGCGTGGTCACGCCGGGCTGCGGGTGGGCTGCCAGATAGTTTTTGGCATTGTAATTCAGATTGTAGACCTCCTCGAGCGGGCGCAGGGATTTTTCCGGCGTGCGGTGGCAGTTCAAACACCAGCCCATCGACAGCGGCTGGTCCTGGGAAACCACCTCCATCTTGTTCACATCACCGTGGCAACTCTGGCAGGAAACACCCCGGTTGACGTGCGCAGAGTGATTGAAATAAACGTAATCGGGCACTTTGTGAATCCGCACCCACTCGATCGGCTTGCCATCGTAACCGGGATAGGCCGGGTCCATCGACTTGTGCAGCGGTGCGAGCTTCGGACTTTGCGGCAGAACATGCTGGTGGCAATTCCAACAGGTGCCGCCCGTCGGCACGTTCGAGTGGCCACTCACATCAACAAACGAGTGGCAATACCGGCAATCCACCCCGACCTGATCGACGTGGATCTTGTGCGAAAACGGGATCGGCTGTGCCGGCTGATACCCCACCACCAGGGTTTTGGGCGTCGCGTAATACGTGAACGCGAGCGCGACACCCGCCGCTGCGGAACCCACGCAGAAAGCGATTTTCAGCGGCAGGAGATTGGACCAGCGGGGAAAAATATTTGCCATGACTAGGGCGATGCGGTGCGGTGCGGTGAGATCGATTCCGAAAAGCGATGGACTCGCTGCGGTGCGGGGGAAAGATGTGTAGCCAAGCGGCTCTGGCAATTGAAAAAAGAAATTAATTTCGGGATGGGTGGCAACGCGCAGGTGGCGAGCCCTATCAGGAGTTCGACCAATTCAGCCCGTGCTCCTGACGCCAACGTCGATATGCGGAAAATTGCTCGCCCTTAGGCAGCGCCCGGCGCGCAGGATCTTCGTTGAGAAAGATTTCGAACGCCCCGCCCGCCGAGTCTTCTGCAGCCGCGGATTCGGACGCGGCGGTCGCTTCACGAGGCGGCCACCCGGCTAACCACCTCTCGATGCGCCTCAGGCGCAAGGCAATCTGGGTCAAAATCCCCACCGTGATGCACAGCAGGATCACGGCTAGTGGTGCGACAATGTCCGACATGCCTGCAGCTTGACCCAGGCGCGCCGCGCTGAGAAGTCCTAAGTGCGAGGCCAGAGGCACTTTCCCCTTTCCCGGGCGGCGACCCGCGCCTAGGCTCCTCCCACATGAGCAGTTGCAGCCCGCAAACGAAGATGGATCCCGCTTTGCACCGTAGCCAGAAACCCCCGTGGCTCAAAGTGCGACTGCCCAACAACCCGGAATTCTGGTCAACCAAGGCGCTCATCACCGACCTGAAGTTGGTAACGGTGTGTGAAGAGGCACAATGCCCGAACCGCTGGGAGTGCTGGAGCCAGCGCACCGCCACCTTCATGATCGCCGGGGAAAAATGCACCCGGGCGTGCGGGTTTTGCGCGGTCAAAACCGCCAAGCCCGACGCGCTGGAAGCCGATGAACCGCAGCGCGTGGCCGAGGCCACCCGCCGCATGGGCCTGCGCCACGTGGTCATCACCGCCGTCGCCCGTGACGACCTGGCGGATGGCGGGGCTCAACATTTCCAACAAACCATCCAGGCGGTGCGCCAGGCCAACCCGGACACCATCATCGAGGTGTTGGTGCCCGATTTCAACGACCGCGACTGGGCGCTGCAACTGGTGATGGATGCCCGCCCGCACATCTTCAACCACAACATTGAAACCGTCGCGCGCCTCACCCCGCTGGTGCGCTCGTGCGCCCAATACCAGCGCAGCCTCACCGTGCTCAAGAAGGCCAAGGCCATGGTCCGCGACCAGGTGGCAACCAAAAGCGGCATGATGCTCGGCCTCGGCGAGCGCCGCGATGAGGTGCTGCAAGCCTTCGACGACCTGCTCGCCCACGACGTCACCGTGCTCACCCTCGGCCAATACCTCCGGCCGTCGCCCAAACACCTGCCGGTCATCGAATTCATCACCCCCGAGGCATTCGCCGAATACAAGGAAATCGCCCTGGCCAAGGGCTTCCGCCACGTCGCCAGCGGGCCGCTGGTACGCAGCTCCTATCACGCCGCGGACTTCCGTCCCGAACTCGACGTGCTCAACGCCATCGCCGCGGATGTTGCAAAGCTGAAAGCTGAAAGCTGAAAGTAGAAAGCAGAAAGAGCTCCGCGCATCATCTTGATCCTAATTTCAGCTTTCTGCTTTCTGCTTCCCGAATTTCCCAATTGACCCCTCCATGCGCCACTGGCTGATCAAATCCGAACCCTCCACCTTTTCCATCGACGACCTCGCCCGCGTGCGTCGTGAACCGTGGAGCGGGGTGCGCAACTACCAGGCGCGCAATTTTATGTGGCGGGACATGCAGCCCGGCGACCTGGCCTTGTTCTATCATTCCAATGCCAAGCCGCCGGGCATCGCTGGCGTCGCGCGAGTCGCCGGACTCCCCTACCCCGATCCCACCCAGTTCGACGCCACCAGCGATTATTTTGACCCGAAAGCCACCGCCGCCAAGCCCCGCTGGTGGCTGGTGGATTTCGAGTTTGTGAGCCGATGCGAGCCCCCGCTCACCCTGGAGGCGATCAAGGCGGATCCCGTTCTATCAGAGATGACGGTCTGCCAGCGCGGCTCGCGCCTCTCGATCACCCCGGTGGAGGCCATGCATTTCAAGCGCGCCTGCCAGCTCGCGGGCATGACGGATTAGAACCGAGACTGGAAGCCGCCTATCCGGGCAGGCCAAAGGTGGCGCGCTCTCGCCGAGAGCGCATGCTGAAGGAACGAGCTAGGCCAGGCCATGACCCGCCCACCAGTTGATCCTTGGCATCCAGCATTCTCAACGCATTGTCATGCGGCCTCATCGAGGCCGCGCCACCTGAGACGGCCTCAGCATGGTGGCGCGCTCTCGCCGAGAGCGCATGCTGAAGGAACGAGCTAGGCC
>Ga0114958_10001294_pt1 | contig 19869 bp, 17 predicted proteins | sample C_130208_EF_Meta_FD_89577 | JGI IMG/M metagenome (GOLD analysis project Ga0114958, IMG submission 89577) | Freshwater microbial communities from Lake Croche, Canada to study carbon cycling - C_130208_EF_MetaG | ecosystem: Environmental > Aquatic > Freshwater > Lake | place: Lake Croche, Canada...
AATAAGTTTAATGATTTTGAATTTTCAATGAAATAACCTATATGGCGCGACATATCAATAATATCTTTCATAGACATTTCCCAAACCGTTTTGTATAGTTCTTTTAAATCATCCGGAATATTCAATCCTTGAACCGAACCATTGTCTCTCATTAATTCTTGTTTCAATTCTTCTGTCCACAAACCAAGATTTACTAAGTCTTCTAATAGATGTTTGTTAACTACAATAAACTCTCCAGATAATACACGACGAGTATATATGTTAGAAGTATAAGGTTCGAAAGCTTCGTTATTACCTAAAATCTGAGAAGTAGAAGCGGTTGGCATTGGTGCTACTAACAACGAATTTCTCACTCCATGTTTTACCACTTGCTTTCTTAATGAAGCCCAATCCCATCTTCCTGATAATTCCTCATCTTTGATGTTCCAGAGGTTGTGTTGAAATAATCCTTCTGAAATTGGTGATCCTTTAAAACTTGAATAGGGTCCTTCTTCTTTGGCCATTTCCATAGAAGCGGTAACAGCAGCGAAGTATAAAGTTTCGAATATTTCTTGGTTTAGTTGTTTAGCTTCATCACTAGTAAATGGCATTCTTAATAAGATGAAAGCATCGGCTAAACCTTGTACGCCTAATCCAACTGGACGATGACGCATATTAGAGTTTTCGGCTTCTTTTACTGGGTAGTAATTTCTATCGATAACTTTGTTTAAGTTTCGTGTAACGCGCTTAGTAACATTGAATAACAATTCGTGGTTGAATTGTCCGTTATCAATAAACATAGGTAACGAAATTGATGCCAAATTACAAACTGCAATCTCATCTTCAGAAGTATACTCCATGATTTCAGTGCACAAGTTAGACGAGCGTATAGTCCCCAAATTCTTTTGATTTGATTTTCTATTCGCTGCATCTTTATACAACATGTATGGTGTTCCCGTTTCGATTTGTGATTCTAAGATTTTCTCCCAAAGTTCACGAGCTCTGACCGTCTTTCTTCCTTTTCCTTCTGCTTCGTAAGAAGTATATAATGCTTCAAATTCGTCTCCGTAAACATCATATAAACCCGGACATTCGTTAGGACACATTAAAGTCCAATGTATATCTTGCTCTACGCGTTTCATAAATAAATCGGATGTCCACATTGCGAAAAATAAGTCACGTGCACGCATTTCTTCTTTACCAGTATTCTTTTTTAAATCTAAAAATTCAAAAATATCAGCATGCCAAGTTTCCAAATAAATAGCGAAACTTCCTTTACGTTTTCCACCACCTTGGTCTACATAACGTGCTGTATCATTGAACACACGCAACATGGGAACAATTCCGTTAGAAGTACCGTTTGTACCACGAATATAAGATCCTGTTGCGCGCACGTTGTGAATTGACAAGCCTATTCCACCTGCCGATTGTGAAATCTTGGCAGTTGATTTTAGTGTATCATAAATTCCATCAATGCTATCATCTTTCATAGATAACAAGAAACAGGATGACATTTGCGGTTTTGGAGTTCCTGCATTGAATAAGGTTGGCGTGGCATGTGTAAAGAATTTTTTCGACATTAAGTCGTAGGTCTCAATAACAGCATCTAAATCGTTCATGTGAATTCCTACAGCAACACGCATCAACATATGTTGCGGACGCTCCACGATTTTACCATTTATTTTAAGCAAATAGGAACGCTCTAAAGTTTTAAAACCGAAGTAATCGTAATTGAAATCACGATTATATATGATATGAGAGTTTAAAAACGCTGCGTTTTCTTGAATTACGTTATGTACTTCTTCTGAAAGTAAAGGAGCTTTTTGATTGGTTCTAGGATTTACATAAAAGTACATTTCGCTCATTGTTTCTGAAAACGATTTGTTGGTGTTTTTATGTAAATTTGAAATCGCTATTCTTGCGGCTAACTGTGCATAATCAGGATGTGCAATGGTCATGGAAGCGGCTGTTTCTGCGGCTAGATTATCTAATTCTGAAGTAGTAACACCATCGTACAATCCTTCAATTACTCTCATTGCCACTTTTACAGCATCTACCAAATCGTTTAAACCATAGCATAGTTTTTTAATTCTATCCGTGATTTTGTCGAACATTACTGGCTCTTTGTGGCCGTCTCTTTTTACTACGTACATAATTTTTGTTTTTTGTGAAATAGAAAATCCCTTCCCTATTTCGGGTTATTTGTAATAATTTGAAAATTTGGTAATTTGAAGATTTGAAAATTAATTTTCAGCAAAAATTCAAATCTTATTTTCTTTGAAATCTGAAGATTTTAATATTCTCAATGCTTTGTCGGCATTTTTAAATTTCCTAATCTTCAAATTTTCAAATTAAAAATCAGCGTCGAAAGTAATTTTACTTGCTTCCGAATCGGTGTTCATTACACCCGCTTTTTGGTATTCTGCTACGCGTTTTTCAAAGAAATTAGTTTTTCCTTGTAACGAAATCATATCCATAAAATCAAACGGATTGCTGGAGTTATACATACGTTTGCATCCTAATTCTACAAGTAATCTATCTGCAACAAATTCTAAATACTGTGTCATCAGAGTAGCATTCATTCCTATCAAACTCACAGGTAATGATTCAGTTATAAATTCTCTTTCGATATTTAAAGCATCAGTAATGATTTCGGTAATTCTAGCTTTAGACACTTTATTCACCAAATGGTGGTTATGCAAATGCACGGCAAAGTCGCAGTGAACGCCTTCATCGCGAGAGATTAACTCATTTGAGAATGTTAATCCTGGCATTAAACCACGCTTTTTCAACCAGTAAATAGAACAGAATGCTCCAGAAAAAAAGATGCCTTCTACGGCTGCAAAGGCAATTAATCTTTCAGCAAAGGAATCAGATGATATCCATTTCAAAGCCCACTCTGCTTTTTTCTTGATAGCAGGAAAAACTTCTAAAGCATTAAATAATTGTGCTTTCTCTGCTTCGTCTTTTACATAGGTATCTATTAATAACGAATACGTTTCGCTATGAATATTTTCCATCATAATTTGAAAACCATAAAAGAATTTTGCTTCTGGATATTGCACTTCATTCACGAAGTTTTCAGCTAAATTTTCGTTTACGATACCGTCAGAGGCAGCAAAAAACGCCAAAATATGTTTAATAAAATATTTTTCTTCGTTATTTAGCTTATTTTCCCAATCAGACAAATCTTGGTGCAAATCAATTTCTTCAGCTGTCCAAAAACTAGCTTCCATTTTTTTATACCATTCCCAAATGTCTTGGTGTTTGATAGGAAAAATCACGAAGCGATCTTTGTTTTCTTTTAAAATTGGTTCGATAGTTGCCATATTGAATTTGTTTTGAATTTTGAGTCGATTTTTACTTAAATCTGTATTTTACAAAGATTGTCAAACGAAATGTAATAAGAAAGTTAAACTTATTCACAATCAGCTCTAGTTTTTAACAAATTAAGGCATTTGGAGTGAGTTTGATATTTTTTTTAATCTATTGAAAATCAATATTTTAAAAAAATTAAAAATTAAAAAAAGCCCTAAAAATAAGGAAGTTAAGAATTTACTGATACTGAAATTTTACCTTTTTTAATATTCTGAAAACAGATTTTTTAGACCTAAAAAAACACAGTTTTGACCTAAAAGTTAATTTAAATTAAAAATAAGCTCTCAATTGAACATTGCCAGTATGAATAGTTTGACTAGTATCTGTTTTTCTTCCTTGATAATTAATATTGATATCTAAAAAACCGGTTAATTTTTTTTGCAACAACAATCGCCAAGTCATGTTTTTTCCTGGTTGTAATCCTTCTAGCATCTGAAAAGCAACTGGTGATAGAGCATCACCGTTAAATTTGTTTTGATATAATGAAAATTCTCCATTTATAGTAAACTCCTTTGCACTGGCATAAGAAAATGAAGTTCCGAAGCGATTTTGAACCAATTTTTCTGAATTACCAAGTAGATTTTCTTTGTTTTCTAATTCGTAAAAAATATCCCAACTTGCATTTTTATTAAACAAATAGGCCATCTTGGGATTGATTTGATTACTTCTTACCTCAAAATTTTTGCTGCTGTAGTTTTCAGAAAGCAAATTAGACTTAGCTAATTCTGTTGCAAAAGAAAAGAGCCAGGTTTTTTTTATCACATGTGTATATTGTAACTGAAATTTTCTATTACTACTTTCCTGTGAGCCGACCGAAAGCAGATTCTTAAGTTGATTGCCGATGATTGTTAAGGTTACCGAATGCTGCTGCTTTCCCCTATTATAAAACAAACTATTCCTAAAACTGGTATTTAATCCCAACATATTGTCATCCGATTTTGAAAAAGGATTTAAATCGAAATTATCTCCGTTTCGCTTAATTTTTCTTTCTATCAAAAAAGAGGTTTGATTATAAAAATGCGATAAAACTTTTTTGAAGCCTGTTGCGTTTTGCCACTGGCTTGGGTTTAATGTCAGTGATTGCGAGAATTTATTTTGATGTGATTTTACAAAAATTTGGTTGGGCAAAAACACCCTAACATACTTAGCTTGATCTGGAAATGGCGCTACTTCAAACTCTTGTAACTCCTGAATTCCGTTGCCATTATAATCATTCCAAGTATAAACTCCTTGTCCTGGCTGCACTTCAAGATACGTAAATTCCTGTTGGGCAATAGTTCCAGAAGTGGTTTCATAAGCCGAAGTAACTTGAATAAACTGTTTGAAATATTGATCATTATATAATAATCTTGAGTTTAGTGAAGGTTCATTATTTCTAAGATTGTCTTCATATTTTAAATTTCTATAGTTAATAAATAACGACAAATCACTTTTCTTGGTTTGCAACAATTTTGATTTTAAATAATACGATTTTGAGGTATTTACTTTTTGCAAAAATCCGTTTTGTAAACTATCATTTACACGCTGTAAATAACCGAGTTCAACAAAAACCTTTGTACTATCGCCACGACCAACAAAAGCTCCATATTCTGAAAATCTTTGGCTCAAAGCCGATAATTGATTCGTAATAACCAATCTTTCTTGGTTGTTTTCTAAACGCAAACTACTTCCAATCCAATTTTTTTTGAAAAGATATCGTGCTTGAGATTGGTTTCTAATAAAGGTAGAAGAGGCATAACTTCCTTCACTTTTTAAAAGACTTGTATTTTGAATAATATTAATATTATTAAGCGTAAAAAAAGCATTTATAAGATGACGATTCCCGGAAAAGTTATTGGAAAAATCTAATTTTTCAAATTGATAGGTCAATTTTCCTTTTTGAGGTAATGTAAAATCCAAACCGTTTATCAATAAACTTTGATTGCCAGAAAAAGTGGTTAAATTCCAATCGCGATTGAACTCAATATTGAATAATCGCTCAATGGTTTTGAAATTTTCTTGCACATATTGATAATTTCCAAAGGCATCTATTTGCCATTTTTTAGTAAGTAATCTTTTCTTGTAATTTAACTTACCCGCAATCCCTTTGTTGTTATTGTCATCTATAGAGGAAAATAAATTTTGGTCATTATTACTCACACCAACTTCAAAATCAACTTCGGTTTTTTCACTTGGATTGAATGTTCCTAAAACAGTAGCTATTTGGATTTTGGTTGGTGCAATTAATCTTGTTATGGGTTCATAATTGCCTTGAGGAATGCCTAATATGGGTTCAACATATTGATAAATTTTTCCTATTGCTGAGGAGTTTGTCAGTATATAATTCCCAAGATTATTGCCTACTAATGTGAATTTAACATTGAATAACTCATCTGTAGAAACATTAGAATATTCAAAAGCAGTTACTCCGTTTACTACAATTTTTTTATACAAAATTTTATTATCAGAATAGGCATCTAAGTAAGCCGATGGCGCGTTCATTAAGTTGATATTATCTCCTGCATTACTTAAAATAGCGGCTTGTTCCGAAGTTAAATTTTGTTGCAAAGGTTGGTTTTTTATATCATTTTCAGAGTATAAATAACCGCCAAGACCCCATGTTTTTGCCTCGTGATTGGCTCCAGCATAAGTCACAAATCGAGTATAATTCCTGTCGGAATATTGATATTCTATAACAATTCGCATTTCTGATGTAATGGGAAAAAGAGAAGTAAACGTTATTTCACCAGCATTATAATCAATACTATAGTCATTATTTTCACCTCTTTTTTTCAAAATCCCATTTACATATACTCGCTCGGAACCTGAAATCACCAAGACATACAATTCGCCATTATTGCCTCGCAATTTATAGGGCCCTTGATTTCCTTCTTGTCCTTTAAAAGAGCTTTTGGCATATTGCCCCCGAACCAGAGCTCCCGCTGCAAAAATTTCTGTTTTATTATCATCCCCTCCAAAAGTAAAATGCGTAGAAAGCCCTTGTACTTTTTTGTTGAAATTCAGAAATCGAGTCTGTCTGTTTTCAAGAAATAAATCGCCAGCACGGATATTCCATTTATCGGTAAAAAGTTCCATGAAAATTTCATCAAATTCATCGAGCTTCTGTGAATACCCTCCGTCCTGCAAAGGAATATTACTATCTTGGATTGAGGCTCGAAGTGAAACTTTATCCGATATTTTTCCGGTGATTTGTAAATCAAGATTAGATGAAACAGAAGTGTTTTGATTGTTTCCAATGATGACCCCTCGTGTAATGCTTCCCGAAGTATTCAAGCCATCAAAAGGCACAAATTTTTTAACCGAACGATTTACTTTGTAAAGATTTCCCGTTTCGTTGACAACCACTCTGTCTTGATCGTAAATGCTGTAGGTTTTGGTTAAATATTCAGGATATTTAAAATAACGTATCGTTAAACTATCTTTTGAAAAAAATCGGATTTTTAAAACTAGTTTTCCTGTTTTGAAATCAACTTTATAGAGAGTAGTGTCTACTTCTTTTCCGTCTGGCGTTTGCAGTTTAAAAAAACTAGGACTGATGCTTACATTTTCAATCTTGATAGTATCTTTGGTAGCAGCAACCTTTTTAGTTTGATACAAAGATTTGATTTCCTGAGCCGAAAGCTTGGAAAAGAAAACGAGGAACAACAATAAAAAAAGTTTTTTTAGCATACATATTATAAACGTAAAAATGCTGTTTTGAGTATAGGTTTGCTATTCTTTAGTCACAATTTGCATGGTCTCTCTTGAGATTTGTTTTACTAAAACCGTCTTGTCTTTTTCCACAGTTTTAGCTGCTTTTTCATCAAAATGTCTGATGGTATAAAGCGATACATTTTCGTTAAAAGACACCTTAAATTTTTTGGATAAGATAGTTTTTAATTCATTAAAATTACCAAATTTATCTTCCACACAAACCGAAAAACTGATGGCTGAATTTTGAATTAAACTTGTTTTGATTTTATATTGATGTAGTAATGAAAATATTTCACTGATATTTTCTTCCATGATAAAAGAAAAATCAATAGAGGATAATGATAGTAATAATTGTCCTTTTTTAACAATAAAGCAAGGCGTTTGCGGCTCTAAATCTTTCCCTTTTGAAACACTTGTTCCAGGCAATAAGGGATTGATAAACGATTTTACGAAAAGTGGAATCTCTTTTTTCTGAAGTGGCTGCAGTGTTTTAGGATGAATTACAGATGCGCCATAAAAAGCTAATTCAATAGCTTCGCGATAAGAAATTTGGTTTAACAAAATGGCATTCTCAAAAAATCTTGGGTCGGCATTCATCACGCCAGGAACATCTTTCCAAATGGTTACACTTTGTGCATTCAAGCAATAAGCAAAAATTGCCGCTGTGTAATCAGAACCTTCACGACCCAATGTTGTGGTAAAGTTATTTTCATCTGAACCCAAAAATCCTTGGGTAATATTGAATGATTTTTTCTTTACCCCTTTTGAAATGAATTGCTGCGTTTTTTCCCAATCGACATCGGCATCACGATAATTATTATCTGTTTTTATAAAATTTCGAACATCAATCCAATTGTTTTTTATACCCGCATAATTGAAATAATGGCTAACAATAGTTGTAGATATAATCTCTCCGTAGCAAACTACTTGGTCATAAACAAAATTATAATTGGGTGATTTATTACTGCGTAAAAAATATTCTAAATCGGCAAAATGACTATTGACAGCATAAAACACATCGTTTTCTTCATCATCAAATAAATCCAATAAAATTTGATTATGGTACTTTCTGACATCTTGAAGTGAAGAATGCAACTCATTTGATTTATCAAAATAATTTTTGATAACCAACTCGAGTGCGTTGGTAGTTTTTCCCATCGCAGAAATCACTAAAAGCGTGTCCTGATGACCTACTTTTTCTAACACATTAAACACATTTTTTATTCCATCGGCATCTTTCACAGAAGCGCCACCAAATTTAAATATTCTCATATTTCTCGTTTTAGAAGAAAGAGCCAAGAGGTGTAACTTTTAGTTATTTTGATCTTGTCTTGAAGCGGTCTTGCTTCTTGCTTCTTGTTTCTATTGTTTATTTAAAAATTCATTTATTCCATTTTCATCCATTTGTGCTAAACGCCAATCATCTAAAACTTTTGCGCCCGATTTTTTATAGAAATCTATAGCTGAGGTATTCCAATCTAAAACTGCCCATTCTATGCGGCGAACATTGTCTTTTTTGCCTTTAGCTATAATCTCAGAATATAATGCAAAACCAATACCTGAGCCACGCATTTTTTCTTTTACAATTAAATCCTCCAAGTGAATGGTTTTTCCTTTCCAAGTAGAATACCTGTAATAATACAAAGCAATACCAACAATTTCGTCATCAACCTCTGCAACAAAAGTATAAAATAAAGGATTTTTGCCGAAACCATCACGTTCTAAATCCGCAACGGTTAAAATAACAGCATCGGGTTCTTTTTCAAAAGTGGCCAGTTCTTGTATGAGTTCAAGAACTGCTTTCATATCTTTTTTTTCTCCTTCTCGGATGTGCATTTTTTAAAAATTTGAAACAAAAATACAATTTATAATTTCTTGTTGAAATACATTTTTTCTTTCACAAATTTATCGATATTTGCACACACAACCACAACCATTTCGTAATGGAAGAACGCAACAAAACCTTAGGTGAATTTATCATCGAAAATCAAAATGCTTTTCAATATTCTTCTGGAGAATTGTCTCGAATTATCAACTCTATAAGATTAGCCGCAAAAGTAGTAAATTACAAAGTAAACAAAGCCGGTTTAGTCGATATTGTTGGTGCTGTTGGAGAACAAAATATCCAAGGCGAAGACCAACAAAAACTAGATGTATATGCCAATGAAATTTTTATTCAAACACTTATCAATCGAGAAATTGTTTGTGGAATTGGTTCAGAAGAAAATGATAATTTTATAACTGTTTCTGGTTCGGATAAAAGCAATAATAATAAATATATTGTATTAATGGATCCTTTAGATGGTTCTAGTAATATTGATGTTAATGTTTCTGTTGGAACTATTTTTTCTGTTTACAGAAGAGTTACACCAGTTGGCACTCCAGTAACATTGGAAGATTTTTTGCAACCAGGGATTAATCAAGTAGCAGCTGGTTATGTAATTTATGGAACCTCAACAATGCTTGTTTATACAACAGGTTATGGCGTGAATGGTTTTACATTAAATCCGGCTATTGGAACATTTTATTTATCTCATCCAAACATGCAATTTTCAAAAGATGGAAAAATCTATTCTATCAATGAAGGAAATTATGTTCACTTTCCTCAAGGGGTAAAAGATTATTTGAAATATTGTCAATTAGAAGAAGAAGACAGACCTTATACTTCAAGATATATTGGAAGTTTAGTCTCTGACATTCATAGAAATATGATTAAAGGCGGTATTTATATTTATCCAACAAGTTCCAAATCACCTAATGGAAAACTACGCTTATTGTATGAGTGTAACCCAATGGCATTCATAACAGAACAAGCTGGCGGAAAAGCAACAGATGGTTTTGGCAGGATTATGGAAATTCAACCCACAGAATTACATCAACGAGTACCTTTTTTCTGTGGAAGTTATAATATGGTGAAAAAAGCTGAAGAATTTATGGCACAGTATTGCTGATAAAAAAATCCTGACAATAGATTTATTTATTCATGTGTGTCATTTCGTAAACGAAAGTGTCTAAATCAACATTCATTACTAAAAGTGAAAAGGCTTTGTCAACAATATAATTTACATTACCTGGAGTAAAACCTAATGCTAAAGCAAACTTAGCTAGTATATTTTTTTGTTTTGGCCCCAATATATGATCCGCATATACCATTCTCGATAAATCATACAATCGCTCTAAACGTTGTGAATGTAAATAGGGAGGATTAATTGGATATTTTGTAGGATTTTGTAGAATCTCTTCATATTCTGCAGAAGAAATTTCAAGACGAACAGCTAGTTTATCCAAAAACCCTTTTTCTTCTTTTGTCATATCACCATCTGCAGTAGCTACGCGAACAATTGCTGAAAAATGTCCTTTATTTCTACTTTTAAACTCGTTATCAAATAAATCTGAAATTGACATTGTTGGAATATTTTATTACTACAAATATAGGTCACTTTCGCTTTTTTAAAAATCAATTTAACACCCTTTTAGAATTTTAATCAAAAATTCGTAAGTTTACATAACAAAATTTATTAACTAATGTCAGATTTCTGGATATACTTCAATATCGGATTAAAACATGTACTCAATGTTTATGCTTATGATCATGTTTTATTTCTATTAGCCTTAACTGTTCCTTATGAATTTAAAAATTGGAAACAAATTCTAATCTTAGTTTCATTTTTTACACTAGGTCATACATTGGCTTTATTTCTTTCTGTTTTTAATGTGATTACTATCAAAGCCAATATTGTTGAATTTTTAATTCCAATAACCATCCTTGTGACGGCACTATACAACATTATTTTTTCAGGAAAATCTAGCAAAAAAAACACCATCACTTTCATAGGAATTATTACAGTTTTCTTCGGGATTGTTCACGGATTGGGGTTTTCAAATTATTTTAATAGTATTATTCCAGGAAAAGCAACAGATAAATTATTACCGCTTTTCGAATTTGCTCTTGGCATAGAAATAGCGCAAATTTTTGTTGTCTTTCTTTCTTTGCTCTTGGCATATATAATACAAACACTCTTCAAATTCTCTAAACGTGACTGGACATTAACCGTTTCAGCTTTTATCGTTGGAGTGGTAATTCCAATCTTACTTCAAAATGAAATTTGGCACAAATAATTATTTTGAAGCGAATGGTTTAGGTATATTTGCCAACCTTTTTCCTGCTGTTTGTTACGCATGGCGTTTCCTTCCAACAGGGCTAAAAGAAACTCCTTATGATTTTTTGTTATGAAAGAAGCAAAACAGAATAAATACGACAAAGCCTATTTAAGAATTGCCTCCGAATGGAGCAAGTTGTCTTATTGCAAACGCAAACAAGTTGGCGCCATTATTGTTCGTGACCGAATGATAATTTCTGACGGTTATAACGGAACCCCTTCTGGTTTTGAAAATTGTTGCGAAGACGAAGAAGGATTAACACAATGGTATGTACTTCATGCAGAAGCCAACGCAATTTCTAAGGTGGCTCGTTCCACTCAAACTTGTGAAAATGCAACTTTATATATCACTCTTTCTCCTTGCAAAGAATGTAGCAAACTCATTCATCAATCAGGCATTAAACGGGTGGTTTTTCAGCATGGGTATCGCGACACTTCTGGATTAGATTTTTTAGTGAAAGCTGGAGTCGAAGTACATCAACTTGAAGATTTAGAATAGATGAAAGCTAAGGATAAATATTTGCCCTTATTATTGTTTTCTTGTGTTGGCTTAGGAATAACTATTGGGGGTTTAATTAATTTTCCAAAAACAACTCTTTCAAAACAAAACTCAAGCAAAGTCAAAATCGACAAATTAATCGATTTTATCAATAACGAGTATGTAGATGATGTCAACTCGGATTCCATTGTAGATATAACGGTCAATAGTATTTTAGGAAAACTTGATCCTCATTCTGTTTATATTACACCAAACGAACAATCCTCTGAGGCGGAGTTGATGAAAGGTGATTTTGTGGGTATTGGTGTAAACTTTTATATGTACAAGGATACGGTTACTGTTGTAAAACCATTAGAAAAAGGTCCGGCAGCAAAAGCAGGAATACTTGCTGGTGACCGAATTCTGTTTGCAGATAAAACGAAACTTTTTGGACGAAAGCTACCAACAGATAGTTTATACAACAAGTTAAAAGGTGAAGAGGGAAGCAGTGTTTTGCTCACTATTTATAGAAAAAGCACCCACAAAAAAATAAAAATTCCTGTTGTACGAGAGGTAGTTCCTATAAAAAGTGTGGACACCCATTTAATGATGAACGCAACAACAGGTTATATAAAAATCAATCGATTTGCTGAGAACACTTATGATGAATTCCTTTTGGGATTAGAAAAAGTTAAGAAAGAAGGTGCTAAAACTTTAATTATTGATTTGCGAGACAACGGTGGCGGATATTTAGAGAAAGCTGTAGCAGTTGCAGACGAACTATTAAAAGATAAAGAACTTATTGTCTTTACTAAAAATAAAAAAGCAATTATCAATAAAACTTTTGCCACTGAAGAAGGAATTTTTGAAAACGGAAAAGTTTATATTTTGATTGATGAAAACTCAGCTTCAGCAAGTGAGATTTTAGCTGGTGCCATTCAAGATAATGACAGAGGAATAATAGTTGGACGTCGCTCTTTTGGCAAAGGATTAGTGCAACGCGAAATGGATTTTGAAGACGGTTCCGCAGTTCGATTGACAACAGCAAGATATTATACGCCTAGTGGTCGTTCTATTCAAAAACCTTACACAAAAGGAGAGGCTGAAGCCTACAGTCATGACGTTGAATCCCGTTTTGAAAGTGGAGAATTATATGCAAAAGGGAAAATGAAAATTGCCGATTCTCTAAAATTTAAAACTAAAAAAGGAAGAACGGTTTATGGTGGCGGTGGAATTGTTCCCGATATTTTTGTGCCGCTTGAAGTAAAAAAAGGAGATGAAAGTTTGGCCTACATTTTAAATTCTGGTGTAATAGGACATTTTGTTTTTGAACTATTAGACAGCAACCGTAATAATTTTAAAGGATTGAAATACCAACAGTTTTTAGCCAAAATGCAAAAAGACGACAGCTATATTCTAAAATTAGAAAGCTACATAGAAGACGCTGGTTTTGAAATGAAATTGGAAAATAATAAACAATTGGTTAAAAAGTATATCACAGCAGAATTTGCTCGACAATTGTTTAGTGAAAATCAATATTTTCAAATCATATTGAAAGATGATCCAATGCTTAAAGTGATAGTGAAATAAGACTATTTTCTAATGCTATCATGCACTTGCACATGAACACCATTATTCCAAAGGGTAAGTACATCAGTCGCTACAGCTGCACCACTTCCGGCAGCAATAGCCAATTGGCTTCTCCAACCTGCTAATGTTCCTGTAACAAATATGTCTTCGGCAACTTTGTGGTCATTATTTTTTAATTGAATTCTGTTTTTCTCTGGAATTACTTTTTGATGTGGCATTACAAATTCTTCTAATCCTTCAATAGCAAAAGGATTTCCAGCACCAATACTGACGACAACTATTTTTGTTTGATAGGAATTTTTATTGGAGATAATGGTAAAATTTCCTGCTTCGCCTTCAATTTTCATCACTTTTTCATTTGCAATTTGAATAACATGCGGATACAATTGTTGCAATTGATCAACACTTTCTGTCAACAAATCGGCACCTAATTTCCCACGAGGTATTCCATAGGCATTATTAAAAAGAGCATCCTGAAGAGAAGATACTTTTTGATGCGTGATGATTCCAATTTTTTTATCGGAAACGAAAGACATTTTATGCGCTGAACCTAAAACCAAAGCACAAGACATGCCCGAAACTCCGCCGCCAATAATTAAAACATCAAACATGAATTAGCCTTTTAGTTTTTCTTCGATTTTTTTTGACATTCTAAAAATCAAAAGAATTAAAACCGCACAAAAAGAAGCAGCCACTCCAATAAGAGCAATCATACTATTGCCTTCGAGAGGTTTGTTAAAATCAATTAGAAAAACATTGACAAGTATTAACGAAATCGCAAGTAAAATAAGAATAGAAGTAAAAATTTTCATCAGCAAAGTTTAAAAAACAAAAATACAAATTTTAAATTTATTTATATAGTCTTTAACATTAGCCGCAAAATAAATTAACATGAGTTGAACTAAAATGCGTTTTTAGATTTTACCTTTGCCTAAATTATATTTATATGTTTCAATTAGGGAAAACCATAGTTTCTGAAGATATACTCGAAAAAGATTTTGTTTGTAATCTTTCGGCTTGTCACGGTGCTTGTTGCGTAGATGGCGATGCTGGTGCGCCTTTGAGCAAAGAAGAAACCAAAATTTTGGAGGAAATTTATCCCAAAGTAAAACACTTTTTGCGCAAAGAAAGTATTGAAGTTATTGAAAGATTAGGCACTTGGGTTGTTGGAACCGATCAAGATTTTGAAACCCCATTAATAGACAACAAAGATTGCGCTTATGTTATATTTGATGGAAAAACAGCACTTTGTGGTATTGAACAAGCCTATAATCAAGGGATCATCGATTGGAAAAAACCTGTTTCTTGTCATTTGTATCCTATTAGAGTGAAAGAATTTTCAGAATTTGCCGCTGTTAATTATGACCGTTGGGATATTTGTAACCCTGCATGTTCATTGGGAAAAGAATTGGAAGTTCCAGTTTATAAATTTGTGAAAGAGGCATTAATTAGAAAATTCGGTGAAGATTGGTATATGGAATTAGAAAAAGTTGCCGAAGATTTAAAAATCGGGAAATAAAGAGTAACTTCATTAGTCTTTTATTTATTTAATATTATATATTTGTTTCACTTTTTTGGGGATGTAGCTCAGCTGGTTAGAGTGCTTGCCTGGCAGGCAAGAAGTCGTGGGTTCGAGTCCCATCTTCTCCACAGAAAACCATCAGATTTAAAACTTGATGGTTTTTTTATTTCTTATCTTTACATCAAATAACTTTTTATGTCAGCAGAAAATTCAGACGGATTTATTGAAATTCTAATCGAAAACAACATCGCAATTATAACTTTTAGCCATCCTGCAAGTAATTCTTTTCCGAGTGAATTATTGCAAAAACTAACAGACGAGTTAAACGCCTTAAGTGTTGATAATGATGTCAATGTAGTAATTCTGCAAAGCAAAGGAAAAACTTTTTGTGCCGGTGCTTCTTTTGAAGAATTGCTTTCCATCACTGATTTTGAAACTGGAAAACAATTTTTTTCTGGCTTTGCCAATGTAATTAATGCCATGCGCAAGTGCTCTAAAATTATTATTGGAAAAATTCAAGGAAAAGCAGTTGGAGGTGGGGTTGGTCTAGCTTCGGCTTGTGATTTCGCTTTTGCCTATCAAGATGCTGCTATCAAACTTTCTGAACTAGCTATCGGTATTGGACCATTTGTTATTGAACCCGTAGTGTCAAGAAAAATTGGAAAAACAGCTATGACCTATTTATCATTGCAACCCAACACATGGCAAACCGCCGACTGGGCTGTTGCTAAAGGATTATATGCTGATGTTTTCGATAGTTACGCCGAATTGGATGAAGCCACTTTGTCTTTTGCCAAAAAATTAGCAACTTATAATCCAGAAGCTTTGATGGAAATGAAAAAAGTGTTTTGGGAAGGAACAACACATTGGGATGAATTACTATATGAAAGAGCGGCGATTTCTGGAAAACTAGTACTTTCTGATTTTGCTAAAAATGCCTTGAGTCAATTTAAAAAGTAATTATCTTTGCTTGAAATTCTCCAACATGAGTAAAATTAGAATCACAAAACAATTTTCTTTCGAAACAGGACATGCGCTTTATGGCTATGACGGTAAATGCAAAAATGTTCACGGACACAGCTATAAATTATCTGTTACTGTAATTGGAAAACCAATTACGGATAACTCCAATGTAAAATTCGGAATGGTGATTGACTTTTCTGATTTGAAGAAAATTGTAAGAGAAGAAATTGTAGACCTATTTGATCATGCCACAGTTTTCAACCAAAACACTCCGCATGTTGAATTGGCAAAAGAACTTTCCAATCGCGGTCATCATGTGATTTTAGTAGATTATCAACCCACAAGTGAAAATATGGTAATTGATTTTGCCCAAAAAATAAAAAATCGTTTGCCAGCTGATATCAAATTACATTCTTTAAAATTGCAAGAAACCGAAACGTCGTTTGCCGAATGGTATGCTTTGGATAATTTATAATTAAAATTCATGCAAATTTCACCTAATAAAAAAATATATTTTGCTTCTGACCAACATTTTGGTGCGCCAACTGCTGAGGCGAGTTTTCCTCGTGAACAAAAGTTTGTAGCTTGGCTTGATGAAGTAAAAAAAGATGCCGAATGTATTTTTCTTCTTGGCGATTTATTTGATTTTTGGTTTGAATATAAAACGGTAATTCCTAAAGGTTTTGTCAGAGTTTTAGGTAAATTAGCTGAAATTCGTGACAGCGGAATTCCTATTTATTTCTTCGTGGGCAATCATGATTTGTGGATGCACGATTATTTTGAAAAAGAATTAAATATCCCTGTTTTTCATGACAATCAAGAATATACTTTTAACGAAAAAACCTTCTTAATTGGTCATGGTGATGGAAAAGGTCCTGGTGACAAAGGATACAAACGTATGAAAAAAGTATTTGTGCATCCTGTATCTAAATGGATTTTTCGCTGGTTACATCCAGATTTGGGCGTGAAGTTGGCGCAATATTTATCCGTAAAAAACAAACTGATTTCAGGTGATGCTGATGTGAAATTCCTAGGCGAAGAAAATGAATGGTTGGTTTTGTATTCCAAACGCAAACTCGAAACCAAACATTACAATTACCTCATCTTTGGGCACCGACATTTACCAATGGTTTTAACCGTTGGCGATAACTCGAAATACGTTAATCTTGGTGATTGGATTGACTATTTTACTTATGGTGTTTTTGATGGAGAGCATTTTGAGTTGAAGGAATATTAATTACTTCAAATCTTTCAATCGTAATTGTACGGTTACAGTTCCATTAAATTCATTTTCATCTATACAAAACACGGCGTCAAAAGGGTTTTGGTTTTTAACTAATTCCAATTTATTTTCAAGATTAAAACCAATAGCGCCAAAACCTTCGCTTGCATTTTGTTTCACGAAGAGTTTAAGGTGTTCTTCATTTTGTCCTATCCCTTTAGCATAACCTGTATCTTTTACTCCTTTAGTCATAAAAACTGGTGTCATGTTTTGTGGCCCAAAAGGTTCAAATTGATTCAATAACCGAACTAATTTTTCATTGATATCCGTCAAATTTATTTCTGCATCAATAGCTATTTCGGGCAATAACAAATCCGGGTGAATAGTTTGCTCAACTATTCTCTCAAAAGCTTCTTTGAAAGCCTCATAATTTTCTTCCTTCAACGTCATTCCTGCAGCATACATGTGTCCGCCGAATTGTTCTAGATGCTCAGCACAAGCTTCGAGAGCGTTGTAAACATCAAAGTCTTTCACCGAACGGGCAGAAGCAGCTAGTTTATCACCACTTTTGGTAAAAACAATCGTTGGCCGATAATAAGTTTCTGTCAATCGAGAAGCCACAATACCAATAACGCCTTTATGCCAATTTTCACTGTAAACTACAGTAGTAAATTTTTGTTGTTCTTCATTTTCAATAATTTGAGAAAGTGCTTCATAGGTTATTTGTTTGTCTAAATCTTTGCGGTCACTATTATATTGTTCTATTTCGGAGGCAAATTGTTCTGCTTGGTCAAGATCATATTCCGTTAAAAGTGCCACGGCTTCGTTACCATGTTTTATTCTTCCTGCAGCGTTAATTCTGGGTGCAATGATAAAAACCACATCGGTAATAGTCAGTGTTTTTTTCTTCACATTTTGAACTAATGCTTTTATTCCGGGTCTGGGATTGGAGTTGATGACTTCTAATCCAAATTTAGCCAAAACCCGATTTTCACCTGTAATCGGAACGATATCGGCAGCAATAGCGGTAGCCACCAAATCCAAATAAATGAGTAAGTCATCTATGGTTTGATTTCTGTTTTGTGCCAATGCTTGAATGAGTTTAAAACCTACACCACAACCGCATAATTCGTCGTAAGGATAGCTACAATCTTCCCTTTTTGGGTCGAGCACAGCCACTGCTTTAGGTAACATGTCTCCTGGACGATGGTGATCACAAATGATAAAATCGATGTTTTTTTCATTAGCGTAAGCAATATGTTCCACCGATTTTATTCCGCAATCTAGCGCAATAATTAGCGTAAATTCATTGTCTTCGGCAAAATCAATACCTTTATACGAAATGCCATAACCTTCATCATAACGATCTGGAATATAGGTGGCAACATTGGGATAAAAACTTTTCAAATAACTTGACATTAAAGAAACAGCAGTGGTTCCATCGACATCATAATCGCCAAAAACCAAAATATTTTCACCATTTGCAATTGCATTTTCAATTCGGTGAACGGCTTTATCCATATCTTTCATCAAATAGGGATCGTGCAAATCGTCCAAACTCGGCCTGAAAAACTGTCGCGCTTGATCATAGTTTTCAATACCACGTTGCACCAAAAGAGTAGCAATGAGTTCATTCACCTTAAGTTGTGAAGCTAGAACTTTTACTTTTTCTGAAGATGGTTTTGGTTTTAGAGTCCAGCGCATGGTTAATTTCAAATTTCGAATTATAAAATTGAAAGTTAAAAGTAAGAAAATAAGATGGAATATTTTTCAAAATATATGAACAACAAAAAATATTTGCAGAATAGCAAAATCTAATAAATAAATGTATTATTGCCAAAGAATTTGTCAGTTCGTAGAAAGCATACTATAGACACTTTGATTTTCGGATTTGGGAAAAGGCAGAAGAGAAAAGTTTTTTGAAACTTATGCTTCTGTTACTTCATGTTTTTTGCTTCTTACCTCTAAAACTTTTCCCCCAACCACTACTACTATTTCTCCCTTTGGTGGTTTGGTTTCGAAATGGTTTAGTACTTCTTTTGCGGTTCCTCGTTTAGTCTCTTCGTGTAGTTTGGATATTTCTCTGGAAACAGAAACAGGTCTATCTTCTCCAAAATATTGCGCAAATTCGGCTAAAGTTTTTACTAATTTATGAGGAGAAACATAGAAAATCATGGTTCGAGTTTCTTCGGCTAATACTAAATAACGGGTTTGTCTTCCTTTTTTTTCGGGTAAAAAACCTTCGAATACAAAACGATCATTAGGCAAACCACTATTAACCAAAGCTGGGACAAAAGCTGTTGCTCCTGGCAAACAATCCACTTCAATATTATTCTCTACACAAGCACGAGTCAATAAAAATCCGGGATCAGAGATGGCTGGGGTTCCTGCATCGCTTATTAAAGCAATGGTTTCGCCACCTTTCAATCGGTTGATTAAATTTTCTACCGTTTTGTGTTCATTATGCATGTGATGACTATGCATGTGGGTAGAAATCTCGTAATGTTTCAACAATTTGCCACTAGTGCGTGTGTCTTCAGCCAAAATTAAATCAGCTTCTTTCAAAACTTTTATTGCCCTAAAAGTCATGTCATCCAAATTACCGATTGGTGTCGGAACAATATAAAGTTTAGCCATGGATGCTAATTTATTTCAGTATTTATTGGAATTTTTTCTCTACTACTTCCATAAAACGTTCCGCAAAATCTTCTTCGCCTTGCCAGTTGTTATACTCGGGTTTTACCATTTCATCGATGAAGTTTTTGGCTTCTTCAAAATTATCAAACGTATTTAATTGGGATAGAACGCGATTAAAATCTTCGTTGCTTTCGCCAAAAAGATTATTCACAAAAGCAATTCTATCGTTCAATCCAATTTCTATAGA
>Ga0114958_10001295_pt1 | contig 19859 bp, 18 predicted proteins | sample C_130208_EF_Meta_FD_89577 | JGI IMG/M metagenome (GOLD analysis project Ga0114958, IMG submission 89577) | Freshwater microbial communities from Lake Croche, Canada to study carbon cycling - C_130208_EF_MetaG | ecosystem: Environmental > Aquatic > Freshwater > Lake | place: Lake Croche, Canada...
GCATAGCGCACAAGGCCCGCATCGGCGGCGGGAATGCCGCCAGTGCTAGGCACTTTGCCGCCCAGGGCCACTATCGCGTCCTCCATCGGGCGCTGATCGGTCAGGTTCGCGCCACCCGGCGTTGGGTCAGGAAGGACGGTCAGATCGGGCGGTATTTCCAGCGCCTTGGGCGGCAGCAAGGCGAATTCATCTGGACCATCGCTGGAGGAATGCAAATTCATCAGATGCGGAACGCCTTTTTGGGCACCTTTATGCGCACCACAGGCGCTAAGCGCCAAAAGCACCACGCCCGCCACCGCGAGAACCATCCGTGACTTCCGCATTCCGTCAGACCCTTACGCTCGACTTTTCCCTGTCTTAACGCAAAGACTGCGCGGCGTCACGGGGTCTTTCGATGGCGCGGATTTTAGGCCGACGCCTTGCCGCCGGCAAAGTTGCTAAACAGCACCAAACCGATCACGCCAAAGAAAATCGCCATGTCGGCGAGGTTAAACGCATAAGGATTGTCAATCCCGCAGCATGACATATTCAAAAAGTCGGCCACGGCCCCGTATAGGATGCGGTCAATGACATTGCCCAAGGCCCCGCCAATCAGCAAACCCGCCGCCACTTGGGCGGTCCGGCCCGATTTCTCGCGCAGCACCCAACGCCAGACCCACCCCGAGATCACCAGCGCCAGCGCGATCAGCATCGCCTGCCCCCAAGCCGAACCTTGGGCCATCAGGCCAAAGTTCATCCCGTAGTTCCACGCCATGCGAAACACCAGATAGGGCGGAAAGACATCTATTTCAACGCGTTGGTCAAGGTTAAGCCAAAAGACCACGGCCCATTTGCTCAGCTGATCCAAGATCAGCACCGCCAAAGCCACCACGGGGATAAGCGCGCGTTGCATAGCTTAATGCCTAAAATGCCGCTGGCCGGTAAAGACCATGGCCAAGCCCGCCGCATCGGCTGCGGCAATCACCTGATCGTCATTCATTGACCCGCCCGGTTGAATAACCGCCGTGGCCCCCGCCTCTGCCGCAGCGATCAGCCCATCGGCGAAGGGAAAAAACGCATCCGATGCCACGACCGATCCGACCGTGGGGCTTTGGGGCAGGCCCAACACCTCGGCCATGTCGCCCGCTTTGCGCGCGGCGATGCGGGTCGAATCAATCCGGCTCATCTGGCCCGCGCCAATCCCCACGGTGGCTTTGTCTTTGGCATAGACCATGGCGTTGGATTTGACGTGTTTGGCCACTGTCCAGGCAAAAAGCAAATCCGCCATTTCGGCAGGCGTTGGCGCGCGTTGGGTGACGACCTTAAGATCGGCCGCTGTGATGCTGGCAAAGTCACGGTCCTGCACCAAAATCCCGCCTGCCACCTGTTTGAACGCCAGCCCCGGCGCTTTGGCATTGGGCAGGGCCGCCGTGGTCAACAGGCGCAAATTCTTCTTGGTGGCAAAGATCGCCATAGCCTCGTCCGAAGCGCCGGGGGCGATGACCACTTCGGTGAAGATCTTGACGATTTCTTCTGCCGTCTGGGCATCCAAAGGCGCGTTCAGGGCAACGATCCCGCCAAAGGCCGAGGTTTGGTCGCACTGATAGGCGCGCAAATAGGCCTCGCGCAGGGTGGCCGCTTGGCCGACACCGCAGGGGTTGGCGTGTTTGATAATAGCACAGGTCGGCGCTTGGCCGGCAAATTCCGCCACCAGTTCAAAGGCGGCGTCGGTGTCATTGATGTTGTTGTACGACAGATCTTTGCCCTGCCATTGCCGCGCCGTGGCCACGCCGGGGCGGTTGGACCCGTCGGTATAAAATGCTGCCTTTTGATGCGGGTTTTCGCCGTAGCGCATGCCTTGGGCAAAGGTACCGGCGAAAGAGCGGTTGCGGGCAAAGGGCTCGCCCGTCTGCACCGCCATCCAGCCCGACACCGCCGAATCGTAGGCCGCCGTCTTGGCAAATGCCGTAAGGGCCATCTTTTGGCGGAAGGCCAGATTGGTCGCGCCACCCCGCGCCTTCATCTGATCCATCAGCGCAGGGTAATCGGCTGGATCGGTGATGACGGTGACAAAGCGGTAATTCTTGGCCGCAGCGCGGATCATCGCAGGCCCGCCGATATCGATGTTTTCGATACAGGTGGCGTGATCGGCCCCTTTGGCGACGGTGTCTTCAAACGGGTATAGGTTCACGATCAACAGGTCGATGGGTTCAATGCCATGCGCGGCCATGGCCAGCAAATGCTCGTCATCATCGCGCAGCGCCAAAAGTGCGCCGTGGATATTGGGGTGCAGGGTTTTCACACGACCATCCATCATCTCAGGAAAGCCCGTCACCTCGGCCACATCGCGCACAACCAACCCCGCCGCCCGCAACATCCCCGAGGTGCCACCGGTTGAAATCAGCTCTACCCCCATGCCCGCCAAAGCGCGGCACAGATCGATCAGGCCGGTTTTGTCCGAAACCGAGATCAAGGCGCGGCCGATGGGCACAAGATTTGTCACGGCAAGACCCCCAAGGCTGTGTCAGATCTGGCTGGCGGGGTCCTCCCGCTCCAGATCGCGGATGGCAAGCGGAGTATCCTGCGCTTTTCCCAAGGTCCAGCCCAACTGGCTGTCCAAACCCCGCGCCGTGCCGGAAAGCACAATTTGTAGGCTTTCACGCGCGCGCATGCGGGTTTTTTCCAGATAGATTGACGGATCAAGCGTTAGGTTTGCGGTACCGTCATGGCGAAACACCCAGATTTCGCCGCTTTTCAAAGTCAGCGATACAGCCGCCCCGCCCATATCGAGCCTTGCATCGACATCGGGGTGAAGGTGAAAGCGCAGGGTGAAGGGCAGGCCGTCTTTGCCGGTCTTGCTGCGCCCGCCGCCGCGCGTGCGCATCGGGGCTGCGGCGGTCAGCCGGTCAGTTCCGGTTAAAAGACGCCCGCTATGGGTCAGCATCAGGTCGCGCACATGGGTGACCTCGTGGCTTTTGGCCCAGCCGTTATGGGCCAGATGCAGGCCTGCCCCGGTCTCTCCGGGAAAAAGGCGCAGGGCTGTGGTATCGGCACGGGTGACAAAGGCCCCCCGCCCCCTTGGCCCAAAGCGCGAGGACGAGATATCCTCGACCCCCAGCGTCGAATGGGCGGCGGTGGCCCGCCCGGCGGCTTTCCACTTGTCGCCAAAAGGTGCCCCCGAGCCGACCGAAACAATCACCGGCCTGCGCCCCGACGTTAGTTCAAACGCTCCGATCGAGGCATGGGCCAGCGCGCTGCGGTTTGACGGCGGCGCGGCATCGACAACGATCGAGGTGCGCCCACCGGTCAGGCGCACATAGCCCATAGCCATCCCAGCCGAGGGGAGGGGCTTGATCCCCGCATTGGCCAAAGCCGCGTCCAACCGCCCTTCGGCCCCGCATCCGCCACCGTGAAACCGCGCCAGCCCGCCATCGGCATGGCGCAGCGCGCGCAGAACCGGCGCTATGCGTTCCATAGCACTTAACAATTCAGCCGGTACGGGCCGCCCCGCTTCGGCCAAGGCCTGTTCGGCCCAAGTCAGCAGGGTGAACAGGTCGAGCAGTTCTTCGGGATTGCGGCTGGCAATGCCGCCACCCATGTCAACCTCGGCCTCAAGATGGGCGGCAAGGGCGCTCAACGCTGGGGCCACTGTGGCGGACAGCCCGGTCAAGATCAGCCCGGCGATGACAAGGGCGCTTAACGCCTCCACCCGGTTCAGGCCGGCTGAGGCTTCGGACCAACGGCGCGACAGGAAATGCACTTGGGCGGACAGGCTGGCCAGAAAGATACCCTCATCTGCGGGCGAGCGGCCTTGCACCAACAGCGGGGCGTGGTTGATCCAGCGGATCAGGCGCCGTCCGACCAATTCGGGCCGAAAGCCCGGGCCGCGCCCCTTGCCAAAACGTGCGATCCAGTCGAACGTCCAGCCCTGCGCCTTGGCCATGGCGGTCTGGCCGCCCACGGCGGCCAGATCGTCCAGCCAGCCAAAACCGTGGCTTAGGGCGCGGGCCTCGGCATCGGCAAAGGTCACGTCCCAGATCGTGGCCTGAGGCTGCGCAACCCCACCCTTCTGGCCAAACTGCCCCGCAACCAACTGCTTGCCCTTGGCATAAACCCCGATCGAGCGCGGTTCAGGATGGCTTTCAAAGTCCGTGGCCACGGGTTTGCGGCGGGCGCGCCACATCTCAAGCCTATCGCGCCACCCGCCCGACGCGCGGTGCTTTGGGTCGTTCTTGGCCATGTTGCCCTGCTTTGCCACGGCCCCCTCGCGGAAGCCTTCGCCCAAGCATAGCAAAGGCCCCCCGACCTGTCACCGGGCGCGAGGGGGGGCTTTTCGCATTTCAGGCGGTATGATCCAGACGTTCCATATACTGTGCCAAACCGCGCACCTGATCCAGCCATTTGGTGTACAGCTTTGGCTCATGTGGTGCGGGGTGGACGCCTGCGGGGATATCGCCTGCCAGAAGCGATTCGACGGCAAAAGACACCGGCGTTGACACCAGCCGCGCCATGGCCGTGCCCTTGGCATCGCCCCAAGCATCCATCGCCCAAGTTTCGTGGAACTCGATCTTGCCATCGCGTTCGGCTTTGAGCGAGACGAACAAGATCACGCGGTCCGGCTCTCCGGGGGCGTAGGAATTGTCGCGCACGAAATCTGCCGCCATCTCTGCCAGACGGGCATCGCCTTCGGGGCCGGACAGGGTTTCAATCTCGCGGAACACCGGCGTCCAAGCCGCTTCCCAGCCGTTCAGGCGAATCGTGCCGCGCACAAAGTCTTTCACCTTCCATGCCGGATCGAATCGGTAATCTTCCAGGAAAGGATAGGAATCGCGGTTGGGATACACCTCGAAGCTTTCGGCCTGCGGCAGAGGCGCGTCATAAGAGGTGATCGCATCCCAAGGCCGCGCGACTTTCAACTCCTCAAAGTTCTTCAAGCTGCGCGAGGGCGAGCGGAGGGCTTTGAGCACCCCCAAAGGCGCCCAGCTGAACTTGTAGCGGAAGGGATTGGGGATCTTGGGCACGCCGCCGCAATAGGACACGAAGCTCAGCACATTTTGCGCGTCATAGCCCTTAGAGGCGCGATAGCGCGCCACCAGATCATGCGCCATCAAATGGTCAATCCCCGGGTCCAGCCCGCATTCGTTGATCGACACCAGCCCCTTGGTTTTGAAATCATCGTCCAGCGCACGCATCTCCGGCGAGATGTAGGAAGACGAGACGAAATTCGCCCCCTTGGCCAAGCACGCCTTGGCGATGGGCACATGGTGTTCGACGGTCAGCATCGAAATCGCCACATCGCCGGGGTTCAGGGCGGCCGTCAGCGCCTCTAGCGAATAGGGGCGGATGTCTTGGGTCAGATCGCCCACCGCCTCGCGCGCCTTGTCGACCGTGCGGTTCCACACCACCACGGGCAGGCCCGCTTCGATCAACCGCCGCAATCCGGGGGCCGAAGACAGGCCCGTGCCACACCAATGTATCGTCATCGCGTTCTCCTTAGACTGTCTGGATATGGCGGTCATAATCCGCCTTGGCCCGACCCCAAACGCCCGACTCAAGGTCAGCCAGCGTCAAAAGCGAGGGCAAAAGTTGCGCTGCGTAATCTTGCGACGATTCAACCGGCATCAGCGAGGGCAAGTTGTCAATCGCCGTCACGTCCAAGGGCGGATGGTCGGCCACGCGCAGGGCGGGCGCGTCCCAGTCGGTGGCGCGGTCATAGACCTTGATGGGCGAGAAGTCCGATGTCGGATCGCAAGCGATATCGCCAATCACCGTCAATTTGCGCGGGTCAATCTTGGCTGAGGCGGGCACGAACACCGGGCATCCGGGCCGCGCCAGAATGCAGTTGAGGAAAATCTCGTGGTGCAACACTTCGGGGAAAGGCCCGCCAGAGGCGGTTTCGGCCATATCCCACTTGGTCACACCGCAGCCCAAGGCGTCCAGCAAATCGGCAGCCCCCGACCCCACACGGCCCAAAGCGCCGATGATCAGGGCATTGGGGCGCGACAGGCCGGCCAATTCGTCAGCCAGATTGGCCAAAAGCTCTGCTTTGCCGGCATAGACCGCAACGGGGCCGCAAATGCCGCCGCGCTGTTGGGCGGCCCAGCATTTCAGGCTGACCGCAGCGCCTGCATAGCCCGCCCAATAGCCAAAGGCTGCGACTCTGCGACCCTGCTCATTCACCAGATATTCCAGATCATACAGCGCCCCACCGCCCGCCTTGAAGCGTTGCAGCAAAACGCGGCCTGCAGGTTGGCCTTTGAAGGCATGGCCGAACATGATGTGGCGGTGGGTTAGCGGGGTGCCGTCTTCGGGCAGTTCTTTTAAGCCAAAGATGATCGCATCCGGCGGGGCAAAGGGCCATGAATTCTCGGCCACGATCTGGCAGCCTGCGCGCAGATAGCCGTCGATCGGAATGGCGCGGACGTGGCTTTCTTCGACCGACACCGTGATGCCTGCTGCCACCAAGGCCGCAGCCCCGTCTGGCGTCAGGCCGACGCGTTCCTCATGGGGCCGCTGTTCGGCCCGAACCCAAAGATGCACCATCGCACGCTCCTCTTTTGCGCCTTGCATAGCAGACTGCCGCAGGCAAGCCAGCCCCCCGTGCAGCGTGACGCGCCGCCAATGGCCCCTTTGCGCCCCCCGCCATGTCGCCTTTGAGGTTGCAGCCCCTGTCCCCCAAGTCTATCCCGCCTGCATGAAACTTCTGTTCCTTGGCGATGTGATGGGCAAATCCGGCCGGAGCGCGGTGGCAGAGCGTTTGCCTGCCCTGCGCGCTGCATGGGCTTTGGATTTTGTGGTGGTGAACGGCGAGAATGCCAGCGCAGGCGCGGGGCTAACGCCCGAACACGCCAAGCTGATCTTGAACGCCGGTGCCGATTGTGTGACGCTGGGCGATCATGCCTTTGACCAAAAGGACATGCTGTCGTTTATCGAAACCGAACCGCGCATCCTGCGCCCGCTGAACTTTTCCAAAATCGCCCCCGGACGCGGTGCCAAGGTGTTTGACGCCACTCAGGGCCGCAAAGTGCTGGTCACCCAAGCGCTGGGCCAAGTGTTCATGAAGCGCCCGTTTGACGACCCCTTCAGTGCGCTGGACGCCGTGCTAAAAACCCACCCCTTGGGCGGGATGGTGCAGGCGGTGATCGTTGATATCCATGCGGAAGCCACGTCTGAAAAGATGGCGATGGGCCATTGGTGCGACGGCCAGGCCAGTCTGGTCGTGGGCACCCACACCCATGTGCCCACGGGCGATGCGATGATCTTGACCAAGGGCACCGCCTATCTGACCGATGCCGGCATGTGCGGCGATTATGACAGCGTGATCGGCATGGAAAAGCTGGAGCCTTTGCGGCGGTTTATCACCGGCATGTCCTCGACCCGGTTCGAACCTGCGGGGGGAGAGGCAACCTTGTCAGGCGTTTATGTCGAAACCGACGACCGCACGGGCAAGGCCACCCGCGTGGCCATGGTGCGCCAAGGCGGGCGGTTGCAGCAGGCGGGGCCGTGATGGCGCGGCCTTTGACGCGGGTGCAAAGCATTGCCGCACTGGTGTTGCTGGGCGTGGGGTGGGGATCTACCCAGCCCTTGGGCAAGATCGCGGCCTCGTCGGGGCACCCGCCGCTGACGCTGATCTTATGGCAGACGGTGATCTGCGTTGTGGTCTTGGGCGCTTTGACCTTGGTGCGCGGCAAGGGTTTGGTTCTGACGCGGCGGGCTTTGGGGTTTTATCTGGCGGTGGCGGTGCTGGGCACTTTGGTGCCCAATGCCGCCTTTTACATCTCGGTTCACAGGTTGCCGTCGGGGATCATGTCGATCTTGATCTCGACCGTGCCGCTGATGGCCTTTCCGATGAGCTTGGCGCTGCGGTCTGACACGTTCGAACTCAAACGCCTGATCGGGCTGCTTTTGGGCCTGACAGGCGTTGCGATCATCGCCGCCCCCGGGGCCAGCTTGGCGCCCGGCATGGTGGCCTTTTTGCCCGTAGCACTGATCGGCCCGCTGTTTTACGCGCTAGAGGGCACCTTTGTTGGCCGGTACGGCATGGCGGGGATGGACCCTATTCAGGCGATGTTCGGGGCCAGTCTGGTCGCCTTGGCGCTGTGTTTGCCCTTGGTGATTGTGACCGGATCGTGGGTCAGCCCCCTGCCGCCTTGGGGGCAGGCCGAGGGGGCTTTGCTGCTGTCGTCATCCCTGCACGCCTTGCTTTATGCGGGCTATGTCGGGCTTGCGGCCAAGGCGGGGGCGGTGTTTGCCAGCCAAAGTTCGTATATCGTCACGGCGGCGGGTCTGTGCTGGGCGATGCTGCTTCTGGGGGAACGCTTCTCGCCCTTGGTGTTTGTGGCTTTGGCGGTGATGCTGGTGGGTGTCACATTGGTGCGCCCGCGCCAGCGGACCGCCTGAGGGCGGGGTTGCAGCGGGGCCTGTGGCTGGTGTAAACGGCACGCAGTTCAAAATGGCGGGGAATACGGGCATGTCAGGGCATTCCAAATGGTCGACCATCAAGCACAAAAAGGGCAAGACGGATGCGCTGCGCTCTAAGGTGTTTTCCAAGCTGAGCAAGGAAATCACCGTGGCGGCCAAGATGGGCATGCCCGATGTCGACATGAACCCCCGCCTGCGCTTGGCCGTGAAAGCCGCCAAGGCGCAGTCTATGCCCAAAGACGTGATCGACCGCGCCATCAAGAAATCGCAAATGGGCGATGCGGCCGATTATCACGACATTCGCTACGAAGGCTACGGCGTGAACGGCATCGCCATCATCTGCGAGGCGCTGACCGATAACCTGAACCGCACCGCCAGCAATGTGCGCTCTTATTTCACCAAATGCGGCGGCAATCTGGGCCAAACCGGATCTGTCAGCCACAGCTTTGACCGCGTGGGCGAGATCAGCTACCCGCTGTCGGCCGGATCGGCCGACGACGTGATGATGGCTGCTTTGGAGGCGGGCGCGGACGATGCCGAAACCGATGAAGACGGCCACTGGATCTATTGCCAGATCGAAGACCTGCCCACCGTCTCGGACGCTTTGGAAAAGGCCTTGGGGGAATCGACCGAATCGAAGCTGATCTGGAAGCCGCAAACCCTGACCGTGGTGGATCTGGAAACCGCGCAAAAGCTGCTGCGCTTGGTGGATATGCTGGAAGAAGACGACGATGTGCAATCGGTCGTCCATAACTTTGACATCCCCGAGGACGTGGCGGCGCTGCTGTAAGGCATGGCTTTTTACTCTTGCACTGTGCGTATGTTGCAAGCGGTTGGTCAGGTGCGCAGTCCGTACCTGCTCCCATAATATCGCAAATGAATTCAAGTCTATAGGCCGCCCCTGCGGGCAACTTTGCTTTGTGTGCAGCTTGGTGAACGCGCATGATCCCGAGCCATCGGTCGGGTTGTCGGTTGGGTAGCATCGCTGCGCAGACCACGCCATATCCGAAAGTTAACCATTTTGCGTCAAGGGGGCTTGCGCATGGCTTCCCCTCTATGTTAACTTTTTAATAAGAATTTATTAATTTTCACGATAAATGGAGTCATCCTATGGCGACTGTATGGAGCGATATACAATTTACACAATCGGCGTTCAATCTTAACTCTTTGTATCAGGATGCAGAGGAGTGGTCTTTCAAAAACGATTATTATGGGCAATTCAACTACTATGGTAGTTATGTGGGTCCGATTTATCGCGACATATATAACCTGTGGGATAGCTATGGCAGCGCAGTCTCGTTTTGCGGCCCAACAATCACTGTAAACAACTACGGGGCCATCACTGGTGGGACTGTTAGCGGGATTGTTGAAACGTATTGGAACAATGACTACGGCGCTTATGTGCAGTACGGCGGGATCGAGGGAATCTCGATTTCTGCCAAAAGCCTTTATAATGCGATGCTAACAGCATCAACGTCTGATGATACAAGCCTTCTGAATTCGGCCTTGGCTGGTGCAGATACTTTCATTTTAAGTGATTATGACGATAGCGCGAACGGTCTTGGTGGGAACGACACCATGTATGGCTATGACGGCAATGACACGCTCACAGGGGGGGCTGGTAAGGATTATCTGGAAGGCGGAGATGGAAACAACACTTTCGTCTTCAATGCGGTGAGCGAGACGGGAAATGCTTCCTCCACTTGCGACCTGATCACTGACTTCTGGCACGGACATGACAAGATCAACCTGACCGCCATCGATGCAAGCGCGATTTTAAGCGGCAATAACGCCTTTGTGTTCAAAGGAAACTCTCCCTTTGGCACGTCAAGTTCTGGCGAGATTTACTACAAACAGTTCAACAACGCGGGAACTGCAAACGATTATACGCTTGTTTATATCGACAATGACAGTGATGCGGCCAGTGAGGCGATTATCAAGCTGACAGGTCTGATTACCTTAACCGCGAGCGACTTTTATCTTTGATCGACACGCTCAAGCGATTCTCGGCCCTCTTGCGCGCGCTGCACTCGAACGCGCAAGAGGTGATGTCTGAAGCTTGACCCCGCCGGATCCGATCAAAAAAAGTGCTGCTGCCCTTGGACGTTATGCTGGAAGACGACGATCTGCAATCGGTCGTCCAAAACTTCGACATCCCCGAGGATGTGGCGGCGCTGCTGTAAGGGGTATTGGCCTGTCGTGTAGCGGTCTGTGGGCTTTGGGATTGAAGAGGTTGGGTGTTCGATCCGCGTCGGCTTTACCAAACTCACTATATATTACAAAACCTTAAGCCGCCCTTCGGGGCGGTTCTGGTTTTTTGAGAAAGGTTGTAAAGACCAATAAAAGCCGGGGTGCGGGGTTTGGGTGGGGAACCAGTGTGGGCTGCGCCACGGCTGATTGTGGATCGTTCATGCGTCAGAACAATCAGGGAAACTGAACTGGTGAATCGGAATAAGTTTTGGCAACGCCAACGCTACAGGCGTGACGACCGCAGGGTGAAAATGCGGTTTGAGACTTCGCAGGAAGAAAAGAATAGCGGATCGTGCTGCCGAAACTGAACTTGCAAGTTGCAGTCTTGTGCGATATCGTGTAGGCCTACAGTAGCGTGCGATTTATTAGAAAAAAAATTTAAGGAGCAAACAATATGAATTGGTCAGCGAGACGAATCAACGCAGCTGCGCGCATAAACAACGCTCGTACCTACCTAGAGATCGGCGTCTACAAGGGCGAAACATTCTTTGACGTTGAAATAGAATACAAAGATGCTGTTGATCCACATTTCTTATTTGAAACATCTCCCTTAGCTTCCGAGAAAGTTCGTTTCTTTTCGCAAACAAGCGACGCATTTTGGACGTCAGACAAACCGCTAAAGTACGACCTTATCATGATCGATGGCCTCCACACCTTTGAGCAAACGTTCAGAGACCTGGTGTGTTCGATGCGTTTCGCACATGATCGGACAGTATGGCTCATTGATGACACGCTGCCGACGGATGTATTCTCCGCGATTCCGGATCAAGCAAAAGCCTTCCGTGAACGTCAAAAGATGCAGATCGGTGGATCTCCGTGGCATGGTGATGTATATAAGATTATCCCCGCCATTCACGATTTTGTCCCTGTTCTTGAGTATGTTACCATCATTAATTCCGGAAATCCACAGACACTGGCATGGTATCAAACGCGCTCTAACTTTCAAGCGCGTCAAAACAATCTTGAGACAATTAGTCGAATGACATTTTTCGATATTGAGTCTCACATTTCGATATTTCGTCTTGTTGAGGAAGTTGAAGCGATGAATCAGCTAAAGACTGCTTTTTCATAGTGGTTAAAACATTTTTTTAAAGGTGTGAACTTAACGCCCCAGTGCATTGACATGTCCACCACTCGTTGACTTCGAAAGAGCCTTGGGTGGTTGTCAGTGCCGCGTGACCCGCGCGGGATTGCACATCTCGCAGCGACCCCCCCAATGATGGGTTCCCACGTTATGCGTTAGTGATGTAACTCCGCCGACCCGAATGCGAAGCGCCATACCGCAGCCATACGGTCGTCACATTCCCACGCCTAAGCTAAATTCTTAATCGCCGCCCGTTTGGTATCGGTCTTGCTCGCCACTGGCAGCCATTGCAAAGACCGTTCGCTTCACAGTCTTACGACCGGCTAAAACGCCATTCGGTCACCTGCACGCAAGTCTCGCCTGCGTTCAGTTCGATTGACGGAAAGCCGGGGTTGTTCGGCGCATCGGGCCAGTTTTGCGCCTCGATGGCGAGGCCCTCATAGGTTGGCCCCCCCGGGCGCTGGGCGCTGCGGGCGTCAAAAAGCTGGATGCCGGGTTCGGTTGTGGCGACCGTCATCATCAGCCCATTCGCGCCCGTCAGCCAAAGCACATCGCGCAGGGATTGACGGCCAGCCGACAGGCAAAAGTTGTTGTCCAGCACCGTATCGGCGGGGGTGATCTTGCGGCCACGGCGGAAATCCATCGCGGTGCCGCTGACATCGGCGATCTCGCCGGTCACACAGAAATCATCGTCGGTCGGCAGGTAGCTAGAGGCTGCGATTTGCAGGCTGTGGCCTGCCCAACTGGCGCTGCCGTCCAGGTTCCAATAGCTGTGGTTGGCGGCGTTAAACAGCGTCAGCGCATCGGTGGTGGCTGTCACCTCTAGCCGCAAGCGCGCGCCATCGTGCAGCGAGAAGCGGGCGGTGACATGGCGGTTGCCGGGCATATTGCCTTGGCCATCGGGCAGATCGACCGATAGGGTGACGGCGGTATCGCTTGCCTCGACCACGGTCCAGACCTTGTGCTGGGTGCCAGCAGCGCCGCAGTGCAGGGTGTGTTTGCCGGATTGGTTGGCCTCAAACGTCACCACCTTGCCGCCGATGGGCGCGGTGGCCCCTTTGAAGCGGTTGACCACGGGGGCTACGAGCGAGCCGTGGTGGCGCATCTTGCCTTCGTAATCGGCCAAGCTGTCCGACCCCAGCGTCAGGTCATGGTCAACCCCAGCAAGGCGCACCGATTGCAGGATGGCCCCCTTGGTCAGGATCGCTGCCGTCAGCCCGTGGCCGTGCAAGGTGATCCGGTCAACCGCTTGGCCAGAGGCGGTGGTGCCGAAGGGGGTGATCTGGGCGGATGACATGGCGGGGCTGACCTGCGTTTGACGTTGCGCCCCTGTGGTGCCGGATGGCACGGCACAGGTCAAGGTTTATTGGCGCAGGTCAGCAGGGATTGGGTCAGGTTGGTCATCAGCGTGGCATAGGCTTGGGGGGTTGGGTCAAGGGTTGAGCCGACCGGATCCAGCGGCGGGCCGATGAACAGCGCCGTGCCTTGCGCCAGATTGGTGATCAGGGCCGGGTCGTGCTGCGCCTCGGGGAAGGCGCAGGTGATCTGGCCTTGTTCCGCCTGTTTGCGCAGGGCCGACAGGCGGGCCGCACCGGGGGGGGCGGCATCGCCTGCGGCAAGGCCGCCGGCAGAGGGCAGGTGGTAATGGGCGGTGAAATAGCCATAGGCGTCGTGGTAGGTGACAAAGGTCTGGGTCAGGTGGGCCAATTGGCGCGCAAGGTCGCCGTCTAGGGCCGCGATCTTGCCTTGGGCTGCGGCGGCATTGGCGGCGTAGGTGGCGGCATGGTCGGGGTCTAGCGCGGACAGGCGCTGTGCGATCAGGTCAAGCCATAGGCTGGCGTTGGTCGGGTCAAGCCACGCATGGGGGTTTAGACCCCCGTCCGCATAGTCTTGGCGCAGGGTCGCGGGGTCGTCCAGCAGGGCCAAGCTTTGCAGATCGGGTACCGATTGGCGCGCCGTGTCCAGCCCCGGTGTAAGCTCGGGGTCGATCCAGACCAAAAGCTGTGCGCCGTTCAGCGCCCGCATCTGGCTGGGGCGCAGCTGCAGGTCATGCTCGTCACCGCCTTTGTCCAGCAAGACCCCGGGGCTGCCCAAGTTGCCCATCACCTGTGCGACAAGGGCTGCCACGGGTGGAATATCGGTTTGCACCTGCGGCACCTCGGCCAGTGCGGGGCAAGACAGGGCAAGCAACAGAACAAGGGCGCGCATTTTGGGCCTTTCGGGGTGGTGGCGCGCGGTGTAGGATGTTATATCATAACATGTCAAGATCCACGTTATAGTATAACGCCCAACAGGTGCCCGATGCACGACCCGTCCACTTGCCCCGGCTGTGCGCAGCCCGATCTGGCCTTTGCCCCACATGACCATTCCCGCTGCGCCGATGACGTGCTGGCCTTGGCCGAGGTGCAGTTGGCCCAAGGCGGGCAGCGCCTGACCCCTGTGCGCCGCCGCACGCTGCAAATCTTGCTAGAGGCCCACCGTGCTATGGGGGCTTACGATGTGCTGGAACGCTTGGCCGCTGAAGGCTTTGGCCACCAGCCGCCTGTGGCCTACCGTGCCTTGGAGTTTTTAGAAGAAAACGGTCTGGCCCACCGCATCCGCCGCCTGAACGCCTTTACGGCCTGTATGCATCCGGGCGAACTGCACGCGCCTGCTTTTCTGATCTGCCGTATCTGCAACGCGGTGGCTGAAGCCCCCGGAGCGGCGATTGGGCTGGCCTTGGGTCAAGCGGCCAAGAAAGTCGGCTTTACCGTCGAACGCGCCACGGTAGAGGCGCTGGGTCTTTGCCCCGCCTGTTCTGTCGGCGAAAGCCCCATGCGGGGGGTGGCGTGATGCTGCTGCAGGCGCAAGATATCACCGTGCGCTTGGGTGGGGTGGAGGTTTTGTCCCACGTCTCGATGGGGGTTGAAGCGGGCGAGATTGTCACCGTTCTGGGCCCGAACGGTTCGGGCAAAAGCACGCTGTTGCGGGCGGTTTTGGGGATGGTGCCGCTATCCGGCGGGCAAGTGCGCCGCGCCGATGGCCTGCGGCTGGGCTATGTGCCGCAAAAGCTGGCGATTGACCCAAGCCTGCCGATGACCGTGCGCCGGTTCCTGTCGCTGCCCCGCCGCGTAGCCGATGCCGAGGCGGCGCAAGTGCTGACCCGTGTGGGGATGGAGGCGGCAGGGCTTCGCCAGATCGCGGCCCTCTCGGGCGGGCAATTGCAGCGCGTCATGCTGGCGCGGGCCTTGCTGGGCAACCCGGGCCTGTTGGTGCTGGATGAACCCACCCAAGGGCTGGACCAACCCGGCGAGGCCGCCTTTTACACGCTGATCGCCGAGGTGCGGCGCGATACCGGCGCGGGGGTGCTGATGGTCAGCCATGATCTGCATGTGGTCATGGCGGCCAGTGACAGGGTGATTTGCCTGAACCATCATATCTGCTGTCAGGGCACGCCAAGGGTCGTCTCTGCCGCGCCGGAATATCGGGCGCTGTTTGGGCTTGGCACGCAGGGGGCCTTGGCTTTGTATCAGCACCGGCACGACCATTCGCATGACGGCACGGCGGATCGCGGGGCGCACGACCATCACGGCCATGACCACGCGGGGCACGACCACCATGCTGGATGATTTCCTGATCCGCGCTGGCTTGGCAGGCATTGGCCTGTCGCTGGCGACGGGCCCTTTGGGGGCTTTTGTTCTGTGGCGGCGGATGGCCTATTTCGGCGATGCCACCGCGCATGCGGCCATTCTGGGCGTCGCTTTGGCCTTGGCGACCGATTTGCCCGTGCCCTTGGGCACGCTGGTTGTGGCGCTGTCTATGGCGGTGACGGTGGCGGCGCTGGCGGCCAAGGGCTGGGCGGTGGATACGACCTTGGGCGTGTTAAGCCACGGCGCTTTGGCCTTGGGCTTGGTGGCGATCAGCTTTGTGCATGGGGTGCACACCAGTCTGGAATCCTATCTGTTTGGCGATATCCTTGCCGTCACGCCCACTGATCTGGCCACGATCTGGGGTGGGGCCTTGGCGGTGGTGGCCCTGTTGATCTGGCGGTGGCAGGCCTTGCTGACAGCCACCCTCAGCGCCGATCTGGCACGGGCCGACGGGATCAACCCCGACCGCGAGCGTTTGATCTTGACGCTGGCCTTGGCCTTGGTGGTGGCTGTGGCGCTAAAGGTTGTGGGGGCCTTGCTGATCGCTGCCATGCTGGTCATCCCAGCCGCCGCCGCGCGGGCTTTGGCGCGCGGGCCTGAGGTTATGGCGGCCCTTGCCTCGGCCCTTGGGGCTTTGGCTTGCCTGTTGGGCCTTGGCCTGTCTTTGTGGCAAGATACGCCGGCAGGGCCGTCTATGGTGGCGGCGGCTGCGGGGATTTTTGCGCTGGCGGCGGCCTTTGGCCGTTTGCGGCGAGCGTAACCTTGGGGGAGGGGACAATGCAGCGTTATGGTATGGTGGTGGGGGTGAACCCCGAAAAGAAGGCCGAATATGTGCGCCTGCACGCGGCGGTCTGGCCGGATGTGTTGAAGATGATCACTGCCTGCAACATCCGCAACTATTCGATTTACCTCAAAGAGCCCGAGAACCTGATGTTCTCGTATTACGAATACCACGGCACCGATCATGCCGCAGACATGGCCAAGATGGCGGCGGATCCTGTGACGAAAGACTGGTGGGCGGTCTGTATGCCCTGCCAAGCCCCCCTTGCCACCCGCAAGGAAGGTGAATGGTGGGCGCAGATGCCCGAGATTTTCCACCTCGACTAACGGCCCGGCCCCTGAAAGGGCCGGGCCTTGGGCCTATTCAAGTGGAGCGCCAGCACCGTGCAACGCCGCTACCGCAGCCGCATCATGTCGTTTTTGGCCAACAAGTGTCGGGTGGTCTTGCCCGTCGGGGGGGCTTTGGGGCACATAAGGGGCAAATCGTCTTGCCCCCAAATTTGCGGAGTCCCGATCCATGAAAACCCATGTCAAAGCGCTGGTCGTCGGTGGTGGTGCCGTGGGCACTGGCATTGCCTATCATCTGGCCAAAGCCGGTTGGGACACGATGCTGGTGGAGCGTGACGAGCTGACCTCGGGCTCGACATGGCACGCGGCGGGGCTGTTGCCTTTGTTCAACATGTCGTTCGCCACGACCCATATCCATAAATACTCGGTCGATTTCTATAAGGGGCTAGAGGCGGAGACGGGCCTGAACCCCGGGTTTTATGTGGTGGGCAACCTGCGCATGGCCCAGCGCCAAGAGCGGATGGACGAGTATATGCTCTATTCCTCGGTTGCGGAAACGGCGGGGGTCTATCACGAATTCCTGTCGCCCAAAGCGATCAAGGACCGCTGGCCCTTGGTGCACACCGATGATCTGGTGGGCGCGCTGTATCACCCGCAAGACGGCTATATTAACCCCGCCGATGTGACCCAAGCCATGGCGAAAGGCGCGCGGCAGTTGGGGGCCACGATCGAGCGGAAGATACAGGTCGACGGCTATCGCTGGACGGGGGCGGAATGGATCGTCTCTTGCACGCGCATGCATGAAGTGGGCGGGCGGCTGGTGGGGTCAGACGATAAGTTCGAAATCCACGCCGAACATGTCGTCACCGCCACTGGCAACCACGCGCAACGCACGGCGAAGTTGCTGGGCATCAAAATTCCCGCGATTCCCGTCGAACACCAGTACATCGTCACCGAACCTGACCCGATGCTGGTGGAATACCGCAAAACCCACCCCCAGCACCCCGTGCTGCGCGATGCCGATGCCAAATGGTATGTCCGCGAAGAGCGCGGCGGCTGGATCCTTGGGCCTTATGAGATGAACGCCCCCGCGCGGTTTCTGTATGACGTGCCGGAAGCCTTCCGCGCCGACCTGTTCCCGCTGGATCTGGAACGGATCGAGGCGGAGTATATGTCGATGATCCACCGCCTGCCCTCTTCCGAAACGGTGGGGCTGAAGGATGATTACAACGGCCCGATCTGCTACACGCCCGATGGGAACCCCTTGGTCGGCCCCGCCCCCGGCTTGCGCAATATGTGGCTGGCTGAAGGCTTTTCGTTCGGCATCACCGCTGCGGGCGGTACGGGCTATTACCTCGCCCAGATGATGGTGCAGGGCGAGGCCGAGATTGACATGGCCTCACTTGACCCCAAGCGCTACGGCTCTTGGATGACGACCGAATATGCCGCGCGCAAGAACGAAGAGTGCTATAACCACGTCTTCATCCTGCACCACCCCGATGAAGAGCGCGAAGCCTGCCGCCCCCTGCGCACCGCCCCCGTCTATGACCGCCAAAAGGCGCTAGGCGCGCAGTTTGGCCAAGTGAACGGCTGGGAGCGCCCGATTTACTACGGCCCCAAAGACGCGCCCGCAGATTTCGACCACAATTCCCGCAGCTTCCGCCGTGGCGCTTGGTGGCCATATGCGGTCGACGAGGCGAAAGCCGTGCGCGAAACCGCTGGCCTGATCGACGCCACCGCCTTTACCAAACACATCGTGCGCGGGCCGGGGGCGACGGCGTTTCTGGATTGGTTCACCTGCAACACCCTGCCCAAGGTGGGCCGCATCAACCTGACCTATGCGCTGACCCCCCAAGGCACCACGCGCACCGAATACACCATCGTGCGCAATGGCGAGAATGACTATTACCTTGTGTCAGCCGGTGCTTGGACGGCCTATGACGCCGATTACCTGCGCAAATGTGCCGAGGATATGGCCCCGACCTTTGGCCATATCGACATCCACGATGTCACCACCCAATGGGGCGTCTTTGCGCTTGCAGGGCCGAACAGCCGCAAGATCTTGGCCGAACTGATCAAGGATGCTGATCCCGAAACCGCCCTTTCTAACAAGCGTTTCCCGTGGCTGTCGGCGCGCAAGATTGAACTGGGGATGTGCCCGGTCAACGCCATTCGCGTGGCCTATACCGGCGAGTTGGGATGGGAATTGCACCACCCGATCGAAATGCAGCGTTATCTGTGGGAACAGCTTTTGAAAGCTGGCGAAAAGCACGCGATGAAGCTGGTCGGCGCGCGGGCGCAAAACTGGTTGCGGCAGGAAAAATCCTACCGCGCCTTTGGCAACGAGCTTGGCCGCGATGCCAGCCCGCTTGAAGCCGCCCTAGACCGCTTTGTTGACCTGAAGAAAGATTTTCAGGGCAAGGAAGCGATGTTGGCCATCGGCGTTCGGTCAAAATGCTGCACCTTGCTGATCGACGGGCCGGCTGACACCGACCCATGGGGCAAAGAGGCGCTGCTGCTGAACGGCGAAAAGATTGGCCGTCTGACCTCGGGCGGGTATTCGGTGGCCTTTGGCAAGCAAATCGGCATGGGCTATGTGCGCCCCGATCTGGCCGAGGTGGGCACCCAGCTTAAGGTGCGCATCAACCGCGCGCTGTGGGACGCCGTGGTGGTGGAAGACAGCCCGTTTGACCCGTCAAACGCGCGCATCCGTATCGACGGCTAAGCGATTGGGCCGCAGGCATGATCCTGCGGCCCCTTAAACCACGGGGGCCGCGAATTCATCCCAAGCGGCCAAAGCGTGGGCCGCATACATCAGCGCAGGCCCGCCGCCCATTTGCACGCACATGGCCAAAGCCGCGCCCAGTTCTGCGCGGGTGGCGCCTGCTTTGACCAGTGCTTCGATATGCAGGTTGATACAGGGCGTGCAGCGTTGGGTGACGGCGATGGCCAGTGCTATGAACTCGCGCAATTTCTTATCCAGCGTGCCATCGGTCATGGCCCCCAAGGACAGGGCTGCAAAGCCCTTGGCGGTTTCGGGGTTAAGCTTGTGCAACAGGCGCAATTCGGCGCGCAGGTCGGCGGTGTCGGATTTGTGGGTCATGGCGGCTCCTTTGGTGCAAGGATGTCCGACGGCGGCAGTTTGCGCGATGATGCAGATCAAACACATTCACAATTCATGATGTAACAAAATCCCCCAAAAACCCTTTGACGAATCGCTTTGTCTTCTCTTATGACACCGATGACATGACACCGGTGTCATAAACCGGTCGTGTTCGGTGCCTTGGCACCAAAGGGGGGGGGAATGGCGACGATTTACGATGTCGCCCGCATTGCGGGCGTCTCGCCCAAAACGGTCAGCCGTGTGCTGAACGGCGATGCGCCTGTGGGCAAAGCCACGCGCGAAGCGGTGGAATTGGCCATTGCCC
>Ga0114958_10001297_pt1 | contig 19838 bp, 19 predicted proteins | sample C_130208_EF_Meta_FD_89577 | JGI IMG/M metagenome (GOLD analysis project Ga0114958, IMG submission 89577) | Freshwater microbial communities from Lake Croche, Canada to study carbon cycling - C_130208_EF_MetaG | ecosystem: Environmental > Aquatic > Freshwater > Lake | place: Lake Croche, Canada...
AAATACGTCTTTTGTGATTTACGAAGCAACTATCCGGTCATTGACTACAAGCCCTTTTGGTCCAAGCAGAACTTTATTGGAAACAGCAGTGACCAATCACGAATTTGGACATATATTGGGATTAACTAATATTGGAGCAAGTCTTCAAAGTAATCATGAAGATCCTGAGAATTCAGGACATTGTGTGAATGATAAATGCCTAATGTATTTTGCTGCCGAAACCAGTCAAGGGATTGGAGATATGATTTCTGGAGGAACAGCTCCCGGACTTGATGCAGATTGTATTGCCGATCTGCGTGCAAATGGAGGTAAATAGAAGGAACTTAAATTCGACAGAATAAAAAATTGAAACAATGAAAACATTCAAAATAATACTAGCATTATTCTTTGCAGGAATTGCAACTTTAAGCGCACAAAATAATAGGGATAAAGTATCCATTATGGGAATTAAAGGGGGCTACAATCTATCGGCAGTAAATTTTAACGGAGAGGGTGAAACGGGGCAGCGTCATAGTTTTCACATCGGGTTTTATGGAGAATCTTTTTTTAATAATCATTTTTCAATACAACCTGAATTACAGTATTCGCAACAGGGTTATGTGATTTCTAATACTAATGGAAAATTTACTCAAAAGCTAAATTATATCAATTTACCTCTAATGTTAAAGGCATATCCCGTAAATAATTTCTTTCTGGAAGTCGGTCCACAAATAGGTTTAGCCGTATATCACAAAGAAGAATACGATGCTGCTTCCAACATATTCAATTCTTCACAAGAATTTAATCCTAATAAATTGGATTATGGTGTGAACTTTGGAGCAGGATTTGTAACTGATAACGGAATGAGTCTGGGAGTTAGGTACCATTTAGGTATGGGTGATGTCTACAATCAGGGAAACCAACAAAATAGGGTTTGGCAATTCTCGCTGGGTTTTGATTTTTAAACAACCACTTTAAACTAATAATGTCCAATCAATAGACTGCCCCCAAAAAGTTAGACACTATTTGGGGGCATTTTTTTTGTTTATAGATTAAAGTGAGAACCAATTTCGGGAAAATTTAAATAGACTATCTTTGTTTTATAATCAATAGACAATGACTTCAAGCTTTGCTGAAACTATTCAAACGGAATTAGAACTTTATTTCCTGCCTTTTCGTAAACAAATAATTGGAATAGATCAGGAATTCCTATCTCCTTATGGAATCCAAAAAATAATCTATACCGATTGGACAGCAAGTGGCCGTTTGTATCGTCCTATCGAGGAAAAATTGATGAATGACATCGGTCCTTATGTGGCCAATACACATACTGAGACTACAATTTCTGGCACAGCTATGACTATGGCTTATCAAAAGGCTCGAGAAATAATTAAACAGCATGTCAACGCCGACGAAAATGATATCTTAATTACGGATGGGTCGGGTATGACGGCTGTTGTCAATAAATTTCAAAGAATTTTAGGCTTGAAAATTCCCGAAAAATTGAAAGAATTTGTTGCAATTCCTTTGAATAAAAAACCGATCGTTTTTATTTCTCATATGGAACACCATTCCAATCAAACCTCTTGGCTGGAAACCATAGCAGATGTGGTAATTATTCCAGCTGATGAAGCAGGTCTGTTTAGTACAAACAATCTTAAGATTCTTTTAAATAAACACAAAGACCGCAGCTTCAAAATTGCCTCTATTACCTCCTGTTCTAATGTAACCGGAATAAAGACTCCCTATTATGAGGTGGCTAAAATCATGCATCAGAATGAGGGTTTTTGTTTAGTAGATTTTGCTTGTTCAGGTCCTTATGTCAAAATAGACATGCATCCAAAAGTGCCCGAAAACTATTTAGATGCAATTTTCTTTTCACCTCATAAATTTCTAGGAGGCCCTGCAACTTCAGGGGTCTTGATTTTTAATGCCAAATTATATACCAATAGAATTCCGGATAATCCCGGTGGAGGTACCGTAAGCTGGACCAATCCATGGGGTGTTCATAAATATCTTGATAATATTGAAGCTCGTGAAGATGGTGGAACTCCTGGTTTTTTACAAGTTATAAAAACAGCTCTGGCAATCCAACTCAAGGAAAATATGGGAATTGCGAACATCTTGAACAGAGAAAAGGAATTGGTGGACTATGTGTTTTCAAACCTGGGAAATACTTCCAATATTAAAATATTAGCCGCTCAGCACCAAGATAGACTTGGTGTAATATCTTTTTATATTGACGATTTACATTTTAATTTGGGTGTAAAAATTCTTAACGATAAATTTGGAATTCAAACTCGAGGTGGTTGTAGCTGCGCCGGTACCTATGGTCACTATTTGTTGAATGTTAGTCAGGAAAAGTCTCATAACTTGACCTGCCAAATAGATTCCGGAGATTTAGTTCAAAAACCAGGATGGATCCGAATGTCAATTCATCCTACAACAACAAACCAGGAAATAAGCTTTGTCTGTGATAGTATAAAAGAATTGGCCCTAAATCATAAAAAATGGGGGGAAGATTATGTTTATAACCAACAAAATAATGAGTTCGTTCACCTAAGAGCAACCAATACGGAAGCAGAACTGCTGCAAAAGTGGTTCGAAGTCTAGAGATTATCTTTTATGCTTCCATCTCTTATGGGTCCACAAATAAAATTCTGGAGCCTCGTATATTTGCTCTTCAACCAATTTTAAAAATTCATTCGAAAGCTCATAATTTGGAATTTCCAAAGCGTTTTCAGAAAGTATTTCAAAATGAGCTTCATAATAGCCTCTTTTTATTTTTGTAGTCCTCAAATAAATGACGTTCATATCATATTTTTTGGCCAGCATTTCAGCACCAGTATGAACCGGAACTTCAACTCCCATAAAGCTGCCCCAATGATAAACCGATGCTAATTTAGGTGATTGATCACTGGCAAATCCATATACAGCTACAATATTTTGGGCATTATTTTCTCGTATAGTTGGAATAGTTTCTTTAGTACTAATCAATATGGCTTTAAATTTGGATCGAATATCACGAACCAATTTATCAAAATAGCGATTGTTGATTTTTTTATAAACCGCATACCCTGGAATTTTCATTTTCTTATTCATCGATATCACCCATTCGTAACTTGCATAATGGGCACAAAATAAGGCGATACTCTTATTTTTAGCTTCTAATTCCGTGTAGACTTCCAAATTAGTAAAAACATAATGCTTATCCATTTCCGCTTCAGAAAGACTCATGGTTTTTATCATTTCTAAAAACATATCACATAAATGATGATAGGATTTTTTTTCTATATCCAAGCGTTCTTTATCAGTCAAATGGGGGAGTGCAAGTGCTAGGTTTTCACGCACTGTTTTTTTTCTATAACCTATAATTCCGTAAACAATAATGTAAATGAAATCGGAAAAAACATATAACATTCGAAACGGAAGTATGGATATTAGCCATAAAAAAGGATACAAAAGTAGGTAAACAATAAATTGCATTTGGGTATTATTTCTGCAAAGATACATTTAATCGATAATTTTCATAGCCGACTTTAACAAAAGCTAAAAAAACAATTTCTACTTTTACAGGAAATAATAATTTTAAGATGGATATTTTTCTCATTACAATAATAGCGCTCAATATTTTAATAAGTTTTAAGGGTTTTAACGATACTTCTTTTTTTAGAAAATTTGAATTTCATATCGGGAGTATACGTGGAGGCGAACAAATCAGAATGGTTTCATCTGCCTTTTTGCACGCTGATATCGGACATTTGTTTTTTAATATGTTCACCTTATATATTTTCGCACCTGTTCTTTTAAATAATTTAAATGGACTTTCTTTCCTGATGATTTATTTTGGAAGTTTAATCTTTGGAAGTTTATTAACTTTGTTATTTCATAAAAATGATTATAATTATCGAGCAATAGGTGCTTCTGGAGCTGTAACAGGAATCTTGTATTCGGCAATTTTACTGCAACCTACGATGAGTTTATACCTATTTTTCATTCCCATTCCTATTCCCGCTTATATGTTTGGAATAGGCTATTTATTGTATTCTATTTATGGTATGAAAGCTAAAAAGGACAACATAGGACATACAGCCCATTTTGGTGGCGCTATTGGAGGATTTCTGATTACAATTCTCAAAGAACCCCAAATGCTCGTTGACAATACTTTTATGGTCGTTCTATTAGCAGTTCCCATTGTAATTTTATTTGTTATGGCTAAATCAGGAAAATTATAATCAGCAAAAAAAATACACTTTAATCAATTAATTTTAAAAACCGATAGTATGAAAAAATTACTTTTTGTTCTAGTTGCAATCTTTACAATGCAAGTGCAAGCTCAGGAAATCAAACAAATTCCAATGATTAATGTCAGTGGAGAAGGGAAAATTAAAGTCGCCCCAGATCAGGTTTCTATTACCATTTCGGTAGAAACCAAAGGAGCTCTTGCTGCCGATGTGAAAAAAGAAAATGACCAGAAGATGGATGCGGTTTTAAAATTTATTAAAAAATCAGCTCTCCCAAAAGAAGATTACCAATCACAAAGGGTAACTTTAAATCCTAATTATGATTATGAAAAGAAAAAACAATATTTTTTAGCGACTCAAAGCATAAACTTACTTTTAAAAGATCTTTCTAAATATGATCTAATAATGGAAGGCCTAGTAAATAATGGGGTGAATAGAATAGCCAGTCTGGAATTTAAAACTTCCAAAATGGAGCAATACCAATCGGATGCTCGCAAATTAGCGGTTAAAAATGCCAAATCGAAAGCGGAAGATTTTGTTTCTGTTTTAAATCAAAAACTGGGTCGAGCTATTTCTATATCTGATGCAAGTCAAAATTACAATCCACAGCCGATTATGTATGCTAGAATGAAAACTACCGCTATGGCTGACGGCTCAGAGCCGAAAGAAACTTTGGCTAGTGGTGAAATTGAGATTCTTGTGAATGTGAATGTAAGCTTTAGTTTAGAGTAAGTTTAGTACTGTTATCCTATTTCTTTACTACATTTTTGAAAGCTCGAACTTTTCCTTTCGGAACTTTTTCTTCCAAGAATATCAATATTCCCTTTTAATCAATTGGCTGAATGTAAATACTAATCTAATTTTAAGATAAATTTAATTTTAACTTCAGACATTTACATCTTAAATTAAATTGATATGAAAAATAGAATTGCTTTTTTGTTTATGGTTTTTGGTTTTCATTTTTGTATGGCGCAAAATTACAAAATAGCCAAATCAATTCCGATAATAGGTTCTGAAGGCTGGGATTATTTAGCGGTAGATGAAGTAAATCAGAATTTATTTGTTTCACATGGAAACCTTGTCAATATTGTTAATTTAAAAACAGACCAATTAATTGCCACAATTCAGGATACTAAGGGTGTTCATGGTATAGCTATTGCAAATGATTTAAATAAAGCGTTCATAACAGACGGCAAGGACAATGCAGTAACCATCATCAATTTAAAAACCTTCGAACTCATTGAAAAAGTAGCAATTAAGGGCGAAAAACCCGATGCCGTTTTATACGATCAATTTTCCCAGCATGTTTTTACCTTCAATGCGAATAGCAAAGACGCAACAGTTTTAGATGCGGTCACCAATAAAGTGATAAAAACCATTGCACTAGGAGGTAAACCAGAGTTTTCAGTTAGCAACGGCAAAGGTTTAATTTATGTTAATATTGAAGATACAAATGAAATTAAAACTATAGAGGCCACTCGCCTAGAAGTTGTGAAAACATGGAAAATAGCACCCGGTGAGGAACCTTCCGGTTTGGCTATTGATACTGAAACGAATCGCTTGTTTTCAGTATGTTCTAACAAGATGATGGTAATTGTAGATGCTGTCAACGGAAAACGAATTACAACGGTTCCAATAGGGGATGGATGTGATGGTGTAACTTTTGACCCCATTAAGAAGTTGGTATTTGCTTCAAATGGAGAAGGAACAATTACAGTCGTTAAAGAACAAAATCCCAATACTTTTTCCGTGCTCGAAACAATAAAAAGTCAAGCTGGAGCTAGAACAATTGCTCTAAATAAAACCTACCATCAATTGTATTTGCCAACAGCCCGTTTTGGTCCAAAACCAGAACCAACTATAGAGAACCCTAGACCACGACCATCATTGATTCCTGATTCTTTCCATGTATTAGTAGTAGATTTAAACATTAAGTAAGTTTATTTTATATATTTGGAAGATGAAATTAATACTTCATTTTATACTGATACTCTTTTTTTTCAAATCCTTTTCGCAAGAAAAGGATTTGAAGTATTTTATGGATCGAGCTCAAAAAAATTCTCCGCTATTAATTGATTTCAAAAATCAAATGGAGTCAACTAAACTCGATAGTTTATTAAATTTAGCGACTAGGAAACCTCAAATCAATGGAAATCTATTTGGAAATTATGCTCCTCTAATCCATAATCTGGGGTATGATGCTTCGATTACTAACGGCCAAACTTTTTCCGGTTTACTGGGTTTTAACCAAAAAATTATCGGCAAAAACAGAGTTTTTACCCAATCGCAATCCTACAAATTAATTAAGGATGGTTTGGTTTTGAATAAAAAAATTGCACTGAAAGATTTAAATAAGACCATTATTGCCCAATATATTTCGGCCTCAGCAACCTCCGAACTTTTGTTTTACAATCAAAAGATAGATCGCCTTCTAAAGGAAGAAGCACTCGTTTTAAAAAAAATGGCTCAAAATTCGATCTACAAACAAACGGATTTTCTTTTATTCAGTGCGACTGTTTATCAGCAAGATTTGATTTTATTGGAATTGAAGCAACAATATCAAAATGATTTGGGATTGCTCTACTATTTAGCAGGAGAGACAGATACGACCTTCGTGAATTTAAAAAAACCGGATATCAAGATGCAAACTCAAGTGTCCCTAAATAATAGTATTTTTTTAAAAACCTTTCAAAACGATAGTCTTAAACTTCAAAACCAGAATAAATTAATTGATAACGCTTACAAACCATCAACTTCACTTCTGGGCGATGCGGGATATATGTCTACTTTTGCGAATTTGCCTCATAGAAATTTTGGTTTTAGTCTAGGATTTGGGATTTCAATTCCTATATATGATGGGAATCAACGGAATTTACAGCATCTGAAAATAGCAACAGCCATAGTAACAAATTTAGCTTACAAAGCCAATTTCAGCAAGCAATACCAACAACAACTTTTAATTCTGAATCATAAATTAAAACAAGTTTCCCTAATTGACGATCAATTAAAGTTACAAGTCAAAATCGCAGAAGCCTTAATAGAGGCTAACAAAAAATTGTTGCTGAGCGGTGATGCTCAGATAACAGAGTTTCTTCTGGCTATTTCAAATAGCATCAGTATTCAAAATAGTATTACACAAAACGATATCAATAAACTCCAAATCATTAATGAGATTAATTATTGGAGTTTGAATGAATAATTCAATGAAAAGAACAGTATTATTTTTATTTTTTATAGGCCTTTTACTAAACTCTTGTAAAAACAAAGAGCAAGCTGAAATAATTCTTCCTATAAGAGTTCCTGTAACTTTGACATCCGTAGACAGCATGGGTATTTCCTCTTATACAGACCTGAACGCAACGGCAACCTATATCATTAAAACGCCAATCAAAGCCAACACAACAGGTTATTTAAATTCCGTAAATGTTGCTACCAATGAATTTGTTCATACCGCTAAAGTTTTATTTACACTAAAAACGCGGGAGTCTAAAGTATTGGGTAATACCGTAAATCAATTAGATCCAGCTTTAAATTTTGGTAGCGCGATTCGGGTAGTGTCACCCATAAATGGATATGTAAACGCGGTAAATGTGACCGTGGGAAATTATGTTCAGGATGGTGATATATTGGCAACTATAAGTGATAGTGATAGCTTTGCCATCATTTTGAGTTTGCCTTACGAACTAAAAAAATACCTGTCCTTAGGAATGATTTTAGATGCAGTATTGCCCGATGAAACGGCAATTAAAGTTAGAGTTCAACAATTTTTACCTACTGTTGATAGTAGCACTCAGACTCAAAATGTGGTTTTGAAGGTTATTGGTAAACAGGATATACCCGAAAATTTAATTTTAAAAGTTAGAGTTCCCAAAGCTGGAAATACAAAAGGGATTTCTTTGCCTAAAGCAGCTGTTTTATCGAATGAAACAGAAACGGAATTTTGGATCATGAAAATGATTAATGAGAATACAGCGGTACGAATTCCAATAAAAAAAGGTATTGAAACAGAGGAAAGAGTAGAAATACTATCACCCGTTTTAACTTCTAAGGATCGGATATTGAAATCAGGGAATTATGGTGTAGCAGATACAATTAAGGTCAAGGTGTTAAAAAATAATTAAAATGAATCACTTTTTTGTAAGACATCGCAATGGATTGAGTACAGTGATTTTCCTTATTATTTTGGGAGGTTTTTTTGCTTATTCCAACATGCAAACTAGTTTGTTTCCAGAGATTACTTTTCCAAAAATAAAAATCATTGCCGATTCGGGACAACAACCGATTGATAAAATGATGATTACGGTTACTAAACCACTCGAAAATGCAATCAAAAAAGTTCAGGATTTAAAAACCGTTCGGACTATTACCAGTAGAGGCTCTTGTGAGATTTCAGCCTTTATGGAATGGAATTCGGATATTGATTTAGGTAAAGAGCGTATCGAATCTAAAATCAATCAGATAAAAAATGATCTTCCACCGGGTACTCAAATATCGGTCGAAAAGATGAATCCCTCTATTTTACCTGTAATTGGATATGCTTTAGAAAGTAAATCAAGATCTCCAATCGAGCTTAAAAAGATTGCCAATTTTACAATTAAACCCTTTTTATCTCAAATTGATGGGGTTTCTGAAATTAGAATCATAGGAGGAAAAGAAAAAGAATATTGGATTTCTCTAGACTATTCTAAAATGTCGGCACTCGGAATAAGTCCGAATACTATTTCACAGGTTTTAAGTCAGACTAATTTTATTAAATCAAATGGGTATTTGTCAGATTATCGCCATTTGTACCTCACTATAACTGATGCTCAAGTTGATAAAAAAGAGGAAATAGAAGACTTAGTTATAAGCAATAGTGGAAAAGGGATAATTACTTTAAAAGAGATTTCTACTGTTGAAATTAGAGAAGCAAAGGAGTATATTAAAGTCAACTCGAACGGAAGGGAAAGCATTCTTATTGCCGTTTTAAAACAACCTAATTCTAATTTGATTCGCATTTCGGATGATATAAAAGAGAAGTTGATTGAACTTAAGAAAATACTTCCCAAAGACATTAAAATTAGTCCTTATTACCAGCAGGCTAATTTTGTAAATGATTCCGTAAAAAGCGTTACAGATAGTTTATTAATTGGATTGTTACTGGCTTTAATTGTTGCAATTTTGTTTTTAAAGTCAGCAAAAGCAAGTCTTACAATATTAATCACAATTCCGATTACAATAGGATTGACATTGATTGTACTTTATTTGACAGGGCAAACGTTCAATATTATGACTTTGGGGGCCTTAGCAGCAGCACTAGGTCTAATTATCGATGATGCTATTGTTGTGGTAGAGCAAATTCACAGAACTCATGAAGAGTATCCGGATGAGCCTACAATTTCACTCTTACAAAAAGCCATTCACTATTTGTTTCCTGCCATGTTGGGATCGTCTATTAGCACGATTGTTATTTTCGTACCCTTTGTTTTAATGAGTGGAGTTGCGGGTTCCTATTTTAAGGTTTTGACCGATACGATGATAATCACTTTAATTTGTTCCTTTTTTGTAACTTGGTTGCTGCTTCCTCTAGTATATTTGCAACTTACAAAAAATGAAAATGGCAATTCTGAAAGTAAAAAGAAAAGTGGAATTAAGGAATTTAATAAACAAAATTGGCTGACTTATTTTATTCAAAAACCGCTAATTAGCATTTTATTTTGTCTGATGTTAATTGGATCTATTTTCCTAATTCTACCGAATTTAGAGACCGGATTCTTACCTGAAATGGACGAAGGTAGTATTGTTTTAGATTATCAATCGCCATCAGGTACTTCACTCGAAGAAACCGATAGTATGCTCAAAGAAGTAGAAAAGATAATCATTCGAACTCCCGAAGTGGAAGCTTATAGCAGAAGAACAGGAACACAGATGGGATTTTTTATTACTGAACCCAATCGCGGTGATTATTTGATTCAACTAAAAAAAGAGAGAAACCGGTCTAGTAATGAAGTGATAGATGCTATTCGGAAACAAGTGGAAGCCAGTCAGCCAGCACTCCGAATTGATTTTGGTCAAGTTATGATGGATATGCTTGGTGATTTGATGAGCTCTGTTTCACCAATTGAAGTTAAGATTTACGGAACTAACCAGAAAGAACTAGAAAAAATTTCAAATTCTATTTCAGCCATTGTCGAAAAAGTAAAAGGGACTGCAGATATTTTTAATGGAGTAGTTATAGCAGGTCCTTCCATTAATATTGTTCCTAATTATCGCATGTTGGCTTTATATGGCATTAGCCCATCTGATTTGCAATTCCAGCTTCAAACAGCTTTAGAAGGAAATGTAATTGGTAGTTTATTGGAGAATGAAAGAATTACCCCAATTCGCTTAATTTATAAAAACTCAGAAAAAAGAAGTTTAGAAGATATTAAAAAGCTGAAACTTTTTTTACCCAATGGCCAATCAATTCCCATTTCTACTCTTGTTACGATAAGTCCTCAAATAGGGGTAGCTGAAATAGAAAGAGAAAATCTTCAAATGATGACAGTAGTTACTGGACGCTTAAATGATCGTGATTTGGGGAGTGTTATGAAAGATATACAGGTGGAGGTATCCAATTCAGTTCATCTACCTAGTGGCTATTATATTGAATATGCAGGAGCATACAAAGACCAACAACAATCCTTTAAAGAATTATTATTGATTTTAATAACATCCTGTTTATTTGTTTTTGGACTATTATTATTTTTATTCCGAGATTTTAGAGCAGCATTGGTAATTCTTTTTGTTGCAGTTTTAGGAATTTCAGGATCTTACATCCTGTTATTTATCACTAATACGCCCTTGAATGTGGGAAGCTATACCGGTATTATTATGATCGTAGGTATCATTAGCGAAAATGCAATTTTTACATTCTTACAGTTTAGAACTACTTTCAGATTATCTCATGAGGTAGATCAATCTATTATTTATTCGATTTCAACCCGATTGAGACCTAAATTAATGACTGCTCTCGGGGCTATTACGGCTCTTTTACCATTAGCTATTGGAATTGGTACTGGATCAGAATTGCATCAGCCTTTAGCGATTGCTGTTATTGGTGGTTTTATTATTGCACTACCTTTATTATTAATTGTCTTGCCTAGTTTGTTGGCAATGGTATATAAAAAGGAAAGTCACTTTAAATATTTAAAATAGGTTTTACTGGCAATAAATTGAAGTGATAAAATCGTTCGTTAATTTAGAATTAAGTATAAAAAAAACCGAAACGATAGTTTCGGTTTTTTTGTGGGGAGAGCAGGATTCGAACCTGCGAAGTTCACACAGCAGATTTACAGTCTGCCCTCGTTGGCCGCTTGAGTATCTCCCCTGAAGCTTGAAAATTACATAAATTCTACGCTCTTAACGGCTGCAAATATAAAAACTGTTTCCGTGTTTCCAAACTTATTTCAATCTTTATTACTGCTTTATTTTTAATACAATGGTATTGAATTAAATACAAAAATCTCCAATAGGGAGATTTTTGTATTTTTGAACTATTTGGAGTTTATTTACCTAAAAGTTCCACTATTTTAGCTTTCAATTCAGCACCTCTCAAATCTTTTGCAACGATAGTTCCATTTGAATCTAAGATAAAAGTAGCAGGAATTGATTTTACCCCATAAGTAGCAGCAATCGGTTCATCCCAAAACTTTAAATTTGAAATTTGATTCCAGCTTAATTTATCTTTAGCAATAGCTTCTTTCCATTTAGCAGCATCCTTATCTAAAGAAACACTAATGATGTTTAATCCTTTGGAGTGTAATTCATTGTACATAGCTACTACATTTGGATTCTCAGCTCTACATGGAGCACACCAAGAGGCCCAGAAATCAATGATAGTTACTTTTCCTAAACTTTCCTTTAATGAAATTGTTTTTCCCTCTGGACTTGGAGCGGCAAAATCTGGAGCAACACTTCCAATTCCAACAGATCCAACAGCGGCAACTGGTTTCTCGATTTGATCCAATTTAGATTTAATAGATTTTCCCGTTTTAGTGTCTTTTAAAGTTTGATCTAAAGCAGTATAATATTTTTTAATTTTAATGATATCTGGAGTCATCTGATTGAAAAAACTTTCAAGAATCAAAGTTGAAATAAAGGCTTTAGGATGTGTTTTCAAATATTCTTCAGACTGTTTTGTAAACTCTTCCTGAAACTTACCATATTCTTTTCTAAGACTATTCATCACAACAGTATCACTTTTCTGTTGTGCCTCATTCATTTTAGTCATGTTGTCTTGTTGAAACTTCATCATTTTCTTCTGAATTTTCATACCATCTTCTTTGTAGGCAGTCAATTCATCATTGTTGTAAGTACCACTTACTTTAGTAATGCTGATACTGTCTTTATTGATAACCATATCAATATCGCCATTTTCTAATATAAAAGGAACTTTACCTTGTGTACCTTCTACTTGTATTAAATGCATTTCTGGTTCTTTAGCAGAACCTTTAAAAGTAAATTTTCCATCTTGAACTTTTACAGTATCAACAGGTTTTAATTGTCCAGTTGCATCTTGAACTTCAAGAGTTACGGATTTTCCATTATCAACTCCTTTTACGGTTCCACTGATAATAAAAGCATTGCTTCCGGCCTTGTTACAGGAAATTAAAATAGAAACAACAGAAAGTAATAAGAGAATTTTTTTCATTTTAAATTAAAATTTTGGTTTTACAGAGTGTAAAAGTATTTAAAAATATAAGTTATTTGTAATTTAAATACTTAATTTTATGTTATAATCAGTGTTTCTTGGATTTTAACAGTGGTTTTTATTCAAATAAAGCGAATGTGGTTGGTATACTAATTGAACTAAGTTTCTGATATAAAATAATTTAATATTCTTGAGTTTGTAAAATAAGCTTTTTCCTGCAAAATTAATTTTTTGATATATTTAAGGAATATTGAATTTTTTTAATACAAAAACAATTTTTAATTTAATGATAGGGTTAATTTATAAAAATTAAATGCTAGTTTCTTTTAACTAAAAATTAATATTCGTTTGTTTCCTCTTCATCTTAAAATGATGTAATTTTGATTTTATATGGAAAATAATAAGAAAAAAGGATTTTATTTCAAACAGTATGAGGCTCCATTTCAAACTCCTTTTGATAAACTCTTTGGTATTTTCAAAGAATTAATCACACACACTTCAGGTGATTTTGATGAAGCAATCGACTGGTTACGAGAACTTGACGTCGAATATAAATTAACGGATTCAGCATACACTATTGATGATTTTATTGAAGATTTAAAGAAAAAAGGATACATAAGAGATGAACTTAAAGAAGATGGTTCTTCGGGAATTGGGATTACAGCAAAGACCGAAAGAGCAATTAGACAGCAGGCCTTGGATCAGATTTTTGGTAATTTAAAGAAAAGCGGAAACGGTAACCACAAAACAAAACATTCGGGTAATGGGGATGAACATACCGGTGAGTTTAGAGAATTTCATTTTGGGGACGGTTTAGAACGGATTTCTTTAACCGAAAGTTTGAGAAATGCTCAAATCAATAATGGAGTTGAAAGTTTTCAACTCACAGAAAATGATTTGGTCGTAGAAGATACCCAATTCAAATCACAAATGAGTACCGTACTCATGATCGATATTAGCCATAGTATGATCTTATATGGTGAAGATCGAATTACTCCTGCTAAAAAGGTAGCGATGGCTTTGGCCGAATTAATAACCACGCGCTATCCAAAAGATACTCTCGATATTATCGTTTTTGGAAATGATGCCTGGTCAATTGCAATTCGGGATTTACCCTATCTTAAAGTAGGTCCTTTTCACACCAATACAGTGGCTGGTTTACAATTGGCAATGGACTTGCTGAGAAGAAAACGGAATACCAACAAACAAATATTCATGATTACCGATGGTAAGCCGAGTTGTGTAAGAGAACGCGATGGTTCTTATTATATGAATAGTAACGGTTTGGATGAATATATTGTAGACAAATGCTACAGTCAGGCCCAACAAGCTAGAAAATTACACATCCCTATCACCACTTTTATGATTGCTAATGATCCCTATTTGCAAAAATTTGTAAACCGCTTTACCGAAGCCAATCAAGGAAAAGCATTTTATACCGGATTGAAAGGATTAGGGGAAATGATTTTTGAAGATTATGAAACCAATAGAAAGAAACATATAAAATAGAAGCTACATTATATAAAAAGATGAAAATAGAAAAAATTAATACCCTAGGCGAATTAAAAAAAGCCGGTTACCAAACAAAAAGCATTAAAGACGAACTAAGAAATAATCTACGGGATAAAATAAAATTAGGAAAACCTACTTTTGAAGGAGTTCATGGTTTTGAAAATACAGTTATTCCCGAATTAGAACGGGCTATTCTTTCGCGACATAATATTAATTTATTGGGTCTTCGAGGTCAGGCAAAAACCAGACTTGCACGCAAAATGATTGAGTTATTAGACGAATACATGCCTGTCGTGTCCGGTTCAGAAATTAATGATGATCCTTTAAATCCAATTTCTCGCTTCGCCAAAGATCTGATTGCTGAACATGCCGATGCAACTCCTATAAAATGGGTGCATCGTAGCGAGCGCTTCTTTGAAAAATTAGCCACTCCAGATGTTACAGTAGCCGATTTAATTGGGGATGTAGATCCCATAAAAGCAGCAAATCTTAAATTGTCCTATGCAGATGATCGTGTGATTCATTTTGGAATGATACCTAGAGCCAACAGATGTATTTTTGTTATCAATGAATTACCCGATCTACAGGCCAGAATCCAAGTGGCCTTGTTTAATATATTGCAGGAAGGGGATATCCAAATTAGAGGTTTTAAATTGAGAATGCCACTTGATATGCAGTTTGTTTTTACTGCAAATCCGGAAGATTATACCAACAGAGGGAATATCGTTACTCCTCTAAAAGATAGAATTGGTTCTCAAATTCTTACTCATTACCCAGATTCTATTAAAATTGCTAGAACAATTACGGAACAGGAAGCCAAATTAGATGCGACCCAAAGTGATTTAGTTTATGTGCCTTCATTAGCCAAGGATTTACTGGAGCAAATTAGTTTTGAAGCTAGAGAAAGTGAATACATCGATAATAAAAGTGGAGTGAGTGCTAGAATGAGCATTACCGCCTATGAAAATTTACTAAGTACGGCTGAACGTCGTGCACTTAAATCGGGTGCCGATAAAACCAGCTTGCGTTTATCTGATTTTATGGGAATTATCCCTGCAATTACAGGTAAAGTGGAATTGGTGTATGAAGGGGAGCAAGAAGGTGCGGCTGAAGTAGCGCAACACTTAATAGGGGACTCAATTCATACTTTTTTCCCAGCTTATTTCCCGAAAATTGAAAAATTAGAAAAACCAGATGAGGAAACGCCCTATTCGGATTTGATAGAATGGTTTTTTACCGAAAGCGGGTTCGAATTATTAGATGATACTGCAGATGAGGAGTACAAGAAAATTTTAGATGCAATTAAACCCTTATCTGTCTTAATTAAAAAATACCAACCGGACTTGAAAAAAGAAGATTCCTATTTTATGAAGGAATTTATTCTCTGGGGATTGGTAGAATATAAAAAACTATCTAAAGATCGTTTGTCAGACGGTTATCAATTCAAAGATATGTACGGAAGTTATATCAGTAAATTATAAACAAACAAAAAGGGTTTAGATTCAGTTCTAAACCCTTTTTTTATCGATTCTTTAGTAGTACTTATTTTCATCAATTTTTCTAATTTGACTCATTCGTCTTTCAATTACCGATTGTCAATGCTCCAACTCATTATTTGTTATAGTTAAATCAAGCATTTTTCGCCTGATTTCTTGATTTAAATTTGCATTAGTAGGCTGTCCCTCTAAAGCAATTCTAAGGTAGTGCAATTCGTTTTCTAGTAAGACAACTATTTCTTTTGCCTTAGCGGCTTGTTCCATGTATTTTTCATAAGTATGATCCATGATAATAGCTTTTTTTATGTTAAACCTTATATTTTTTTATAAAATTAAAGCATTGATAATGAACATACAATACCCTAATTTAGTGATATTTGTTCTCACTAATATTAGTGAGTACTCCACTATAATGAGGGATTGTATTAGAGCAAAAAAAAAGTGCCCTTTTGAGGCACTTTCTTAAAATTATTCTTGTAAATATTATTCCTGATTGCTTAATTTTCTATAAGGAAAAGCATTTAAGATGTGTCTTTTTGCAAATCGGCTTGGAGATTCAGCATTAACCATTTTTATGTAAATTGCTTTTGGTACACTGATGTACTCATAGCTACTTCCATTTGAAAATTCGATTTTTAATCTAATATTTTCATATTTGTAATCTTTGATGGTAGCAGTGGCTATAGTCTCATTGTATTCTGCTAATCCTTGTTTGATAGTTTCCCCATTGATACTTACCAAAAAATGATACGCTTCAATAATTCCTTTGCTTTTTTCTTCCGCAGCTGAAAGCCCAGCAGCATCACCTTGAAATTTGTCAGGATGACTTTCTTTCATTGCATTGCGGTAAATAGTTTTTAAATCCTTTAGCGCTACTGTTTTATCAACATTTAATAGCTTACGGTATTCAACAATTTTTTTCATAAAATAGATCTAACGTAGTGTCGCCTAGTATGTAAACAAAATATTTTGATATCTAAAACGACAAGTTTTTTGCAAAGGTACATTTTTTAAGAATAAAATAACCAATTTATTTTGTGCAATGCGATTTATCTATTCTCAAATTGGAATTTATTTCTAATTACTAGCTTTTTTAATTTCTTATCTTTGCAAGATATTAATTTTAGTATTTCAGAACCCTAACAAAGTAAAAATGCATTTCGTAACGGAGGTCTAATCCGGAATTCGATAAAAAAGCCGTACTTCGCACTAGTTTTGAAATGAGCAAACGAATCAAATAAGACTTTACATGAAATAAAGAATACTTACTTATAATACAAAAACATGAGTAGAAATACAGAAAAAAATATCAAGAAACACAATGATAAACTGCATAAAGCACAATCAAAAGTGAAAAATGCAGAAATCCTTCGCAAGGAAAAATTAAAGAGTATTGTCAAGAAATTTAATAGTTCAAATCCCAACGATACCCTTTAATTAAGCTACACACAATTATAAAATGTCCCAATACATTCTCTTACCTTATGGAAAATAATAAATTCAGTGTTCTAAAAAATAAAGTTCAAGAACTAATTGATTTGATCGCTAATAAACAAGATAGCCTGGCTAACGACAAACTGATAGAAACAAGTGAAATGCTAGATGAATTACTTGATTTTTCGGAAGAAGATGAAGATCTAATCGAAATTAGTCGCTATCAGGTTGTATTGAATCAGTTGCACCAAAAAATAAATACCGCTGGCAAATAATAGTTCCTAATGAATCCAGATTCACCACAAAAAATCTGCTTTTGTTCTAGATAATGGGATTTGGTATTATCTGGATGGAATCTATTTCTAATATACACCTAAATTTAGTATACTTTAAAATTGTAGCGGACTTGAATCTTATAATTTAAAATTCATTTTTACTGTTAATTCTTTTGTTATAGCTGTTAAAATTCTTTTCTATAGTAACGAATAACCTTAACTTGTTAAAGTTATAAATTTATTATTATGGAAAAGATTTTAATTGTTGGCGCCACAGGGCACACCGGAAAAAGAATTATACGAATTTTAAAAAACTCAGAGATATACCAGCCTATTGCAATGGTTCGTAAAGAAGAGCAACGCTCCTTCTTTGAAGATAGCGGAGTCAGGACCATTTTGGGCGATTTGGAACATAATTTAGAGCATACGCTCATCGGAATTAATCGAATAATCTTCGTTGCCGGTTCAGGAAGTGCAACTGGTACCGATAAAACTATTGCTGTTGACCAGGATGGTGCCATTCGACTTATAGATGCGGCTAAAAAAGCTACGATTCAAAAGATTGTAATGCTAAGTACAATGGGTACTGAAAATGCAGAATCTAATTCGACTATGTCTTCTTACTTGGTGGCAAAGAAAAAAGCAGATGACTATCTTATCGATAGTGGTGTTCCCTTTACAATTGTACGTCCAGGAAATCTAACACACAATCTAGGAACTTCAAAAGTAATGGCTGCACCTCAATTAAATCAAACGGGATCAATTTCTAGAGATGATTTAGCAGCGGTTTTAGTTCGCTGCCTAGAGGACAATAAGGCTTCAAATGCTACTTTTGAACTCTTAGAAGGTCAATCTCCAATAGAAGTAGTCTTGGAGAAATTAACAACATAGTTGTAGTTTAATTATAATAAAAAAAAGGATTGGATTCAACAGGAATTCAATCCTTTTTTTTGAAAAATTGTCTAAGGAATTAAACACTAGTCAAATAAATCAGAAGACAAATAGCGGTCTCCACGATCACAGATTATAGCCACAACGACTCCCGATTCTAATTCATTGGCCAATTGTACTGCAATAGCAACTGATCCACCACTGCTCATTCCGGCAAAAATACCTTCTTCTAATGCCAAACGTTTGGTCATGGCTCTGGCTTCAGATTCACTAACTTCCATAATACGATCCACCTTAGAGGCATCAAAAATTTTAGGGAGATACTCCACTGGCCATTTTCGAATACCGGGAATATTAGAGCCATCGCTAGGTTGCGCTCCAATTATTTGAATATTTTGATTCTGTTCTTTTAAAAAAGTAGAAGTTCCCATTATGGTTCCTGTAGTTCCCATAGAAGCTACAAAATGAGTTACTGTACCTTCTGTATCATTCCAAATTTCAGGACCCGTTGTTTTGTAATGGGCTTTCCAATTATCGGGATTTGCAAATTGATTTAACATAATATAACCTCCTTCGGCGACCTTTTTATCGGCATAATCTCGGGAACCAATTATACCTTCGCTTGCAGGAGTCAGAATTACTTTGGCACCATATGCTCGCATCGTCTGGGTACGCTCTTTGGTAGAATCTTCTGGTAAAACCAGTTCAATTTCGATATTTAACAATTGAGCAATCATCGCTAGAGCTATTCCTGTATTTCCGCTTGTAGCCTCAATTAATTTATCTCCTGCTTTTATTTCTCCTCTTTCCAAGGCAGAGATAATCATGTTGTATGCCGCACGATCTTTTAAACTTCCGCCTGGATTATCACCCTCGAGTTTTAGTAAAAGTGGGACATTCTTATTCTGAACTAAATTTGTTGTTACTACTAATGGAGTATTCCCAATTAAGTCTAATATTTTTCGTGGACTCATATTTTTTTAAATGATGCAGGATTGCTAAAACTTTCGAAAGTGTTAATAAACTCGATTTCGAATTTGATTATGCAAAGATAAGTGTCTGACTATTTTACTCAAAAAAAATAGACTAAGATTTTCATAAAATTTAAGAAATAAGATAGTTTCTGTTTTTTGAAAGCAAAAAAAATTCCCATCATTTCTGATGGGAATTTTATTATGGGTTAGTCGACCAAATAGCGGCTGATTTTAACAAAACTCTACGATTGAATTTTAATTGCGCAACCACCAATTCGGCAAAATCCTCTGGTTGAAGAACCGTTTCTGGATTTCCGTCGGTGATTTTCAAGGCCAAAGACATTTCAGAAGCTATTGTGCTT
>Ga0114958_10001299_pt1 | contig 19825 bp, 18 predicted proteins | sample C_130208_EF_Meta_FD_89577 | JGI IMG/M metagenome (GOLD analysis project Ga0114958, IMG submission 89577) | Freshwater microbial communities from Lake Croche, Canada to study carbon cycling - C_130208_EF_MetaG | ecosystem: Environmental > Aquatic > Freshwater > Lake | place: Lake Croche, Canada...
CTTTTTACACAATTGTTTTAGATTATCCAGAAATTTTAGATAATATAAAACTAGTTATTGTCGAGAATGATTATACTAAGTTGCATGAAAAACAATATGTTGATACAAAATTAATTGAAAGAGGATTAAAATGTGTATACTCTGATTCGGGTGGATGGTTGCATGATCATCCATGTGTAAATAATTTTTATGAAGTGTGGTCTACTTTAGATAGCAAACAGGAAAGCACCGCGACCACCATAGATGCGTAGAATATTCCAAGTTGTTGTCCATAGGTTAAGACGCAGATTAGGATAGGCGCCAAAGCGATCAGCCTGTAAATTAAAAACCATTTCTTTTCTCAAGATTTTATCAAAATTCGCTAAACCCTTCGGTTGATAGGGATTTCCAAGTTCCGTATCATCCCAAGCACCAGCACCATGACTAAATGTATACAAATAATAATAACGCCAAAATCGCGGTGCTTTTCTATAATGAATTAGTGGCAATAAAGATCTGAAAAGTGAAGGCTCCGAATGAGAAAATCGTTGCACACCATTAAATGTAAAGGAAACTCCTGCTAGAGGCTCAGAGTAGGAATAGGCAAAACCAGTTCCATCTGATACCCATGGAACTGTACCAACAGAACAACCCGATAAATCCCGAGTTGCTAAGAAGGGTTGATTAAATGTATCCGCATTCGGATTATGAAAATACCACAATATATCTTGCGTGGGATTATTATAGGTAATAGGAACTCTAAGAACTTGCTGACCTCGTGTATCTTCTGATGCTACCGCATTATAAAGTGGAACCTTATATTCTAAATCAGCACTTCGTAAATTAACTGTCTCATATTCATCAATTGAGATATATTCTGTTAGAAGATAACAATCAACCATTGAAAGTTTAGAAGGAATACTTATGCTAGGAATAACAGATCCTTTAATGCCAAATTGAGGAGTAGAATCAGATAAATTATACAGAAGCGATCCTGCAGCATTTGACCGATAAAACTGCGCTCCTTCTAAAGGTGGCATTGTCATTTTAGGAGTTGCTGAGTAAACTTTAAAATCTAATCCTGTACCTCTAGCAGTAGTATAATATATGCTAGAAACTGGATTAAAATTAATTTGAAGACGGACAGTATCAACTGAAAGCGCTTCAATGGGTAAACTTTGAGCCAAATGTTGACAAAACCAGAATGGCAAGGGAATATGAAGAATTGGTCCAATGGTAGATTGCACTGAATAAGTATCAGAGCGACCAAGCATCACATTCTTTGCAAGAAGTTTCTCGGGTCCTTCATAAAATTCATCCAAGACTTCTAGCAAACGTCCATCAAGTGATGCCACACGTGTTCCTCCAATTTCTAGATCCATGCTTGCGATCAATGCATGTCCAACACTATTGGTCCAATTAAAATAAGGACCAAGGAAAGTTGCTCCAGCAGTGGTCGCAGCCGTAGATGCTGATGTCTGTACTGTATAAATATCTGGCAGAACAACAGTTAAAATGATACGATGGATAAAATCGTATTTCCTTGGCAAGGTAACAGATGCTTGTAAGCCAAAGTCGGGATTTGTATCAAAATCAACACGAACAAACTGTGCTGCCCATCTTGTAGATGCCTTATAAACTGTAATGTACTGTGATATATCTGCTAGACTGCGTTGTTTAGGTTGGAGTCGTGTGTCTTGCAGACCACGAGCAACAAGTTTAAATAAATCTGGAACAGACATCTCCTGTTAAATCAGTAGAGTATTTGATTAAGTGGCTGCCGTATAATGCGACAAAGTTCTAGCAGAAGGATCTGTTGTTTCAGGCGACCATTTAGGCATCCACATATGCGGAATAATATGAGCCTGTGCTCCAAAGCAGTTTTCAAAAGTATCCCTATACCATCGCGCCTCATCGGTTTGTGGAGGATTATGCTCGTATTCTAATGCTAAAGTATAATGTACGCCCCTATGCGCAACCTTATCTTTAGCAACCCTCTTTAAAATCTCAAACCATGAATTTTCTCTGCTAGAAACTCCGTCACTGAAAGCCTCCTTACGACGCCACAAGATTTCATCCGGTAGCAATCCTTGATCCATAAATGCTGATCTAAGAATCCACTTTTCTCTTGTTTCACTAACAGGACGACTGTCTTCACTCATTGAATGCATAAAATACTCAGTAGGCATACGACGAACAGCATCCACTAACTGTCTATCTAAGAATGGAGTACGAGACTCTAGTCCATGTGCAGCCATAGATCGCTCAGAACGAGCAACATCATACAAATGAATTTCATCTAAGAGACGTTCAATCTCATTTTCAAATGCTTGAATTGTAGGAGCGCGATAGAAATACAAATATCCACCAAAAAGTTCATCGGAGCCATCACCATTCAAGATAACCTTGATATCCGTATTTTCCTTGATCCACTTTCCAAGAAGCCAATTACCAACAGATGCACGAACACTGGTAATATCGTAAGTTTCCACAGCATTAATTACAGGTTCAACAGCAGCCAAAAATTCTTCAGGTGTCTTAATAATTTCATGATGAATAGATCCAATAAAGGTGGCAACTTTTCTTGCAGCCAAAATATCAGGTGATTCGCCTAGACCTATTGAAAAGGTATGGATTTGTTTTCCTTCCTTCCACAACATCTTTGCTGCAAGAGCAGCAACTAAACTACTATCTAGACCACCAGACAGGAGAGCACCAATGGGTCTATCAGATAGAAGACGTTTTCTAACAGATTCCACCAGAAGTTCATTTATTTTATTTATACATTGCGATGCCTCCCTAATGAGTAAGGGATCCTTATGCCATGTCAAAGAAGTCCATCTTTCAATTATAGGGACAGACCCCTTGAAGGCACCATAAGATGATGGGGGGAAAACAGTAATAGGAGCCTGCAGGGAAACAAGTGATTTCATTTCAGAACCGAAGGCATATCCTTGCTCGGTCTTGCAATAAAACAAGGGACGGATACCGAAAGAATCACGTCCAACGTGAAGTTCATCAGTTTCAGTATTATATGCTAGAAAAGCAAAAACTCCATCTAGTTGCCTGCACACATCTCTTACAGATAAGTGTTCAAGAAGCCAAGGAATTACAAAACAATCAGATCCCAGGTAATCAAGAGGGATATTAAAAAGAAGAGAAAGTTCTTTATAATTAAAAATTTCTCCGTTGCAGACAACAATCCATTTACCGGAAGGAGATGTCATAGGTTGGTTTCCAGCAGGAGTCAGTCCATTAATTGCTAGACGTGTGAAGCCTAAAAAACAATTTTTTAGTTCTTTTGTTTCCATGTATTCGGGACCTCTTGGTAATAATGTTTTTACTAGATCAGCAGGATCTAAGCCCAACTGTTTGTATAGTCCAAGAAAACCCCAAATTCCACACATCTATATTTTTAGAAGGAATGATTTAAGCGGTATAGACCGCAGATGCAGAAGGTACAACAGGTCCAACAGCAGCAACAGGAACATCAATCGGCTCTAGGGCTGAAGTCTTGACAAGATCTGGAGGAGTTAGCAGATTCTCATCCGTTGGCTCATAAGGGAAAGATGTCTGCTTGTTCTGCTGGAGAAACTTGTAGTTTGCAAGGAAAAGCAGACGAGGCACATCCTGTGAATTAACCCACTGGACGCAAGCAGCCCAAGTCATCGTAAGTTGCGCCGGTCGCAGATGATTGAGATAATGATCCTGCATGTCGTAAAGGAGCTTGCGCATGTGCTTAGGCGCATCCTTGCTAGGAAGAGACCGCGCCTTGAACACTTGACAGTAGGTGTTATAGAGATCACGCGTCTCATCCTTGAGCCGTGCCCAAAGAGCATTGAATGCAGGCTTGTCCTCAGGATAATGATGCAGATAACTGTTAAGATCACCCGAAGCGCGAAGAGTTAGCCACTTGTAATCAAGACGAGGAGTATTTCCACGCATCTCATGCACAGAAAGATACACTGGAGTACGCTGGCGCCAACGCTTACCCGTAACCGTATCCTTGACAACAAAGCCCTGACAGAAGATGTTATTATTGGCAGTCACAAGATCATCAAGAGACTTCAGTGTAATGGCGTTTCCAGCAAGTGGAAGACGACGACTGAGAAAGTTGATCAGATGAGGAGGAGGCGCAACCTCATCTGCACCACTCGTAATCTGAATGAGACGGAGAGCACATACAGTCACAGGCACTACAATCCGGTTACTCGGATGCTGAAGAATCCAAGTATAAGTCATCTTAGGATCAAACTGCTGAATGGTCAGACCCATGAAGCGGAATGTATCCCAAAAGAGCGTGTTAAATGTCTCGGGTCCGTAGAAGCGACAAGTGGCACCAACATTGGAACGAGATGCAAGAAGCCAGTTGTTAACAGTTGTATCGTAGAAGAGGGTAATCATGGTACCATCCCAGAAATCCTCCACAACACAGGTCGCCTTCTGCTCAGAAGACAACGAGTCAAATGACTCAAGAGGCTCAGTCTTGAAAGGAGTAATGGCAACAGGCTTATTGGTGTTAATATCCCAAACAACCGAGCGGAAATAGGGTGTATTTACATGGGTCATATCAGATGCTGGAGCACTGGGAGAACCCTTAACATATCGGATAATAGCAAGATGGGGAAACTCCTTGTTGCTAATTACCTTGAGGGATCCACCCTCCGGCGACTGGAGATACTTGAAGAGGTCCTCGGACTTCTCATATTGCGTACAGAGATTATTGAAGAAATTACTAGGGGCGGACATTTTATACTTTTACTACCTGTTTACCTTTCTGCCGCAACAGCCTTCAAATTTTTTTTGGGTTGAAAGCGGAGAAAACTAAACCACTGTAATTAACAGGATGGATAACCAAGGAGAAAACATTGAATTAGGAGATTGGATAACAATCTACTCCTTAGAAGATCCTGTAACCGGCGATGTCGTGTATAGGGACAATAAAATGATCAGAATAAAACCAAAATCTTCCAGATCAACTGCAAAAGAATGGAAACTAGATGAAAACGGAGACTTCTTAGAAGATTACGGTGTATATTTAGTGCAGATTCATACAAAGTCAGAGTATTATCACTTCGCCGCTATGATTGGTGTAGAACCAGGTGAAAAGTTGGAACTCTATACAAAAGAAGGTGAACAACTATCAATTATAGATGGAGTTCCTATTGTAGATCCTGAGACGAACGAATCTACCGCTATCCTACAGGAAATTATTACAACAGATACTGAAGATGCTATTCTTTTAACAAATGGTCTAAAAATTTCATTCCAATGTGTGGGTCCACAGCCACCTATCGCGGTCATTGTACCCGCAATTCCGCCACCTTCTGAGGAGGAAGGACAAGCAGATCAAACAGAAGAGGCGAAGGCGGCGGCTGAGGAGATACAACGTGAAATGACTTTAGAGGAACTTCTGCTAGAAATCCAGCCATCCTCAGTAATTGAAGAAATCCCGACTGCCGAAAGATACTTCCCGGATTCAGTCCAGCGTCAAGAAATGTATGCAAGTTTCGTAGATGATTTATCACCCGACAAGCAGAAGAATTTAAAGGCGCTGAGGGCAGTATCTCAAAAAATAGAATATTTGCTAGCACTCAAGCAGTCAACTGTAAAACTCAATCTTGCAAATAAGCCAATTGGTGCACAGAAATCATCCTTTGACACATTAAAAGAAGTTACGGATGAGGTAAAGAATTCTTACATTCCTGCATGTGTTCCCATATATGATGTGAAGAAGTCCGTTTATTTGGACAAGAGACAGATATCCACAGATGACTATTTAGATTTTAATTACATCATGGATGTTGAGCATATTTCTGCAAGAAGAACTGAACAATATGAAAAGGGTGAATATGTAACAAATGGAAACACATTTTATGATTATATAAATACACTCTTTCAGAGTGATCACCATCCCTATGTAGCAAAAGCAGGTGTAGAAAGAAATCCCGAAAATATTTTATATGACCAAGAAGCATTCTTAGCACCTTTACCTGGTGAAGTACGCAAAGGTTTCAAGTCAGGTCTAACAATAGGTTATATTCCCAAAGGACCATTTGCAAAGGATAAATTTATTCCTGTAACAGATGATAATCTATCAACCGTGGATATTCGTTCTGGTAAGTTTCTAGCATCTGAAAAAGCAAAACACAAGGGAATTCCTGTAGGAACAATCTCAGTTCCAGCAGATCAAGTTTCAGTTGCTGGATATGTAATGCTAGATACTCCTACAATTTTAATGACACGTACATTAACAAATGTTCCTTCTATCATGACACGAATCCAGATTGCAGATTATCAAAGTATGCATAGAAGAAAAAATCTGGAAGATTTGGATCCCATTTCAGTCACAGAATCTACATCAGATAATCACACTGTAACAATTCCTAAGGATCTCATATCACAAGCAACAAGTGAATGGTGGACAACATGGGTTGAAAATAACATGCGCAGAACAATTGCACCTATCCACGGATTTTCACCTGCATCAACTCTATTATCAGTAATGTTGGATTCCTTTGTTCCAAATCGTAGTGATTTTCCTGCTGCCTTACAAGCAGAAGTTTGGAAGTTTGTCCAAAGAAATATGGATTTATGGTTACAGGCAAATGCAATCACGCGTGAACGAATCTTGAAGAAATTAGCGGAAGGTGGCTACCAAGGAGAAACATTTTCGCAGATGATTGAAGATCCTGCAACACTAAATGAGACAGTCCGCAAGGATACAATCTTGAGTGGTCTTTTTAAGAATATCAATGAACGTGAAACAACTCTTGCAAAGAATACGCAGGTAATTATGAATGAGTTACAGAAGTCGTATGGCAGCGAAGCATTTATTCAGTATGCAAATATTGTGGCAATTCTTGAGGGACGTGAAGCAGCATTTGACCCCAAGTTTCAGAAAGATAAACTGCTGGAGATTATCCGAGCAAATCAGAACAGAAATGAGATTGAGGCGCTAAGAGTCCAAGCATTTATGTCAAAGCCGGAAGTAAATAGTTGCCCCCATACCAAATACTTAACAGCAGTAAAGAAAGTCCGTAAAAGAGATCAAGTCAAATACATTGAACTTTTCCAGCAGTTTTTGAATAAGTTCCAAGGTGAAAAGAAAGGCAACTGGATTCACTGCAGAGAATGCAAGAAAGAATGCGTCTGCGTACACGAGATAATGTTATTGCACGAGGCACTCCATCCGGGTCGTTCTTTATCCCTCCATAAGAAACTGCTAATTGAATTTGGAGGACCTGTATTTGAAGGAAATTTTACTTGCAGAAATTGCGGAGAAGGTATTCAATCAATAGAATATGATAATAGTCTTGAGTATGATGATGAGGGTCGTCCCTTATCAGGTCGCGCTGTACTAACAGATGATAGTCCGAAGGAAATAGATTTGACGGAGATAATTTCTAAGAAAGAGCAGACCTTTGCAAAAGAGGAAGATCAAAAGATTTACAAGATTGCAAAAATAATTAGTGAAAGAGCGGGAGCACAGATATCGGATGAGATCTATGCAAGAATTGTGAATAGAGCGCAGCAGTACTTAGGAAAGGTTATTATAACAAAAGAGCAATTTGCGGCACTTCAGCAGACAAGAAGAATAAAGGGAACATGGGAAGAATTATCAAGAAACCAGCAGGTTGGTATTGTGGCGTCATTAATCATGTTTGAGTTTCAAACTGCAAAGCCGGCAATTCAGATAAAGTATCCGTTCATGCAATGTAAGTTTTCTCTGCAAGGATTTCCGACAGAAGGATTAAATCCGGATACTGCTGGAAGTGGTATTCTAGACTATATCTCATGTTGCGTGGCATGGATTTATAGAAAGGAAGATCCGTGGTATTCAACATCATGGGGTCTAATTCCGTTTGAGGAGATTCCCAAGAGAACAAAGATTGTAAAGGATTTAATAATTTTATGCACGAAGAATCTGTTAGAAAAGGTTCCACTTCCCATTACATCCGAACTTAATAATATTATTAAGGAAAGAAGAGAATCTTTAAGGCTAGAACAATCAAGAGACTTACCGAGTAAAAATGATAAGATGCCAACAGGATTTACACCGGAGGCTTTTGTAACCTTTCCTCCAACTATTCAGAATGTTCCCACCAAGGGTGATTCGTATAACAAAGTAACGGCAATGAATGTGTCTACTTTAGATGCACCGAAGAGATCCCTTTCTTACAGATTAAGTGTAATCTATGGTCAACTCAAGGCAGAGGCTTATAAGAAGGCAGAAAAGGAGGGTCTAGTTTTTTCACAGAGTGAACGTTCCGATTCATATGCTGCACCCATTGCTTTGAAAGATTTGAAGAAGGGTTATTTGCAATTGCTAGGAACAACAGAGGGTCTAGAAAATGAGGCGCGTGATATTTATTATTCGCTAAGAAACATTGAGATTCGTGTTCCTACAAATACACCGTGTGGAACACATATTTGGACACCTTGGTCACCGAGGGAGACTCCGGATATTCGTGTAGAGATTCCTAAGAATATTTTGTACAAGTTGTTTTTAAGAACATGTTATGATGGTCCATTTATTGGATCACCACACAAGATGGGATATGGAGGAGCGTGCAAGAACTGTGGCTTCATATTCCCATCAGATGAGAAGGAAGGAAAATCATCTTTAGATTCACAAAAGGTAGATTATTCGGAAGAAAAGTTCCAAACGATTTTGGCAGCGAAGAGAGAAAAGCAGTCAATTGAGCCATTTAATAAGCCGGAAGAACCTGAACTAATCGTTAATATCCAAGGATGGATGACACAAATGTCAGAAGCGGATAAGCAAATATGGAGTCAGATTCTTACAATCATGAAGGCGTTGAATGATTCAAGACAAGGTGGTCTAGAACCTGTAAGAGACGGAGCATGGGCTAATTTCATAACATTCTATGATTCAAAGAAGGAAGAGTTGAGAAAAAGAATAGGTACATCAACAACAAGAAAAGCAAGAGCAGAAGCAGTTGCGAATGCATTTATGTTGTCTTTGGATGTCCTAACACAACTTCCTTTTTCTTCAGGAATAGATTCAATAATGAATGCAATTGTAACACCTTTAATGCAGCGATCTAAAAACTATAAAGTGACAGATATTTTGGCGGATGTTCGTGAAGCAAAGACAAGAGTAACAACAAAGACGGATACGATACAAATGGTGGATGAAACAAAATGGATAAAGATAAGTGTTGAGCATACTGAAATTCTAAATAAGATTATGGCAGAGGCATCTGATTTGATCAAGGATGTATCAGTGCAAGCAAAGGAAGTTGCGAATAGGGCTGGATATGAGTTTGGTATATGGATGAAGAAATGGAAGGCATTAATGTTTGAGGATTTGAATTTAGGATTTGATGATAAATATGGAGGATATATTCTAAGATTTTTTCTAATACAATTTCTTCTTGATTTATCTGATCCCAAGAGTGCATTCTATAAGAGTTTACCTGTCACAGAAGGAGCGCAGATCCCTGAAACAGAAACATTAATACGTGAAACAATTGGATTTATTGCAGAGAATCTGGAAAGAGGATCTCAAAAGACGAGAATGCCGAATGAGAAGGAAATCGCAGATATCTTGTTACACAGAACGCAGATGGAGAACAACTATGTAATTAATATTTTTGATAAGTTGGGAGATGAGGAGAAGGCAATTGAGAAGATTCTCAAGAAGTTTGGAATTGGCAAGTGGGCGATGGGCAGAAATGTGAAAGATTATAGTCCAGAACTCTATGAGCATGACAGAAATCAGCGCATAGAAATGGGAATGATTGAGATGCCTCAAAAGGCAGAAGGCAAGATGACGGGAGCAGATTTTGGTTTTACATCTTTTGGGACAGAATCAAGAGCCGAACGAGGATATGACAATGAAGATTTGGAAGGACGCACGGACTAAACATATCCGTATATTTCTTCTACTAAAACAGGGATGCATGTATTATTTCTGGCATTAACAATCTATCTGCTTGGCGTTACAATTGTTTTATATTTGAGACCTGCACTCATGTTTCATCCTGGTGGAACATGGAAAGAATTTTCATTAAATCCGGATCCGAATCACACTTGGATGCCTTTCTGGCTTTTTTCAGTACTCTGGGCATTTTCAAGTTATCTAGTTGCAACTGGAATCCAGCGTTTTCTATTATCTGCTGGATCAAATGCTGATGTAGATGCAGATGTGGAAGATATGGAAATGCCTGAGGTAGAGGCTCCAGCAAGAAATAGATCAAGAAAGGCAGTAAATTTAGATGTAGATGTGGATGTTGAGCCGGTATCAAAGAACATGGGTCTAAACACGAGCAAAAATGGATTTTACGTATTGAATACGAAAAAATACAATAGCAATCATGTTCCCACGTATGTATATTATGGAGATCAACCTCCTGAAGGGTTTATGAAGGAGTAATCATTTTATACCTTTGTGACTGTTTTGTCACTTGTGGAAGGAGGAGGGCAGGCAGCAGCGAACCAAGAAAGAGAAGCAACAGAATACATTCCTGCCCAGAACAAGTAGAAACTATGAGTTATAGATTCAGTCATTTCAACACCAAGAGTTTCAGCGGGAAGAAGATCACGAATAATATTTCCTAAGAATTCAACATTCCAGGATAAGCCGAAGAAGATAGTAGAAAAAATGATACCGGTTGCAGCAATAGTTAAAAGGTGTTCTGTGTTTAAGATTTTACCACAGACGCTTGTTTGCACAATCATGAATGAAACAAAATTCAAGAGAAAACTCATTATAATAATAAATACGAGCAGAGAAATGAAGGCATTTGTAGATTTGAGATCATCTTGACTAAACTTTGAGAAGGCATAGAGACCAATAGGAGGTAGAACAGAATGAGTAAATCCATTTAGTAGCATTGTAAGAATAACTTTACCGGTTGCATCACTCATCTCTGAGTAATGCCGCTTTTTTATAACAAAATTGAAAACGCCGAGGAACCTAATCCAAGTAAAATTAGAACTAATCCGTAGAGATGCCACCAGCGAAGGCTTCAAAGAAAGGAGCAAAAGGAACATTCATCAATCCTGCAAGAGTTACTGATTTAGCAACATGGGCTGCTTTTTACAAGAGTAAGTATCAGAACTTGAAGATTGACTATGCAACAGGCAATCCTGTTGTGCAAAATCCGGAGAATCCCGCAGAAATAGTAAAGACAATTCCTTTGCCAAGAGCAATAGATTCATACCGTGCTTTGAATCTTTACAGAGCAGAAGATAAGGAAAAATACACAACATCTCTTCAAATGTATAACACACAAAGAGAAGAAGTTGAGCAGATACAGCAGGCACAGATTGAAGCCCTGCAAGTAGTAGCAGTAGAATTGGCTCAGGCTATAATCGTATATAAACAGGGACCCACATCTGAAGGAGCAAAACGAGTAGCGATTCTTCAGAAAAAGATGATGACAATGGAAAAGGAGGGAGCACCGACCAGAGAAGTGAAAACATTTGAATGGTCATTTCCTCCTGCAGGAAATGTTCCTCCTGCTCCAGCAAAAATGCTAGTAAAATATACTTCAATGCCTGACAAAAGAGAAGTTAACTTTGGTTCCCCTGTAGAAGTTACTGAATAGGATACGCCTTAATACGCTCTTCATTTTTATCACAATCAACTTTATTAACAATATATTGAAAGCAAACATCATTACGATCAATATAAGTTGATTTTCCCGCATTATCTAGAGAAGGATTTTTAAAGATAATCATAGGGCTGGGCTTAAGGATATAAACTAAGAAAAACCCTACAAAGAAACTAATCATAAGGGGAAGAACTTGAATTTTATTAAAGAACCTCATCTTACTTGATAAGAAGATAAAAGTTGTGATAAGATAGGGGATGATTGATATCATTGAGATAATGGAATATCCTAGATTAGCATTTATGATTAGTTGCGTGATAGGATTTGGTTTAGCGGCTATGATGCGACCTTTATGCAAGGGTCCTGATTGTATTGTGATAAGAGGTCCTGAAGTCAGTCAATTTCAGAATAATGTATATCAAATCGGAGAAGGATGTTATGAATTCAAGGTTAAGCCTGTACAGTGTCCAAAGGATAGAACAGGATTAATAAAGACATTTTCATTTGTTGATATGGATTAATTTGTAGAGGCTGCTGAGTTAGATTAAAAACTTTGATATATTTATCTATTATAAATGTCTCAAAGCACGCCGTTAGATAAGTTAGATAGCCCTGGTTCATCTGATGCAGGCTTAGTAAACAAGATTCTAGCAGATATGAATGGTCCGAATGAGGCAATGTTTCAGCAGCAGCCTATGAGAATGGTTTTATCTGAGCCTCCGATCAACACAATGCAAGAAAGAGTAATGGATCCTGCTCCTGCAACTGCGCACATGATTGGAAACAGTTCACCGACACCGCAAGACTTTTCCTCTATGATGTCATCATCATCATCTTATAGCCAGATTCCCCAGCAGCAACCGCAGCAGATTCAGATGCCGGCTGTGCCGCAGAAGTCTGATATGTTGGGTAACATCCTAGATAGATTGAAGGCACCACTAGTTGTTGCTGCTCTATTCTTTCTACTTAATCTGCCTGTCTTCCACACATCTATAATGGCATATGCTCCCTGGGCTTTTCGTTCTGGTTCTGAACTTTCATGGGTAGGTCTAGTTCTTCTTTCAGTTCTAGCAGGAAGTTTATTTGGAGGCTATCAACTATTATCTGATATTATTGGTTAGAAGTAGAGATGCGTGATTTTTTTGGATTTCAAATAACTGAAGTTGCAATGTTATCAGTTCTATTGATGGCATCAATGCCTTTAATCCGCGCTACACTAAATGGAACAGCCTTGCCGTTAGTCTTTGGAGCAGTGGCTGCGGCAACGTTATATGGTCTTCGTAAAGCGGCACACATGAAGATCTCATTTGGCTTGCAAGCACTAATTGTTTTGTTAGTTGCGCTAATCTTTGTTCCTGTGCCTTTCAGAGGACAGCGTGTATGGGAAGGATTTGAAGATACTGAAGAGACAGAGGAGACAGAACCGGTAGATGTTACGGAATCAAAAAAAGTGATTTCTGAAGCGGGACCAACTTCTGAACAATTTGAAGCGGATAAAGATAAGGATGTTAAGAGATCGGATGGATCTATTGCTACCTCAGATAAGGAACCAGAAGCCCATGACTTGAAGGAACTAGGTGAACAGTATGCCAGCCCCAATAAGAAATTCAGATTACCTTCTGAGAAGAGTGATGGCGAGCATCACATGGATTCTGGAACAACATTCATGAATGCTTACAAGCAGTTGAAGCCGGAGCAGATTAATGCTCTGACAAATGACACACAGAAATTGATTGCTGTGCAGAAGGATTTGATGTCAAATCTGAGCAATCTGAAGCCCTTAATCAGTGATGGAAAGGAAATCATGAAGACATTCAAGAGTTTCTTTGGTTCTGATCCGACAGCAAATTAGGCAAAATAATAAAAAATAAAAAATAACTACTCTTAGCATTTCAAATGGTAGAAGTAGCAATTTGTTATAGTGATGGCAATAATGATTCTATACAAAATACATACCATTCACATCATGAAAATATTTTTGATGTGATGAAAATGGCAGGAATACAATATGATATATTTATTCATACTTGGAATGATTCAGATAATTATCAACTTCTAGTACCAACAGTTTATCGATGTGATAATAAAGAAGAGTTTTTAAAAAGTTGTTTAGCAAATGAGCATAGATTGGAAGCAATTAATGGTAAGGAAACAGAAAGAAATAAAGAATTAATTCTGCAAGAACTTTGCATTATGGAATCCCAAAAAAGAGTTACAGAAATGGCTGAGCGATTAAAAGATTATGATTTTATCATTTATGTGGGAACTTATGAAATCAAACGATATTTTCCTATAGAGGTATTATTTAATCTAAAAGCAAGTGAAATTGGAGTAATACGCAAAGAGAACTTTGCAACTTTAACATGGAAAGATAGATTATTTTACGGAAAAAGAATTGATGAATTGCAGACATATCGCAAAGGAACAAACAAAAATGTATCTGAGTTTAGAAAATTTATTCTTGATAAATATTTTAAAAGGAAACTCATAGATTTCTAGTCAATTTAGTGTGCGTCCAAAATAGGAATGGTTAAGCAAATGAAAATCAAAGGATCAACGCACAAATTTAAACAAAGAGGTGGATCACAGCCATCCGGGCTTCCAGAGCAGATAATCATCTCAACACAAAGTCTTCTAATTCTATTACTGATTGCAGTAATAATTTGCGGAACATTTGTCTATCTAGCAACAAGAGCAGAGAAACCTGTAAATATAAAGTTGGAGATGCCGGAAAGAGAAAAGGAACGGGTTAGAGAACGAGCCCCTTCAAATAATAATCTACCTCCTGAACCATCACGTGTGTATCAAACAGGTCCTGATTTTAATACTGCTGGTTCTGTATTCAATTTCCCCACACAGGGATATGCTGAGCAATTCCAGCAGGTTGGTTTATTAATTGCACCTGGAGCCTCCGCACTTTCTGCTAGTGATCGCACATTAGTTCCATTATATGGTCGCAGAATCGCTGCCCGTCGTGATAAATGGAATTATTATTCACGAACAGATGGATTAAATCCAGTGCAGGTTCCTGTAAGATACAAGAATCGTGATTGCGATGAAGATATTGGTTGTGACGAAGTTTTTGACGGCGATGAAGTTGCAGTTCCGGCGCAAGGACAAACATTCAAAGTTCAACTTTACAAGCAGAAGAATATCATTTATAATCCCTTTGCCTAATAGAAGATATGGGGGACCTCAAACGGTTACAAGAGAATAAAGTTTTTCCATTTAATAGTCTTTCCTGTACGCAAACACCTTTTCAATTTCCCAAAAATTTAAAATTAGAAAATTTACCGGAATATAAAACATCTGAAATCCGAATTCTTGGATCAACTGCTGGACCAGGTCGTCTTCTTGACAGAGCAGGTCGTGATGGGCAACTTATAGAAGAGTCATCGCAGATATCTCTTATTTTTGAACGACAGACATTTAACATAAGTGATACGATTCTTCATTTTCCTGGAATGCATCGTTCACCTTCTATGGAAAATCCTCCTGCAGGAGAAATTCATATGTATTTTAGAAATTCAAAGCCGAATAAAAGGCTGCAAGCACCGACCGATGATGTATGTATTGTGATTCCAATAAAGATTGGTTCTGGTAAAGGTGCTAATTATTTTGAGTACCTGAATCGCGAAGCATCTTTACGCACTGAATTTCTTCCTGCATTTACATCAATTCTAACAGATAAATCACCTGCTATCTTGTATAAGGGAAAAGACCTCAAGAATAGAGGTTGTGGTTTACCGAATGCAGAAATAGAGTGCCTACCTGAGGCGAAGGCACTTCAATACATATTTCTGCAAGAACCTGTCTATTGCCGCATTAAGGATGTTGAAAGACTCAAAAAGGCTGATGCTGCCGAACTTGAATCTCCATCAGATCCGATTAGTATTGCAGATCTCCGTCGTTTTTGTGCCTATTATAAATCACCTGGTTTTCGTATTGGTTCTCTTGAGCAGAATCCGACTGCCTTACCTGATGGAATTAAGAGAATGGATTCACTCAAATGTCGTGTAGTCGATACCAAGAAAGATATTAAGGGAAACAATATTGTGATTGATCCTAAGGCACGAAATATATACTTACCTGATGAACTGGGTTCTAAGAAACTTATTGAAGAGGATGATGGTTCCGCAAATACGCCTTCTGATTCAACAAGTTTTCAACCTGGTGATTTTGAAGATATTATTGCCATACCAATGGGAATAACAGTGGCATATTATGTTACAGCATTTGTATTCTCAATAATCCATCCAGTATTATGGTCAAATATATAATAATGCATAATTAAAAATTGATATATTCTAGGGATGAATCAGATATATTTATTACTAGCAGGGTTCCTTACTATACTGTTAATAATAACAATTAAAAATAGTCCATTACCTTTTATACTGAAGGAAACTTTTGCAACACTAAGTACAAGTGGACCAGTAACAGAACCGGGAGTTGCACCTCTATGTCCACCTGGTTTCCGTTTTTTTACAGACAGAGAAGGAAAATCTATGTGTTGCAATGGAAAAATAGATTTTACAGAAGGAAGATGTGCACCTCGTCATGACAAAAGTAGATTATCACATGTTTGTGCTCTAGGAGGTAACACACTTGATGAATTTGGTGTTCCAATTCCTTTCTGTGGTTCAATGATTCAAGGATTACTAGCAGAATTAGGTGCAAGAGATTGTATACCCAATAAGCCTTACAGAGCCACAGCAGATGGAATTACTGGATTTTGCTGCTCAGCATCACCGTCGAGTGCTAGACCCGATCAGTGTCCTAAGGATGCGCAAATGTGTAATGTAATCTCTGAAGATTTGAATCCTTTTGCCCAGTCATCATCATGTGCATTCCAACGCTATGAAACGCAGACAAAATGCCCGAAGAATATGATCAATTCTAGCATGGTAAATCATGATAATGCAATGGATGGATTAACTGTTCCTCTTTGTATGACAACTGTCATGCCGGTTTCAAAAACAACGCCTATGTGTTTAACTCCGAATGTTTTAGCAGAGTTGCGAAAGCATGGAATTTACAGAGACAAGGATTTGAGAAAATGGATTGGAAACTGCGATGTGTATAAGAAAGTAAATATTGATAAAACAGAGACACCGGAACGTGTGGATTTGAGCGGATTTTAGAGCAAAAAATAAAACACATAAAATAAAACAAATAAAGAAAATAAAAAAATTTCAGACAGTCAGACTGCTAGAAATTTTTTGCAGTAAAAAAAACTAATCAAATATAATTTAAGTTAATTAAGCCAACCACGGTTTGATAGAAGCGGGTAGAAGACCTTTCTCATCGATAGATGCACCAATCTGATAGAATTCATTTGATCCAGTATCATCTTGCGGAGAATACTCAAATTCACGAAGAGTAGATGAAGCAACAGGTCTTTGTTCATCAAGAGGGTATTGTCCATCAGGAATTTCTTGCTCAGCCGTTAAATTTTGGTGAATTTCCTTTACTGTCTTTTCATCAACATATTTTTCAGTTGATGGAATCGGAGAAGGAGGTGTGTAGGAAGATAAGGGTGCAACACCAGCAACTGAATTAGAAGAATAGGTAGTAGGTGAAGACATGGATACAGAAGAACCAATTTTCTGTATATGACTATTATTGCGGAAAACAAATAGAAGAGCAAAAGATACAGATGCAGCAATTCCAACAGTAGGAGAAACATAGGCTAAACCAATGATTCCAAAGATGACAATAAATTGAATAAAAAGAGAATCTAGCAGTTCAATAACAGTATCGGATAATCTATCACTCGAAGTAACTAAGACAACAAGTAATCCACAAAAAACTAATGAAGCAACTTCCCACTTTTGCATCTTTCTCTATATTACATAGTTTTTTTAGTTTCCTTCAAAAACTTGACTAGAATAGGACCCTATGTCTCGGATAAGAATTCCTGATATGCTAAAGCAAATTTCGGCTGAAAAACTATTTGGTAAAAGAATTTTGTCAAATCGTGGATATTCAATTCCGAAAGAAGGATTAACACATGGTGAAGAAGCACAACTCAAAAATGCACTAACAGTAACTGCTCAAGTAATGGGTGGCTTTGCACCTCAAGATAGTTTTCCAGTCTATTATGAATCACCAAAGAGATATTATTTACCACGATGCTGGGGTTTGAAAGCATTTGGCACACCTGATTCTGATATTAGAAAAGAAGGAGAAGCACTTAATGAATCCCTTATATTCCAGGGTTCATTACGGCCAGAGCAACTTGAAATTACTGCAAATTTCCTAGAAAAAGGCAAGACAATAGGTGGAGGAATTATCTGTGTTCCCTGTGGATGGGGCAAAACATTCATGTCTCTATATATCATGGGAAAACTTAGACGGAAGACAATTATTGTAGTTCACAAGGAGTTCTTAGTAGGACAGTGGACAAAGGAACTTCTACGAGTGTATCCAAAAATCAGAATTGGTAGACTCCAAGCAGATAAAGAGGAAGTTGGTCAAGATTTTGATATTACGATTGCAATGCTTCAAACAGTTGCGAAGCATGAATATTCAGAAGGATATTTTAATGATTTTGGTTTTGCAATTTTCGATGAATGTCATCATTTGGGAGCAGCGTATTTTAGCAAGGCTCTTATGAAGATTCAAACAAGATGGATGTTAGGACTCTCCGCGACACCAGATAGAACCGATGGCTTATCAAAAGTCTTTGGATGGTATTTAGGAGAATTGACAACAAAAATCAAGAACAGAGAAGCAGATGCCGAAGTGGAAGTTCGTGTTTATAATTACACATCAACAGATGACGCATATACAAAGACATCCTATGATTTCAAAGGCAATCCGATAAGAGCACGTCTTCTAAATACAATTTCAGAGTATGAGCCTAGAACGAGATATCTGCTGGAAGCGGTGAAGGATGCATGGAAAGAGGGGCGGAAGACGTTAATCTTGAGTGACAGAAGAGATCATTTAGAGATGTTTGAAAAGTTAATTAAGGAATCAGGCATTCAAAGTGTTGCCTACTATGTTGGAGGCATGAAGCAAGTTGCTCTAGAAAAATCGGAAGAGGCGTCAATTCTGCTAGGAACCTATGCAATGGCAGCAGAAGGTATGAATATTCCTGCACTCAATACTATAGTATTATCTACACCCAAGTCTAATATTGAGCAATCTGTAGGTAGAATTCTTAGACAGAAAAAGGATGAACGAGCATTTTCTCCGAGGGTAATTGATTGTCTAGATCAGCCGCATGATATATTTGTTAGTCAGTGGAATAAGCGCAAAGATTACTATAAAAAGTGCGCTTATAAGGTCGTACATTGGAATTCAAAAGGTCCTATTGAAAAGCATATCGTAGAGCATGTAGATAAAGAAGAGTGCTTATTTACGGATTAACGACGACGGCGGGTCATAGGAGCAGAGCATGAACTACGAGCAGTGACTGAGTCAACCTGCGCGTAAGGAACCTTCTCAGGACCAAAGACTGATGTCTGACCCATCTTGAACTGGATACCAGCAGGTGTTGAATCGTAAACCATAGCGGAAGAAGGAGCAGTTGCCGCGGCAAGAGGTGCGGCTGTTGCAGCGATTTCAGAACCAACTAGGGCACCGCCACCAATCTGGGGATAGAATCCGGGCAGAGGCTTAGGGCAGGGAGTTGTAACAACCTCAGGCATTTTTCCTAAAGGCATATCAGTTGTCTTCAAGTCAAGACCAGCGGGTGCGATACCAAAGGTAAAACCGGCACCTCCACGCTGCTTCTTCTGCCCCTTACGAGACTTCTGCTGCTTTTGCTTCTTAACACTTTTCTTTCCCTTCTTAGATTTTTTGATCTTATACATTCCTCCGCGCTGCTTTCTTGAACTAGGACGCATGCAAGGGCAGGCACCTCCTCTTTGTCTTTGTTTACGGGAACGAGAACGAGTCAAAGCACCAGGTCTAGCAGGTGTTGAGCATGAATCAATTCTTTCGGGACCAATATAGATACCTCTTAATAAATCACTATCTTTGACTGAAGCAAAATCAGGTCCGAAACCAGCCATCCTAATTATAAGACAGAAAGGATTTCATAACTACCTGTAAATTCAGTAGATGCTAAAATACGAACCTTGAACTGTGGATTCAACTTACTTTTAATCCGTAGATCTTTGCTAATATCAGGATTTTGAATGATTGCCATTCCTAACTTTTCACCCTTTAGTCCTGTTAAGAAATACTGATCCGGGAATGCTCCCTTTGTTGCAACAGCAATATTATCTTCTTTTGCTGCCACTGGTGCC
>Ga0114958_10001300_pt1 | contig 19821 bp, 24 predicted proteins | sample C_130208_EF_Meta_FD_89577 | JGI IMG/M metagenome (GOLD analysis project Ga0114958, IMG submission 89577) | Freshwater microbial communities from Lake Croche, Canada to study carbon cycling - C_130208_EF_MetaG | ecosystem: Environmental > Aquatic > Freshwater > Lake | place: Lake Croche, Canada...
ACAGGCCCCGAGCGCCATCGAGATCAGGGCGCGATGCCACCAGCGCAAAGCGGGTTGATCCAGTCCCGTATGCCTCCGCATCATCGACGCCAGAGCGAAGCCGATGACAGCGAGAAGCCCATCCGTGATCATGGTGGCTGGTTCGTAAACGGTCATCGGGATCGAGCACCTGCTTCTGTTCGAGAATCGTGAAAGGGGTCAATGGTGAAAGTGATCAGTCCCGAGAACCAAGTGTTGAGGGCCGGTTGGGAACCGGAGTCAGCTTGGAGAACCTGACTGAATCTTCGCACGAATCCCGTTGTGATCCGAAGGCCTGGGCCCCGCATCAGCTTCCCACTTCAGTTGCCCCTCCGTCCGCCGCCACGCCGCCCGGGTTTCGCGAGAGTCTTGCGGGGATGCTTCCGGTCGCTGCGCCGAGCAGACTGCCTACGACCGCGCCGCGGTGGCAATTGTCTCCCCCGACCATGGCATTGGCGATGACTCCCGCGGCGAAATCGTCATGATATTTCCAAGCCAGGTAGAGTGCCGCGGGCATGGCCTCCGCGATGTAGCATGCGGGACTGAAACGATTTCCAATCACCCATTCGTCCGCTTGCTCCCGCCATGACTCGGCGTTTTTACCTGAGATCCAGTCGCCTGCCTCGCTCCTCATCGCATCGCGCAGGGGCAAGCCTTCGGCGAGTGCCCATAGCAAGCGGACGAGAGTCGCCGCGGCCCGTTGCACATTGGCATGAGCATGTGTTAGACCGACATGCAGTTTCACAATTTCCAGAAGCTCACCGCGCGAGGTGCCTGCCAGTGCGGCCACCAAGGCAGGCACCGTGGCCAGACCGCCGATGTGTTCGTCGGCGATCCCGCATTTCCGAGGTGCCTTGCCTGCGGCATAGCGGGTGAAGAAGGCGCGATGATATTCCTCCAGATAGGTGTCCCGATGCCAACCTGGTTCCAGCATGCGGGTGATGTAGAGGTCGAGCCACTCATCCGGATCGTAGCCACCGCGTTTCCGCACCATGCTGAAGAGCTCGGTCGCCAGGCGGAAATTCAGCGTATTCTCGCCGGCCTCGAGGAATTGATGATAGTGGATTCCCCGCTGGCCCCAGTATTGCGCCTGCTCTCTGAGGATGTCCCCGCGAGCACTGGACGGCACGTAGTTCGACCGCCACAGAATGCTGCCTGGGTGGGGATTCCGGGGAGTCATGAAATGGTCCACCGTGCCATAGTCCCGCTTCAAGGCCTCGCGATCATAATACCAATGCACCGGCATCGCCAGCGCATCAGCGACCAGCGAGCCCTCAAATCCAGCCAAGCATCGATCCATGCTCGCACTTACTGCGGGAACCGCTTCGGTCAATCCCCGCGAGCGGACATTTTGTTTCGCCGCATCGATATCGCGGCGACTTTTGAAAAGGCCCAGTCCCGGAAATCGAGTGTTGGGGGCCGATTGGATTCGGCTCTTGTTAGGTTTGCGTTTCCGATTTCCGGACAGGACCTAGTAACGGGCCGTGCCGCTTGCATCTGCCTTGTAACCCCACTTGGCGAGGTAGTCCGCTCCCGGAAGGAATTCATCGCGCTGCTCAGCGAGCTTCTGCTCGAGCCGTGTCTCCTGTTCGGCCTGGAGCTTCGCGTGTTCGGGTTTGCCGGCGAGATTGTCGAGTTGCAAAGGATCTTTCACGTTGTCGTACAGAAGCCAGGGGCCTTTCGAATCACGCACGTAGGTGAATTTCGGACTGCGGATCTCACGGTAATCCCTTCCGCCCCGGGCACGTGTGAATTCACCGAACGGTGAAATACAGCGGATGATCGTCGCGCCGCCCGAGGGATCCGCACCACCGCACCACCGCACCACCGCGCAGGTAGCCAGCGAAGTCGAAGCCTTCGGCGCTCTTCGGAATCGGTCTGCCGTACAGGCTCAGCAAGGTCGGCATCACGTCTTCGGTATTGATCGTGCCTTCCACCCGGCGCGGCTGGATGCCGAGGCTCTCCGGCAGGGGGTTGGCAACTCAATGCGTTCGAGCCTTCATTCCGGGCGTGGTGGGGCGGCCGATGTTTCCTCGAACGCCCTGCGGATCAGGGTCACTTCGTCATCGGTGTAGGGACGCTTCTCCTCGCAAGCCCAGACGGTGCCGGGCCAGGCGGGGTCCGATGCGCTGCGCCCGACGACGTGGATGTGCATCTGCCGGACCTGGTTGCCGATGCAGGCGACGTTGAGCTTGTCCGGGTGGAAATGCGCCGAGACGAATTCGGATGCCCGCCGCACCACCGCCAGCACCTCGATGTAGCGGTCCGGTGAAAGCTGGTGCAGATCCTCGATCCAGCCCTCCACTTCCGGCACGACCAGCAGCCATGGAAACATCGCGTTGTTTTTCAGCAGAACCCGGCAAGCGGAGACGGTCGCGAGCTCGAAGCCGCCTGCGGCAAGCCGGGGATGCAAAATAAAGCTCATGCCAAAGGGAGACACACCAAGGTCGATCTGTCAGATGAAATTCCTTGAGAACTAGGAACGATCACTCCGGAAGAGAGCGATTGACCGATATCAGAACCACATCGCCAAAATGAACGAGCTATTCTTGCGTCTACTTTGCGTCTTCATTTCTCTGTTCGAGACTGCAACAGGTGATGATCCATCAGGGAAAGCTCCGGGCGGATTTTTTCTCCTAAGGAATAGTTTGAAGCGGTGGGGGAAGCCATCAAGCTGCTAATTGGGTTGAGTAGTGGCTGGGAGATTTGCATCCATGAATCTTGCGCGGGCCATCATTGATTTCCGCTTCAGTTTCATCGAAAGCAGACTGCGGCACTCTGCTGAGGTCGCAACCCTTCGGATAGTATTGGCGCACCAGTCCGTTGAAGTTCTCCACGCCGCCTTTTTCCCATGAAGAGTAGGGCTTGTAAAAGTATCCCCCGGAACCAAGCGCGGCGCTCACCTCTTCATGCCTCGCGAACGCGAGGCCGTTGTCGTGCGGAGCCTGATTCATGAAAAAGGGCTGCCCGGTGAGGCAGCCCTTTTGTTCTGAAATGGCGGTTGGGGGAAGGAATCAGCCGTTCTTCTTGCCGTGCTTTTTCTTGCCCGTGCCGCCGCCTTTTTTGCAGTCCTTTTTCAGGGTGGCGAGTTCGGTCTTGTCGAGCTCGCCGTTGTGGTCGGCGTCCGCCTTCTCGAACCTGGCCTTGGCTTTGGCTGGGTTCTTGCGACCGGCGGTGAACTCGGCGAGCGAGATGGTGCCGTTGCCGTCGGCATCACGGTTCTTGTGCTCTTTCTTCGCGCCCTTGGCTTGGGCGGCACCGGCGCAGAGGCCGAGGGTGAGGAGGAGGCTGAGGATGGATCGTAGTTTCATGGGATGGTGGAGGGTGGGGGAAGCGGAATTGCCTCCTGATGCCGCAGACCCTGTCATGGGGAGCATTATGCGAAGATTACGGGCGAAAACTTTTTTTCAGCCGCTCTCAGATCGAAGCAGAGGATGGCGCCTTCAAGACGGGCGGTGAGGGTGCAGCCGAGTGCTTCGGCGCAGGCCTTTGCCAGCGGCAATCCGAGCCCGAAGTGGGAGCTGTCGCTGCGGGAGGGATCCAGCCGCCAACAACGGTGAAAGAGCAGGGGGATTTGCGCTGCGCTGAGCCGAGGTGCTTGGTTCGAGAGGGAAAGGCTGTCGGCATCGGCAATGAGCTCGATCACGCTGCCATCGGTGGCATACTCGGCAGCATTTGAGAGCAGATTTTCGAAAATCGGGCGCAGCATGCCGACATCGGTCCGCCAGACAAGGTCGGGCGGCAGACGGCGGTGCAGCGTGAGTCCACGGGAGTTCGCCTTCTTTTCGAAAAGAGCCCAGCAATCCTCCAGCAATTCCGGGATGAGAACCTCGGCCGTGGCCACGGCGGGTCTGGATTCCCAACGGGCCAGCGCGAGCAGTTTCTCCACCAGGCTCTGCATCCGTCGTGACGTTTCCAGGATGCCATTGAAATCCGCCGGGGTCGACTGATCCGGCCAGCGCAGCGCGGTCTCCGCCACGGCTTGGAGCTCGGCGATCGGGGTGCGAATCTCATGGGCCAGATCGGCACTGAAGCGGCGTTCGCGGTCGAATCCTTGTTCCAACCGGGCCATCAGGTCGTTGAGCCGCCGGCTGATCGGCAGAAGCTCGCTTGGCAGGGTCGATTCATCGAAGCGCGAGGCCAGCGACTCGGCATGGATGGTCGCGGCCTTCTCACCGAGCAGTGCCAAAGGAGCGAGTCCCAAGCGGAGTCCGCGGCTGATCATCAGCCAGCCGCCGATGGCGACGAAAACTCCGCAGGCGCCGATCCCGCCGAGCAGCAACGAGAGCGTGCGATGAACGTCGCCCAGATCGCGAGCGACCATCACCGAACGGGGCTTTTCCGACCGCTCCACTTCCCCGGCCATTCGTTTCAACTGGGGGTTGATGGCGAAAAGCATAGCGCGGAGTTGTCGCCCGTCGGGTAGATTCAGCGTGAAGAATTGATCCAATTTTCCCGCCCGCCCCGGGTTCGGCAGTACATTATCACCGAGGCTTTCCGAGCGCACCGCCACGTCGCCCTGTGCGTCCCATGCCTGGAAATAGAGGCCGCTTTCCTCCTGCTCGAACTCCGTCCAGCGCTTGCCTCGCTTGTCAGGTTTCGCCGGGCGCTGGGACCTGTGTTCAGGTGTCAGGAGCTCCCGCGCTCCGATCGAGGCCAGCCGAAGTTGGTCGTCAACATTGCCAATTATTCCGGCGCGGACGACCGAGTAGATGGCGGCTCCGCTGGCGATGAACAGGATGCCCATCACCAGTGAAAGGCGGATCAGCAGGCTGGAACGAATGGATTTCATGGGGTTCCCAGCAGGTAGCCCTGGCCGCGGCGGGTGTGGATGAGAGGCGGGGAATCAGGGCTCACGGCGAGCTTTCCGCGGAGGGTGCAGATCGCGGAATCGACCACGTTGCTGAGAGGGGAAACCAACTCGTCGTAAATGTGAGCCTCGATCTCCGTGCGGGTGACGACCTCCCCGGCCCGCAGCGCCAGATATTCCAGCAGGGCGTATTCGCGGGCAGTTAGATCGAGTGGGACCTCACCCCGGCGTGCGGTGCGTGCGGTGGTGTCGATCACCAGATCGCCAGTCACGAGCGTGCTACTGCGTTTCCCGTAGTTCCGCCTGCACAGGGCCTGGACGCGCGCGAGCAGCTCCTCGAGGGCGAAGGGCTTCGGCAGGTAATCATCGGCTCCGGCCTGCAGACCAAGCACACGGTCCGGCACGCTGTCACGCGCGGTCAGCAAGAGGACAGGCGTGGCAATCTCGCTTTTCCGCAGATCGCTGAGGACCGCCAGCCCGTCTAGCCCTGGCAGCATGATGTCGAGGATGATGGCGTCGTAGGTGCCTTCTTTCGCCATCCACAGCGCGTCGTTGCCGTTTGCCGTTTCATCGAGGGCATAGCCGGAGCGCCGGAAAGCGGTCGCCAGAGTCTGGCGGAGGCGTTCGGAGTCTTCGGCGAGGAGCAGGCGCATGACGTTGACGGCGATCCTCCCACAGTCGCATTTCGGAACAAGCGCTGAAATCCGGAGCGAGCGGGCTTGTTCCCGCGGCCCGGGCGCGGTCATGCTGCGGGCATGCGCGATGACAGCCGCCGATGGATCGAGGCCGACCGGAGCCACTGCTGGCATCCGTTCACGCGGCAGGACGAGTGGTGTCTGACCGATCCGCTAGTGATCGTCCGGGGCGAGGGTGCCTGGCTTTGGGATTCGGAGGGAAACCATTACCTGGATGGCAATTCGTCGATCTGGACCAATATCCACGGCCACCGGCATCCGAAGCTCGACGCCGCGATCTGCGATCAGCTCGGGCAGGTGGCGCACACCTCGTTTCTCGGGTTTGCCAATCCCCGTGCCTCGGAGCTCGCCGAGCGCTTGTGTGGGTTTTTTCCGGACGGCACTCTGGACCGCGTGTTTTACTCAGACGACGGCTCGACTGCGATCGAATGCGCGGTGCGAATGGCGCTTCAATATCGGTCCAACCGCCGCGAGCCACGGGCCCGCTTCATTGCGTTTGAGAATGGCTATCACGGCGACACCCTTGGAGCGGCGTCGCTTGGCGGGGTGGGACGCTACACGGCGACGATCGGGCGCTACGGGCTCGATGTCAGCCGGGTCGCGTCGATGGAGGATTTGGAGAGCCTTTCGTCGGGAACGGTTTCGGAAGTCGCTGCGGTCATCATTGAGCCCTTGATTCAGGGGGTGAATGAAATGCGGCCCTGGCCGAAGGGCATGCTCGCCGCGCTGCGAAGGTGGTGTGATGCGCACGGCGTCCATTTGATTCTCGATGAAGTCATGACGGGTTTCGGCAGGACCGGGACGATGTTCGCCTGTCAGGGTGAAGACGTGATCCCGGATTTCCTGTGCCTTGCGAAGGGGCTCACCGGGGGCTACCTGCCGATGGCGGCGACGCTCACAACCGGGCGGATCTACGATGCTTTTCTCGGCGCGGAGGATCAGGCGTTCTACTATGGCCATAGTTACACGGCGAATCCGCTCGGCTGCGCGGCGGCTTTGGCAAGCTTGGAAATTTTTGAAACCGAAATGACACTCGCGACCCTCCAGTCAAAGATCGCGAGGCTGCGGGAGCTCTTGGCGGAGTTGGCTGGGGACCACGCGGAGGTCCACGAGGTCCGCCAGTGTGGGTTCATCGCGGGCATCGAGCTACGTCGGCCGGATGGCTCGAAGTTTCCGGTTGCGGAGAGAATCGGCGCAGAGGTCTGCCGGGCGGCGAGGAAGTATGGTCTGCTGACCCGGCCGATCCTTGATACGATCGTCCTCATGCTGCCACTTTTGGTTTCGAGTGAAGACCTGGAACTCGCTGTGAAGGCGATCGGGCGCGCGATCCGCGATTGTTTCGGGGCATGAAAAAACCGCGCTCCCGGGAAGGAAGCGCGGTTTTGAAAAATTCAGCTCGTTCAGCGTGAAGCGGTGGCCCTGAGGTCGGGGCGCTGGCGAACGATGTTCGCGAGCATGTCACGGCAATGACCATAGCTGCAGCGCTTGCTGAGAAGCTCGGCGCTGCGGGTGAATGAACCCCACTGCACGACGGTCGCTTCCACGCTGCGGGTGCCCCAGGCCTTCATCGTCTCGCCATTCGGCGTGAAGATGTCGATCGTGCCGGTGCTAGTCAGGGCGGAGCCGTAGTCGTCAACGACGTAGAGGTAGGGCAGGCCCTTGATGCGGAACACGGTGCCGACGGGGTAGAATGACCAGTCAGCGGCGGCGCTGCGGACGCGGTTGCTGTAACGCAGCTCGGTGCCGGTGGCGTTCTTGCTGCCGTAGATCAGGTGGTCACTTTCGCTGGCGCAGTAAGCGGTGGTGCGCACCAAGCGGGAGCGCTCGCTGAACGCGTAAACCGGCATCCCGTGCTTGTCCTTGCGATGCGAGGAAGCAGCGGAAGCGACAGATGCCGAGGGAGCGGCGGTGGGAAAGCTTTCGGTCGAGCCGAGTCCGAGGGACCAACCGGAGGAAGAGGAGGAGGCCTTTCCGATCGAGCTCTTGGGAAGAACGTTGATGGTGGAAGAGCAGTTGGAAAGGAGCGGAGCCAGAAGGACTAGGGCTGCCAGTGAGAGGAGTTGTCGGCGCATGCGTTCGGGGTAGGGGATCGAGGTGATGGGACAGATGCTTCTGGAATGAGACTCGGGCATTAAGGAGGCATCGCCGGGGGGTGGCAACCTGAAAATCCAACCGTTAGGAAGGGGGGCGACGGCTTGCAAACCGTGATCCATGGCCGATTTGCAGCTGTATCCACCATTCTGCGGGGGATTGTGACGGTTCTGGCCCCCATGGGACGGGCATAAAATTTATTACGGTAAAGCGTAAAATATTTTCAGGAGATCGGCCAGAAATCCGGAAATTTGCCCGATTTTCCCCCTTTTGCCCGGGTCGATCACGAAAAAGGCCGGAGTCTCCCCCGGCCTTTGACGATGGAGTTGCTCCGGATCGGCTCAGACGTAGCCGAGCTTGGTGGCGCGATCCTCGATCGACTTCTCGTTGTCGAGCAGCTCTTGGATCGGGTCCCAGCGGCCGGAAATGAGGGCGTCGCGAGCGGAATCCGGCATGACGACCGGGAAATCCTGGCCAGCGGAACTGCGGACTCGCATGGCATCGAGATCGATGGTGACCTCAACGGTCGGATCGGCTTCGACGGCGTTTTTCAGCGCGACGATGTCCTCGGCGGTGGCGACGACGCAGGGCATGGCCAGCGTGGTGGAGTTTCCGAAAAAGATTTCCGCGAAGGACTCGGCGATGACGGCTCTGAAGCCGTATTTGGCGAGGGATTGCGGGGCGTGCTCGCGGGAGGAGCCGCAGCCGAAGTTGACGCCGGCGATCAGGATCGAGGCATCGTCAAAGCGCGAATCGTTGAGCGGGTGGTCGGTTTTCTCGCCGGTGGTCGGGTCGAAGCGGACGTCGTAAAACGCGAATTCGCCGAGGCCGTCGAAGGTGACGCACTTCATGAAGCGCGCCGGGATGATGCGGTCGGTGTCAATGTCCGCGCCTGGGATGAAGACGGCGCGTCCGGAAACGGTGATGACGGGTTCAAGGGCCATGATGGAATCAAAGGTGGAGGTTCAGAAACTCAGGCGACGGCGGCGGTTTCCTGCGGGATGGCGAAGACTTCGCGGGCGTCGGCGATGGAGCCCTGGATCGCGGCGGCGGCGACCATGACGGGTGACATCAGGACGGTGCGACCGGTGGGCGAGCCTTGGCGGCCCTTGAAGTTGCGGTTCGAGGACGAGGCGCAGAGTTGATCGCCGATGAGCTTGTCCGGGTTCATGGCCAGACACATCGAGCAACCCGCGGCGCGCCATTCGAAGCCGGCGTCGCGGAAGATCTGGTCGATGCCTTCCTTTTCGCAAAGGACGGCAACGATCTGCGAACCGGGAACGGCGATGGCTTTCACGCCCGCTGCCACGTGGTGGCCCTTGAGGTATTTCGCGACTTCGCGGAAATCGGAGAGACGGCCGTTCGTGCAGGAGCCGAGAAAGGCGACGTCGATCTTCACGCCCTTGATCGGGATGCCGGCCGGCAGCTTCATGTACTCCAGAGCCTCGACGATCGACTGGCGCAGCAGCGGAGTGGCGGCGGCTGCGGGGTCGGGGATGGTTTCGGAAATGGCGATGCCGTGATCCGGAGAGATGCCCCACGTGACGGTGGGCTCGATGTCGGCGGCGTTGATCACGACGATGTCGTCGTAGTGGGCGTCGGCATCGGAGGCGAAGGATTTCCAGCGCTCGACGGCGGCGTCCCAATCGGCGCCAGTTGGGCAATACGGGCGGCCCTTGAGATACTCGAAGGTCGTTTCGTCCGGATTGACGTAGCCGCAGCGGGCACCGCCTTCGATGGCCATGTTGCAGACAGTCATGCGTTCCTCCAGCGACATGCGATCAAAGAGCTCCCCGGCGTATTCGTAGGCGAAGCCGATGCCACCCTTGGCGCCGAGCAGGCGGATGATGTGGAGAGTGACGTCCTTGGCATAGACGCCTGGGCGGAGGTGGCCGTTTACCTCGATGCGGCGGACTTTCAAAGGCTCCATCGCCATGGTCTGGGTGGCCAGCACGTCGCGCACCTGGGTGGTGCCGATGCCGAAGGCGATTGCGCCGAAAGCTCCGTGGGTGGCTGTGTGGGAGTCGCCGCAGGCGATCGTGGTGCCGGGCTGGGTGATCCCCTGCTCGGGTCCGACGACGTGGACGATGCCCTGTTTTCCGGAACGGAGGTCGAAGTAGGTGACGCCGAAGTCTTCACAATTCTTGCGCAAGGCCTCCATCATTTCCGCAGCGAGCGGGTCGTTCGGACGGTCCTGGTGCTCGGTCGGCACGATGTGGTCGACGGTGGCGAAGGTGCGCTGCGGGTATTTCACCGTCAGGCCGAGATCGCGGAGCATCCCGAAGGCCTGTGGGGAGGTCACCTCGTGGATGAGGTGGGTCCCGATGAAAAGCTGCGTGCGGCCGTCGGCCAATTGTCCCACGGTGTGGGCGTCCCAAACTTTTTGATAAAGGCTCTTGCCCATGGCTTGATCCGCCGGTTTTGGCGGGGGCGAAAGCTGCAACGGCTGCGGGAAAATGTCAAAGGTGCATCCCCAAAATGAAAACCAGGCTCAGGCGATCTTGATGAAGCCGACGATCAGTGCACCAACGGCGGCCAGCACTCCCAGAACGATGAGCCCCCGGATGAGAATTTTCGGCCAGTCGACCCCGGGCTTTCCGTTGTGGCCATCCACCCACTCGTTCCAAGAGCTGCGCTTCGAGGGGCTGGAACGGTGGTAATGCCGCACCTGAGCCTGAAAGCGCGGTCCGGAATCAGGCGGGGAAAGGCGTTTCATGGATTTGAAAAGACATGTATCGATTCGCCAAGGCGAGGGGGTAGGTAGTCGTTAACGACATGAGTCGCCCTCTGTCAACGCAAAAAGTCTCCCGCCCAAAGGGCGAGAGGCTTTTGAAACGGATTGGGTGACCGAGGTCGGAAGGACAGGCCTTACTTCGTCGGGATCACTTCCTGTGGCGGTGCGGCCGGGATTTCCTGGAACCTAGGAAGCGGGCGCAGACCCGGTGGTTTCGGTTCGCTGGTGCAGCAACAGGAAACGGACAAGAGGGCGAATACGGAAGCGCCCGTCGCAAGAAGAATGCGGATCATGGGTTGGAAGTGAAAAGTTTCGGAGACCTAGAGAGGGATGCCGGAGCGGGTTGGAGGCCAACCCGCCCCGGAAATCAATTGGGAGGGGAAACCCGTCCCGGATCACAGCCTTACTTGGCTGGGGCAACGTAACCAGGAGCGGTCGGAGCTGGCTTGCTGTTGCAGCAGGAAGTTGCAAGGAAGGTGCCGGCGGCGGCTGCGGTGAGGGCGATGATTTTGACGAGTTTCATGTGTTTGGAATCAGTTGAGTTGGTTTCATGAACCCCCAGCACCAGCTGAGAGACCGGGCGACTCTAACCATCGCGGAAGCCCGTGCAAGGAGAATTGTGGAATGGAAACGAAGGAGGATTCGGTTGCCAGAGCGGGGAAATTGCCTATGGTCCCGCCCCCCGGACAAACGGTCCGGATCCCCAGCCCATGAAGAAGGAACCTCACGTGGCGATCGTCGGAGCCACCGGCGCGGTCGGCGAAGAAATGATGCTCTGTCTCGAACAGCGGAATTTCCCAGTCGGGAAGCTCACGCTGCTCGCCTCCGCCCGCTCGGCAGGGAAGACGCTGAAGTTCCGCGGCGAGAAGGTGGTGGTGCAGGAGCTGACCCACGATTCGTTCAAAGGGGTCGACATCGCCCTGTTCAGTGCCGGTGGAGGAATTTCCCTTCAATTCGGCCCCTCCGCGGCGGCGGCGGGTGCGGTCGTGATCGACAACTCGTCCGCCTTCCGCATGGACGATGGGGTGCCGCTGGTGGTTCCGGAGATCAATCCGGAGGCCGCGAAGAACCGTCCGCGCGGGATCATTGCGAATCCGAACTGCACGACCATTATTTCCCTGATGGCGCTCGCGCCGTTGCACGAGGCCTTTGGCCTCAAGTCGATCATCGCCTCATCCTATCAGGCGGTGTCCGGTTCCGGCGCGCAGGGGATCATCGAACTGGAGGAGCAGGTCAGGGCGATTGCCAACGGCTTGCCGTTCACACCGAAAGTCTATCCCCGCCAGATTGCGTTCAATGTGATTCCGCAGGTCGATTCCTTCACCGACAACGGCTACACCAAGGAGGAGCTGAAAATGCTCAATGAGGGCCGCAAGATTCTGGGGCTCTCCGACCTGAAGGTTTCCTGCACCTGCGTTCGCGTGCCGGTCTATCGCTCGCACTCGGTGTCGATCACCGCCGTGTTTGAAAAGCCGGTCACGCCCGACGCTGCCCGCGCCGCGTATGCTGGCAAGCCCGGCATTCAGGTCGTCGATGATCCGGCGAACAAGATCTTTCCGGTGCCGCTCGATACCACCGGCAAGGACGAGTGTCTTGTCGGACGCATCCGCCAGAACCTCGTTCTCGACAACGCCCTCGACTTGTGGGTCGTCGGCGATCAGGTCCGCAAGGGCGCCGCCCTCAACGCCGTTCAGATCGCGGAGATCCTCTAGATTCGACCCTCATGGCCGAAGCCAGAGGGCAGAGTCCCCGCGAGCGTGGCGACCAATCCTCAGCCGTTCAGCTTCTCCAGCGCCTTGACGAGGAACTTGCCGTTCTTGCGGATGAGCTTGCCGTCGAACCAGATCTCGCCGCCCCCGTAGTCGGGGCGCTGGATGCAGACCATGTCCCAGTGGACTTGCGAGCGATTGCCGTTGTCGGCGTCATCGTAGGCCTGGCCTGGCGTGAAGTGGAAGGAGCCGGCGATCTTTTCGTCGAACAGGATGTCGCGCATCGGTTCGCGGATGACCGGGTGAAAACCGAGGGCAAACTCGCCGACGTAGCGTGCACCGTCATCGCTATCGAGAATCTTGTTGAGCTGCTTGGTCTTCGCGCCAGCGTCGGCCTTGATGATTTTCCCTTTGGAAAACTCGAGGCGGATGGCATCGAAGGGGATGCCTTGGTAAATGGTCGGCGCATTGTACTGAATCACGCCCTCGACTGAATCCCGCACCGGCGCACTGAAGACCTCGCCATCGGGAATGTTGTAGTTTCCGCCACAGACGATCGCCGGGATGTCCTTGATCGAGAAACGCAGGTCGGTGCCGGGGCCCTTGATGTGGACCTTGTCGGTTTTGTCCATCAGCTTCTTCAGCGCGTTCATCGCCGGTCCGAGCGCCTTGTAGTCGAGCAGGCAGACCTTGAAGTAGAAGTCCTCGAAAGCCTCCGTGCTCATTCCTGCTTGCTGCGCCATGGACGGACCGGGCCAGCGAAGCACGCACCACTTGGTCTTCTTCACGCGATGATCGAGCACCGGTCGCATGTATTTCATGGCGAGCTTCATGCGCTCGGCTGGGACGTCAGAAGTCTCGGCGATGTTGTAGCCACCGCGGATCGCGATATAGGCATCCATGTCCTTCATCTCCGCCAGTAGGTGCTTGGTGAGGGTGGAATACTGCGTGTCCTCGGCGCCGCTCAACATTTCGCGGGTGAGGCGCGACTGATGGATGCGGATGAAGGGAAACGCACCCTTCGCCCGTGCTTCGCGGATCAGGGCGAGGCCGATCGAATCCGGCACATCGAAGAGGTCGATCAGGACCTTTTCCCCTTTCTTCAGCGAGGTGGAATAGCGGACCAACTGGCGGGCAAGGGCGTCGATGCGGGCGTCGTGCATGGGCGGGAGAGTGAAGTTCCAAGTTCCAAGTTCCAAGTTCCAAAGAAGGGCAATCACAATGGACTGGCCCAGTCTTGGTTGGAACTTGATCCTTGGCACTTGGAACTTTTCTTCAGTTGGCCCTTGGCACTTGGCACTTGGAACTTTCTCCTCCCTTCATGCGCCTCGGGATACTCGGCTCCGGCTCTGGTTCGAACATGCAAGCCATCCTCGATGCGATTGAGGACGGCTCGCTTGATGCGGAAATCGTGCTGGTGCTTTCGGATCATCCGGGGGCCTTCATCCTGGACCGCGCAACCTCGAATGGCATCCCTGCCGGGCTCATCGACTGCCTGGGCTTCAGATCGAAGTTCCCGGATGAGGCGCAGGCCGAGACCGCGCGTCGACTGTTGGAGGCCGGGGTGGACATCGTTTGTCTGGCTGGCTTCATGCGACTGGTGAGGCGCCCGTTGCTGGATGCGTTTCCCGGCCGCATCCTGAACATCCATCCTTCGCTGCTGCCGGCATTCCCGGGGATCGATGCATGGAAGCAAGCACTGGCCGGCGGAGCGACCGAAACAGGTTGCACGGTCCACTACGTCGACGAGGGCATGGATACCGGGCCGATCATCTGCCAAGCGAAGGTGCCGGTGTTTCCGGACGACACGTCGGAGTCGCTGCACGCCCGCATCCAGATCGAGGAGCACCGGCTTTACCCGGCAGCGATCGAGCTCGTCGCGGCCGGACTCTGATCATTCGAGCCCGCGCTCTTCGACGTCCTGCTCGTCCCAGCCGAAGTAGTGGCCGAGCTCGTGCATGAAGGTCGTGCCGACCTCGTCGCGGTAATCCTGCTCATCCTCCTCCACCCATTCCCATAGATTCTGGAGAAACAGGCGGATGCGCGGCATTTCCCCTGCAACGACTCCCGGTTCTTCCAGTAGCGACTGACCTTCGAAAAGCCCGAGCTCGTCTCCTTCCAGCTCCTCGTCACCTGCGCCACGGCCTGGTCGCTCCTCGAGCGAAATCGCACAGGCCTTCGCGGGCTTGGTCAGTTCCGGCGGCAGTGCGCCGAGCACGCCCTTCACTTCCTCATCCGCCCACTTCGACAGTGTTTCAAAATCCATGTGGCGTTTCATAGCGGGAGAAACGCTCAGTCGCAAGGTTCGTGGATCACGGAAAGTCATTTCAACCACGGATGAAGAGGATGGACACGGATTTGCATGGCCTCTTCCGTTTAGAATTTCGTGCCCAGAATTTTGTATTTCTTCCCTTGAGTCCTTCGTCGTTTACACATGGATCATTGAAGAAGCGCCCGAATGCCAGATTGACGTCCCTCCCGGTCCCTGCCACACGGGCGACGTGATTCCTGTCGCACGACTCCGAACCAAACCTGCCGCCGCCCGCATGGGCTGGCGTCTGGTGGGGCACGGAGTGTGATGACGGGATCTTCCCGCAAGCTCTCCGGAATGCGCCGCGCCACGTGGGAATCCGGAAATCGCTCAGGCAGTCCATTTCCCGTCGGCGGTGCCCGTTTCGGACCACCCGAAGCCACCATGACCGAACAATCGCCCCTGTCCGATCGGCGCAGCCTATTCCTGATGCTGCTGTCCGTCGTCCTGTTCTCCGCCAACACACTGTTGATCCGCGGTATCAGCGTCCATGCGCCTGAGGCCGATGGCTGGGTGGCGGCGCTGTTTCGCGGAGTGTTCGGGCTGGTCGTGGTGTCGGCTTGCTATGGCTTCGGTCGCGGTTTCGAGCCGAAGCGCTTGATTGGCAGTCGGCTGGTGATGATTCGTGGCGCTGTCGGGGCGATCGGCATCCTATGCTTTTACATCAGCGTCACGAAACTTGGCGCTGCGCGGGCGGTGGTGCTGAACCTGACCTATCCCGCTTTCGCGACGATCATCGCCGCGGTGTGGTTAAAAGAAACCGTGAGCCCTGCCGGCGTGTTGTGGATGGCGATCGGCTTCGGCGGTTTGGTGCTGTTTCTCAGCGACAAGGGGCAGCTCACTCACCTGTCGCCCGACGACCTGCTCGGACTTCTGGGCGCGGCCCTGGCGGGCTGGGTGGTGGTCGTGATCCGGCGTTTGCGGCATGAGGAGCACCCGGCGACAATCTACGCTTCGCAGGCATTTTACGGGATGCTCTCTGCCTTTCCGGCGGTGACGAAGGTCTTGTCTCTCTCCGCCCTTGCCTGGGCTGGGCTGATCCTGGCGGCGGTCGTCGTTGCCTTCGCCCAGCTTGTGATGACTCGGGCCTATCAGAAGCTGCCGGTCTCGCGTGGCTCGGCCATGCAGATGACGCTTCCGATCATTACCGCGGTCGGTTCCTTCGCCTGCTTCGGTGAAACCTTCCACCCGGTCGAGTTCATCGGTGCCACCATCGTCTTGCTCGCAACCTGGCGGGTGGTGGCGGCGAAATAGCCCGGACTTTTCGCCCATTGCCATTTTTCTGATGCACGCTAGCCTCCGCCCCTTTCCCATGACCGTTCCCGAGTCGTTCCAACAATTCGTCCTGCCAACCTACGGCCGCTTTCCGCTCGTTCCCGCGCGCGGCGAAGGCACGCGCCTATGGGATGAGAACGGGAAGGCCTATCTCGATTTCTGCACCGGCATCGCCGTGTGCTCGCTCGGTCACGCCCATCCGCGGATCACCGAAGCGATCTGCAAACAGGCCGCGACGCTCCTGCACGTTTCCAACCTCTATCTGATCCCACAGCAAGCCGAACTTGCCCGCGTGATCGTGGAGGACCATGTGAAGGTTCCGGGAAAAGTCTTCTTTTCGAACTCCGGGGCCGAGGCCAACGACGGGCTGGTGAAAACCGCGCGCCGTTTCGGTCATCAGCGTCCTCAGGCCGACGGCTCACCGCGTTACGAGGTCCTCACCTTCAATCAATCCTTCCATGGCAGGACGCTCGGCGGCATCGCCGCGACCGGTCAGGACAAGGTCAAGGAGGGCTTCGACCCGATGCTGCCCGGTTTCCGGCATCTGCCTTTCAACGACATCGCCGCGCTCCAGAATGCAATCCGTCCGGAAACGGTCGCTATTCTCCTCGAGCCGATCCAGGGCGAAGGCGGGGTCAATGTGGTCAAGGCCGAGTTTCTAACAGCCATCGCCGAGCTCTGCAAAAAACACGACCTGCTGCTCTTCTTCGACGAGGTCCAAGCCGGCTTCGGTCGCTGTGGGGAGGCCATGGCGTGGCGGACGATTTCCCCGGACCTCCACGTCGACGGCATCTCGTGGGCCAAGGGCATGGGCGGTGGTTTGCCGATCGGGGCCTTCTGGGTCTCTGACCGCGCGATCAACGAAGAAGGCACCGCGCTTTCCTCGCTGATGGGTCCCGGTTCGCACGGCTCCACCTACGGCGGCAATCCCCTCGTCTGCGCCGTTTCCCTGGCCGTGCTGGCAGAGATCACCGAGAAGGATCTCGCCGGAAACGCCCGCAGGCAGGAGCAACGAATCCGTGAAACCGTCGCCGCTTGGAATCTTCCCATTGTCACCGAAGTCCGCGGCAAAGGCCTGCTCCTTGGAATCGGTATCGACGCCTCAAGGGTCGAAGCGCCCGCCGGCAAAACCGCCGCCCTCGTCCTCGTTACCAAGGCCATGGAACGCGGTCTTCTCATCGTGCCCGCTGGTCCTGAAACCATCCGTCTGCTCCCTCCTCTCAACGTCACCGATGCCGAAGTCGATGAAGCCCTCGCCATCCTCCGTGACGTCCTTGCCACCCTTGAGGGGCCGGTGACTGGGGGCCAGGGGTCAGGAAGATGAAGAAAAGATTGGAAAGATGAATATGAAATCCTATCGCGATCTATCGGTGTGGCAGAAGTCGATGGACCTCTGCGTGCAGGTTCATACCTTGACGCTGTTGTTTCCAAAACACGAGCTCTTCGGGCTTTGTTCACAACTCAACCGGGCTATCGTTTCCGTGCCTTCGAATATCGCGGAAGGTCATGGCCGGCGCACCACTGCCGACTTCATTCACTTCCTTTCGATTTCCCGAGGCTCGCTCAACGAAGTCGAAACCCAGCTCACGCTCGGCACGCGATATCACTACATTCCCGTTGAGGAGCACGATCTGCTCCTCGACCAATGCGGCGAAGTTGGCCGCATGCTCAACGGCCTGATGGACGCCCTCGAACGTCGCAATTCTTGATCCACCTCTTCCTGACCCCTGGCCACTGACCCCCGGCTCCTCCTATTCTCTCCATGAAAAATCTCCTCTCTATCGAAGAACTCACCGCCAAGGACATCACCTGGCTGCTGGACTCTGCCGAACATTTGAAGGCTGTGCGCGGCCGTGATGCCGGGCAACCTCTCGCCGGGCAGACCTGGGCGATGATCTTCACGAAGTCCTCGACCCGCACCCGCGTCTCGTTCGAGGTTGGCATTCGCGAGCTTGGCGGCTTTCCGATGTTTCTTTCGAAGAACGACATCCAGCTGGGCCGCGGCGAGCCGATCAAGGACACCGCCCGCGTGCTGGGACGCATGGTTCACGGCTGCATCATCCGCACTTTCGCGCAGCAGGATTTGATCGACTTCGCCCACTATTCCGGCATCCCGACAATCAACGCTCTAACAGACGACGAGCATCCTTGCCAGATTCTGGCGGATCTTTTGACCGTCCGGGAGAAGCTCGGGAGCTGGGAAGGAAAGAAGATCGCGTTCATCGGTGACGGCTTCTCGAACATGACGATCTCCTGGATGTGGGCGGCCAAGCATCTCGGTTTCGAGCTCGCCGTCGCCTCCCCCGGAGCCTACCAGCCGCCTGCTGAGTTCCTCACAAGACTCGATGCGCCGAGCGTCACCATCACCACCGATCCCGCGACCGCCGCGAAGGATGCGCACGTCATCAACACCGACGTCTGGTTGTCGATGGGCCAGGAGGATCAACAGGACAAAGAGACTGCGTTTGGTCCGTTCCAGGTGAATGCCGGACTGCTCGCGGCTTCCGCGCCGGGTCACATCGTGCTGCACTGCCTGCCCGCCTATCGTGGCAAGGAGATCACGGAGGAAGTGCTCGAGCTCCATGCCAATACGATTTTCCAACAAGCCGAGAACCGACTGCACGCCCAAAAAGCGGTGCTGGTGCACCTTGCGACGAAGCGCTGATCCAGCGGCAGCCCCTTCGGGTTGCAGGCGATAAGGTTACTTTCCAAACAAGGCGAGCACCGTGGTGGCGGCGAGGGTGTTGCCACGTGAGTTAGGATGATTTGGCTGGCTCAGCAGGCCGTTTTGGGTGTTCCATTTGCCACCTCTGCCTGTCAGGCGGCAAAGACGCCGGCCAGCGGAACATTCTCCTGCTTTGCAATCTTCCGAATCAGCTCCGCGCAATTGCAAAGGGGGATCTGCCGGATCATCGGGCTTGGCGCTCGAATCTCAAGTGGGCGTGATGAGAACCACCGGGATCTTTCGTTGCTTGGCCTGTTGAATCATCGACTTCCACGCCGCCTCGACTTCGTCGAGTGGCCGACGACGATCGTTCAAGGCGTAGTCGATGAAAATGACGTCCGGCTGATGGCAAAGCACATCCTTCTCGAAACGGGCCGCACCGGCGATGCTGTCCTCGCCACCGATGGCGGTGACGATGCAGTTCATCACCGCGAACGGATGCTTGTTCTTGAGGCCTTGGAAAACGAGCTGCGGGTGGGATTCAAAGGTCCTCACGTCAGGCGTCTTCTGATAACCGGAGGGAATGCTGTGGCCATGGAACACAAGGTTGATGGTGCGATTCTTCGGCCACTTCATGTCCATCGCTCCCAGCAAGTCCTCGGGCAATGAAGATTGGGTGGATGCCATTGTCGAAACAACAAGGGATAGCAGCAGGACGTTTTTGATCGGAGACTTGAAACTACTCACGCCGACGCAGCGTCGTATCAACTGAATTGAATCAAGTGCGCGTCACGCGAGCCCGGTGAACATCCTCCAGCGCACAAAGCCACAAACGATTACGGTCCTCAACGCTTCGAGCCGCGCCTGCCAAGTGCCCAGCCTGCAAACAGCGGGCTCAGGATCAGAGCCGCCGCGATCACCATCGTGCGCCAGCCGACGTGTGACTCCTTGACGGGCTCGGATCGCTCCCGGGGTGCTTCTTCAACCGGCTTCTCCACCGCCATCGCGAACGACGCGGACAGAAAGAGCATGACGAGAAGACGTTTCATGAGGCTTCAGCAAATGTTTCCAAAACCGCCGTGATCTCGGGCCGTATGGACGCGACGGCAATCGGGGTGGAGGTGAATCCAAGTTCAGCGGGCGATGCACCGAGCCAGGCGGATTTCTCGCCGCGCAGGGAAAATTTCCGCGCGTCGCCATCGATTTCCAGCACGGTGAAGAGCGGCTTGGTATAGGGCGCGGTGAGGGCGACGGTCGGGAACTGTTTGGACAACTCCGGCGAAAGGCTCTCGTGCTTGTACTTGGCACCCAGCCAGTAGTACGCCGCAGAGTTCACATGATGATAGGGAATGCTGTCGATGACGGGTGAGTGGTCGATGTGCCAATGGCCATTGAACCTAAAATCCGCAGTTGGAAAGCGGATGTGGCGCGCAAGTGGGTCATGTGACGGCTGAGGAGGAGGTTTGTGTGGGGTCAAACAGTAACCATGGCGGAGACTTTCCCATGGTTAGAT
>Ga0114958_10001301_pt1 | contig 19811 bp, 14 predicted proteins | sample C_130208_EF_Meta_FD_89577 | JGI IMG/M metagenome (GOLD analysis project Ga0114958, IMG submission 89577) | Freshwater microbial communities from Lake Croche, Canada to study carbon cycling - C_130208_EF_MetaG | ecosystem: Environmental > Aquatic > Freshwater > Lake | place: Lake Croche, Canada...
ACTCCAAAGACGGGAAGGACTCCAAAGACGGGAAGGACTCCAAAGACGGGAAGGACTCCAAAGACGGGAAGGACTCCAAAGACGGGAAGGACTCCAAAGACGGGAAGGACTCCAAAGACGAGAAGGATTCCAAGGACGGGAAAGACGGCAAGGAATCCGCTGACGCCAAAAAGGATCAGGATGCGGAGGGCAAGGTGGGCACCGAGCGTGGTGGGAAACAAGAAATGACCGCGGCGGAAGCCCGGCAAATGCTCGAGACCCTGCGCAACGACGAGCGCACGGTGATCCCGATTCCGCAGATCCGTCGGACCCGTTTCGCGACACCCGATAACACAACGAAAGGCAAGACATGGTAAGCGCGCTCCATTATCATAAAACGTTTCTGCAAGGTGTGAGGATCATTGCCGCATTGATCGGATTGGCCGGCGGCACGGTGCCGCGCGCCGCCGCCGCGGATGTGGAGGCGCAACTCGACCGGGATACAGTCAGTGTCGGTGCCGGCGCACGGCTGACGCTGAAAATCACCGGCGGCAAGGCCGGCCAACCGGAGATCCCCGCCGTTGAAAACCTCATTGTGGAACCGCGCGGGAAGAGCCAGAATTACCAATGGATCAACGGCCAGAGCTCGAGTTCCATAACCTATAATTATGTCGTGGGGTCCAATGAGCCCGGGGATTATCAGATTCCGGCCATCGAGGTGGCGGTGGATGGCCAGAAGCTCACGACCCGGCCGCTCAGGCTCAAGGTGCTCGGGGCGGCGGCTTCACACCCCCCGACCGGCCTGCCACCTAACGGCCAAGCCGCCCCCGCAGCCGGCGGTGAGGCGGAGGACACCAGCGGCAAGCGGTTCGGATTTCTAACTGTCGAGCTGGTGGACTACGACCGCAAGCACGTGTATGTCGGCGAGATCGCGCCGGTGTGCATTCAGGCGTGGCTGCCGGCCGATGCCCGGGTCCAGTTGCGCAGTGGCGTCCAGCCGGAAGGGAAAGGATTCACGCTGCACAACGTGAGCGCCCAACCGCAACAGACCCACGAGATCAAGGATGGGAAGCGCTACCTGGTGGTCACCTGGTATGGCGGCATTTCCGCGACCAAGGCCGGCAAATACCCGGCGGCGTTGTCGGTGGATGCCACCGTGGCGGTGCGCGACCAGTCAGCCCGGCCACCGCAGCGGCGGCGCACGGGCAGCCCGTTTGACGATCCGTTTTTTGACAACATCTTCGACGACATGAATGCAGCGGTGATCCAGAAGGAGGTGACGCTCAAGTCCGACGACCAGGAAATCGAAGTGCGCGCGCTGCCCGCCGCCGGGCGCCCCGCGGGATTCACCGGGGCCGTCGGCGATTTCAAAATCGAGAGCGCCGCCATCCCGTCTAACTGGAAGACCGGCGAGCCGCAGCAAATCACCGCCCGGCTCAGCGGCACCGGCAACTTCGCGCTGATGAACGCGCCCGAGATCACTCCGGCCGACGGCTGGAAAACCTATCCGAACAAGGGCGAATTCACCGCCGGGGACGTGGCGTCGTTTTCCGGCACCAAGAGTTTTCAACTCAGCGCGGTGCCCCGCCAGGGCGGCGCGCGGGAGGCCGCGCTCGCCTTCAGTTTCTTCGATCCCAACATCGGCGCCTACAAGACAGTGACCAGTCCGGTGCAGAAAATCCAGGTGGCGGGCGAGGACATCGTGGACGCGCCACCGGCCCCGGAGCCCATCGCCAAGGAGCCGGAGAACACCGCCGGCAATCTCGTCGCCCAGCATTTGTTACTCACACGGCGCGCCTCGCTGGTGCCGCTGGTGGCGCGACCGGCCTTTGCCAAAATGTTAGGGCTGACTGCGGCGCTGGGCGCGCTGGGCCTGCTAGGAGCGTGGCTGCGCCGGCGCTTGGGTGATCCGCAGCGCCGGGCGCGCGCGGCGATGGAACAGGCGACGCGCGTGGCGCTGCAAGCCGCCGCGCGCTGCGCTGCGGCCAACGACGTGCCGGGGTTTTTCGCAGCGGCGCGCCTCGCGCTGCAGCAGCGCCTCGGCCTGCTGTGGAACCAGCCGGCGGCGGCCATCACTCTGGCGGAAATCCTGGCCCGCCTCCCGGAGGACTCGCCGGTGGTCCGGTTGTTCCGCGAGGCCGATCTCCACGCCTACTGCCCGCCCACCACCGGCGACTTCCAGCCCGACTGGCAGCCGTTGCTGCAGGAGGCGCTCGCCACTCTAACCCCATCCGCCCGCTGACATGTCATCGCCATTGCTCCCCAGTCTGTGCGCTTTGTTGTTAGGGTGCGCGCCGCTTGGCGCCGGGCCGGTGGATGCCTTTGGCGCGGCCAACCGGCAATTCCAGGCCGGCGACTTCGCCGGGGCCGCGGCCAGCTACGAGCAAATCCTCGCGGCCGACGGTCCGCGCGCGGCGGTGCTCTATGATCTCGGCAACAGCTATCAGCGCCTCGGCAAATACGGCCCGGCCATTCTCGCCTACGAGCGCGCCCGCCTGCTCACCCCGCGCGATCCGGATTTGTTAGCCAATCTGGCGCTGGCCCACAAGGCCGCCGCCGCCTTCGATGAACCCGGGCCCAACCCGCGCCTCGAGGTGGTGCTCACCTATCTGAGCCGCAATGAATGGTCGTGGTTGGTCGCCGGGTCCGCGCTGGCGCTCGGCAGCCTCGCGCTGTTAGCCGGGGTGGCGCGCCTGCCGCGCCCCGGGCTGCGCCAGGCGGCCGTGGTGGTGGCCGGGCTGGCCACGCTGGCGCTGCTGGCCGGCGGCACCGCGCTGTATCTGCGGCGCGCCGAGGCCAACCTCGGGATCGTCCTAACTGATGCGGCCACCGTCCGGCTGTCACCCTTTGCACAAGCCGAAGCGCTGGGCACCCCGGGGCCGGGCAGGCTGGTCCACCTGGGCACCCGCCAGGGCCACTTTTATTACATCGAGATCCCCGGGGCCAATCTCCGCGGCTGGCTTGCCCGCAAGGATGTGGCCGCAGTCACCCCGGAGCGGGACCAAAATCCCGTAACCGCGAATGAACGCAAATGAACGCGAATTCATATCTGATTTCATGTAAGATCTAACGCGCTGCCCCCGTTCGATGGGTGGAGGTGGTGTCAATAGGCCTTCCCGCTTCGTGTCCATTCGCGTTCATTCTCGGTTTAAATCCAATTCCAGCATCATATTCTAACAACCAATCACCCATGCAACGACCTGCCTCACTGATCCGCGCCGCCATTATTCTGTTAGGTTCGTGGGGTGCCGCCCTCGGCGCGGAGCCCGCCGGCCACGATTTCACCAAGTGGGAAAAGGAGCTGGCGGCCTTTGAAGCGGCCGACCTCGCCAAGCCGCCGCCGCAGGGCGCGGTGTTGTTCACGGGCTCCTCGACGATCCGGATGTGGACGTCGCTGGCGCAGGACTTTCCGCAGGCGCCCGTGATCAATCGCGGATTTGGAGGCTCCGAGATCGTGGATGCGACGCATTTCGCCCCGCGGATCATTTTCCCCTATGCACCGCGCGCGATCTACCTGCGGTCGGGTGGCAATGACCTGTGGAATGGCCGCCCGGTCGCGGCCGTGTTCGGGGACTTCAAGGAGTTCGTGACCACCGTCCACGCCAGGCTCCCCGCCACCGACATCATTTATATTTCAATCAGCCCGAGCATCTCGCGCTGGAAGCAGGCGGCGCTCAACAAGGAACTCAACGAGCTCATCGCCGACTATGTCAAAGGCAAGCCCCACCTCCGCTACATCGAAACCTATGACATCGTGCTGGGTGCCGACGGCCAGCCGCGCCCCGAGTTGTTTCTGGCGGACAAGCTCCACTTCAACGCCGCGGGCTACAAGCTGTTGGCCGAGCGGATCCGGCCAGATCTGGCGAAGTGACTGAGCCCGGGGCGTCCGTCAAGTGGGCCTCGCTGAACGTGAGTCCCAGCCCTTGGGCGAGGCGGGTGATTTTGGCGCATTCCCTGGGTTCGACCAGGGTGATGGACGCGCCTTTTTTGCCGGCCCTCGCCGTGCGCCCGCTGCGATGGGTGTCGTATTCCATCGGTTCGGGGAGTGGATGATGGATCACAAACGACAGGTCGGCGACGTCGAGGACGTCGAACGGGGATTTGGATCCACGGGACCAGGGAGCAGTCACGCAGGAACAAATCGCAATTCGACTTTCCGGCCGAGGGCGGCGGCGGCCTTGCCGATACTGGCCGCGGTGAGCGACGGATTCAGAGGATCGAGAATGCGATCCAGTGAGGCCCTGCTGGTTTTCATCCGCGAGACAAGCTGCGTCTTGGTCGCCCACTCTTCCCGCCGCGGGCTGGTGGAATTCCTCATCCTCTGATACCATCTCTCAGAATTAAAGCGACATGTGGGCCGCGCGGACTGAGGGGCTAGCGAAGAATAAGCGGCTCTTTTCTAGCCCCTGGCCCCTCGGTTTTCATCCTGTCTCATCATTTGTTGGAAGTGGCATAAAATCCATCCTCCAACCCTCTCCAACAAGCATCCGCAAGGAACCAAGAAGCCGTCACATTTGGTCCAATGCTTGTTAGTCGGGACTGGCCCCTCGAACCTAGATGAAAAGTAGGGATTCGGGCGCAAAACCGGTAAATTCCCGAACGAATGATACCATGCCAGGACGGGTTCCATCGATGCGAGGACGGGGCTCATCGACTCGTCCCATAGACGCCAGATTCCACTTGCCAGATGCACGCTCCCGAACGATGACACTGGAGACGACCTTCACGTTGGTCTTATGGGCTACCGGCCAGCCCTCCACCAAACACTCAGAATCCTACCGTGGCTAATAACCGACTCCAAGAATGCCTAGCGCTCCGGTTCCGTCGCTTACTCAGCGGCGACCCCGCCGGCATCCCTCCGTGGCTCAGCGTGGTGGCTGCGGGCGATGCTCCCGGCCAGTACCTGCCGACGGACGCGCCATGGATTGTGCATTCCGATCTGGCAACGCTGGTGGGTGGCGTGCGCGCTCTGCTCATGCAGGCGCTGCATCCGGGCAGCCTTGCCGGCGTCCGCAGCCATTCGCGCTACAAGGACGATCCTCTCGGGCGACTTTCGGGCACCATCCGTTGGCTCACCATCACCACCTACGGCTCGCACGAGGCTATTGCCAACGAGGCGGCACGGGTCAACCGGATGCACGAGCACGTCAGGGGCACCTATCAGAGCGCCGGAGGAGACACCCGCAGCTATCGCGCCGCCAACCCCGACCTGCTGCGCTGGGTGCATATCGCATTCATGGATTCGTTCCTCCGCAGCCACCAGGTATTCTCGACCCGGCCAATCCCCGGTGATGCTGACGCCTACGTCCGGCTGTGGGCAAAATCCGCGGAACCGCTTGGCCTCCATGACGTGCCACGGGATGAGGCCGCACTGCAGGCCTGCCTCGCCGCCTACCGCGACGAACTCGCGGTGACCGATGAGACCCGCGACGTCATCCGCTGGTTGTGCCATCCACCACTCCCGCTGGCGTCGCGTCCTGTATATGCTTTGTTATTCCAGTCGGCGCTGGCATCGCTGCCGGACGACTTACGCCGAATGATCGGAGTCCGTTCGCTACCGCTCAAAGTCGTCGGTCCGGCCACCAGGGGGCTTCTGCAAGCCATCAGTTTCGCAATTGGCCCTGACAACCCGGTCGAGGAAGCGGCGATTGCGCGACTGCGCAGGGCCGGCGTGCTGGTGGACTGAGGGCGGGTCATCTAACCGCTCCGCTGAGTGCATGGTGACAGATAAAAAGTAGAGTAGTATAAGGTGACAGATAAATAGTAGGGAATCCTGTGGATTGTGCGATTTTCGATGGTATGGTGGTTGGATGCGCAGGTCACGATGGCTGGCGGGTTGGAAGGATTCGGCGACGAAGCCGGTGATTTACCACTGTATCTCGCGGGTGGTGGATCGGCGGTTTGTGTTTGAGGAGCGGGAATGCGAGGCGTTCCGAATGTTCATGCGGATGTATGAGAATTTCTCGGGCTGCCGGGTTTTGTCGTATTGCGTGATGTCTAACCACTTTCACTTACTGCTGGAGGTTCCGCCGATGGCGGTTGGCGGGATGAGTGACGAGGTGCTGCTGCAGCGTCTTGGGGGGCTTTATTCCGAGGTGGTGGTGGCGGGTGTGGCGGCGGAACTGACCAAGGCGAGGAAGAACGCGCTCGGCGCAGGCGGCACGGCAGACGATGGAGCGCGGGCGGCGCGGGCGGCGGCGATTCATGGTCGGTTCACCTATCGGATGCATAACTTGAGCGAGTTTATGAAGGGGTTGTTGATTCGCTTCACGCGGTGGTTCAACCGGGTGCATTCGCGAACAGGGACGTTGTGGGAAGAACGGTTCAAGAGCGTGATCGTGGAAAGCGGGGTGGCAGCGCGGACGATGGCGGCCTATATCGATCTCAATCCGGTTAGGGCGGGAATGGTGAAAGACCCGGCGGATTACCGCTGGAGTAGTTATGGGGAAGCGGTGGGCGGCGGGAAGAAAGGGAACGGGAAAAAGGCGCGCGAGGGGTTGGTGAGGGCGTATTTTTGCGATCAGGGAGTGGGCTTCGAGGGGGAGAAATGGCAGGAGGTCTCGCGCCTATACCGGCGGTTGATGGGACTCGCTCTGGGACGCAAGCCGGGGCGGACCGACATTGCTGGAGCCGGGAATCGTGCGGGCCAAAACACGCTGAACACGGCCGAGATATGGGAAGGCCAGTCCAACGGCACGGTCTTGAAGGATCTTGGATTGGCGAAAATGTTGCATTGCCGGGTGAGGTATTTCACGGACGGGGCGGTGATCGGCAGCAAGGAGTTTGTGAACGAGGCGTTTGCACGGGCGAGGGAGCGATTCAGCGCCAAGCGCAAGGATGGAGCGCGGGCGATGAGGGGTAACGGCAGCGGCGCGAAGGGACTGCTGTGGAGTGCCAGGGATTTGCGCGTGGGGGTCTGAAGTTCATCCAAAACCTGCCACCGGAATCCGCCGCACCGAAATGACCCAACTCCATCCCGGTGACGCAGATCCCGCCACCCGCACCCTGCGCCTGATTCGGGTCAGGTTGCGCATTTCAACCAACCGATTTTGGATGGGATGAAGGCCCGACAGAAGCAGGAAAAGATTCCACTGGGCCGGATGGCATCGCGGTTGCTCGCCGGTGCATTGACAGGCCAGGCTTCCGGAAGAGCTGATCGGCCTGTGCTCCGGTGGATATAGGCACCCGTGCAAGCCAGGGTGCACCTTGCGGACAAAGACGCGGTTGCCCGGGCCATGGAGGAGTCATGAGTGACTCCATCGACGCGAATCTGCTGATCTATGCCAGCGACACCTTCTCGCCGGAGCAATCTGCGGCGTTCGCATTGCTCCCCGCCTGTGCGGAGGATCCCGACCTCATGTGCCTGACATGGTCCACGGTGATGGCCTACCAGTGGATGGTGACCCACCCGTCCCATTTTTTCAAACCGCACGATCCATGGGCTGCCTGGAAAAACATCCAAAGCCTTCTCGCCCTTCCCCGCACCCGAATCATCACCGAGGAGCCAGGCTTTGCCGACAACTACCTGACCGTGACCGATGGCATCATCGCCCGCGGCAATCTGGTGCCGGACGCCCATATCGCCACGGTTTTTCGCCAACACGGGGTGCGCTGGATCTACACCGCAGATACCGATTTCAGGAAATTCTCCTTCCTTGAGGGCATCCATCCGCTCAGGTGACAGCCTCGCTTCAGGAGGAGTTTCTGTGCGGTATCCTCGAGTCTTTGAAAGTTGGAAAAGGTTCAATCCGGGCAAGTGAGCAAAGCCAGGGGGGCACCACCAGCCCGGCCTGCCTCAGGACGCGGCGGCCACCTGCCGGGCCTAGCGCCAGAAGTGGCCAGGGAACTTATTGGCCACGGTTGGGCGGAGCTTCGGCCATTCGCGGGCGAGGAAGTGTGGCCAGTCGGTGGTGTGGGTGGCGAGGCGTTTGCCGTCGGGTGTGCAGAGGCTGAGGAGCACCGGGAGGCGGCCTTCACAGAGGCTGGGATGCTCTTTGAGCGCGAAGCAGTCCTGCAGTTTCACCTGCGCTTGCGGTGACCCGTCGAGGTAGGATACTTTCAGGGTGCGGCTGTCGGGCCAGGGGATGGCGAGTGGCAGCAACTCATCGAGCCAACTCACTTGGCCTTTTTCCAAATGCTGATGGAACGCGTGGATGAGAGGGGTGGCTTGGGCGTCCTTCACCCGCGTGAGGCCCGAGAAGGCACGGGCGAGGCAGGCGGTGATGGCGGCCGCATCAAACGGGGCAAACTCGAGTTCGGGCAAGATGGCGTGGACGATGCCCACCCGGGCGATGAATTGTTTGAGCCGATGATCCATCAGCGGCAGCTCAAAGGCACCGGCGCGGTGGGCCTCGGCGAGGCAGCGTCCGCTGGCGAGTGGATCGAGGTCGCGTTGCTGCGACGTCTGCTCAATGACGAGATCGTGATAGCGCACGAGTTTCATCGCGGCGACGCGCTTGTGAGTGGCATCAAAGAGGTGCTCCACGGTGGTGCTCAGGTGCTGGGGACACATCTCGGCGATCCACGCGGGCTGCACGCCGGTGGCCAGGCTGAGCAAGGTCAGCGGGGTGGCACCGCGCGAGGGCGCCTCGCGCAGGTTGGCGGCGACGAAAAAGGTGGCGTCCTGCACCACACTTTCGCGCACGAGCTGGCCATGCCTGTGCTCGGTGAGGTCGCACGCGGGCTTGCCGGGTTCGCGACGTTTGGCGAGTTGATCGACAAAGCCTGCCATGAGGCATCGCCGCAGGGCTTCGTTGTTTGAGGTGGGGACGACGGGGGTGACTCCGCCGTCGCAGAGCCGCTGCTGGTGGGCGGCGTGCAGGATTTGCTGGCAGGTCTGCTCGACTTGGCGGGCGGCCTGGGCGTTGATGCCGAAGCTGCGGCAGCGCTCGAAGCTGAAGCCGTTGGCTTTGGCGAAATCGTAGGCGCGCATCAGGGTGATGAAGTCAGAGTCCCCGCTGGCCTCGAAGCTCTCGCGCGCGGCTTGGGTTTGGGTATCATCGCGATCCAGCCGCGCGAGCAAGTCGCGGCCACTGACCAGCGCGGCACACAACGCGGCATCGGCCACGCAACCGCGCTGGCTGGCCTCGATCAACATGCGCGAGTAGCGCGGGTGCATGGGCAGGCGCAGCATTTGGCGGCCGATGGGGGTGAGGTCCGCCTGGTGCAAGGCACCGAGCATGGTGAGCAGACGCTCGGCGCGTTCCACGGCCTGCGGATCCGGTTTGTCCAGCCAGTCGAAGGTGGCGGCTTGCCGGATGCCGAGCGAGTGGAGCAGCAGCACGACCTCGGCGAGATCACTGCGCTGGATTTCAGGCGTGTTGCGTTCCTCTCGGGTTTGGTGGCCGATCACGGTCCACAAGCGATGACAGTTGCCCGGCGCGGTGCGACCGGCGCGGCCTTTGCGCTGGTCGGCACTGGCCCGGCTGATCGGCTCTAGCAAGAGTGTGCCGATGCCGCGCTCGGCGTCGTAGCGGGCGACGCGGGCGACGCCGCTGTCCACGACGTGGCGGATGCCCTCGATGGTGATGCTGGTCTCGGCGACGTTGGTGGCGACGATGATTTTTCGCAGCGCGTTGGGGGCGAACGCGCGGTCTTGCTCCTGCGGTTCGAGTTCGCCGTGCAGTGGGAGGCATGCCATGCGCTCCTGGGTTCGCAGACCTCTCAGCGCGTCCAATGTGCCGTTGATCTCGCCGCGCCCAGGCATGAAGACGAGGATGTCGCCGGGCGACTCGCTGTGGATGATGCGCTCGACCGCCTCGGCGGCTTGCGCGGTGATCGGGCGCGCATCGGGCTGCGAGAGATAGCCGACCTCCACGGGATAGCTTTGCCCTTCGGAGATGAGAATCGGGCACGGCTGCAAATACGCGGCGACCGGCTCGGCATCGAGCGTGGCGGACATCACCAGCATGACCAAATCGGGGCGCTGGGTCTGCTGCAAGTGTTTGACCAAGGCGAGGGCGACATCGCTGAGCAAGTTGCGCTCGTGGAACTCATCGAACACCACGGCCCCGATGTGGGCCAAGGTGCGGTCATCCTGGAGCCAGCGCAGCAGGATGCCCTCGGTGACAAAACAAATGCGGGTGCCGACGCTGGTGTGATCGTCGAAACGGATTTGATAGCCGACCTCCGCCCCCAGTGGGCCGCCGCGCTCCCAGGCGACGCGGGTGGCCACGCTGCGGGCAGCGACGCGCCGCGGCTGCAGCACCACGATCATTTTTTCGCCCGCCAGCCCCGCATCCAGCAGCATCTGGGGCACCTGCGTGGTCTTGCCCGAGCCGGTGGGGGCAACGAGCACCAGGCGCTGGCCGGCTTGCAGCGTGCGCAAGATGTCGGCGTGGATCTTCCAGATGGGCAGCGCGGTGGGAGCAGGCATGAAGTGGAGCACGCACGCTACCGCTCAGCGCGGGGAATGCCAACACGAAGCTCGGCAGAAACCACGGACGGGACCGGGGCGGGGAAGTGGGCGCGGCGCATCATGGCCACGGTGGACACCCGCTCACGCACAGGCGGCGTCGGCGGATTTCAGACCGTCGATGGCGGCGCTGACGATGCCCCCGGCGTAGCCGGCGCCTTCGCCGCAGGGGAACAGCCCGGGGAGTTGCGGGTGTTGCAGGGTGTCGTCGCGGCGGGGGATTCTCACTGGCGAACTGGTGCGGGTTTCAAAACCTAACAACAACGCGTCCTGCGAGACATAGCCGTGCATTTGGCGGTCGAAGAGCCGCAGGCCCTCGCGCAGTCGGCTGGTGATCCACGGCGGCAGGAGTTCGTGCAGGGGGGCCGGGGTGGTGCCGGGGACATAGCTGGTAGGCGGCAGGTCGGCCGAGATTTTGCCGGTGAGGAAATCCGTGACTCGCTGGGCCGGGGCGCCCTGGCCGCCACCGCCGGCTTGTTTGGCGTCGCATTCCAGGTGTTTTTGGAAGACCAGGCCGGCCAGCACGCCATGGGATTTGGCCAGCGCCTGCAGGTCGGCGGGCTCGACGGTGGTGACCATGCCCGAGTTGGCAAACGGCGAATCGCGCCGCGACAGGCTCATGCCATTGACAACCACCTCGTCATTTTCGGTGGCCGCCGGCACGATCCAACCGCCCGGGCACATGCAAAACGAATGGACGCCGCGGTCGCGGATCTTGGTGGCCAGGCGGTAGCTCGCCGCGGGCAGCAGGTGCGGCCGCTCCTGGCCGCTCGCGAGGTGGTATTGAATGCCATCGATGAACGCCTGCGGGTGCTCGATGCGGAAGCCGACGGCGAAGGGCTTGGCCTCCAGCAGAATCGCCCGCGCCGCCAGCAGCCGGTAGATATCGCGCGCCGAGTGGCCCGTGGCCAGGATCACGGCATCGGCCTGGATTTCCTCGCCGGCCGCCGTGACCACCCCGCGCAGTTGGTGGCTGGCGTCGATGAGCAAATCCACCATCTTGGTTTGGAAGCGGACTTCGCCGCCGGCCTGTAGGATCGAGGCGCGCAGCGCTTTGATGACGTTGGGCAGCAGGTTGGATCCGATGTGCGGGTGCGCGTCGGTTAGAATCCGCGGCGGCGCACCGTGGGCGACGAGGATTTCATAGATCCTGGCGACCGGTCCACGTTTGGTGGCGCGGGTGTAGAGCTTGCCGTCGGAAAACGTGCCCGCGCCGCCCTCGCCGAAGCAATAGTTGGAGTCCTCGATCACGCGCCCTTCGCGCAACAACGGCGCGAGATCGAAGCGCCGCGCGCTGGCGTCCTTACCGCGTTCCAGCAGGATCGGCTTGACGCCGTGTTCCAGGCAGCGCAGCGCGGCAAACAACCCGGCCGGCCCGCAGCCGACAATGACCACCGTGCGGGCCTTGGCCGGCAGCAGTGGCGCGGACCACTGCGGCGCGGGACCCGTCTCTAACAGACCATCGAGCGCGACTTCGAGCCGCAACTGCACCTTGATGGCCCGTTGGCGCGCATCGATCGAGTGTTTGCGCAGGATGATGCCGCCGATGCGCCCGACCGGCACGCCGAGCTTCGCCGCCGCTGCCACGCGCTGGGCTGCCTCGTCCTCGGAAAGTTTCAGAGGCAGGACGATATCGACGGTGGTGATGGATGGCGGCACGGAGATATGAGGCAGAGGTCAGAGGTCAGCACATGGGATCAGATGGCGTCAAATCCCGGTTCAGTCGCGGTGGTAGGGCGAACCGCTTTGCAGCGACGCGACCCGATAGAGTTGCTCGAGCAGGACCAGCAAGGCCAGTTCGTGCTGGAGGGTGAAGGGCGAGAGCGTCAGAACCAGATGGCAGGCGTCGCGCAAGGCGGCGCTGTGACCATCGGCCGCGCCGATGAGAAAGGCGACGGTTTTCACATCGCCGCCCGCCGCCAGCGCGCTGAGCCGGGCGGCGAAGGCGCGGGTGTCCAGGCTGAGGCCGCGTTCGTCCAGAGCGATGCGGAAACATCCCTGCGAACGCTCCAGCAGACGGGCAGAGACTTCATCGCGGGTCCCGGTCTTGACCATGACCCACTCATAGTGGCCGGCGCGCACCAGTCGTTTGAGATACTCGTCCACGCCCGCCTTGGCGTAGGCGAGGGCGGGTTTACCGGCAACGATCAGGCGGATATTCATGCGCTGCATCGGAGCTTGCGCGGTTTCATGGGATGAGCCAATGTCATTCGCACCTGAAGTCCCACCTGTTTTCAAATCACCGCGATGCCCTCGATCTACGAAACCGACAAGCTGCTGGCGGAATACCTGCTGTTTCACTACGGCTCAGAGCAGGAAGTCCTGCCGCCGCAGCGCGCTTGGCCCGCCGGCATGCGCGACGCCCTGCATTTCCCGCAACGCACCGTGGCGCACTTCGAACCGGGCCCGGCGGCCCGCGGGCTGGACCTCGGCTGCGCCGTCGGGCGCTCCACCTTCGAAATGGCGCGCACCTGCCGCGAGGTGGTCGGCCTCGATTTCTCGCACGCCTTCATTCGTGCAGCGGAAGCCCTGCGCGGCGGCGAAACACTGGCCTACGAGCGCCTGGAGGAGGGGGCGCTGAGCACCCGGTTGGTCGCGCGCCGACCCTCCAGGGTGACCGGTGACCAGGTGCGCTTTCTCCAAGGCGACGCCACGCAGCTACCCACCGACCTCGGCAGTTTCGACCGAGTGCATGCCGCCAACCTGCTGTGCCGCTTGCTCGAGCCGAGAAAGCTGTTAGCGCAACTGCCCGCGCTGGTCCATCCCGGCGGCGAACTGGTGCTGGCCACCCCGTGCTCGTGGCTGGAAGAATTCACCCCTCCGGAAAACTGGCCGCCCGCGGCCACCTTGGCTTGGCTCCAGGCCGCGCTGACCCCGGCCTTTGCGTTAGTTCGGCAGGCAGAGGAACCATTTCTCATCCGAGAAACCGCCCGCAAGTTCCAGTGGACCAGCGCCCTGGTGAGTGTCTGGCGGCGCGCGGACTCACGTGGCAGCGAGGCGGAGGCACCGCCCTCATGGGGTGCGTGTGAATGAGCCGACCATGGTGGGCACCTGCTCCCCTCACGAAGGATGAAGGCGACCGTGTAGCATTGCGGATGGCCACCAATGGGTGTTCCGCTCGGATCTCGAGCCCCCCCGCCCCCTCGCCCCCCTGCCCCGCCGCCGCGGATTCTGGGAATTTAAAGAGACAGATTGCACCCGGGGAGGTTTTAAGCGACAAGACGTCCGCCACTCATGACCCAGCTTTTGATCGAACCTGCCCGCCGAACCGGATGCGAGGACATCCCTGCGCTCACCCAGGTGCTGCAGGCCGCGGCACAACGCCAGCGCTCGCCCATCGACGATGTGCTCGACGCGGACATTGTCGATGAAGAGCGCTACCTGCGCGAACTGGCACTGGACCTCGGCATGGAGTGGCTGGTGAGCATTCCCGTGGCTGAAGTGCCGCTGCCGTTGCGCGAGGCATGCGGCCCGCGCATCGCGCTGCGCCATCGCCTGTTGCCCGTGGCCATCACCGGCGAGGGCGACAAGAAACGCCTGCAACTCGCAACGTTTGACCCCTTCAACCTGGTCGCCCGGCAGGCCGCCGCCCAGGAACTGGCTTTACCGATTGATTGGTGCATGGCCTCGCGCAAGCGCCTGCATGACGCGCTGCGCCGCCTCTACGGGGTGGGCGCCGACACGTTTGAGCAAATCCTGGAAGGCCGTGACTTTGATTATGACCACCTTGAATCCGGCGAAGACGAAGCCAACGTCATCGACCAGGACGACGACGAGGAAGCCAGCGTGGTCAAATTCGTCAATCAGATCATCCGTGAGGCGCTCGACCAGCGGGCGACGGATATCCATGTCGAGCCGCTGAGCACCAACCTGCGCATCCGCTATCGGATCGACGGCCGCCTGATCGAGATCGCGGTGCCCGAAAACATCAAGGCGCTGCAAAGCTCGGTCATCGCACGCTTGAAAATCATGGCGCGCCTCGACATCGCCGAACGCCGCGTGCCCCAGGACGGCCGCATCAACCTGCAGTTTGAAGGCGCCACCATCGACGTGCGGGTTGCCACGGTGCCCACCGTCGAGGGCGAGAGCGTGTCGCTGCGCTTGCTCAACCAGGAGAAGTTCAACATCGCCAAGCTCGGCATGGAGCCCTTCGTGCTGAAGAAAATCGAGTCGCTGTTGCACCTGCCTAACGGCATCATTCTCATCACCGGGCCGACTGGCTCGGGCAAATCCACCAGCCTGTATTCGTTTCTCAGCGAGGTCAACCATCCGGAACGGCGGATTGTCACCGTCGAGGACCCGGTGGAAAACAAGCTCACCGGCGTGATGCAGATCGCGGTGAAAAACGAGATCGGACTGACGTTTGCCACCGCCCTGCGGTCGATTTTGCGGGCTGACCCCAACATCGTGATGATCGGGGAAATCCGGGATTTGGAGACCGCGGAAATCGCCATTCGCGCGTCGCTCACCGGCCACTTGGTGTTTTCGACGTTGCACACCAACGACGCCCTGGGAGGCATCAGCCGCTTGGTGGACATGGGCGTGGAACCGTTCCTGGTGTCCGCCGCCGTGCGCGCGTTTCTGGCCCAACGCCTCGTCCGCCGGCTGTGCCCGCATTGCAAGGAGGCGCGCGAAGTCACCGACCAAAACCGCCGCGATCTGGGGATTCCTCTCCATATCCCAGGCCAAGCGTATTCACCGAAAGGCTGCGATCGCTGTCGGCTGACGGGGTTCTCCGGGCGACTGGCCATTTACGAGGTCATCCTGCTCACCCAGCCGATGCAGGAACTCATCGCCCACCGCGCGCAGGCTGCGGAACTGCGCGTGCAGGCGCTGCGCGACGGATATATCCCGATGCGCGACTACGGCTGGTATAAGGTCATGAAGGGCGAAACCACCATCGAGGAGGTCATCTCCGTCACCACCTCCGAAATCGGCGGCGGGGAGTGAGGGGGCAAAGCGGAAAGCGGAAAGCAGAAATTAGAAATCTGAAATTCAAAATTCAAAATTTAAAATCTCCAATCGCCCATGCCGCTATTCGTTTACAAAGCCCTGGCATCTAACGGATCGGTCGCCGCCGGCGAGCTCGATGCGGCGGACCGCCCGGAGGCGCTGCGGATGTTGGACCGCAAGGGTCTGCAACCGGTCCAGCTCAAGGAAACGACCGCCGCCACCCCGGCCGCGCGGAAAAAGGCCGAGGGCAAAGCCCAGAACCACCCTCGCGCGCAGGCCAAAACCGACGCCAAGGAGGCGGTGATCCCCGAGGGCCCGATCAAGTTGAAGCGCCAGGAGGTGGTGTTGTTCACCGAAGAACTCTCCGACATGCTCGGTGCCGGGTTGCAATTGGAGCCCGCCCTCAAGTCGATGGAAAACCGCCAGGAGCTGGGCAACCTCAAGGCGGTTTCGTTTAAAATCCGCCAGATCGTGCGCGACGGGGTGAATTTCTCAGTGGCGCTCAAAAAAGTGAGTCCGAGTTTCGGGCCGTTGTATTGTTCGTTGGCGGCGGCGGGCGAGGCGTCCGGCGCGCTCGACACCATCCTCAAGCGTCAGGCGCACTACCTCAAAACGCTTGCCGAGCTGCAAGCGCGGCTCGTTCTGGCGATGATCTATCCGGCCTTCCTGATCCTCGCGGGGCTTGGCGTGTCGATTGTGTTCGTCACGGTGCTCATTCCGCAGCTCACCGCGCTCATCCAGAGCAGCGGCGGCCAAATGCCGCTGGGCGCGGCGATCCTGGTGGCCGCTTCCGATTTTCTGGCCAAGTGGTGGATCGTGGTGGTTCTCACGTTGATCGCCGCGTTGATCTTCTTCAAAGCTTGGAAAGACAACGAGGCCAACCAACCGACCTGGGACCGCTTGAAACTCAAGCTGCCACTCATCGGCAACATCATCACCAGCCGGTTCTATGTCCAGTTTTTGGAAACCATGGCCAACCTGGTGAGCAACGGCCTGCCGCTGCTGCGCGCGTTGGAGCTGTCGCGCGATGCCACCCAAAACCTTTCGCTGCGCACTGACCTCAACCAGGTGATCGACCAGGTGGGTGACGGCCGGTCGTTTTCCAAGGCCCTGATCCGCAACGGGGGGTTCCCTCCCCTGCTCATCGACATGATTTCCGTGGGCGAGCAGACCGGCAAAATCGACCAGTCACTGCGCCGCGCCGCCGAGCGCTACGACAAGGAGCTCGACAAGGACTTGCAGCGCATCATGGCGTTGGTCATGCCCGTCGTGCTCATCATCATGGCCGGCCTGATCGGCACCATGGCCTATCTGATGATCACCGCCATCTTCCAGACCATCGCCAACCTCGGCAAATAGGGCCCATAGGAACATGCCCACGCCGTTGCTCTATGAATCCCACTGCCACACGCCACTGTGCAAGCATGCGTATGGCCAACCCAACGAGTATGCCGCCGTTGCCCTCGCCCGTGGCTTCAAAGGCATCACCTTCACCTGCCACTGCCCGCTGCCTGAGGGATTTTCCGCCAGCGTGCGGATGACTCCCGAGCAATTCCCCGAGTACGTGGCGATGGTCGCCGCCACCCGCGAGGCCTTCGCCGGGCGCCTCGACGTGCGCCTCGGCCTGGAAAGCGATTATTACCCGGGCGTCGAGCCATGGCTTGCCGAACTGCATGCCCGCGTGCCGCTGAGCCATGTGCTGGGGTCGATCCACTATCAGATTCCCGATTACCGCAAGCGCTACCACACCGGCGACATCCACGCCTATCAGGAGCTCTATTTCGATCACCTCGCCCGCTCGGCGGAAAGCGGCCTCTTCGACACCCTGTCGCACCCGGACCTGATCAAAAACGAGGACCCCGCCGCCTGGGATTTCGAGCGCCTGCGCCCGCACATCGCACGCGCGCTGGACCGCATCGCCGCCACCGGCGTCGCCATGGAACTCAACACCAGCGGTACTCAAAAAGCCCTGCGCGAAATGAACCCGTCCCTCAACCAGCTCGTCCTCATGCGCGAGCGAGCCATCCCCGTGGTCATCGGCGCCGATGCCCACATCCCGCAGCGCGTGGGCGCCGGCTATGGCACCGCCCTGCGACTCCTGCTCGAGGCCGGCTATGCCGAGGTGAGCTATTTCCTCGAGCGTCGCCGCCACACCCTGCCTATCCAAGCCGCGCTGGAGAGTCTGAGGGCGGAGGGGCCGGGGGTCAGGGGCTAGCCCCTCCGTCCGCCCGGCCAAGCTGTCGCCTTAATTCCTGGAGATGGCATTAGGGCCGCGCGGAGCGCCAGCGGCGCAATAGCATCAGAAACCCGAGGCAGCCGAGCCATGCGGCGCGGGGTTCTGGAATGGCTGTGATGTTGACAAATCCACTCGTCTCGCCCGCGTAGTCGCTGCTGAAATTGGACCCGCCGGTGGTCGCGTCATACTCGATTTGCCAGACGTTGAGCCCGTCGCGAAACTGTGCGCCATTGGCCAAGGTGGCCGAGTTGTAGGTGAAAAGCCCGTGGTTCCATGCGCCGGAATAGTTGATCAGCGAGAACGTCGTGCCCATGCTGAACACACTCGGGGTGGACGCCATATCGGTCAACGTCAGGCCAACCGCGCCGTTAAGATCCAAGTCGCCCGTGACTTGCTGGAGGGCGGCCGCGATTCTCAGTCCCACGCTGGAATCCACGGAGTATTGAAACGTCGAGCCGGTGTTCATCGTCAGTGCTCCGGAACCCAGGGTGGCCACCGCGCCCCCTGGCGCGAGCACGCCTGTCACGTTGAGCGCGCCGGCCATCCGGCCGGTGCCGCCCAAGGTGGCGCCGTGGTCCACCTGAACCGTGCCGCTGCCTGTGCCGCTACCCGTGATATTGTTCACGAGCAACGTGCCGCCGCTCACCGTGGTGGTGCCGCTGTAGGTGTTGGCGCGCGTCAGGATGGCGGTTCCCGAGTCGTCTTTGACGACGCTGTTGATGATGGCGCCATTGTTAGACACCACCGATCCGAGCGTGATCACACGACCGGTGGTGGGCGCCAGGGTGAGCAGGAGTGTGTGATTGCTCATCGTGTTCTGCTGGACCTCGCCAATGACGATAGGGGAGCCGCTGTTGTCATAAGCCCAATCCTTGACCACGGCACCCGCTTCGTTACCAGTGAAGACCACGCGCATCCAGCCGTAATCGCCATTGAGCTTGAAGCCAAGATACTCTTCCTGGCCTGCGGTGAAGGTGGTCCCAAGGTGGCTATCCGAACCACCGAAGAGCGTGGAATAATGGCAACTGCCATCAATGGTGGCACCCGCCGCGAAGTCTTGCAGCGGGTCCAGACACCAATTGCCCGTTCGGGCTGGCTGAAAGGCCGGACTGTTCGCCACACCCACCCCACCGAAGAATGGATTGATGTCCCATCCGCCCGTCCCATCCACATCGATCATCACGCCGGTGAAGGTGGTGGGAATGGGGATGTTCTGCAGGTTGCTGTAAATGATGTCTGCCGCAACCGGCAGGGGCAGAGCGAGCGCCAGCAATCCGGCCGCGTTCCAAAGCTTGGTATGCATCGTGGTTTTCTTGGGGTAAATGGATTGGGAAATGCAGACGGCGGTCTATCAATATGAAACGGCCACCCGATAGAACGTTGGTTTCACCGCGCCGACTCCTGGGACGATGATGAAGAACGGATAGCGCACGCTCACCGCGTCAATGACTCCGTCCGTGGCGAGGACGGTTGGTGCGACGGTATTGTTCTGCCAGTAGATCATGTCAGCACTGAACTGGACGGTATAGACCAGGCCGGCGGCCTGATAGTCGGTGCGGCGGCCAAACACCGCGCGGAAATCCACTCCATTGGGCGGAACATTCGTCACCATCAGGGTTGGCACGCCGTGCGTGGTGACGGCGCCATCGGAATACGTGATGGGAAGGCCGCTGCCACTGTTCAAGTCGATGCCAAATGCGAATTTTGTCAGGTTGTTAGCAGGATTACTGACCGGTATCACCGTCACGCTTGCACTGGCGCTTGCGCTGGTAATGTTGTCCGCATCCGTCGGCGTGAAGGTCACCGCATGGCTGGCCGTGCCCGTATGCGGGGCCGTGCCCGGCGTGGTGAAGGCGAACGATCCGGGCACCGAGCCCACGCCGCCGCTCAAGGCCGAGCTGACCAGCGTCTGGCCATAGACGATGCCCGTGGCCGTCGGTGCCGTGGTGATCGATGATGTCGCTTTGGAGACCGTGACGCTCACCGTGCCGGTGGCGCTGCTATAGTTGGTCGTATCGTCCGGAGTGAACGTCACTCCTTGCGAGGCGGTGCCTGCATTCGGGGACGTGCCCGGCGTGGTGAAGGCAAACGATCCTGGCACCGAGCCCACGCCGCTGCTCAAGTTAGAGCTGACCAGCGTCTGGCCGTAAACGATGCTCGAAGCCGCCGGCGCCGTCGTGATCGTCGACGCCTCCTTGGAGACCGTGACGCTCACCGTGCCAACGGCGC
>Ga0114958_10001302_pt1 | contig 19800 bp, 21 predicted proteins | sample C_130208_EF_Meta_FD_89577 | JGI IMG/M metagenome (GOLD analysis project Ga0114958, IMG submission 89577) | Freshwater microbial communities from Lake Croche, Canada to study carbon cycling - C_130208_EF_MetaG | ecosystem: Environmental > Aquatic > Freshwater > Lake | place: Lake Croche, Canada...
TGACCCCGGTAGCCATTGCTCGATCGGGGCGCTCCCTAAACCCACCGGCATCAGATGCAAGGTGCCGTGCGTTGAAAGAGAAGTGGATGCTGATGTCATGTGTATGTGCCTTGACGGGAACGCCGCTGTATTTTTGTGTGCTTATGTCAGAAAGGTCACTCGCTGCGAGTGTTGAGTGCTTGTGTCTGAAAGGTAATGCGGTCCCTTGGTTATGTGCTTGCCTCCTCGAGGGGATCAAGCCCAACCTGATTGAGCATCCGGGTCAGTTCAATCAGCGGTAACCCAATGATTGAGGTTGGATCACTACTATGCATGCTTTGCATCAGCGCGATTCCCAGACACTCGGCTTTAGCGCTGCCTGCCGTGTCAAAGGGTTGGTCGATGGCAATATAACGCGCGATTGCTGCGTCTGAGAGCGAACGAAAGACGCAATGGGTGGGTACCACGACGCTTTGTACCTGCGCGCCAGCTATCACCGCCATTGCACTATAAAAAGTGACTGTCTGGCCCGATAACTGCCGCAACTGAGCGTGGGCCGCAGCGGCATGTCCTGGTTTGCCCAACGGGTGTCCGTGCAACGAGGCGACTTGATCGGCACCAATCACAACGTGTGCAGGGTTCGCCCGAGCGATACGTTGCGCCTTGGCAATCGCTAGACGCAAGGCAAGTTGCTCGGGTTGCTCGCCAGGCAAAGGGGTCTCGTCTATCTCGGGCGAGAGCGAAAAAAAAGGAATTTTTAGCCTAGAGAGGAGTTCTTGACGGTATTTTGAGCTGGAGGCAAGAATTAAACGGGGTGGAACGAGAGTCATTGTTTTGGGCGTGTCATGGACGGGTGGCACGAGGGTGATCGATCTAAGTGCATCATGGGCAGTTGGCGCTAGAGTGATTGTACTGAGTGCGACATTGGCGAGTGGCACGCGGGTCGTTATTCTGACTAAGTCGTTGACGTTAGAGGGGTAAACACGCTATTATCTCTTGCTTTGCTGCTTTTGTTGGCGACGCAAAAACCGAGTGGGTCCATGCCGCGCTGCGGTCCAGTTCTCAACGCACACAGATAGCAAGGATAAGAGGATGTCAAAAGATCTTAGTCCAAGCTTTAGGTTAGGCCCGCCGCCGGTTGTCGACGTGTTCGAATTTGCGCGCCGCGGTCAGTTGATAGAAGGTGTTTTTTTAGTTAACCGTCTTGATCGCTTGCTCGAAGATGTGCCAGAGCAGCCCTTTGCAGAGTTGGTGGTTCTGCTGCAACCTCCGCAGCACCCTGGCTTAGTGAAGTATTCGCTTCAGGGGCGGCGCAGCAAGGTTGGTAAATTGCAGTTAGTTGTAAAGATTCAGGCTTTGTTGTTGCTTGAGTGCCAAAGATGTCTTGGGGATTTGATGTTTCCCGTTGACCGGCAAACCGTCTTTGAACTCGTGGTGCGTGAGTCTGATCTCGATCAAGGTGATCTTGAAGATAGCGACTTAGATGCACCTGAAAAGATAATGGGATCCCCAACATTTAATTTGTTGGATCTGGTTGAAGACGAAATGATTTTAGAAGTGCCCTATGTACCCAGGCATGACACATGTCCTGAGCCTTTGGGTGAAGCCGAAACTGAGGCGCAAGCTGCAGAATCTGCTTCAGAAGTGCAGCGTCCCTCGCCGTTTGCAGTATTGGGACAGCTGAAAATTAAAAGTCAGTAGTTATTATTAAGATGGTTGGCGTACAATTCGCCGATTCACAGGAGTTGTCATGGCTGTTCAGCAAAATAAAAAATCCCCATCAAAGCGCGGTATGCACCGTTCGCATGATTTTCTGGTGAATCCGTCTACCGCGGTCGAACCCAACACTGGCGAGCAGCATTTGCGTCACCACATTAGCCCAACTGGGGTGTATCGTGGCCGCAAGATCCTCAAGACCAAGACTGACGAATAAAGCGGGTTGACGGGCTACTCGCCCCGCGCACACAGCTGCATCCTCACGTGTCCGCCGTGATTCGTATCGCGATCGACTGCATGGGTGGTGACTCGGGTCTTCCCGTCACGATTCCTGCCGCATTCGCTTTCGCTCAACGTTTTTCTGATACGCAATTACTGTTGGTGGGGCTGGCTGATCCGATCAGGCAGGCAATCGCTGAGCAAGCCAAGCATTTTCCTCAGGTATCGTTAGATCGTTTCACGATTGTGGCAGCCACTGAGGTCGTCCTGATGGACGACTCGGTTGAAATCGCCCTACGGCGCAAGAAAGATTCGTCGATGCGTGTCGCCGCACAAGCCGTTAAAGACAATCAGGCCGATGCCTGTGTCTCGGCGGGTAACACGGGTGCCTGGATGGGAATTTCAAAATACGTCTTAAAAACACTTGACGGAATCGATCGGCCTGCGATTGCATCGGTCTTGCCCAATCAGCTTGGTGGCACCACGATCATGCTAGATTTGGGCGCCAACGTTGATTGCTCGGCGCAACACTTGCTGCAGTTTGCAATCATGGGCACCGCGTTTGCTCAGGTCGGTAAGCAGAACCCCAATCCTTCAATCGGCTTGCTCAATATTGGCGAAGAAGCAATTAAAGGCAACGAGGTTGTGAAGCAAGCGGGCGAACTGCTTCGCCAAAGCTCGTTAAATTTTTATGGCAATGTTGAGGGTGACGACATCTTTAAAGGGACTGTCGACGTGGTCGTGTGCGATGGCTTTGTCGGTAACGTTGCGCTCAAAACCGCTGAAGGTGTTGTGCGCATGATGTCGCAGATGCTGCGCGAGGCCTTCACGCGTAATTTGGGCGCTAAAGTGCTTGGTCTGATAGCCTTACCGGTGCTAAAGCGCTTTCGCGCGCATGCTGATAACCGACGCTTTAACGGCGCGGCTTTGCTTGGCCTGCGTGGCGTTGTCATCAAAAGCCACGGTTCGGCTGACGCGATTGCCTTTGGCTTTGCACTCGATTGCGCCCGGGCCTCCGTGGTGAATCACTTGTTATCGCGCACCACGGCAGCCATCGCACAACTCACGCAAACACAATGCCTCGCCTCTGCGGTCGTAACCGGAGACCTTGCATGACACAGGTAACGCCATATGCGCGAATCTTAGGGTCGGGTAGTTTTTTACCACCGCGCTGTGTGAGTAACGATGAATTAGCTGCAGAACTCGCACTCCGTAATATTGAAACCTCTGATCAATGGATATTCGATCGTACTGGGATCCGACAGCGCTATCTCGCTGAGCGCGGCGTCAAAACCAGCACGCTTGCGACAGAGGCGGCGCGTCGCGCCCTCGCTGATGCCCAGGTCGAGGCGAGTGAAGTTGATCTGATTATTTTGGCCACCTCAACTCCTGACTTTGTCTTTCCAAGCACAGCCTGTTTGGTACAGGCCAATTTGGGCAATAAAGGTGCCGCAGCCTTTGATGTACAGGCTGTTTGTAGCGGTTTTGTGTATGCGTTGACCACAGCCGAGGCTTTTATCCGTGCCGGCCGGGCGCGCTGCGCTTTAGTAATTGGTGCTGAAGTGTTTTCAAGCATCCTCGACTGGAACGACCGTGGCACGTGCGTGCTGTTTGGTGACGGTGCGGGCGCTGTCGTTCTAAAAGCCAGCGCCGAACCTGGGATTTTGTCGGCGGCATTACACGCTGATGGCAGTCAGATGGGCATTTTGTCGGCTGCAGGTAACGTTGCGTACGGAGCAGTGACGGGTGATCCGTTTTTGCGGATGGATGGGCAGGCTGTATTTAAACAGGCGGTAACGGTGCTTGACCGTTCTGCGCGAGAGGTTGTTGCCCAGGCCGGCCTACAATTGTCACAAATTGACTGGTTGATTCCGCATCAGGCGAACCTACGTATCTTGACCTTTCTGGCACGTAAGCTTGACATCGACCTCGAAAAAGTTGTGGTCACAGTGGATCAGCATGCCAACACCTCGGCGGCGAGCGTCCCCTTAGCACTTGACGTTGCACGGCGTGACAGACGCATTCAGGCAGGGCAACTGGTGTTGCTGCAAGGTGTCGGAGGCGGCTTCACCTGGGGTTCTGTTTTAGTCAAAATGTAAAGACCTTGAATACTTAGCTATCAAGCATGAAGCAGTCAGCACGAAGCAGTAACGATCAAATATCAGATAACTTTAGACACTAGACGACTTTAGACATTGAACGCCATGAAATTTGCTTTTGTTTTTCCGGGTCAAGGCTCGCAATCGGTTGGGATGATGGATGCTTGGTCAGAGCATCCCGCTGCGATGCAGGTGATTGCACAGGCGAGCGCAGCGCTTGGTGAAGACTTGGGTGGGTTGATGGCGCAGGGTCCGGCCGAGCAATTAAGCCTGACCTCTAACACCCAACCTGCGATGTTGACGGCCGACGTGGCGATGTACGAGGCTTGGTGTGCCGCCGGTGGTCCGAAGGCGAGTTTGATGGCGGGTCATAGTTTGGGCGAATACGCAGCACTCACTGCCGCTGGAGCCATGACTTTGGCAGACGCGGTGCGCGTGGTGCGAATTCGCGCCGATGCCATGCAAGCAGCGGTACCTCTCGGTGTGGGTGCCATGGCGGCTGTACTCGGGCTTGAAGATCACTTAGTGCAACAAGCTTGCCTTGAGGCAGCGCAGGGCGAGGTCGTTGAAGCGGTCAACTTCAATGCGCCAGCGCAAGTGGTGATTGCTGGCCATGCCACAGCAGTTCAGCGCGCCATTGTGACCTCTAAGGCAGCAGGGGCGAAGCGGGCGATGCTCTTGCCGGTCTCGGCGCCCTTTCATTCAAGTTTGCTTCAGCCTGTCGCCGAAGTGTTGGCGAGTGCCTTGGCCAACATTCAGGTGGTGACCCCTGCGACAGCAGTGATTAACAATGTTGACGTGGCGATCGAACAAACACCCGACGCGATTCGTGATGCCTTAGTGCGGCAAGCCTGGCACGCAGTGCGTTGGGTTGAGGTCATTGAGGCCATGAAGGCGCAAGGGATCACACACATCATTGAATGTGGGCCCGGTAAGGCCTTGTCGGGGATGGTTAAGCGTATTGCTCCTGAGCTTGTGGCGCTTTCAATCACCGATCCCGACTCAATGCAAGTTGCGCTCGATACTTTGGCAGCGGCCTAAGGACGACACCATGGATCTGAAAGATAAAGTAGCCTTAGTAACCGGTGCCTCGCGTGGAATTGGCCAAGCGATCGCCCTAGAGCTCGCCCTGCGCGGCGCAGTGGTCGTGGGTACCGCGACCACCGAAGCGGGCGCTGCGGGCATCACAGACGCGTTAGCAGCGCATGGTGGTCGAGGTGTGGTGCTCAATGTCACCGACGCACAAGCCTGCGATGCTTTGACCGACGCTTTGGCCAAAGCGCCAGGCGGGCCGCACATTTTGGTCAATAATGCTGGAATCACTCGCGATAATCTCGCGATGCGAATGAAAGACGATGATTGGGATGCTGTGCTGCAAACCAACCTCACCTCGGTTTTTCGTCTGTCGCGCTCTGTGATGCGCGGCATGATGAAAGCGCGCTGGGGTCGTATTATCAATATCACTTCGGTCGTCGGCTCTAGTGGCAACCCCGGTCAGGCCAACTATGCAGCAGCAAAAGCGGGTGTGGCCGGTTTGAGCCGAGCTCTGGCCCGCGAGCTTGGCAGCCGCGGGGTGACCGTAAACTGTATTGCTCCGGGTTTTATTGCCACAGACATGACCAGCGGCCTTGATGACGGTCAAACCGCTGCACTATTAAGTCAAATTCCCCTTGGACGTCTTGGGTCTGCAGCAGAGATTGCTCATGCTGCAGCCTTTTTGGCGTCTCCACAAGCCGGTTACATTACAGGCACGACGCTCCATGTGAACGGCGGCATGTACATGTAATAGGTTTTTTTTCTGCCGGTTAGCTATAATTCGGCGAACTTTTCCCCTTTGGAGATATGAATGGAAAGCATCGAACAGCGCGTTAAAAAGATCGTCGCTGAACAACTCGGCGTAAATGAAGCCGAGATCAAGAACGCATCCTCGTTTCTTGACGACCTCGGTGCCGATTCACTCGACATGGTCGAGCTAGTCATGGCACTCGAAGACGAGTTCGAAACCGAAATCCCCGACGAAGAAGCTGAAAAAATCACGACTGTGCAACAGGCCGTTGACTATATCAATTCGCGTTCTAAGTAATCGGCTAATGCCAGTCAACGTGGTGGCTTGGGCCTACACAAAGACTTGGCAGGGTAGTGTCCGTTAGGCGGTTAAGAAGTCTGGCGCAAACGCGACATGGGTGTCATCACTCATTGTTGTGCTGCCCCATACTGCTTGGCCGCCGTTATCACATATAAGGAGTGATCCGTGAAGCGACGAGTCGTCATAACAGGTCTTGGCATCGTGAGCCCAGTGGGCAATGATATCGCTACGGCATGGGACAATATCGTGAACGGTCGATCGGGTATCGGGCGAATCACTCGGTTTGATCCGAGTTCTTTCAACGCGCACATCGCTGGCGAGGTCAAAGGCTTCGATGTGACCTCGATTATGCCGGCCAAAGAAGCGCGTACCATGGATACATTTATCCATTACGGTATTGCGGCAGGTTTGCAGGCTTGGACAGATTCTGGTCTGGATATTGCGCATACTGATCCCGAACGGGTCGGTGTGATCATTGGATCAGGTATCGGCGGTCTGCAACGCATCGAAGAAACCCAAACAGAATATTTGCAGCGCGGTCCGCGTCGGATCTCGCCATTTTTCGTACCCGCCTCGCTAATCAACCTGATTGCAGGACAGCTCACCATCATGCTCGGCCTCAAAGGCCCATCGTATGCCGTGGTTTCTGCTTGCACGACGGGTTTGCATTCGATTGGTGACGCCGCACGCATGATTGAATACGGCGATGCTGATGTCATGGTGGCTGGTGGCGCTGAATCCACTGTCTCACCCCTCGGAATCGGTGGTTTTGCGGCCATGCGTGCGCTTTCGCAACGCAACGACGATCCAACCACTGCCTCACGCCCTTGGGACCGTGATCGTGATGGCTTTGTACTCGGTGAAGGCGCTGGGGTCTTGGTACTCGAAGAATACGAGCATGCCAAAAAACGCGGTGCGCGCATCTATGGCGAGTTCGCAGGCTTCGGGATGAGCTCAGACGCGCACCACATCACTGCACCTGACCGAGATGGCCCACGCCGTGGCATCAACAATGCCTTGCGCAATGGCGGCATCAATCCGGATCAAATCCAGTATGTCAACGCCCACGGTACCTCTACGCCCCTCGGTGACAAAAACGAGACCGAGGCCTTGAAGTTGGCTTTTGGCGATCATGCAAAAAAGCTGGTGGTGAACTCAACAAAGTCAATGACAGGTCACTTGCTTGGTGCAGCAGGGGGGATAGAGGCTGTCTTTGCCACGCTGGCGGTGTACCACCAGATTTCTCCACCTACGATTAATATTTTTAATCAGGATCCAGAGTGCGATCTGGATTATTGCGCGAACGCGGCACGTGATCTTAAGATTGATGTAGCGTTGTCGAATTCGTTCGGTTTTGGTGGCACCAACGGCTCGATGGCAGTGCGTCGAATCTAGTGTTTCATCGCTCGTCGCCTGATCAACCGACCTTACCTCAGCAGTTGCCCCTGACCCGCCCTGACTGGGCGGTGGCGATTCAGTGGGTTGCAATTGCGCTTGCCTTGGCTGCTTTGGGCTTGAGTGGTCACTGGCAAGGTATGCCGGTCTGGGCTGTTGTGCTTGTGGCTACACTCAGCCTGCTGGTTCAACAGGTTGTTCAGCGACGCCAAGGGGCGTGGCTCCAAGACCATTTTCTGTGTTTTAAGCAGTCACCAAGCAAGTTTGCAACGGCCCCTCTCAGTTTTTTTGGCACTTTTTCTAGTATGACCGGTCAGACCAGTTTGACACCTGTTACTTTGCAACAGTACTGGACGCATACTTTTGGATTGACCTTGCGCTTGAATTTGCACAATCACCCCCATAACCAGCCCGAAGTTGTCACGGTGACGCTTTGGCGCAGTCAGTTGTGTACTCACACCTACCGACGCCTGAATATTTGGGCGCAGTGGCAGGCTGCACGCTGCACGCCGTTATCCAAAGGGGAACCGCGTGAGTGAGCGCGATGTGGATGCCGAGTTAGTGTCGCGGGTGCAGGCCGGTGATAAACAGGCCTTTGACCTGTTGGTCATTAAATATCAGCGAAAAATCATGCGCTTACTGTCACGCATGATCCGAGATCCGGCTGAAATCGAAGATGTTGCCCAAGAAGCTTTCATCAAGGCTTACCGCGCCTTGCCGCAATTTAGAGGCGACAGCGCCTTTTACACCTGGTTATATCGCATCGCGATTAATACCGCGCGCAACTGGTTGGCTGCAAATAAACGGGCTCCAAGTGCACCTTCTGCTTTTGAAAACGAAGAAGGTGAAACTTTTAACGAATCTGACGTACTAACCGATGGAAGCAATCCTGAATCTGAGATGGCAAGCCGCCAAATCGCAGAAACAGTGAACAAAGCGATCAACGATTTGCCAGAAGAATTACGTAATGCCATAGTGATGCGTGAAATTGACGGTATGAGCTACGAAGATATTGCTGAAAGTATGAATTGTCCGATTGGCACGGTAAGGTCTCGGATTTTCCGGGCCCGCGAGGCTATTGCGACACGTTTGCGTCCTTTGCTGGGTGACACCGGCGATCGGCGCTGGTAAGGATGAGGCCATGAAAGAGCAGTCTATACCCACTCAGGCGAATACTGGCCTTCTAAAAGAAGTTAGTGCGACCGAGCAAATTACCGTGACCGCAAGCGATGCGTCTGTGACAATTTCGGCGTGGATGGATGGCGATGCACAAACAAGCCTGCCGTCAGAGTTGTTTACGGCGTCAGGGCACGCCACGTGGCAGGTCTATCACTTAATTGGCGACACGTTGCGCACACCCGACTTGGCGTTGTCGACTCAAGCAAATTTGTCTAGACGTGTGGCGCAAGCTCTGGATGCCGAGCCTGCATTGAGCGTGTCCGCGCGCGGGATAGCGTCCCGCGAAAGGGCGCCCGAGGTGCCTGGCAAGCTGACCCCAATGTCAAAACTGTTGCGTCGTGTGGTGTGGCCAAGCGTTGCAATGGCCGCTGCGGTGGCCTCAGTGGTGTGGGTCGCCAAGCCGTTGTTCGTGCCAGAGTTGTCGGCGCCTTCATCTCAAACAGCCAAAGTGGATGCACCAAGCTCAGTGGCGACGAACCTTGAAGCTTCTGCCGTGCGCGATTATGTGACGGCGCATCGCCAGCTTTCGGGGCCGTCTAACGTTCGGCCGGCCTCGTTTGGTGCGTCGCGTTAAATGGGTATCCGGCACGCGCGAAGAGCGCGCACCGACGCTCGGTTAAAGCCAGTTGCGCTTGCGGTTTCGCATCGTTTGTTGTTGTCAGCTTGCCTAGGTTTTTGTATCGGGCTGCCCACACAGGCGCTTAGCCAAAGCGCACCGGTGTCAGAGTCGGTTGTAACTGGCGCTGCTTCACCGCGTGCCGTTGCGAGTTCAGCAGCGGCAGAAACCTTGACTGTGGTGCCGAGTTCGCCAGAAGTCGCGCTATTGCGACAAGTGCAACAAGCGGCGCGGCGCTTGAATTACGAAGGTGTCTTCACGTTTCAGCAAGGCGAGGCGATCGAGTCTTCGCGCCTGACGCATGTGTTTGACGGTCAAGACGAAAAAGAACGGATCGAAGTGCTCGACGGGCCGCCGCGTGAATATCTTCGAACGAACGATGTTGTCCAAAGCCTGCTGCCCGAGAAAAAAACAATCTTACGTGAACAGCAACGCGGCGATCGTTTTCCGGGTCTGCTGTTATCAGACCCAAGTTCGCTCGAGGCTCACTATTCTGTGCGTTCATCGCCCGAACCTTATCGTGTCGCCGGTCACCGCTGTCGCGTGATTGAAATCGTGCCGCGTGACGCGCACCGCTATGGCTATCGTTTATGCGCGGATCTGTCTTCAAACTTATTGCTCAAGTCACAAACCTTGACAGGTGCGGGCGCTGTGCTCGAGCAGATCGCGTTCACGCAAGTGGTGATTGGTCACGCCATTCACGAGCAGGCGCTGCGCCCTTCGTGGTCAATAACAGACTGGTCGATACAAGATGTTGAGCAACAAGCCATTGATCTGAGCGCCCTCGGTTGGCGTGTGCCCGCGCCGCCCGGTTATCTTCCTACCTCACAGCTTGCGCGTGTCTTTGCTGATCAACGCACGGTGAATCAGCTGGTGTTGTCTGACGGGCTGGCAACAATTTCAATTTTTATTGAACCTTATCGCGCAGAGCGGTCTGAGTATCTATCCCAGGGCGCTTCGCAAAGCGGTTCTGTCAATATCTTTGGGATCCGTATTGCAAATTTCTGGTTGACTGTTTTGGGTGAAGTGCCGGCTGCCACCCTTGAACTGTTGGCACAGTCGATTCAATACGCGTCACCGGTGGGCTCGCGCTAGCGAGTCTTCTTAGAATGTTTTCTTGGAGTCTCTGATGCAAGAACAATTTTATTTATCGCGGGTTCACTCTTTGGGTCGTGCGCGCCGCGCCGTACTTGCACTCTTGATGGGGGTGGTGCTGATTGCAGGCGGTTTGCAGCATATTTCAGCGCAGGCGCAAATGGCAGGGTTGCCCGATTTCACCACTATTGTCGAAAAATCCGAACCCGCTGTGGTGAACATCCGCACGACAGCAAAAGTCGCGGCTCGTTCAGGCCCTCAGGGTCAAGATCCCTACGAAATGTTTCGCCATTTTTTTGGCCCTGATTTTCAGCCCCCGGGTGGCCCACGTAATGGCCCACAACAAAATCCACGCGGAAAGCCTCGTGCTGAGCCTGAAGAGCGTTCGGTCCCCCGCGGCGTAGGCTCTGGCTTCTTCATTTCAGAGGATGGCTACCTTTTAACGAATCACCACGTGGTTGAGGACGCGACGGACATCTTTGTTACGCTCACCGACGCGCGCGAATTTAAAGCCAAAGTTATTGGCAGCGATAAGCGCACTGACGTGGCATTACTTAAAGTTGAAGCAAAAGGCATGGCCTTTTTGCCGATCGGTAGCGCCAAGTCGCTTAAAAAAGGGCAATGGGTGATGGCGATTGGTTCACCCTTTGGTCTTGAGTCGACTGTGACCTCAGGGATTGTGAGTGCGCTCGGTCGTGAAACGGGCGATTACCTGCCGTTCATCCAAACCGATGTGGCGGTCAACCCTGGTAACTCGGGCGGCCCCTTGCTCAACCTCAAAGGCGAAGTAGTGGGCATCAACGCACAGATCGTGTCTCGTAGCGGCGGTTTTATGGGGATTTCGCTAGCGATCCCGATTGAAGAGGCAATGTCAGTGGTTGATCAGTTACGTGCTTCTGGCTCTGTCACACGTGGTCGGATCGGCGTGCAAATTGGCGAGGTCAGCAAAGATGTGGCTCAGGCCATTGGTTTGCCAAAAGCCGAAGGTGCCCTGGTAGGGGGCGTTGAGCCAGACGCCCCGGCCGATAAGGCAGGCGTCCTGCCAGGCGATGTGATTACCAAGTTTGGTGACAAGCCAATTGGTCGCTGGTCTGATTTGCCTCGTTTAGTGGGTGAATCCAAGCCTGGTACGACATCAAGCCTTGAAGTGTGGCGCAAAGGTAAGCCGCTCACCCTCAAAGTCACGGTTGCGGAGTTAAAGGCTGACAAAACTGCAGCGGCGGCACCAGCACCCACTCAGGCGGCAGAGCCCGTTACCACGGTGCTGGGCATGGAAGTCACCCCCGTCAAAGAAGATGTTCAGAAAAAGCTGCGTATTAAAGGCGGCGTACAGGTGACCGCCGTTGAAGCGCCTGCCAGTACTGCCGGGGTGGTTGAGGGCGATATCATCCTGGCGGTCAACGACACCGACATCACCACCCCGGCACAATTTGCCAAAGTGGTAAAAGGACTGGATCAGTCTAAGCCTGTCGGACTGATGGTCCGAACGGGCGATCAAACCCGCTGGGTCGCTGTTCGTACTGAGAAGTAGGCGACCCGAACGGCCAAATAGCCTTGGACAGGCTAGAATAGCGGTTTGCCGCAGAAGGGGCGCAGGGCGCCTCTTTTGTTTGGTATCTCACCTTTTAGGCGTTATGCAGCATATTCGTAATTTTTCGATCATTGCCCATATTGATCATGGTAAATCCACCCTCGCAGACCGATTGATTCAGCGCTGCGGCGGCTTAGCCGATCGTGAAATGTCTGCACAGGTGCTTGACTCGATGGATATCGAGCGTGAGCGTGGCATTACGATTAAAGCGCAAACCGCTGCACTGCACTACAAGTCAGCGAGTGGGCAAATTTATAACCTCAATCTGATTGACACCCCCGGTCACGTTGACTTTTCGTACGAAGTCAGTCGCTCGCTTTCGGCCTGTGAAGGTGCGCTGTTGGTGGTCGATGCCTCGCAAGGTGTCGAGGCACAAACCGTTGCAAATTGCTACACCGCGATCGAACTGGGTGTTGAGGTTGTGCCGGTTTTAAATAAGATGGATTTGCCCTCGGCTGATCCTGAAAGTGCCCGGGCCGAAGTCGAAGAAGTGATCGGCATCGATGCCTCTAAGGCTATTCTGGCGAGCGCCAAAACTGGCATGGGGATCGACGAAATCCTTGAAGCCGTCGTGGCGCGTATTCCAGCACCCAAAGGCGACGCAACTGCACCGTTGCAGGCCTTGATTATCGACTCGTGGTTTGATAACTATGTCGGTGTGGTCATGCTCGTGCGTGTCGTCAACGGCGTGCTCAAACCGAAAGACAAGATTTCTTTTATGGCAACGGGCGCCGTCCACCTGTGCGAGCAAACAGGTGTGTTTACGCCTAAGTCACAGGCGCGCCCTCATTTGTCGGCTGGTGAAGTGGGTTTTGTGATTGCTGGCATCAAAGAACTTGCTGATGCCAAGGTAGGTGACACGATCACATTGTTAGCGAAGCCTGCCTCTGAGGCATTGCCAGGCTTTAAAGAGGTTAAGCCACAGGTGTTCGCTGGCTTATATCCGGTTGAAAGCAGTGAATATGATCAACTGCGCGATTCACTCGAAAAGCTCAAGCTCAACGACTCATCGCTGATGTACGAACCCGAAGTTTCGCAAGCGCTTGGCTTTGGCTTTCGTTGTGGCTTTTTGGGTTTGTTGCACATGGAGATTGTGCAAGAGCGTCTTGAACGCGAATTCGATATGGACATCATCACGACAGCGCCCTCGGTGGTGTATCAGGTGGTGTTGCGTGACAATAGCGTGATCCAGATTGAAAGCCCCTCGCGCATGCCTGAGGTTGGGCAGTATCTTGAAATTCGCGAGCCGATCGTGACGATCACCTTGTTTATGCCGCAAGAGTACGTGGGCCCCGTCATGACGCTCTGTAATAACAAGCGTGGTCAGCAACTGGATATGACTTATCACGGCCGCCAGGTGCATCTGCACTACGAGATGCCTTTGGCTGAAATCGTGCTCGATTTTTTTGACAAATTAAAGTCAGTATCGCGTGGCTACGCCTCGATGGATTATGAGTTTAAAGAATATCGAACGGCTGATGTGGTGAAAGTTGATCTCTTAATCAACACCGATAAGGTCGACGCACTGTCAAATATTTGCCATCGCTCAAACGCCCGTTACCGTGCCCGTGATGTGGTCGCGCGCATGCGTGAGTTGATCCCTCGCCAAATGTACGATGTGGCTATCCAGGCGGCAATCGGTGCCGAGATCATCGCGCGCGAAAACGTAAAAGCCTTGCGCAAAAACGTCTTAGCAAAATGCTATGGCGGCGATATCAGCCGCAAGAAAAAATTGCTTGAAAAACAAAAGGCCGGCAAAAAACGCATGAAACAAGTCGGCAGCGTCGAGATTCCGCAAGAAGCTTTCTTGGCGATCTTGCAAGTTGATGATAAATAAGCTTTTTACAAGGTCGAGCTGATGAGCTGGAATTTTGCCCTAATACTTTTTGTGCTGATGCTCGTCACGGGTGTGGTGTACGCACTTGATAAATTTTCGTTGCGGCCTGCGCGTCAGCGCCGTGTTGAGCAGGCGCTTGCCTTGGCGCGCCCAAGCTGGGCGAGTCTGCCGCACGCTGAGGTACAAAACCGCGAAGAGCAAATCCGTACCGAAGTCGGGCGTGTTCCGTGGTGGGTTGAGTATGGTGTCAGTTTTTTTCCGGTTATTTTGTTTGTGTTTGTGTTGCGCTCGTTCATTGTCGAACCCTTTCGTATCCCCTCTGGCTCAATGCTGCCCACCCTACAGTCGGGGGACCTGATTCTGGTCAATAAATTCACTTATGGGCTACGTCTGCCGGTCATTGATAAAAAGATCATCCCACTCGGTGAGCCCGCACGTGGTGATGTGATGGTGTTTCGTTACCCGGTCGACCCTTCGGTTGACTACATCAAGCGTGTGGTCGGTTTACCCGGTGACCAACTTGCCTATCTGGATAAAAAACTCTTTATAAACGGCAAAGAAATTCTTAGAACTGCTGACGGACAATATTTTGAACCAGACCGTGTGTCGTATACCGCACAGTTTACAGAGCAATTAGGTGAAAAAGCACACCAAATCTTGCTCGATGAGCGAAGATCGCAAGAAATAGCACCCATCACAAATTTTCCATATCGTGAAAAATGTGAATACCTTAGAAATGGTGTGCGATGTACCGTTCCGGCTGGCGTTTACTTTATGATGGGCGACAATCGCGATAACAGCCTCGATAGCCGGTACTGGGGTTTTGTACCTGAGGCTAATATTGTCGGTAAAGCTTTCTTTATCTGGATGAACTTTAGCCAACTCAGTCGTATCGGGCGCTTTCATTAAGTTCATATTGTTCTAGTCACCGTTTATTTTTATTTGTACATGTCACCCTCTGCGCTTGAGACCTCTCTTGGATACCAATTCGTCAAACCTGCTTTGCTTGAGCAGGCCCTGACTCATCGCAGCCATGGTGCGCGTCACAACGAGCGGCTTGAGTTTTTAGGTGACTCTGTGTTGAGCGTGTCGGTATCGGCGCTTTTATTTAGTCATTACGGTACGCTTGATGAAGGTGATCTCTCGCGCGTCAGGGCAAACTTGGTCAAACAAGCGTCGCTTGCCGAAATTGCTCAAAAACTTGAAATCTCAAAATACTTGCGCTTAGGTGAGGGCGAGCTTAAAAGTGGTGGGTTTAGACGTCCTTCGATTTTGGCCGATACCTTTGAGGCAATTTTGGCTGCGGTATTTTTAGATGGTGGCTATGTCGCGGCTCAGCAACTCATCGAGCGCCTCTATGTCCCGATTTTGGCAAGTGTTGATCCACTCACCCTAGGTAAAGACGCAAAAACCTTGTTGCAAGAGTTTTTGCAAAGTCGTCAGTACGCACTACCCGTATACAGTGTCGTTGCCACCCATGGCGCGGCGCATAGTCAGCAGTTTGAAGTTGAGTGCTCTGTTCCGGTACTTGATATCAAAGTGGTGGCCGCAGGTGCCAGTCGTCGTGCCGCCGAGCAGTCGGCAGCAAAGCTAGCACTTGTCGCGGCTGAGGCAGCGAGCCCAGCCCCCGCTAAAAAGCGTTCAGCCCGGGCGCGCAAAACGGCACAACTCACGCTGCCGGTTGCGGTTGCCCAGGAGCTTAAATGACAGAAACAGCATATCGCTGTGGTTTTATCGCAGTAGTTGGACGCCCTAACGTTGGTAAATCAACCCTCACCAACGCCTTAATCGGAAGCAAAATCACCATCGTGTCGCGTAAGGCACAAACCACGCGGCACCGGATTCAGGGCGTGCTCACGCGCGAGCACGAGCAATTTGTGTTTGTCGATACCCCCGGTTTTCAAACTCGCCACGGCGGCACCATGAACCGCATGATGAACCGTGTGGTCACGCAAACACTGGCCGGTGTGGATGTGGTGCTGTTTGTGGTTGAGGCGGGCAAATGGTCGCCCGGTGATGCAAAGCTGTTGTCACTATTGCATGATCCCGCCCGTACAATTTTAGTGATCAGTAAAATTGATCAGCTTAAAAATCGTGATGAACTCTACCCCTTCGTGGCAAAAATTGCCGCGCTGTATCAATTTGATGCGGTGGTACCCGTCAGCTCAACCAAAAAACATCAACTTGATCAGTTGTTGGATGAGGTTTCCAAGCGCTTGCCTGAGAACGAAGCCTACTTTGATGCCGATACACTCACGGATCGCCCCATTCGATTCATTGCCTCTGAACTTATCCGCGAAAAAATCTTTCGCTTAGTCGGTGACGAACTGCCCTATGGCTGTACCGTCATGATCGAGCAGTGGGAAGAAACCGACAAAGGTGTACACGTTGCGGCCTGTGTGATTGTCGAGCGTGACAGCCACAAGCCGATTTTGCTAGGCGTGGGCGGTAGCCACATGAAGCGCATCGCCTCAGAGGCTCGCCAAGATATCGCCAAATTGTTGGATAAACCGATTCACCTTGAGGTGTATATCAAGGTCAAAAAAGGCTGGGCCGAAAAAGAGGGCAGCCTACGCGATCTAGGCTATGAGTAAACGCGCGGCCCGCGTACACGAAACCCCAGGCTATGTGTTGCACACAACAGCCTGGAAAGAAACCTCTCTGATTGTCCAAGCGTTTTCACGCGACCATGGCTGGGTGAGCCTGGTGGCTAAAGGTGCCAAGCGGCCGCACTCGGGGCTGCGCTCAGCCCTGTCTTTGTTTCAACCTTTACTGCTGTCTTGGACAGGCGCAAGCGAAATCAAAACGCTGACCCGCGCTGAGTGCGCAGGCGTGCATCCCCTCCCGGGCCCTGCCATGATGTCGTGCTGGTACATGAACGAACTCTTGTTTCGGTTGTTACCACGCGAAGATCCCCACCCGGGTTTATTTGATGCTTATGTGATGGCCTTGCAAAGCTTGGCGACAGGCTCGCCGGCAGCCGGGGCGTTACGTAAATTTGAGTGGGTGTTGCTGCAAGAAACGGGGTATGGTCTAGATGCTGAGCCGCCTGATTTTGACGACGCAAAGCAAGAGCCTGCTTTACGCGCTTCGTTGCGCGCGCGGTTATCAGAGCACTTGGCAGGCAAGCCGCTTGCAACGAGGCAGGTGTTGTTAGCGTTGCAGCGCTATCAAGGCGCGAAGTAAGCTTCGCGCCTCGTCTAAGCGATTACGCCGTTAACACCGCCCGCCCAGTCACCTTGCCTTGGCGCAGCGAGGTCAACACCTTATCGGCATCGGCCAAGGGGTGCTTATGCACAGGGATTGGTGTGATCTTGCCGTCTTTGACCAACTGCAACAGATCACGCATCTCTTGAAGCGAACCGGTGTAGCTGCCCAAAATTTGTGCGGCTTTCATGGGGATGAACGCAATTGGCCAAGGCGCAGCACCACCAAACAAGCCAACGATCACGAGCTTGCCGCCTTTGATCAAGACGTTAAAGCCAAGCTCGGTGGTTGAAGGAGCACCCACCAAATCCACAATACCTTGCAAGAGTTTGCCGCCATTGGCTGCAATGATTTGTTGCGCGGCATCGGGTGCTGCGCCATCAATCGCGGCCAAGGCGCCAGCGTCAAGCGCGGCTTGACGTTTGATCGGGTCGATATCCACCACAATTGCGCCCGCGCCGTTCAAGGCTTTGACTAAGGCCAGGCACATTAAGCCCAAGCCACCTGCGCCCATAATGACGATTGGATGCTTTTGAAAAAGATTGGCGCCGATTTTATTGAGTGCGCTATACGTTGTGATGCCCGAGCAGGCATAGGGTGCAATGGCTGCAGGGTCAAGATCACCAATGTCAATCAAGTAGCGCGCGTCAGGTACCAAAATGTGATCGGCATAACCGCCGGGGCGATGCACACCCAAGTATTGTGGATTGGCGCAGTGGTTTTCAAGTTGATCTAAACATGCTGGGCACTCGCGGCAACCAATCCAAGGGTAGACCAAATAGTTACGGCCTTTTTCAACGCCCTCAGCTTGTGGGCCCATGGCGACTACCGTACCTGCAGTCTCGTGTCCCATGGTCATGGGCAATTTGATGCCGCGGTCTTTCAGTGACAGTGTGCGACCATTACCAAGGTCGTAACCGCCTTCCCAAAAATGGATGTCGCTGTGGCACACGCCAGCGGCGCGCACTTGCACTAGCACTTCAGTGCCAGTGGGCTCAGGTGTTTTGGTCTCGATCAGTTCGAGGGCTTCACGAAAATTCACGACGCAATAGCATTTCATGTTTTTAGTCTCGGTTTAATTAGAAGTAAATTTAAAATACCAATTCAATCAGACGTGGCCCTTTTTCTTTGGCCGCGATGCGCAGCGCACTGGCAAAGCCTTCAAGCGTCGTGACCTGATGGCCAGCTACGCCGTGCCCTTTGGCAAGCGATACCCAATCCAGAAACGGGCGATCCAAATCCAACATCAGTTTGGCGTTTTCGCCGGCTTCAGGGCCGCCCATGTTGGCGAGCTCGCCACGCAAGATTCGATATGAACGATTGGCAAAAATCACGACGGTGACATCGAGTTGCTCTCGCGCCATGGTCCAAAGCGCTTGCAGCGTGTACATCGCGCTGCCGTCACCAATAAAGGCAAACACTTTGCGATCAGGGCACGCCACTGCGGCGCCTACGGCAGCTGGTAAGCCCCAGCCGATTGCGCCACCCGTGATGTCAATGCAATCGTGCGGCGCGGCCTGTGGCAAGGTCTTGGCAAATTGGCGACCTGACGTCACCGCCTCGTCGACCATGATGGCGTTTTCGGGCAAGGTGGCGGCGATGACGGCGCCAAAATGCTCAACGGCTGGTGTGCCGGTGGGCAAGTCAGTGATGATGGGGCCCGTTGAGAATTGCGCGGGGGCGGCGTTTTGTGCACCCAAGGCGTCCACCAGTGCCTGTAGGCTGGCCTCGATGTCATGCGTGAGCGTTGCCAAGGTATGCACTTCGCAATCTGGCTGCTTGATCATGCGCGGCTTGTTGGGATATGCAAAAAAGGCTACAGGGGGCGCGCTACCCACAAGCACCAGGTGCTTGGCATCTTTGAGCATGGCGACTGCGCCGTCAACCGGAAAAGGCAAGGGCGCAATGTTGACCCGGCCGCGACCGCGCTCCATGCGCGGGTTGCGTGGCTCAGAGGCTAATTTACAGCCAGTATGTGCGGCAATCTTGCCCGCTAGCGTTGCGGCCTTGGCGCGCAGTGCTGGGCCGCCTAGTAACAGCGTGGTCGCTTCGGCAGTTTTGCGATCTGACAGTAAACGGGCTAAGGCCAGTACGGTATCAGCCAGTGGTGCGGCGGCAGTTTGTGCGGGCGCCGTTGAATAGTGTCCGGGGTCTGAGGGCTCCCAAGCGCAATTGGCAGGCAATACCAGCGTTGCAATGCGACCGGGTGTACTACGCGCCTGCGAGATCGCCTCAGCTGTATCCAACGGCGCGGCCGCAGCCGACATGGTGGTCTTCACCCAATTCGACATCGGGCGGGCAACGGCCTCAACGTCAGAGTTCAATGGCGCATTGTTATGGATATGGTCCAGTGCGTGCTGACCCACGATGTTGACCATACCTGAATAGGCGCGTTTAGCATTATGGATATTAGCCAGTGCATTGCCCAAGCCTGGACCCAGATGCAGAAGCGTGGCAGCGGGTTTTTCAGCCATGCGATAGTAGCCATCGGCAGCGCCACTGACGACACCCTCAAACAAGCCAAGCACGCAACGCATGCCAGGCGCACGATCAAGCGCCGACACAAAGTGCATTTCAGAGGTGCCGGGATTGGCAAAACAGACATCCACTTCACCCTCTAGAAGGGTGTGCACCATTGCTTCTGAACCGTTCATGACATGACTCCTATCGTTTTATTTTTAAGTGTTTCGCGAGCGATGATGACTTGCTGTACTTCGGTGGCGCCTTCATAGATACGTAAGGCTCTAATTTCACGGTACAGCATTTCTAAGGGGTGACCAA
>Ga0114958_10001304_pt1 | contig 19770 bp, 15 predicted proteins | sample C_130208_EF_Meta_FD_89577 | JGI IMG/M metagenome (GOLD analysis project Ga0114958, IMG submission 89577) | Freshwater microbial communities from Lake Croche, Canada to study carbon cycling - C_130208_EF_MetaG | ecosystem: Environmental > Aquatic > Freshwater > Lake | place: Lake Croche, Canada...
CCATGTCTTCAAGAAACACTGCTTTATCTTCGTCAGGTAGTTCTGCAATTTCGGATTCGATTGAGGCGCAAATCGCTACGACCGGTGCATTGCGCGCGGTGGCGTATTCGGTCAGGCGATCAAGCATTGGATTATTTTTGAAGCCCTGATCACTCACGTTGCCAACGTACATGGCGGGCTTGGCGGTGATAAAGCACAACGGCGCGATCAAGGCCATGTCTTCGTCTGACAAACCCAGCGCACGAATCGGCTGAGCGTCGTCTAATTGTTTGATCACAACTTCAAGTATCGCAACCACTTTTTGTGCGTCTTTATCGCCCGAGCGCGCGGTTTTTTGATGGCGATGCAGGGCCTTTTCAGCAGTTTGCATGTCAGCCAAGGCAAGCTCGGTTTCGATCACTTGAATATCAGAAATCGGGTCGACACGGCCCGCAACGTGGATGACGTTGTCGTCTTCAAAGCAGCGCACCACGTTGATGATGGCGTTGGTTTCGCGGATGTGCGACAAAAACTGGTTACCAAGGCCTTCGCCTTGGCTCGCGCCAGCCACTAAGCCTGCGATATCCACAAATTCAACCGTGGCGTGCAAGATGCGCTCTGGGTTGACGATTTCGGCAAGCTTACCTAAGCGAAAATCAGGCACTTCGACCACGCCCACGTTGGGCTCGATCGTACAAAACGGATAGTTTTCGGCGGCGATGCCGGCCTTGGTGAGGGCATTAAAGAGAGTTGATTTGCCGACGTTGGGCAAACCAACGATGCCACATTGCAGAGCCATGAGAATCCCGAAAATCTAGTAAATGAAGACTGCTTATAGAATGTGAGTTTAACCGCTCTATTTATAGGTGTTGGCGGCATTGCCACCCTAGCCATGTTTACCCCTGCCAAAGTCCCGCCTCAACGGATTCTTTCGCTTGTTTACCCATGACTTTCACTTGCCTGCCGTATACCGCCGCTCGCTTACCCATGAAACTATCTGACCTTTTAGCCCAGCCCGTTGGCTCTCTGCCCGAATGTCTGAGCGCCGTGGCACAACTTCGCCCCGAGCACCCCGCGCTGATCCTAAACGGGGTCACGCTGAGCTATCGTGAGTTTGACCAGTTGGTGTCGCAGGTGGCAGCCAGTCTGCAGCGCGACGGCGTGGAGCCTGGGGATGTCATTGCGGCCTGCGCAGGGACCTCGCTTGAGTACGTAGCCTTATATTTGGGCGTGCTACGAGCCGGCGGCGTGATGACGCCTTTGCCGCCTTCGGCAACCGCTCAAAATCTGACGGGGATGCTGGCAAATTCTGAGGCACGGTGGCTGTTTTTGGATCAGCCTGTTAGCAAGGCTTGGGATCTTGAAGGCTTTATCCCTGCGGCCAAAGGCGGCCAGGCACCCGTTGCGCTTAAGAAGATCTGGTTTGATCTGACAGCAGGCGCCGAAAGTGGGACGCAGTGCAGTGGGACGCACCGCAGTGGGACGCACCGCAGTTGGACGCAGTGGTTAGGTGCAGAGACTAACCCCACGCCTGTCGCCAACGACCCCGATCGGGCTTTCAATCTGATTTACTCATCGGGCACGACCGGCGTGCCCAAAGGCATTGTGCAGCCTTGTTCGATGCGATGGTTGCAAACGCAACGTGCTGCAGCCAGCGGCATTGGCTTTGAAGCGGTGTTGCTGCTGTCTACGCCGCTTTACTCAAATACAACGCTTGTACCCCTGTTGCCGGGCTTGGCACTAGGTGCCACGGCTGTTCTGATGAGCAAGTTCGATACGCGTCAATATCTTTCCCTCGCCTCGCGCCACCGCGCCACGCATACGGTGATGGTGCCAGTGCAGTATCAGCGCTTGATGGACGAACCCACGTTTGATGAGCATGATTTATCGTCACTGCGCATCAAGGGCTCAACCAGCGCCCCCTTTAGTGCCGCGCTTAAAGCCGAGGTCTTGCGACGTTGGCCGGGCGAGCTTAATGATGTGTATGGCATGACCGAAGGCGGCGTGCGTTGCGAACTCAAAGCGCACCTTTACCCTAACAAACTTCATACGATTGGCCAGCCGTCAGCAGGGCATGATCTGCGACTGATTGATGACAACGGAGTCGAAGTGCCTGCAGGCCATACCGGCGAAATCGTCGGTAGTGCTTCAGCCATGATGAAGGGTTATCACGGCTTACCAGAAAAAACTCGCGAAATTGAATGGTTTGATTCAACCGGCAAACGCTTTATCCGCACTGGGGATATTGGTCGCTTTGATGAAGACGGTTTTGTGATTTTGTCAGACCGTAAAAAAGATATGGTGATTTCGGGTGGCTTTAATATTTATCCAAGCGATCTTGAAGCAGAGCTAGAACAACATGCTGAAGTAGCCGAGGCGGCGGTGGTTGGCGTGCCCTCACGCGCCTGGGGCGAAACCCCAGTTGGGTACGTTGTATTGCGCCCAACAGCCACCATTACGAAAGAGGCTCTACTCGCTTGGGTAAATGCGCGCTTAGGCAAAACGCAGCGCTTAGCTGACCTGCTGTTGATTGCAGATTTGCCACGCAATGAAATCGGCAAAACACTGAAGCGCCAGTTGCGTGAGCAGTATGTAGAAAAGCAGCAATAACTAACGGTCTAACGCTCGTTCACAACAACAGTAGGTGCACTGCTACCCGTTTGAAGGTAGCTAAACTAGCGCGAACACGTACAAGTGTCTCGGTGGTGAGCGAGGGGAGAAGTTTGCTGCCGGTCGATTTACAAATTTGAGTCGCCCAACAACTGTAACGCCAGCCAAGCCACGCTTAACGGCCCTGCATTAAAGATGCCGTGCAACAACATGGCCGCACCAACCCCGCGCTGCACACGAATCCAGCTCAACACCAATCCTGTCACCCATTGCGGTGCGACCAACACCACCATCATCCACCCGGCCATCTCGTCAAAGATAAAATTTTTGAGATGAAGCGCTGCAAACGCCAATACAGATAGGTGAAGTACCCACGGAAACACCGCGCGATAGCGGCGCAACCATCGATATCCGCGAGCGCTCGGCACGCGCGTACGCGCGCTTAGCCACCAGACCGTCAATACCGATAACGCTAACAAACTGCTAGCCCACCAAGCTACGCCATTGAGCAATACAAAGATCATCAGTGGCACCAACGCAAGTGCCAGCATAGGCCGGCGCAAGCCAAACCGAAACAGCATTTCTTCGACCACCGGAGCCCATAAGATCGCTTGCAGCCAAGGTAAATTGTGCACGCTGATGCGATGGGTTGCGCCGCTAAGTTCAAACACAGTCAATACGAGTGGGCCAAGCACCAAGATGTTCAGCGCCCACAGCGTGGCGGCCCAGGCCAGCAAGCGCCGCAAGCGAATATTGGGCCACCAATCAACCAGCCAACCGGTCACATTCAGGCTACGCGGCACCCGCCTTGCAAGACTCGGCCTCACTATAAATCTCAAAAACCGCTTGAAGTCGTCGCGAAACCGCAGCGCCGTCATGCAGGGTTGTCGCGATGCAGTTGCCCTGTAGCCTTCGCAAACTCGCCAGATAAAAACAATGGGATCACTGCGCGGCAACGTGTCACACATTCATCGATGGCCGTTTGATCTTCGCGGCGCGGCGCATGCAACACAAAGTCTGCCACCTCTTGCGCCAGCGACAGGGTACGCGGATGCCCAATGCCCAGGCGTAGGCGCCAAAAGTTTGCGCTACCCATCACAGCTTCGATATCACGCAAGCCGTTATGACCAGCGTGACCACCGCCTTGCTTTACCTTAACCTGACCCGGCATCAAATCGAGCTCATCATGCAGCACCAAGATATTTTCTGGGGCGAGCTTATAAAACCGAGCCAACGAGCCCACGCACTGCCCTGACTTATTCATGAAGGTTTGCGGCTTGGCTAAAAAAACCTGGTCATTGGCAACACGGGTTTTTGCCACCATGCCAAAAAATGTTTTTTCGTGGACGAAACTCGTTTTTAAATCGTTTGCGACGTCATCCACTAGCCAAAAGCCGGCGTTATGGCGTGTTTTTGCGTATTCGTTGCCCGGGTTGCCCAGGCCAACAATCATTTTTATAGGTGCAGTCATTACTGCATTAGAAAGCAAAAGCCCCACCCATGCAAAGCAAGAGCGGGGCTTTTATCAAAAACCCTTAGGCTTTTAGCCTAACAGCCAAAGCTGTATCGCGCAGCGATGGCTGGGGATCAACAAACTTAGGCTGCAGGTGTTGCGGCTTTGCCTTCGTCAGCGTCGTCACTTGAACCACCTTTGACGATTGCTGTGACCAAAACAGGGTTGACGTCGCCACGGTGGGCTAAGTACGACACGCCCTTAGGCATCACAATATCGGCCAAGTGAATCGAAGCGCCGCCCACCAAGTTGGTGAGATCGACTTCAATAAACTGTGGCAAGTCGGCTGGCAAGCAGCTGATTTCAATTTCTGTAAACAAATGCGAAATGATCGCTGCGCTGAGCTTAACTGCTGGTGAGCTGTCGGCATTGGTGAAGTGCAACGGCACTTTAGTATGCAATTTTTGGCTGGCATCAACACGCTGAAAGTCAACGTGCATCACGATTTGCTTGTAAGGATGCCATTGCACCGAACGCAACAATACTTGCTGGCTTGTGCCATCAAGTTGCATGTCGAGAACGGATGAATGAAATAATTCTTTGCGCAAGGCGTGAAAGATTTCGTTGTGATCGAGTTCGATATTAGCGGGCAGGTCTTTACCACCGTAAACGATGGCTGGAACGCGGCTCGCACGGCGCAGGCGGCGGCTCGCACTCGATCCCTGTACGCTTCGTAAGGTTGCATTAAATTGCATGAAATACTCCAAGTGGGGTGAATAAACACCCAGTTAAAACACTGCTCGACACCGAACAGCGCTTTTGCACACCACCGCGACCAGTGGCCTGCAAATTTTTTAATCCAACCTAAGCTGGATTGAATTTAATCAACAAACAACGAACTGACTGATTCGGCGTTTGAAATTCGTAAGATCGTTTCGCCCAGCAACGCCGCACATGACAATTGACGAACCTTGCTGCAAGCACGTGCCTGCTCAGAAAGGGGGATCGTGTCTGTCACAACGAGTTCGGTCAATTCAGAGCCTTGGATACGCTCGATGGCACCGCCCGACAAGACTGCATGGGTACAGTAGGCGTACACCGAGCCGGCTCCGCGCTCTTTGAGGGCCTGCGCAGCTTTACAAAGCGTGCCTGCAGTATCAACCATGTCATCCATAATTAAACAGGTGCGGCCGTCGACCTCGCCGATGATATTCATGACTTCAGAGACATTGGCTTTAGGCCGACGCTTATCAATAATCGCTAAATCTGCTTCGAGCTGTTTAGCCAGCGCACGTGCGCGCACCACACCACCGATATCGGGTGAAACCACCACCAGATTAGTCAGGTTACGGCGCCAGATATCACCTAGTAAAATCGGCCCAGCATAAATATTGTCAACTGGGATATCAAAAAAACCTTGGATTTGGTCAGCGTGAAGATCCATCGTTAAAACACGATCAACGCCAGCCACTTGCAACATATTGGCCACGACCTTAGCCGAAATCGCAACGCGAGCAGAGCGTGGACGACGATCTTGACGGCCATAGCCAAAGTAAGGAATGGCAGCTGTGATACGACCGGCTGAGGCCCGACGCAACGCGTCAACCATGACCATGATTTCCATGAGGTTGTCGTTGGTGGGCGCACAGGTTGGTTGAAGTACGAAGACGTCTTTACCGCGAACGTTTTCGTTAATCTCGACCATAACTTCACCGTCAGAGAACCGTCCAACGGACATTTTGCCCATTGACATATCGAGGTGGTTCACCACGTCAACGGCCAGCCGTGTATTGGCTGTACCAGTAAAAATCATAAAACTATCGTTGGCCATGGTTTAGGCGATCACAGACAGTAAATCTAGCAGCGATAAAGCAAAAAGCCGTTGAACAAGAGCCCGACACTGGAATGGTGAATCTGACGGCAAACAAGTTCAACAGCGACACGTTTGGGGCTGGGGAGGAAGGATTCGAACCTTCGCATGCCGGAATCAAAATCCGGTGCCTTAACCAGCTTGGCGACTCCCCAACTAACTTTCAATCCAATGCCGCATAGGGTGTTCTGATAAACCTTCACAGACCGAAATCGACTGGATTGGGCTCAGCACACCCGCCAAGGCTGCACTAGAAAAATCTGTACGCGTTTTAGCGAGTAATTTCTGATGGACTACCGTGGCCTGTTGAACACTCGAGAACCCAACAAATAAGCAGGCCCCTGATCCTGTCATTCGGGCATTGAGGCCGGCTTGGGCCAGCCAATCAAGCGCCTGGTGAACAACGGGATAGCGTTTTAAGACAACGGGCTGCAAATCATTGCGACCAAAATCTTGCAGGAAACTTGATTTTTGCTCAATTTCACTGCAAAACTCTGCAAAGAGTTCGACCCCAGAAAAGTCCGTCATTTTGACCGGATCGGTGTCTCTTGTCAAATCAGAATCCCCAAAAACTGCTGCAGTCGGAACGCTTTGGGCCGGCTGCACGACTACATAAGACCGTTCAGGCAGCTGCACGGGGGTCAGTTGCTCACCGATTCCTTGCGCAAAGGCGTTTTGGCCCGCGATAAAGACCGGCACATCAGCCCCCAAACCTAACCCAAGCTGCATCAAGGCCTCACGGCTCAGGCGCGTCTCCCAGAGCCGGTTCAGCGCAAGCAGCACGGTGGCCGCATCGCTTGAGCCCCCACCTAACCCACCGCCTGCGGGTATATTTTTTTTGACCTTGATTTGAGCGCCCCGTTTCGACCCAGTGCACGCCTGCAACGCTCGCGCGGCGCGCACCACCAAATCTTCGTCGTGAGGCACGCCCACCATATCGGTTTCACGCATAATGGTGCCATCACGACGCAAGTCAATATCGATACGATCCGCCAGACTGATGAGCCTGAACACCGTCTGCAACAGGTGATAGCCGTCCGCGCGTCGACCAATGACGTGCAAAAACAAATTCAGCTTTGCCGGTGCAGGAAGATCGTACAGCACAGTTAATCGATGACCAGTCGAACCGACATGTTGCGACCGTTTTCAGCCCGCAGCAAACTGACCAACCTTGGGCCCAGTGCATCAAAATTTGAGAGGCGTGCGCTCCAGCCATCTTGTTCAAAGGAGACGATTCGACCCTGCGAGTCTCGTTCTAACACTCGCATCCCCGGTTGGGGCTTTTGTTGAACGCGTAACCAGTCACGCAAGCCCTGCACAGGCAGACTTTGGCCGAGCGCCTGATCGACCAAGCTATCGGGGGTCATGGTTTGAATAATTTCACCATTCGAGCGCTCAAGCGTTGCACCGTTGCCGTGTACCGTGACACGCGCCAAAATGCTGCCAAAGGGATTGGTCAAATCCAGAGTCAATTGTGCAACGGTATCGCGCCAGACAAAGCCGCCTTGAATCGCCTCAGGGGCTCGGTTGGTCTGCTCGGTTTTCACCGCAAATCGCCCAGTCCGCGATAAAGAACCTTCGGGTAGCGCTAAGCCGGTGGGGGCCTGTGTCGCGCAACCGCTCAACCCCAACAGCAACACCGCCACAATCCAACCCATGATCGAACGTGACCCGCCACAATATTTAAACAAACTCAAAACCGTACCCCAAGACGCTTGATAGTCTCTAATAACGTTGCGTTATCGGCCTCTTTTTCCAAGCCTTTTTTCAGATACTCTTTGGCTGCGTCTGGTTGCCCAGCAACCCATAACACTTCGCCCAAATGCGCCGCAATATCAGCCTCAGGCCTGACTCGGTAGGCTTTTTCTAGATATTGGACCGCAGCCGCATAGTCGCCCAGCCGAAACTTAATCCACCCCATACTGTCCATAATGAAAGGATCATTGGGAGAAATTTCAAGCGCTCGTGTAATTAACTTGAGGGCTTCGGGCAAACGTTGATTGCGATCCGCAAACGAATAGCCGAGGGCGTTGTATGAATGGGCGTGTCCTGGATCGAGTGCAATCACTTCACGCAACAACCGCTCGGTATCGTTGAGGCGTTGATTGCGCTCGTAAAGCATTCCTAACTCATATTTAATTTCAATGTTGTCGGGCAAACGCACATTGGCTGCCTCGAGGCGCTTGATCGCTTCAAGAGAGCGGTTAGCATCGCGCAACATCTGGGCTCCGGCAGAGGCCGTCAACACTTCTTCTTCGAGAGATTGTGGATCGCTCGAATCAAGCAGCGCCACCGCGTCATCGACGCGCCCTTGTTGCGCACGAATCGCAGCCTGCCGCACTCGTGCGTTGTGGCGCGCCGTCGGCTCTTTGATCTTATCGAGCAAGCTCACCGCATCTTCAAAAAAACCTTGTTCTTGGGCGATACGAGACAACAATTGATACGCATCCACCAACCCCGAGCCCTGCTCACTCAAGCTGTCAGCTGTGCTTGACTCACGCTGCGTTTGCAAGCTGACGAACTGCTCGAGCAGGCTGCGCGCCTCGGGCAAACGTTTTGCACGATAGGCGATTTGCGCCTGCATAAACACCAAGTCGAAGTCATCGGGTGCGAGCCTCGCCATCGCAACAAGCTCGGCCGTTGCCACCTCAAAATCACGGCGCTCTGCCCACTGAGCAATCATTAACAAGCGCAACCGCCGTGCTTTAGGATGCGCGGCGGTAAACCCCTGCGCATCGCGAAACGCCTGTTGCGAATCAACCGCTAAACCGTACTCAAACACACGCATTGCTGCATCTTCAGAGCGAGGCGCAACGTTTAAGGCGGCTTTGGCTGCGCTCAGGGCCCGTGGGGCATCGCCCGCCGCGCGCGCCAAATCTGCAATGGCAATATGCGCGGGCAACGTGTCACGTGCCTGGCTCTCTTGAAGTACGGTACTTAAGATGGCCAGGCCTGCGCGTTTGTCTGGCACACGAGCCAACACCGCCATGGCCTGGCCAATGGCCGCAGTCTTGTCGCTCGCCTCGTCAATTTTTTTACGCAAGGCCGTAGTCAAACCGCTCGTCTGCCCCGACGCGGCGGACAGGGTCATTTCGGTGGACAATGCCTCGGCATCCTCTGGCTCAAATCTCAACCAGAGGCGCACAGACTCGAGGGCGCCAGCCAAATTGCCACCGGACAGATAAAACTCAAGCGCGCGGCGTGCCAGGCGGACATCGCCAACTTCTTGGGCAAGATCGAGCATGGTTTTTCCGGCTGGAATAAACGCTGAACGCTGCGCTGAGATCTCGGCTGCCAACACTCTGAACACAATGCTTGAGGTGAGGGTGACTTCGGGCAGTTTTCCGGCCCGCAACAGGATCTCTTCGGATTCAGAGGCGCGAGGCTTGATTTCGATGATCGTTGTCTGTGACACGCCCTTATTCGGCCCGTTTTGCGAGTAGCTCGCACACGCCCAAACGGTGCCCAACAGGCCTAACGCCAGGGCAAAATTAATTTTCTTAGAACCACATTTAAACAACGACTTCACGCGACCCGCCTAGTTGATGGCACAATCCTCTGACTTATTCTTTAGATGTTAGCACTCACCCATGCCAGAATTGCCCGAAGTTGAAACAACCCGCCGTGGAATTGACGTCGTTGCAACAGGTCATCACGTAAAGCGGCTAATCGTCCACGACGCTCGCATGCGCTGGCCGATCCCGACCGACATGGCGCAACGCGTTCAGGGGCAGGTTTTACGCTCCTGTAAGCGCCGTGGCAAGTACTTGTTACTAGAGTTTGATCAAGGTACTCAACTTGTGCATCTGGGCATGTCTGGCTCGCTGCGCAGCGTCGTACAGGGTGAGTTGTTGCGAAAACACGACCATGTTGAGTGGATCTTTGACCACGCTACGCTGCGCTTGCACGACCCGCGGCGCTTCGGTGCGGTGTTGTGGCACCCAAAAAGTGACGGCCCGGTTGAGCAACACCCGCTGTTGAGCAAACTCGGGATTGAACCTTTTGATGCGGGTTTTGATGCCGCCCACCTGAAACGTGGCCTTAAGGGGCGACAAATGTCGATCAAACAGGCTCTGTTGGCCGGTGATGTCGTGGTGGGGGCCGGTAACATTTACGCCTCTGAAAGCCTGTTCAGGGCACGCATTCATCCCAAAACGCAGGCTGCGCGCGTATCGCTTGTCCGCTGCAGCCGCTTGGTAGACGCCATTCGCAGCACGCTCAGTGATGCTCTTGATTCGGGTGGCAGTACGTTACGCGATTACGTCAACGCGACGGGCGAAGCCGGAGCGTATTTCACCTTGCATGCCGCCGTATACGAGCGCGCTGGCGAGCCCTGTCGGGTCTGTCAAAGTATGATCAAAAGAATCGTGCAGGGCCAACGCGCCACCTACTTTTGCCCGAAATGCCAAAAAATTTAGCTTAATCGACTCACCACTCAATCTTTTATAGCGACTCTTGCAATGACCACCCTTAACGAAACGCATGACCCCGCCCTAACCAGCTGGCTTGCTAGCGCCAATGACCCCACCATCGGATTTCCGGTGCAACACTTGCCATTTGCAGTGTTTCGGCGAGCCGGCAGCAGCGAGGCCTTTCGGCCTGGCGTTGCCCTAGGCGATCAAATTATTGACTTGGCCCAGTTGGCCGCAACCAATCCTTTTTCAGGCCTGGCCGCCGAGGCGTTGAACACCTGCACGGGCCTTACCCTGAACGCCTTGATGGCACTTGGCAACACCCACTGGTCGGCGCTGCGCTTGGCGCTATCGCGCGCGGTACGCTCGGGTAGTGCGCTACAGACAAAAATTGAACCCTTGCTGATGGCACAAGCTCAGGCCGAATACAGTTTGCCCGCGCACATTCGCGATTACACCGATTTTTATATTTCGATTCACCATGCCACAGCGGGCGGTCGGATTTCGCGGCCCGATGCGCCACTGTTACCCAACTTCAAGTGGCTGCCGATCGGTTATCACGGACGCGCCTCAAGTGTCGTGATTTCGGGCCACGACGTCGTGCGCCCTGTCGGCCAGTCTCGCCCAGCACGAACAGATCAAGCACCCGGCTTTGGTCCAAGCCAAAGGCTCGATTTTGAGCTTGAAATGGCGATGTTTGTCGGCCCCGGTAATGCCCAAGGCAAGCGCATCACAATTGACGAAGCCGACGAGCATATTTTTGGGGTATGTATCCTGAATGACTGGTCAGCCCGCGACATCCAGGCTTGGGAGGTTCAACCCTTGGGGCCCTTCTTAGCCAAAAGTTTTGCCACCACCATCTCACCTTGGGTTGTGACACGCGAGGCGCTCGAGCCCTTTCGCCAACCTTTTAACCGCCCCGCCTCTGACCCACAGCCCCTGCCTTATTTGATGAATGAAGCTGTTAAACAAGGCGGCGTCTATGACATCGGCCTTAAAGCGTTGATTTCGACCGACCAATCGCGTGCCGCCAAACACGCCCCCGCCCTTTTAGCCCACAGCAATCTGTGCCACGCATACTGGACCCTAGCCCAGCTCATCACCCATCACACGGTTAACGGCTGCAACCTGCAACCCGGCGATTTAATCGGTACCGGTACCATGTCAGGCCCCGAGCCCGAGCAAGCCTTGTCATTCAACGAACTGAGCGTTGGCGCCACTAAAGCCGTCAAATTACCGTGGGGACAAGAACGCAAATTTTTAGAAGACGGCGACGAAATCACTCTTCAAGCAGAGTGCGTCAAACCCGGCTACCCCAGACTGAGCTTCGGCCAAGCCACCGGAAAAATCCTTGCTGCCGTTTAAACCCAATGACAGTCATCCAACGCGGTCATCCTGAGACCATCAAGGTCATCAGGATCCCGCCTCGGCAAGTCAGACGCTCAAGCCTAAGCCTAAGCCTAAGCCTAAGCCTAAGCCTGCAATACCTTCCCAGGATTCATAATCCCCTGCGGATCCAGAGCCTGCTTAATCTGCTTCATCAGCGCCAACTCAAGCGGGCTCTTGTAACGGGTCAGTTCGTCGCGCTTCAGTTGCCCCACCCCATGCTCAGCGCTGATCGAGCCACCATGCGCATGCACACTATCGTGCACCAGTTGATAGACATCGTACTGCTGCCCCAATAATTGCTCTTCAGTTTGCTCGGGCGCACGCGCCACGTTGTAGTGCAAATTGCCGTCACCCAAGTGACCAAACACAATATGTTGGATACCAGGAAACTTTACCTGTAAGGCAGCGTTAGTCGTCTTGACAAACGTGCTGATCAGCGAGATCGGGATTGACACATCGTGCTTAATACTTTTACCCAATCCGGCCTCAGCCAACGGGATGCTTTCTCGCAAGTGCCACATCGCACGACTTTGAGCAATCGATTCAGCAATCGCCGCATCGGACACTAAGCCGTCTTCAATCGCCGCCCCTAACACCGCTTCGAAACGACTTTGGGCATGCTCGGCGCTCTCGCTATCCGACAATTCAAGCAAGGCGTACCAAGGCGACTGGGCCGAAGATCCCTCAAATGGCAGGCGCTGTTGTGGAAATAGCTTGACCACCGCTTGCAATACCGTGCCCATCATGACCTCAAACCCCGTGAGCGAAGCCCCGAACCCCGCCCGCGCACGGGACAACACTGCCGTCGCATCTTCAAGCGAGTTCAGCGCCAGCATGGCGGTACATTGCGCGACCGGCAAGGGGTACAGCTTAAGCGTGGCCGCAGTAATAATGCCAAGCGTGCCTTCGCTACCGATAAACAAATCTCGCAGGTCGTAGCCGGTGTTGTCTTTGCGCAAACCCCGCAGGCCGTGCCAGATTTCTCCTTCAGCGGTGACCACCTCTAGGCCAAGTGCCAGTTCACGCGTGTTGCCATAGCGTAAAACTTGCGTGCCGCCCGCATTGGTCGACAAGTTACCACCAATGGTGCAGCTGCCTTCAGCAGCTAAGCTCAGTGGAAACAACCGACCAGCCTCGCGCGCAGCCGTTTGCACTGCCTGCAAAATACACCCCGCCTCGACGGTCATCGTGTCATTGTCAGTATCAACCGAGCGCACCCGATTTAAACGCGCCAAGGACAGCACCAGTGCACGTCCTGTTTCGTCAGGGGTCGCGCCTCCGCACATGCTGGTGTTGCCACCCGAAGGCACGATCGGGATTTGATGTGTGGCGCATAGGCGCACAATGGCGGCAACCTCTTCGGTTGATCCAGGCCGCACCACGGCCAGCGCCTGACCCTTGTAGCGCCCGCGCCAGTCGACTAAGTACGGCGCAGCCGCCTCACCCGTTAACACTTGGTTAGCGCCTAATAATTTTTCAAGTTCGAGCAAGAGGTTCATCGAGGTCTCTGGGGTGATTGTGGCGTGGGCTGCTACACCGATCCATCTAAACGTGACGTTTTGTGCAACGCAGCACTATTTTAGGCAAATCGACAGGCAGGTGTATCTTCGCATTATCAAATTGTAAGTGAAGTCCGCAACACGGAAGTCTTGGATCGGTCATAATAAGCGACGTAGTTTTTGGTGAATGTTTGCCCTTGAAGGGCTTCGGAGCTCATCCTCGTGTCCAATCAATACCCGTTTCCACATTCGTCCTTCAAGGCCTACGATATTCGGGGCATCGTGCCTTCGGCGTTAAACCCAGAATTTGCACAAGAGCTTGGTCGCGGTTTAGCGGCCCGAGCCAAAGCTGCTGGTGTCTCAACGATGGTGGTTGGTCGCGACGGCCGCATCAGCAGCCCGTCGCTTGCAGCAGCCTTGCAACAAGGGATGCGCGATGGCGGGATTAACACAATTGATGTAGGCGAGGTGCCCACCCCTTTAGTCTATTTTGCCGCTTACACCTTAAAAACAGGTTCGGGCGTCGCGGTCACGGGCAGCCATAATCCTCCCGACTACAACGGCTTTAAGATGATGATGGGCGGCGGCACCCTTCACGGCGAGGCCATTCTTGCCTTGCGTGATGAAGTCGCTGCGGGCCCCGTTCACGCCAGCACACCAGGCACAGGGACCAGCGTCGATATTTTGACGCCCTACCTGGCACGCGTGCTTGGCGATATCAAACTCAGTCGCCCCATGAAAATCGCGATCGACTGCGGTAACGGTGTGGCGGGTGCGGTTGCACCCCAATTATTTCGTGACTTGGGTTGCGAAGTCACCGAGCTATTTTGCGAAGTTGACGGCACGTTTCCAAACCATCACCCCGATCCCGCCGATCCACACAATCTTGAGGATCTGATTCGTTGCGTTCAAACAACCGATTGCGAAATCGGCCTGGCCTTTGACGGTGATGGTGATCGGTTAGGGGTGGTCACCAAGTCGGGTGAGATTATCTGGCCTGATCGTCAACTGATCCTCTATGCGCGCGATGTGCTGACTCGCTGCCCCGGCGAAACCATTATTTATGACGTTAAATGCAGCCGTCATGTTGCAGTCGCCATTCGCGAAGCGGGCGGCGTGCCGCTAATGTGGCAAACAGGCCATTCGCTGATTAAAGCCAAACTTGCCGAAACCGGCGCGCCGCTGGCAGGCGAAATGAGCGGACACGTATTTTTTAAAGAGCGTTGGTTTGGCTTCGACGACGGCCTGTACACGGGTTGCCGTCTGCTTGAGATTTTGTCGCGCTCGGCTGACCCGTCTGCAGTGCTCGAGGCGCTTCCACAAGGGGTGTCAACACCCGAACTCAAGCTTGAGATGACCGAGGGCGAACCCCACGCCTTGATTAAGCGCCTTCAGGCTGAAGGCGCTTTTGACGGTGCAACTGAAGTGTTAAAAATTGATGGCCTACGCGCCGATTATCCCGATGGCTTTGGCTTAGCGCGTGCCTCAAACACTACACCTGTCGTCGTTTTGCGCTTTGAGGGCGACACCCCAGAAGCTCTTTCACGTATCCAAGAAGCCTTTCGCAAACAGTTATTGACGCTTGCGCCACACGTCACGCTTCCCTTTTAATTTCTTTTGCTGCGACCCAACTTATGAGCACGTTGTCTAGAAGCCCAGCCTGGCTTGCTTTTTCTTCAGCCGTACACACTAGCCCACTGACGGCTGACAGCCTGCGTATCCTGCCTGCAGTCGATCTTGAAGTTGATTTGAGCACTCAGCGTTACTCTGCCGCGTTTGAACAAGCTTCGGCTGCTTTACTGAACCAGCAGGGCTTTGAAGCCGCCCGTAAAGGGCTCTTTGCCGGCGAGCCCATTAACTGGACTGAAAACCGTGCAGCCTGGCATACCGCCCTCAGGTCAGAGAACCCACCTGCAGGCGTGGCCGAAGCCATCAAGGCCGAACAAGAACGTTTGGCAAATTTTGTCGATCTGGTCAACGCGCAAAATCTCTATAGCAACGTCGTGCATCTTGGCATTGGCGGCAGCGACTGGGGTCCAAGGCTTGCGGTTGAGGCGCTGTCTGGCGTTGCAGGACGGCGCACGATTCGTTTTGCCTCAAACGTTGATGCACACGCCATCACGGGTGCGCTCGACGGGCTCGACCCACTCGATACTCTGGTCATTATTTCTTCAAAATCCTTCACCACAACAGAGTCGCTGGCCAACGCTGCGCGTGCCATCGAATGGTTTGAGACCAATGGCGTAAGCAACCCGCTCGAACACTTTGTCGCGGTGACCGCGAACCCAGCAGCCGCGCGTGCCTTTGGCATTCATGATGATCGAATCTTTAAATTTTGGGATTGGGTGGGCGGGCGTTACTCACTTTGGTCTTCGATTGGTCTGCCGATTGCGTTAGGGCTTGGCCTGAGTGCTCTGACCGAGATGCGTCGTGGTGCAGCCGAAATGGATGACCATTTTTTGAATGCACCGATTGCGCGTAACGCACCAGTGCAAATGGCTTTGAGCGCAGTGGCAAATTGCAGTGTGCTGGGTTACGCGTCGTTTGCTTTATGTCCGTACGACGCACGTCTACGCCAACTGGTGCCATGGTTGCAACAGCTCGAAATGGAATCACTTGGCAAAGCCACCCAAATCGACGGCAGTACCCTCGACGTTCCAAGCAGCCCTGCGGTTTGGGGCATGCCCGGAACCGACAGTCAACACACATTCTTTCAGTGGTTACATCAGGATGGTAAGGGTGCTCCGGTGGATTTTGTGTTGTGCGCCAAACCAGATCATCAGCATACGCGCCATCACCGTCTGTTGATTGCCAACTGTTTAGCGCAGCGGGCAGCGTTACGCGAAGGCAAGACATTTGAACAAGCCTTAGCTGCGGTCAATCAAACTGAAAAAGATCCGGTCGTGGCTGCACAGTTGGCGCAGCATCGGGTTCATCCGGGCGGACGCCCCTCAACCCTCATTGTGCTGCCCCAACTCGACGCCAAGCAGCTAGGGTCGTTGTTGGCACTGTATGAGCACAAAGTATTCACCGAAGGCGTGTTGTGGGGCATCAACCCATTTGATCAATGGGGGGTCGAGTTTGGCAAAAGACTCGCTGTTGATATCGAAAAAAGCCTCGACGCTGAAGACAGTGAGTCGGCCGTTAGTGCCTTTGACCCTTCAACCGCACACTGGATTCGCCGACTGGCGACCAGCGCCGACAGCGACCATGCCTACGAGCGCCGTCGCGCAGAACGTATCGCCCACGGTCAGCCACCTGAAGCCTAACGCGCCCGCGACTGCGCGCAAAATTGAAGATACCAGGGCATTGCAGCTTGCAAGCCTTGGAGCAGCGAATGCGTTGGTTGGTAACCAAGTAGCCGCTGTGCCTTTGAGATATCTGCCTGCGAGTGTCGCACGTCTCCCGCTCTAAAATCCCGGTACTCTGGCGCTAAGGCATAAGACACCGCGTTTTCTGCAAGTGTTGACACCAAATTTTTGTGCAAGGCGTTCAAACTAGTGCGCGCGTTGACCGCAACGTTGTACACCTGATTTTTACCTTCATCAGGCGCGATAGCCGCCAAAATATTAGCTTGAACTGCGTTATCCACAAAACAAAAATCTCGGCTTGTTTCGCCGTCGCCATTTACCGCTACCACCTCACCATTCAGCATTGCAGCAATCCACTTTGGAATCACCGCAGCATAGGCACCGTCAGGGTCTTGCCGTTTGCCAAACACATTAAAGTAACGCAGGCCGATCGTTTCAAAGTCATAAGCGCGTGCAAAGACGTCTGCATATAACTCATTCACGTACTTTGTAACCGCATAAGGTGACAGCGGCTTACCGATCTGATCTTCAACTTTAGGCAAGGCGGGATGATCGCCATAGGTTGAACTTGAGGCCGCGTAAACAAAAGACTGCACGCGAGCATCACGCGCAGCCACCAACATATTTAGAAAACCAGTGATGTTGACGTCGTTTGTGGCGACTGGATCGGCGAGCGAACGCGGCACTGACCCAAGGGCGGCCTGATGCAGCACAAACTCTGCATCGGCGACAGCCTGAGCGCAGGTTGCCGCCTCACGAATATCGCCTTGCATGAACCGAAAATTTGACCATTGCCTAGCGGTGACAGTCGCATGCACCTCGTCAAGATTGTGTGGATAGCCCGTTGCAAAATTATCGAGGCCCACCACACGCTGATCGAGTTTGAGCAAGGTCTCGACCAAGTTCGAACCAATAAACCCTGCACACCCTGTGACAAGCCAGCTGCGCGGTGCGGCGAGCAGTTGCGTCTGAACTTGCTGGTAGCGCGTACCAGGTGCTTGTGTCATAAACGCAAATCTGACTGGTGAGCAGGCAGAATATATTTGAGGTCATACAACACATGCTCGGGCTTACCGAGCGCACGAAGCGCCTGAGCACCCATTTCGATAAACTGCCGGTGCGCCACAGCCACGATGATCGCGTCGTAGTGACCCGCTTGCAAGGTCTGCACGGGCGTCAAATCATATTCGTGCTGAGCCTCTTGCGCCGACACCCACGGGTCGTAAACGTCGACCTCAACGTTGTATTCGTGCAGTTCTTTGACAATATCCACCACACGGGTATTGCGTAAGTCGGGGCAGTTCTCTTTAAACGCCAAACCCATCACCAGCACGCGCGCGCCTTGCACATGGATACGTTGGCGCGTCATCAGCTTCACGAGCTGCGACACCACATAGCTGCCCATGCCATCGTTTAAGCGCCGTCCCGCCAAGATAATTTCGGGGTGATAACCAATCGATTGCGCCTTGTGCGTAAGGTAATAAGGATCGACACCAATGCAATGTCCGCCGACGAGGCCTGGACGGAAGGGCAGAAAATTCCATTTTGTTCCGGCGGCTTGCAAGACCGCTTCGGTATCGATGCCAAGCTTATTAAAAATCAGCGCTAACTCATTAATGAGTGCGATATTGACATCCCGCTGCGTGTTTTCGATGACCTTGGCCGCTTCAGCCACTCGAATACTAGGCGCGCAATGCGTGCCCGCGACAATGATCTCTTGGTAGATTTGATCAACGAGTGCCGCGATCTCGGGCGTCGAGCCCGATGTCACTTTTTTTATCGTGCTGACGCGATGCTCTTTGTCGCCAGGGTTAATGCGCTCGGGGCTGTAGCCCGCGAAAAAGTCTGTGTTGAAGATTAAGCCCGACACCCGCTCAAGAACCGGTACGCAATCTTCTTCAGTCGCCCCTGGGTACACCGTCGACTCATAAATGACGATATCGCCTTTTTTTAGCACGGCACCGATGGTTTCACTGGCCTTAATCAGAGGGGTCAGATCCGGGCGCTTGTATTCATCAATCGGTGTGGGCACTGTCACGATAAAAACATTGGCTGCGCTTAACTCGGTGCGGTCTGCGGTACAGCGCAACCCCTTAGCGCTCGCAAGCTCGGCGTCATCGACCTCAAGGGTATGGTCATGCCCTTGTTGCAGTGCCTGTATGCGCGCCGGATTAATATCAAAGCCGAGTACCGACCTTTTTTTGGCGAACTCGACCGCAAGGGGCAGCCCCACATAGCCCAGCCCGACCACCGCAAGTTTGACGTCCTGAATGAGCAAAATCTTCTCCACAATACCTGCAGGCGCTCGAGCCGGCGGGTCGTTTTTTAATGCACGAGTGTGAGTTTAAAGGCTCAGGCGAAATTTTGTTGCCCGGCCACGACTCGGCAAGGTAAACGAATACTCAAAAAAGAATTTATCCCTGTTTAACACGCTACCCCGTTGCAAAAAGAAGTGATCTTTTGAGCACGCTGCCCCGTTGGTATTGGTCGGTTACACACACCGTTCTGGCGTGGCTTTGCGTTTGACAAAAAAAGAGGCCAAGACCTTGCGGTCTTGGCCTAAATCCACCAAAGGAGGAGGGTGGAGGAGACAATCGTGGCAAGTTGAGGAGAAAATTCAAACGTCGCGAAATTGCTTGACGCTTAACTAGCTCTGCGCGCTTTGCCTGAAAGCTATCTTTTGATAACTCGTTATTCAGTCAAAACACTTATGACTCAACTTCCATAAACAAATAGTAATCTATTTTTTTGTGCAACGCAAGAAAATCTACCTAAACAACAATAAATTCGGTTTAAACAACAATAAATCTTTATTGTGTTGTTTTTGTGCACTGCAACACGGTTTGGCTTGCCACAGACATTTCTAAAGTTACAAACGATAAGCCGTCGCCGTCATCAATCTAGACATCAATCTCATCACGCCCCTCACCGGTGCAGGCATACTCTCCGCTCCCGCCCGCTCGGCGGTCACGCGATGGCCGATCTCGTCTTGTTTCATTTGCTCGACGATTTTTCGTGAACGGATATCGCCCGCTGGCAAGCGCTGAAGGTGGTCTTCAAGGTGCGCTTCGACCTGGCGCTCGGTTTCGGCCATAAAACCCAGATTACGAGCCACCCCCGCACGTGCAGCCAAGACACCCAGCGCAAATGAACCCGCATACCAAATAGGGTTTAACAGGCTCGGGCGACTATCTAGCTCACGCAACCGCTGTTGGCACCAAGCAAGGTGATCAGTTTCGTCAGCAGC
>Ga0114958_10001311_pt1 | contig 19744 bp, 26 predicted proteins | sample C_130208_EF_Meta_FD_89577 | JGI IMG/M metagenome (GOLD analysis project Ga0114958, IMG submission 89577) | Freshwater microbial communities from Lake Croche, Canada to study carbon cycling - C_130208_EF_MetaG | ecosystem: Environmental > Aquatic > Freshwater > Lake | place: Lake Croche, Canada...
AGGTTATTGAGTTGTATTGTATCAAATTATGATTATTATTATTTGGACATTTTATTTGATGGTAAGCGTAGTCGTGGGGTAATAGATGTTAATGATATATTATTTAAGTTAATAAAGGATGATGAGGGTGCATTATCATATATAAGGGGTGATGAGATTAATTATGATGAGTATAATGAGAGCAAGAAGATTTTGATGTGGTGTGTTATATTGCGAGCTCTTAGGAACAATTCGGATGTCATATCGGATGCGGTGATGATTAGGGGGGGTTCATTTTATTTACGTGTATTGGACCTTAGGGATAATTTTGAGGAATATGAGAGTTGTGAGTCTATGTTATTATCGTTAGTTGATAGGGGTGATTATGTACGGGAGTACAATTTATTATCGGTTGATGAGGGGAATGAGCTATATTCGATAAGTGATAAGGATATAGTTATTGTGAAGGGGTTATTTGACAAGTTGAATAAGGGGTATTAAAATATATGAAAAAGAGATTATTAGAGCGTTTAATTATTGAAGAATTATTGAGTGAGGCTAAGTATAATGATTTATTTGAATTTTTGGGTCAATCGCCTAGAAGGATGACGATGGGTACTGCATATTATGTTGCTAGTATGGATTCTAGTATGAATAAGAATTTAGTAACACCAGAGGGCAAGATACCGAATCCGATGTATGGGAAGATATTTAAGCATACTAGATTTATATTTAGGTGGCAGGACACGTATAGTAGGGCAGTTGAGCGAACAAATCCAGAGTATGAGATTGGTCAGCGCAGGGGTGATTATGAGAAGGTTGATGGGTATGATATGTTGGAGCGTAAGGGTAACATGATGTATTTGCCGATTATACCTACTGGTTCTGAGTATAAGTTAGTTATGATAGATGGGAATGAGATAAGTAGGGAGGATGCTAAGAAGTATCTAAAGCCAACTACTTCATCGGCATCAAGTTCTGGTGTTGATTATAGGTTATTGATGGTTAGTAAGATTGCGAAATTAACTGGTGGTGGGAATGAGTGGATAAATTCAGAATTTGTTGGAGATTATAAGGGATTGGGAACAATTTAGTTGTAGATATTAAATAAAAATATTTTTTTGTGTGATTGGGTTATTTTATATTTGCATAAAAAAATAGGTTTATGGGTGTTGAGTATAAATTATTGGGTAGTATTGAATCGGCTAGGGTTAATAAGTTATTATCGGTTTATGGTAAAAATCCATATTTGGCTAGGGTATTATATTTCAACGATAGGTCAGAGTATTTCACAAAGCGGTTGGTATTATTTACCCAAGAGAATGGCGATTTTGAGTTAGTTTATTACAAGCGGTCGTATGGTATAAGCGTAACGAATAAGCGATATAGTCATGAGAAGAAGGTTAGTAGTATTATTTACAAGGGTAAGAAGTTTTATGCGATAATTACGAATGGTGATAGGACTAAATTAGTTCAATTAACATTTGGTTCATTATTAAATTTCAAAAGTGAGTTTAATTATGGTGGAATTAAAGATGTTACGGAAACATTTTTTAGTGATTTAAAGAAACGGTTTACGTGGTTAAGGTTTGTTGAGGAGAATCGAGCTTTACATAATTTATCGTTTAATAGCATTATTAAATATAAGTTATACAATTTAAATGATGCATTGCGACACATATATGGTGTACCATTAACGGTTATTAAGGAGATATTAAAAAACGATAATTCTCGTGATAACTTAAGGCTTTGGAAGATTAATAAGCCATATTTGTCAAACATTGAGAATTTAAAGAGTGAGTTTTTATCCAATCATTTATTTTACGACACACTTAATATGGCTAGGATATTGGACAAGAGGGTAAATTGTTCATGGAGTTTAAAGCGATTAGCTTTGGAGCATGATAAATGGTCAAAAGAGATTACGAATACCTTAATTGAGTTAGAGCCATTAGAGGATTTAAAGATTTTGAATATTTATCATGATTTTGCGAAGTTCAGTGGGTATAAATTATTACTTACGAATAAGGAGGTTATGCATGAGGGTATGGTTCAGCGTCATTGTGTTGCGACGTATATTTCTAAGATAAACTCTGGTTATTGTGCGATATATCATATTGATGGTTATACCTTAGAATTGCGGAGTAATGGGATGAATTTGGTAATATATCAATTTCGTGGCAAATATAATGTTAATGCTCCTGATGAGTTATATGATAGTGTAAAGGATATGATTAATAAATTTTTGGGGACATATAAACACAAACAAGAGCAAAATGTTTGTGTTACATATTTTGAGGATACTCATTTATTGTTTTAGGTATTATTTTCTTCTAGCTTTTGCTGCTGCGATTCTAGCCATTTTTTCTTTTTGTTCACGGTCCCATGCTGCTAGTTCATCTGATGGCATTGATAAGGTTGATTTTGCGGCATTAGGGTTTTGGGACCTATAGGTTTTTATAAAGTCTTGTGTTGTTTTTGATATATCTAGTGTTTGTTGTTGTTCTGGCGATAGGGTCATTAATTGTTGTTTAAATTCCATCCAGATAGTATTTGAGGATAATGGTCTTTTGATTTCTAGTTCAGCATCTTTTCTAATTTTTTCAATTTTTTTATCGATTGTCATTTTATTAGAAATTTCTGAACCTTTTTCATCTGCGGTATATTGTGCTATACCTTTATCTTTGGTTAGGAAGTCAACGATTTCGGGATAGTTGGTGAATCTAACCTTTATTGCGCCATCGATTGCTGGGGTAGGGAATACGCTATAGACCTTAGTTTCGTTTTGGTATTTGCCTAGTATACCAGCCTTAACGTAGAAGTATTTGATTCTATCGTCATATTCTTTATTATAACCAGCATCGGTGGCCATTGATAGGTTTGGATTTTGGTTCATATTGCTTCTAGGTTGAACTTGTGCAGCTTGAAGGAATCCATTTTTATAGAGTTTGTATTGAAATCCGCCATCACCTAGGCTAGGGACGTCAAAATAATAGAGGTAGTCAATGTTATTTCCGTTAGGGTCTTTAGCGTTTCTGAATGATTCTGGTATTTTTCCGATAAGTTTTTGTCCCATCCAATTGATGTTGAATGTGGGTTCATTATTTTTATAAGCTTGTTTGTATGCGTTAACGGCATTTTTAGCCATTGCTAATTGTGCCAATACTTCATTAAGTTTTTGTGTTGGTATTGTATCTTTATTTGATGTACCAGTGATGGCTTTACCGCTACCCGTTTGATTAAATTCAGCGCTATAGTCTTGTGGTATAAATTTATCGGCTTCGGTTAATTTACGTAAATGTTCTTTTATAAGTGTTTTTATATGTTTAGGTATCATGATTATTTTTTTATACTTACAATTTTATCGTAGGCTTTAGTTTTATATGTATCTAAAATTTCCATAAAAGCTGTTCTTCTAAGAATTTTAAACACAAGATTTTCGGTTGAAAATTCTCCACCTTTTTCTAATCCAGATTGTCTCATTTTTTTAATTAGTGCTTTAAAGTCATCAACTTTTTGAATAACGTTTGAATATTTGTGTGTATCGTAATCGTATTTAATATCTTTCATTTTATTAAAAAATTTATCGATACGATTTTTGATTACGGTTTTATCCAATTTAAATTTTTGTTGTTCGGGCATGAGTATCCATTTATCGTGAGCGACAGAATATATTGCTGAGGATTCTAATTTTTCCTTTACATCTTGGACATATATTTCGACTGGGTATTTAAATATTGTGATATCATGTTTTAGGTTCCAAAGATTTTTTTGTGAGTCTAAACTTTGTTTGACTTGTTCGTGGTTGGAATCCAATTCGTTAAAATCGATTACTAAGTGTATATCAACATCTGAATATTTAGACCAATTATAATTGGCCAATGAGCCTACGAGTAGTACATCTTTAAATTTAATATTTGGTGGTAGTTTTAAGGTTTTAAAAAAATCTATTGCGATTTTTAATAATTTTTTTCTAACATCTGGTATAAGTTTTTCACCTTTCCATATATCTGAATTAAGTTCTGAATGAATTTTAAAACTATCGATAACATCTTTTGGAATCTTCAAGTTTGCGTTTAGATTTTTGGTTACATCTTCATGCATTATAGATATTTCATCCAAGTGATACATTGAACGTTTGGCCGATTCGGTATTTTCTATTATATATGTTTCTTTAACAAACTGCATTATTTTAATAATAAATATTGTGTAAGTATGGTATAATTCAAGTATATTTGTAAAAAAAATAAATATTATGATTGAAGACTTTAACTATGTTGAATGTAAAATGTCTGACGAGGGTTTTGATTATTGTTTTAGGAGCTATAGTGATTTTAAAGAAATTGATGACAATGAATTTCACATTTTAAGGGAGCGATATATTTTAGCTGCGAATGAGTTAGAAAATTATGTGATTAAAAAAAGTCAAGAACAGTTGGGGGGTTAGATATATTAGAATATATTTGTAAAAAAATAAAAATGGAATTGTTTACATTATTGTTATCATTGGGTGGGATTTTTGGTAGTATTTTATCATTAAAATTTTTGATTATTAATCATTTTAGGATTCCAAGAACATTAACTAAGCTTTTGTATCAAAAAATTTATAATACTAATAATCAATTTATTATTGAGGAGGAGTTAGTTTTTGATAAAAAGGACCCAAGCATATATAAATCATTGGTAAAAATAAATAATGTATACATATTATTTGACAAATACGAACGATTATTTACGGCAGGTTGGCAATCTAAGGAGAACATTTCTGATATATATTTTTTAAGGTGGGATACACATAAGGTAAAGGGTATACTTGATGATATTAGCAAGGTAAATAAAACCAACAATATATATGCGATGTCACCATATGGTAATTCACATATTGGAACGATAGATTGTTATACGTATAGTATTGTATTAGATGCGCACATTTATACCGATATTGAGAATGATATCATTAGGGTAGTAAATGGTGATTTACCAAAAACTAGTGCACTATTGTATGGTCCGCCTGGGAATGGTAAGTCAAGATTTGTTCGTTATATATCACAAAAATATGAATTACCGATATATACATTTTATTTTAATCCAGACTATACTAATCTTGATATACTTGAAGCGTTTTCAATAGTACCGAGTAAATCAATTATATTGTTTGAGGATTTTGATAATTATTTTAAAGATAGAAAATGTTTAATACCAAGTGAAAACATTAAATTTACATTTGACGTATTATTAAATTGTTTGGATGGGGTGTATAATGATTATAAGGAGACGATATTCTTTATGACGGTGAATAATATTGACAATGTTTCTGATGCGCTTAAAAAGCGGCCTAGTAGGTTTAAGTATGTTAGAGAATTTAAAAATCCAAGTTCAGAATTAAAATTTGAAATATTAAAAGATATTAATTTAGCTAATAATCTTATAGATATAAGTCTTGACCAAACATTTAAGATTAAGGATTACATTGATTTTAATGGTACGGTAACATTAGAAGAAGCTAAGGATTTAATAAATTAAAATTTTTTAAGATGAGTAAATTTATAGGATTAATTTTTGGTGCGTTGACCTTTATTGGTCTTTTATTATTTTGGTTACTTGATTTTGGGGTTATCTTAGCGTTTCCATTAAAATGGTCGTGGAATTATTTAATGCCAAGTTTATTAAATTTACCAAAAATAGATTATTTACAAGCATTATTATTATATATAATATGTAGTATTTTATTTAAAAATAATACAAAATCAAAAGACTAGATAGATTTTTTTTTATTTTTTTTACGTCGTATGTATTTTTTTTTAAAAATTCTTTTAGTTGTTGGGGTTATTTGGATTTCATATGGTGGGGTGGTTATAAATTTTAGGTCAAGTGTCCATTGATATTTAGAGCGTTGTTTATTAATTTTAAATGCTTCTGCTACGTGTTCAACAACTTGTTTATGGTTCCAACTGTTTACTAACTCAAGTTGTTGAAACACTTCGGCTTGTTTACCGATTGCAAATGCTCTACCAATATGTTTAACTTGATGGCACAGTGGGCATAATGAAATTAGTCCTATGAGTCTTTGTATTTTTTTTCTATTATCGTATTGCCATATTTCGTGGCATTCAACTCGATGTTTATAGCCTTGTTCTAGTCCAGTTTGATTACATATTTCACATTTATTATTAGCGTTTTCATATGAGATGAATCTAATTTTATCCCATTCTTTAGCTTTTAGTATTGCACGTATTGAAGAATACCAGCAAGTTTTAGGTATTAATTCAACGGTTAAGGGTGGGATTTGTATTTTTTTTGCCATTTTCTAATAATTTCTACGTGTTTTATTGCGTCTCTAACAATAAATTCGTCACGAAACATATTTTTATTTAGCAATATACCTTCAGTGTGGCTACCAGCGTCACCACTTTCTTTTACTATTTTATGTGTATGTTCGTTAATAATTTTTTTTAGGTTTAATGTTTTTATGTACCAAATTTCATTTAATTCTTTAAAATATGTTACAAAATAGTCAGCTTTTGTTACATTGATACCTGATTCTTTTCCACGACATGCAGTTTCAATAAACATATTACCAGTATCATTAAATACATCTGTTTTACATTCGTAGCTTATTAATTTTTCTTTGAATAAAACAATAACATCATGTGTATTGGTTTTATTATTTGAGATATGTGATGCGCCCATTGAAATTAGGTCATTAATTATTACTTGTTCACCGTCCTCACCGATTTGGATATCATCAATAAAATTATAATTTGCCATTAACAAATATACTTTCATTTTTTATTATGTCAAATATATTTATAACAAATACATGCAATGAGATTAAAAATTACCGAAAATCAGCATTCAAAAATAAAGCTTATTGTAGAGCAGGAAGATTACATGATACGCTATGAGAAGACATGCAAGCAAAAGGGCGAAGAGTTAGACAAGATATATAATAAAATTATCAATTTATCGATAGATGATATATTAAATATGCAATTAAATGTGGAGCAAACAATTAATATTGTCAATAAAATTGAATCGTTTATTAATAATGCTGAGGATAATATGTTGAGGGTTTGGCAATCTAAACTTATTGGGGGTAATGATGAGAATTTTGATTTAAAAATTAATAATATTAGTCAAATTGCGCTTGATAAGTCAGCCAGTTTATTGCTTATGTTAGAACCAATTGAAGAGTTGCAACGTATTCAAAAATCACATAAAATTACTAATGATTTTGCAAGTGTAAAATCAATTGATATTCAAAGTTTTTAATTAGGGAATTGTTTAAATAAATTTTAGTATATTTGGTGTATATAATTTATTTTAGATTTAAAAAATCTTTTAAGACAATATCATTTGTTAAATCATTTGAATCAAATACAACATTTAATATTTTAGATAGTTTGTGATAAAGTATTTTACTTTTTGATTTGTCGTTAAGGTGAAATGTTTCACCATTATCTAAAATAATTGTACGTTTAAATTTTGCGTTATGTTTTAATCTATGTGTGGGAAAATTTCTTTGTAAAAATTTTAGCATTAGATTTTTTTCTTGTATATTTAGCATAACAATAAATACTTGAAATGATTAAAATGAATATATTAGACAATTACATTTATTATAGTGTTTGTGAAAAAGCGTATGAACTGTTTAATGAAAATACTTATTATCAAACATTTGGTAATTTTTGTAAAAGTTTTAATACATCTATAATGCTTAATAATTTAAATAAAAAAGAGCTAGAACAAATTTATACATTATGTGATTACTTAGAAAAAATATATGGATTAACATTTGAAGAATGCAATTTATATATAACAGATTTTTTTTTACTAGAAAAATGGATAACATTTGAAATGTCAGTAAGAATGATGAATGCACATTTTAAAAATTCATTTAATTAGTATTTATTTTACATAAACATAAGGTATAATTAAAATAAAAAAAAATGGGATTAGAAATTACAGATGCAAATATTGATGGGTTATTATCTAGTAATCGTATTGTGATAATAGACTTTTATGCTAATTGGTGTGGGCCGTGTAAGATGTTAGCGCCAATTATTGATGAATTAGCCAGTGAGATTACTGATGTAACTATTGGTAAGCTTAATGTTAGCGATAATCTTTTATCATCGAATAAATATGAAATTACTGGGATTCCTTGTATTATTTTTTTTAAGGATGGTGTTGAGGTTTTTAGGATGAAGGGTATCGCATCAAAAGCGGCACTAAAAAAGAAAATTGAGGAAGTCAAGGAATAAAAAATAAGAGCTGTTTACGGCTCTTTTTTATTTTAATAGGATATTTATCAGTATGGGGGTTAAATTAATTATAACTGAAAGGCAATTAAGTATTCTTAAAGATTATTTAAATGAAAGCAATTATCATCAGCATATGGTTGAAAAATTGGTATTGGATTTGGATACAAATTACGAGCCAATGTTAGGTATTATGCGTGAAGATGGTGAGTATCATGAAACGCCTATGGTTAAAATAAAGGTTGACGAATCTGAAATCAACGTTAAAGAGTTATATCAATACTTTAAAAAGAAGTATCAAGTAAATGAAAAATTTATTCAGCAAGTTATTAAAGATTGGATGTTTGGCAATATTAAAAACAATAAATTATCAAAGAACGTACCAATAACTTGACGATATGGATAATAAGGATAGAATTCGATTATTATTAAGGGAACAGTATGGTAATTTCGAAACTCACTTAGAGCACGTTTACGAAAATATGTTAACACAAACATTAGTTGATGGTAATATTGATGATAAAAAAGCTTGGTTAACATATAATCAGGTCATTTTAGAATTAAAGCATAGTTTAAACGACAGTTTAAGGGTAAAAGAATTACAGTATAAGCTAACGGATAATATTAATCCAAACATTGTTTGTCTTGAGGTTATTAAAACAATTAAAAATCGTTCAGTTGAATTAGACAGACTTTATAACAAAATAAAAAATTTTATTTGATATTAATATAAGGATATTTTTATTAGATTTATGTTGAATTAAAAATCGTAAGATATTTATGATATATAACATTTATCTAAAATATTGAGTATGAAATTTTGCGATTTTATTGTAAAAAAGGGTACTGGGAAGAATACTACATTAGACAAGGAGTATATAAGATTAATCAACGATGTCATAATGACAAGTGATGAGGAGAAAGAAGAGAGATGGGAAACATACAATTTAATTATAAAGGAATTGTTTGAAATTGATGGTGGTGAATATTTTCAAGAGATAAAATATCGGATTACCGATAATGAAAACCCAAATCATGTTATATTGGATGTTATTTCTAGATATGGATGGCATGAATTAACTTTTTTAATTGCACATATGGCAAAAAAAGTTGAGTGTTATGCTGAAGAAGATTTTTTTAATAGATTTTATTGAAAATTCTATAAAATATTGGTATATTTGTAAAAATAATTAATAATGGTTGATGAAAAGATTATTGGTAGAATTGAATTTTTAGCCAAAAAATTTGATATCTTTGAATCAGATGAAATTAGCATTGGCGAGAAGATAGAAAAATTTAAAAAAAATAATATTGAATATTTGATTTACAAAAATCAAGCCGATACCATTTTAGCAATAATATCGATAGATAAAAGAGGTGAAAAAGAACGGGTAATAAAAAATGTTTCTGTTAGTATCAATGTGTTTTCCGATATTATAGCTGCGGACCCCACACCAAATAAGTCATGTGTTCAATGGATGTTAACAATATTTACTAAGTTTTTAACATTAAACGAAACACCAATAGCTATTGAATTGGCTAATCGATTTGTTTTTGAAGATTTGCCACAAGCAAATACATATTTAAAATTGTTTGAAGCACACAAGCGTAAAAATAAATTTAAAAAATTTTGTACACATTCATACATTTTAAAAGATATTAGTGACCCAACTGATATTAATCAATACAAATCTTTATCGCAATTATTTGATGCTGTTGACCCATTTATTGAAAGAGATGCGACTGAGATGGAATCGTTATTATATAAGTATATTGATATTAATCAAGCTAAAATTCCAGTAAGAGATAGAAAATTTACTCTTTATATTCCTAAAACTACCGATGCTAATCTTCCATTTAATAATTTTGCAAATTGGTGTACTGCTAAGCCGAATAATGGAATGTTTGATAAGTATACTAATAATTTACGTCCAGATGGTCAAAAATCTGACATTTATATTATAATTAACAATAAATTTTTTACTGGTGAGTCTAATGAACTATATCAAATTCATTTTCAAACAAATCAAATAAAGGATAGGCATAATTCACAAAATGTAAGTATTTTTGAAAGCGTTTTAAATCAAAGTGAAAGTATTTTAAATTTTTTTAAGGAAGAGTTAACAAAAATGGCGAAAGACTCTAATTGTGGATTAGAAAATAATAAATATTTAGATTTTTTAATTCAATTTGGATTTTGTGAAACATTATTTGAATTTATTGATAGCAATTCACCAACGATAAGATTTATGGAAAGGCAAATTCCAAAATTACCAGATTTGTCAAAGTTTAAAGAGCTTGACCAGCTTATCATAACAAATGCTAATCTTGTTGAACTACATCCATCTATTGGTAATTTAGTCAATCTTGAAATGTTAGTATTAACCGATAATCGTATTAAATCATTACCAAAAGAAATTGGTGGTCTTAAGAAATTAACATTTATGAACCTTATTGGAAATCCAATTACAGAAATACCAAACGAAATTGCATACTTAGATAAAAGTAACGGTGGTTCATTATTTCGCTTAGCAATTGACGCAAAAGATATTGGTGAAGAAAATTATAAAAAGTTAATATTATTATTACCAACAACCAATATTGGGAGTAACAAAAAATAATTAAAGTTTGGTTTTTTTAATCTTTTTATAATTAAAGATATATTTATTGTTAATATAAAGAATTTTTTAAAAATCATGAATATGTCAAATGTAAAGAAAACTGTTAGAATTTCTGAAAACGATTTAGTTAACTTAATTGATAATATTGTTTCTGAAGCTGTTGAAATTAAAAAAACACAATGGTTGGCTGAACAAGCTAACGCTGGAAACAAAAATGCTATATTAGAAAGTAAATTAGCTAGTTTAGAAGCAAAAATTAACAAGTTTACAAAGGGTAAATAATTAAATAGGGTGTTAATTTTGCAACGTCCAAAATTAAAAATATATAACAATATGCAGCATTTGCATATTGTTATATATTTTTAAATTTAATTGCATAACAAAATGATTTTAGCAATACACGGAATTATAGGAAGTAAGGCAGCGGCATCTACACCATCAATAGCTAAAAGCGGATTAAATTTGTATATTGACCCTTCAATAGCAGCACCAAGTGGAAGCACCATATATGATGTTACGAGTGGATTACCCGTTTCTTGTGGAACTATTGCTAATAGTGGAGGTGTTTACAGTACAGATTTTGGTGGAATATTTAAACTAAATGGAAATGACCAATGGTTAAAACTTTTTGGATATAGGGTATCATTTTCAGCAGGATTTACTTTGCAAATTGTAATGCGAAAATCTAACGCAGGTGGTGGATTTAAAATACCAAGCACAATTGCAGGTAATTTCCAACCCCCCTACCAATTTAAAATATATGATTCAGCATTAGGTAATCAAAAGTTTTTTTTTGAAGCTGATTATGGCTATAATATGATGCCACTTTCTAGTGATACTACTGACTGGTGTATGTATACCTTTATAAGTTCAAACGCAAACAACTCAACTGTTTCATTGTATAAAAACAATGAACCAACCAACTATTCAATCCCAGACAAATCAGTACAAAGTGGATATTATGATTATTTTGTTATTGGAAACTTTCAAGATGCTGGAGGGTATAGTTTTAAGGGTGATATAGGAGCTTTTGCATTTTATGGTAGAGAATTAAATACAACTGAAATATCTCAAAATTTTGATGTTTTTAAAACAAGATTTGGAATATAAAATTAAAAAAAATGGATTTATTAAACACATATTATATAATTTTTGACGTAAGTGAATTAGATAAAGTTGATTTTTCTTATGTAAATGAAGACAATGAAAATACCGTAAGAAAATCTATTGACGGTACTAAGACTTATGTAAATTGGTACGGATTAACCCCCCCTTTATTTTTAGATGATTTAACAACAAAATCAAGAATATACAGTTATAGTGAAATATTAGAAATTTTAGAAACAGATGTATGGTTTAAAAGAATAGATTTATAATTATGATATCATTTTTATTTTTAATGTTTGCAGCTGCTTTAAATGCCGTTATGGATACATTAACACACCATTACTCAATTTCTATTTTTAAATTTAAAGAGCCTAAATTTTGGAACCCAAACGTATCGTGGCAATATGTAAACTTCTTACCTTTTACAAGATATCGAGCGGATGCGTGGCATTTGGTAAAATCGGCAATGATTATTTGCATTTGTTTTGCAATTGTTTTTTTTAATGGTAAATGGTGGTATTTTTTTGTTTTTGGTGTGGTATGGAATTTAACGTTTAATTTATTTTACGATAAAATTTTAATTAGAAAATAATTTAAAAATTAATTGGTTAAAATGTTTTAAATATTTACCTTTGGCTATGTAAGTTTATCTTACAAGCATGGAAAAGTTAATTAAATCTATGATTCCACTTACTTCATCTGTTGTTAAAGATAATTTTATATTAGCTAGTGAAAAAGCTTTTGATTGTATTTTTAATGGTACTTCATTATTTTATCCTTGGGAACAACCAAAAAGTTTACCACAAACATTTAAGCTTGGTGTGATTGTTGGTGGTAGTGGTACTGGAAAATCAACATTATTGAAATCTTTTGGTCAAGAAAATGTGCCCATTTGGGATTCAAATAAATCGATATTATCACATTTTGAAAATCCAAATGAGGCAATTAACAAGCTTGGTGCTGTTGGGTTAAATACAATTCCATCTTGGTACAAATCTTACGATGTTCTTTCAAATGGGGAAAAATTTAGAGCTGATTTATCTAGAAAAATAATATCAGGTGCTGTTATTGATGAATTTACATCTGTTGTGGATAGGAATGTAGCAAAAGCTGCGAGTGTTTCATTATCTAGATATATGAAAAATAACGACATAAGTAATGTGGTATTAGCAACTTGTCATAGAGACATATTAGAATGGTTAAAACCTGATTGGGTTATTGACACCGATACTGGAGAATTTTACGAAGGTTTTTTTTTGTCCGTCCAAAAATTGAAATTGAAATATATAGAGCAAGCTATCATATATGGGACATGTTTAAAAACCATCATTATTTAGATGAAAACATAAATAAATCTGCAAGATGTTATGTTGGTGTATGGGATGACAAGATTATTGCATTTGGTGCAAGTTTAGCATTACCAAATGGAAATTTTAAAAATGGCTGGCGAGGACATAGGACAGTAATTTTACCAGATTTTCAAGGTTTAGGAATTGGCATACGGTTTTCAGATGCAATTGCTCAAATTCATATAGACCAAGGATTACGATATTTTTCACGAACTGCCCACCCAAGAATGGGTCTATATCGAATGAAGTCTAAATTATGGAAACCAACAAGTAAAAACCTTAAACTTCGTAATGATATTACACATAGCAACATTTTTAATAACCACTATGCTGATAATAAAAGAACTTGTTTTAGTCATGAATATATTGGAAATATGTGATATTTATAATTAAATAATTGAAAATTAAAAAAATCGAAATGAAAAAACTGGACAAATTAAAAAAAATGCAAAAGGCTAATTTATTATCAGAACAAAGATACCTTAAAAATAAAATTACTGAAGGTATGTACGATAAAAGAGGTAATTTTACTGGTGGTCCCGACCCATTAGAAAGAGATGACATGGACATGGACATGAATCAAGACGATGAAATAGAAGACGTTACTGAAATTGCTACATTTCAAGGGTTTCAAGCGCCAATAGACACAAATTCTATGGATTATGTTGGAGTTGAGGGTACTACTACTTATGGTGGGAAATTTAGACTTACACTAGGTGATTTGATTAAATCATCTGATGCACCAATGCCGTATAAAATTGATTTAATAAATCTCATGAATAATTATATGGATGCAGAAGGTTTTGGTGTCGAATTGACCGATGAAATTAAAATGGGAATTTTAAAACTAAATGTATTACCTTCACAGAGTGGTTTTGTTGAATACCCAGACAATAAAAATAATATTACTGAAGGTATGTTTGATAAAAGAGGTAATTTTACTGGTGGTTCCGACCAATTAGAAAGAGATGAAATAGAAGACGTTACTGAAATTGCTACACTTCAAGGGTTTCAAGCGCCAATAGATATAGATTCTATGGATGATGTTGAGGTTGAGGGTACTACTACTAATGGTGGGGATTTTAGAATTAAACTAGGTGATTTGATTAAATCATCTAAGGCACCAATGTCGTATAAAATTGATTTAATAAATCTTTTGAATATGAATATGGACGAAATGGGTGAAGGTGTTAATTTAACAGACGAAATTAAAATGGGAATATTAAAACTAAATGTATCACCTTCAGAGATTGCTTCTGTTAAATACCCAGACAAAAATCCTAATTTTTATAAGGATGATTATCTTATGAAAGATAAGGGTGCAAGAGCTGGTTATGACGATGATAACGGTGTTGTATATTATAACTAAAAATTTAAAAAGCCTAGATTTTCTAGGCTTTTTTATTTAAATTTTCTTTAAGTAATTTTTTAATTAATGGTTTAATTGATGTTTTAAATTTTTTGGTGATATCGTCAATTGAAGCATCTTTAGCCATAACTTTTGTTATTTTTGCCTCTTTTATTCTAAGTCTATCTTGAACTTCTTTATTTTCTGGGTATAATGACATTATAATATCCGATAATTCTTGACCAACCATATTTACCGTAGGTATATATGTATCTTTATCGTATAATTGTTGTGAAATTTCTTCTAAACTTTTTTCAAAATTTGTTGAATCAGGTGCATTTGCAAATTCTTTAAAAATATCAGAGATGTAACCTTGAATAACGCCAGAATTAACTAATTCTTTTGCTCGCATTAATAATTGCTCTTTTTTCATTATGTTATTAAATATAAATTTTTGGATATTTTTCACCAAACTTTCTTATTATTTCTCCAGCTTTTGAATTGGCTTCATCTTCAATAGGAGACCCAGCGGCATTATCTTTGGTGTGGTGCGTTGCTTTTAATCTATCTTCAGCATCTTGTTTCATATGTGTCATTTCATGTGCTATTGACCTCATAATATCAACTAGAGCACGGTCTTTAGCATAAATATGTATATTACCTTCACCATAAGATGCAGTAGTAACTAAACCTTTGCGACCAAATTGCAATATAACCTTTGGTGGTTTAATACCTAAAAAAGTACTTGCAAAATTGATAAATTTATTTAATGCTTCAATTTGTGGTTCAGAGCTTTTATTAAATAAGCGTTCATTTAATAATTTTTTTATTGCTGATTTCATATTTCATAAATATAATAAACCCCACAAAAAGTGGGGTTATTATTATTAATCTTCTATTTTGTTGCTTTTATCTGATTTAACTAGGATTTCGTTTTTAACTTTATCAAAAGTTATTTTAATTATATCACCATCCTTTACATTTCCGCTTAGAATTTCATCAGCAATTGGGTCTTCTACATATTTTTGAATTGTTCTTCCTAGAGGTCTAGCGCCATAAGCTTCATCATAGCCTTCTTTTGCTAAGAATTCAATTGCAGCTTTATTTATTTTTAATTTATAACCAACTTCACCAATGCGACTTTCTAATTTTTCAATTTCTTTATAGATAATTTTATGGATATCTTCTTCTTTAAGTCCATTAAAAATTATTGATTCGTCAATACGATTTAAAAATTCTGGTCTAAATTTTTTCTTTAATGCTTTTTCAATAATGCTTCTGGCTCTTTCGTCTTCGCCAGCAATTGATGCTGCTGTTTGAAATCCAACCGAGCTACCAAATTGATTAAGTTCCTTAACACCAATGTTTGATGTAAGTATAACCAATGCATTTTTAAAATTTACCTTACGACCTAAACCATCTGTTAATTGACCATCATCTAACAATTGTAATAAAATATTAAATACGTCTTCGTGTGCTTTTTCAATTTCATCAAATAATATAACGCAGTGTGGTTTTCTCCTTACTTTTTCTGTTAGTTGACCACCTTGGTCATAGCCAACATAACCTGGGGGTGAATTATGAACACACATATTATTTGCTATATAAGTTGAATCATCCTCAATTGATAAATCATAAACAAAATCATTATGTTCTTTTTCTGTTTTATCGATTATTTGATAATAAAAATAATTATCATCTTGATGTTGTAATCTTTGAATATTTTTAGGTTTAACATCAGATTCTAATATTCTAAGATTAGGAAATTCTGTATTTAATTTAATAATATTTAAACCAGTTAATATTATATGATAAATATCAGAATACGGTTTTTCTTTTTTTATTAAATTAAATTGTGTTGAATAACCTATTTTTTTTAATAAAGTATTCATTTGTGTTGCTAAATCTCTAGATACTGTTTTATACACTATTTTTCTATTTTGTGTTTTACAACCATCACCATATATTAAAGTTTCAAGTAAATTATGAATATATTGTGAATTAACACCCATAATCCATTCTGGTAATTTCTTTTCATAAGTTGTTCTACCAAATAATTCACTTAACATCACACCAATTACTTTAGATGAGATTATTACTTTAACACTATTTCTTTCTGGTGTTTCAATAATTATTGGCTTAATATCATTACCAAATATTTCATTGATTAATTCACATAATTCAGAAACATACTCAGTTTCTTTTATATTAAATGTGAATTTTATCTCTTTCATAGATTTTGTTACACCACCTTCACTTAAATAATAGCCAATAAATCTTAGAAATTTTTCGTCTATTTTGATATTACGGTTAAATTTCATCGTTTCATAACACCAGACATAATTATTGTTTACTTTATATTTTGGTAATAAATTACAAAAATCACCCAAATCTATTGTGATATTATTATTTTCAATAATATTTATTTTCTTAGGGTACATTAAAATATCACCAATTTTCAATTCATTACTATGGTAGAATTTAGCGTTATTAACATCATAAGATGTTTTATTAATTCTATTATTTATATAACATGGTTTAATAGCAAATATTTCGTGTTGTTTAGTACATTCTAAAAGTATGTTAGTATTTGCTATTTTATAACTATCAATTAACCCACTATTTTCGTATTTATATTTATCAACAACTTTTTTAATATTACCATTATGTGTTATAACCGATTCACCAATAATAACATCAACAATTGGCTTTAGTTTACCATCAGACATTGATATTAGTGTTTCTGGTGTAAAACAACCTACAAGTCTTGACACCGAATGTTTTTCCATATATTCACTCATATCCATTCTAACCAGTGCTTCTTCGTCACCAAATACATGTTCGGCTAATAATTTTGCAAGATATGTATTATGTGATAAGATGCCATTAGTGTAATATCTTCTATTGGAACCTTCAATGAGTTCTAAATCATACATTACTTCTTCATATCCTAAATTAGTTACCTCAATGACTTCGGATTCACCTAAAACACCATTTTCTTCAACAAGAATTTTATCACCAATATTTAAGTTTTTCACAAAAACTTCTTCAATATTGTCTTTATAAAATACAATGTGGTTATCGGCACATTTAAGCTCTTTTCCATCAGATAATTTAAGGTGATAAACTTCATATGGTATTGTTTCATGTAATGCCACAATATCAACATAACCATCATCTGTTAAGACGTCATAATCACTAATCTTAGTGGTTTTTGTAATCTTTTTAAATGATTCAATTTCATGTTTAATCGTATCATCCATGTATATTGTTAATGATTTGTCATGGTTTATCCTTTTAATTAACTCATTTATATCTATTTTTTCAACTAAATTAGTTGTTTTATCCCTTATAACTATCTGAGTATCACCGCAAATACATTTTCCCACCCCTGTTGGGCCAAGGAATATAAAACTTCCAATTGGTTTTGTTTTATCTTTAATTCCGATTCGATTTCGTTTAATTGCTTTAACAACTTTTGTAACTGCGTCATCTTGTCCTATTACTCTACCCATTAGGTCTTTATCTAAACTCATAAGTTTTTTACTTTCTTGAGTTGAAATTTTAGTTAAAGGGATACCAGTCATTGTAGATACAACTTCAGAAATTTGTTCAATACCAATAATTGTTGCTTTTTTTTCTAATTTATTATTCCAATCTTTTATTGCAATTTCAAGTTTATCGTTAATTCTTTTTTCTTCATCTCTAAGTTTTGCCGCTTCTTCGTATTTCATTTCGGCAACCACTTTTGTTTTTTTAATCTTTATTTCAGATTTTTTAATTTCAAGGTCTTTAATTATTGATGGCTTTTCAATTGTTACATTTGTTGCAGCGCCAGCTTCATCTAATACATCGATTGCTTTATCTGGCATAGACCTTTCCATAATATATCTATGTGAAAGTTTTACGCATTCATCGATAGCATCATCGGTATAGATAACGTTATGATGTTTTTCGTATTTTTCTTTGATATTCATCAAGATAATTTTAGTTTCATCAAGTGTAGGTTCTTCAACTAAAATTTGTTGAAATCTTCTTGTTAATGCGCCATCTTTTTCAATGTGTTCACGATATTCATCAAGTGTGGTTGCGCCAATGATTTGTATTTCACCACGAGCCAATGCTGGTTTAAATATATTGGATGCGTCTAAAGAACCCGATGAGTTTCCAGCGCCAATAATAGTATGTAATTCGTCAATAAATAATGTAATGTCTGGATTAGCTTTACATTCTTCAAGGATTGCTTTCATTCTTTCTTCAAATTGCCCACGATATTTTGTACCAGCGACTATTGATGCTAAGTCTAGCGTGAAGATTCTTTTATTTGCAATTGTTCTTGGTGCATTACCATCTTTAATTAATTGGGCTAATCCTTCAACAATCGACGTTTTTCCAACACCTGGTTCCCCAATCAAAATTGGGTTATTTTTTTTTCTTCGTGATAAAATTTGTGAAATGCGTTTAATTTCTTTCCCACGACCAACAACTGGGTCAATTTCACCTTTTTCAGCAGCTTTGCTTACATCTCGGCAAAAATTATCAAGGACTGGTGTTTTAGTTTGTTCACCTTTCTTTTTTGGTTTTTTAAAACGTTCGTGTTCTTCAAAATCATCATTAAAGTCATCATCAATTCTTTCATTCATAATTTCATTTGTTTTTTCGTCTAGTATTATAGTTTTAAATTTTAAATATGTTATTTTTGATTCGGATAAAATCTTTGTTACGGACGTTTTGGTTGCTAAAATTGCCAACATAATATGCGTTGTGTCAATAATTTTATCCAACAAATCATCACATTCTTTATCTACAGCTTTAAAGATTAATTTAGATTCATCTGAGAATGGTAATCGAGCACGAACATTTTGTAAAATTCGTGGGGTTAAATCATTTTTTCTAAGATAATCTGAAATGTTATCATGTAAATCTCGTGTATTTACACCTAATGTTTTAAAAACTTTTATACATTCATTATCATTATCATTAATTATTGACAATATAATATGTTCTGGTCTTATAGCAATGTCATCAAATGATTTAGCCTCTGTCATCGCATGATTAATTATCGTTTTCACCTTTGGA
>Ga0114958_10001312_pt1 | contig 19741 bp, 15 predicted proteins | sample C_130208_EF_Meta_FD_89577 | JGI IMG/M metagenome (GOLD analysis project Ga0114958, IMG submission 89577) | Freshwater microbial communities from Lake Croche, Canada to study carbon cycling - C_130208_EF_MetaG | ecosystem: Environmental > Aquatic > Freshwater > Lake | place: Lake Croche, Canada...
CTGCCTCTATGTCATTTAAGCGTGCTTCAAGACGGGCAATTTGTTCACTCTTATCAGTTTGACTGGAGGATAAACGCTTAATTTCATCCTTAATTTGGGTGGATTCTGCTTCTAGTTGCTGGTAATTACGTTCAAGTCTGGCAAGCTCCTCTTGAGATTTTGTTAATTGTAAGGTTTTGTCACTCAATTCACTTGTAAGACTTGTACGTTCTGCTTTGATGCTGTCAAGTTCTTTTTCTAAGCGTGCAATTTGTTCGTCTTTGCCTGTTGACTCAGCTGCCAATCGGTTTCTATTTAACTCTATATTATTGCGCTCCTTTTGTATGGCTGACAGTTTTGTCTCAATACCTTTAGCATCACGAAGTGATTTGTCGTGTATTTGTTCAAGGCGGGCTAACTCTTCTTGAGACTTTGTGAATTGGGATGTACGTTCCTTGAGTGTCTTAGCGGCATCGGCGTATTCAGCCATTTTATCATCATACTGTTTTTCAAGAAGAGCCAATTGATTGCTTTTATCTGCACTGTTTGATGTTACTCTGATTATTTCACTGCGTAGATTTTCAGCTTCAAGTCTTAACTGGTCTTTTTGCTGTTCCTCACGTGCTAACTCTGCCTGTGTTTGACTTAGGGCTGATGTGCGGGCATCTAAGTCTTTCTTGTAATTCTGGCTTTCCTGGGTCTTATCCTCCAGCTGTTTTTCTAATAAGGCTATGCGCTCATCCTTACGTGTAGAATTGGCTGTGATTTTTCCTACATTTGTCTGTATACTTTCCAACTGTGCCTTCAGATTGTCCATTTGTTGTAATACACGGTCGTGAAGTTGCTCAATGCGTGCTAGCTCTTCCTGTGACTTTGTATATTGCTCTGTGCGTATTTTCAGTGTCTTTTCATGGTCTGCTGATTCAGCTGTTTTCGTAGTAAGCTGTTTTTCTAATAGAGCTATTTTGCTGTTTTTGTTTGTGCCGTTACCTTTTAACTGTTTGATTTCTGCCTTGATTGCTTCTAACTCTTTCTGATTTTCGTCTCTTAATAGTTCTTCACGGGCTAGTTCAGCCTGTGTTTGACTGAGGGCACTTGTACGGGCATCCAGGTCTTTCTTGTACTCTGCACTTTCAATAGTCTTGTCGTCTAGGTCTTTTTCTAACAGCGCAATACGTTCGTCCTTGCGTGTAGAATTCGCTGTGATTTTTCCTAAGTCTGTTTGAAGACTTTCAAGGTGTGCCTTTAATTCATCCATTTGCTTTATAATGCGGTCATGAATTTGCTCCATGCGTGCTAGCTCTTCTTGAGACTTTGTGAACTGTGATGTACGCATTTTGAGAGTCTTGTCTGCATCGTTAAATTCAGCCGTCTTGTCATCAAGCTGCTTTTCCAGAAGAGCGATTTTACTGTTTTTACCAGCGGAATTAGAGCCTAAGCGTTTTACTTCTGCCTCCAAGTTGGCTTTGATTGAGTCTAGCTCTTGCTTTGCTTGGTCTCTTAGCTGTTCCGCCCGTGCCAGTTCAGCTTCTGTTTGACTGAGTTTGGATGTACGGGCATCTAGGTCTTTCTTGTACTCTGCACTTTCAATAGTCTTGTCATCTAGCTGTTTTTCTAATAATGCGACTTTTTCGGTCTGGCTTGCACTTTGTATTTTGAGTTCTGATAACTGCTGTTTTATGGATTCCAAGTCACGCTGAGATTTATCATACATCTGCTCCATGCGGGCTAGCTCCTCCTGGGACTTTGTGAATTGAGATGTACGGGTTTTAAGGTTTTTCTGAGCGTCATTTAATTGGGGATTCTTTTCGTCAATCTCCTTTTCTAATTGGGCGATTCTGGCACTTTTATCGGCAACATTTGTAGTTAATCGCTTATTCTCCGTTTCTAAGTCAGACTTTAGTCTTTCTAGTTCAGCTTTGAGCTGGTCCACCTGCTGTTCATTACGTGCCAGCTCAGCTTCAGTTTCACTGAGTTTGGATGTACGGGCATCAAGGTCTTTCTTGTATTCGGCGCTTTCAATGGTCTTGTCATCTAGGTCCTTTTCTAGCAAGGCAATCTTCTGTGCATTAGCTGTTGAATTTGCTGTTAGTTTTGAAAAATCGCCTTGAAGGCTTGTTAATTGGCTTGTTAGTATATCGATAGATTTAAGAACCTTGTCATGTACTTGCTCAATGCGGGCAAGCTCTTCCTGTGACTTTGTGAATTGGCTGGTTCGCATCTTAAGGTCATCGGTGGTGGATTTGTATTCAGCTTGTAAATCATCTAGTTGCTTTTCTAACAGGGCGATTTTTTCACTCTTACCGGTACCATTAGTTCTTAGTCCTTCCAATTCTTTTTGTACAGCAGCCATATCTGCCTTCAGCTTATCACTGATTTGCTCTAAGCGTGCCAGTTCCGCTTGTGTTTGGCTTAGGGATGAGGTACGTGAACCAAGGTCCTTTTTGAACTCATCACGCTCTATTGTCATGTCATCTAACTGTTTTTCTAACAGAGCAATTCGTTGGCTCTTAGATGTTGAGTTACTTGATAATTTGGTATAGTCGGCATTTAGGGCAGATAATTGGCTTATGAGTCCTGTGATATCCTTGAGTACCTTGTCGTGCACCTGCTCAATGCGGGCAAGCTCAGATTGAGACTTTGTGAACTGGGCTGTTCGCAGTTTAAGGTCAGCAGCCACTGAAGCAAGCTCTGCCTTGTTGTCATCGTACATTTTTTCAAGACGTGCTAATTCTTCACTTGTTTTTGCTCCTGATTCAGATAAACGCTTGACTTCAGCCTGCAGGTCCTTTGTCAGGCTTTCTTGTTTGGCTTTGAGCTGGTCGTACATCTGCTCACTACGGGCTAGCTCTGCCTCTGTTTGACTGAGTTTAGAAGTGCGGGCGTCCAAGTCCTTTTTGTATTCTGCGCTTTCTATTGTCTTATCATCCAAGTCTTTTTCCAATAGAGCGATTTTTTGGTCCTTGAGAACAGAGTTGGTTTTTAGTTTGCTAAATTCCGAATTTGCACCCTGTAGTTGCTTAGTTAATGCATCAATGTCTCTAAGAACCTTATCATGAACCTGCTCAATGCGGGCAAGCTCAGCTTGAGACTTTGTGAACTGGGCTGTGCGTATTTTTAGGTCGGCGGCTACTGAGGCAAGCTCAGCTTTTACGTCGTCATGTTCTTTCTCAAGGCGTGCTAGGCTTTCTGTTTTGTCTGTTAAATTTGTAGAAAGGCGCTTATTTTCCGTTTCTAGATTTTTACGTATTTGCTCCTCTTTGGCTTTGAGCTGGTCGTACATCTGCTCACTACGGGCTAGCTCTGCCTGTGTCTGACTTAGGGCTGATGTGCGTGCATCCAGGTCCTTTTTGTATTCAGCGCTTTCTATAGTCTTGTCATCTAGGTCTTTTTCTAACAGGGCTATTTTCTGGTCCTTAAGAACGGAGTTCACTTTGAATTTATCAAAGTCGCTGTCAAGGCTTTGAAGCTGCTTAGTTAATGTATCAATATCTCTAAGAACCTTGTCATGTATTTGCTCAATGCGGGCAAGCTCTTCTTGGGACTTTGTGAATTGAGCTGTGCGTATTTTGAGGTCATTGGCAGTGTCCGCAAGCTCAGCCTTATTATCAGCATTTTCCTTTTCTAGAAGCGCTATTTTATCACTGTTTAGTGCCTTATTTTTATTTGCTTCTTCAAGTTCCTTTTTAATGCGGTCGTCGTTTGCTTTGAGCATGTCATACATGCGTTCTAGGCGACCTAATTCGGCTTGCGTTTGACTGAGCGCACTTGTGCGGGCATCCAAGTCCTTTTTGTATTCTGCACTTTCAATAGTCTTATCGTCAAGGTCTTTTTCTAACAGCGCAATACGTTCATCCTTTCGCGTGGAATTTGCTGTTATTTTGGCTACGTCTGCTTGTATGCTCTCCAACTGTGCCTTTAATGTATCCATTTGTTCTAGAACAATGTCGTGAAGTTTCTCAATGCTTGCCAGTTCTTCTTGAGATTTTATAAATTGGGCGGTGCGCGTTTTTAGGTCATTTGATACATCAGCAAGTTCTGCTGTTTTTTCTTCTAGTTCCTTTTCCAATAAGGCTATTTGATTACTTTTGTTGGCGCTGTTTGTCGATAAACGTTTTATTTCAGCATTTAGATTTTCTACTTCCCCTTTTAAGCCACCTTCCTGTTGTTCAAGGCGGGCTAATTCCGCCTGTGTTTTACTTAGAGCTAATGTACGGGCGTCCAGGTCCTTTTTGTATTCGGCGCTTTCAATGGTTTTATCATCTAGGTCTTTTTCCAAAAGGGCGATTTTATTATCTTTCCCAACACTCTCTATTTTTAGTGTTGCTAATTCTGCCTTGAGGGCTAATAATTCTTTCATCGCGTCATCGTGCGTCTTTTCTAATCGTGCTAATTCCTCCTGAGACTTGGTAAAAATGACAGTGCGTTCATCTAGTGTAACTTTTAGCACCTTACGTTCAGTTTCAGAAGAAGCTAGTTCCTTTTCAAGTTGAGCCTGCTTTTCTAGAGCTTCAGTTAAGGCTGCTGTTTTTTCTTTGAGGTCTGCTAGTAGCCTTTTGATTTCCTCTTCTTGGGCTTTTGTTACTGCTTTCTGGGATTCGATAACATTAAATAAAATCCTTATTGAGCCAAGTGCTTGCTTGTACCCTTCAATAGTTTTTGTTAATGCACCATTCAAATTGTCTACCTGACCACGTAATATAACTATTATACGTTTTAATTTGTTCACCTCTGAAATTAATCCGTTTATAACACGTTGACTTACGCCCAAATAGCGTTTTGCCTTTTCAACTGTATTTTTACCGGCATTTGATAGATTCATTAATGAAGCCTCTAGCTCCGTGATTTCGCCTTCAAGCTCCTTAACTTTTTTTATTAATTCCTCTTTTGAATGTATTTCTATTTTTAGTCTACCGACTAGGTAGTCCAAATTTTTCTGCTTTTTGGCAATTTGAGCTTCTAATTCAGCTATTCTTCTTTCAAATTCATCACTGTTATTATCTGTTTCTGTCATTTCAGAAAGGCGCTTTTTGGCTGCACTTGTGGCTTCGGTTAATGTTTTGAGGGCGTCGTGAGCTGTTTCTAACTTTGATGAGTCTTCTGCGGCTAAGGCACCACCAGTGCCGACAAAGGCACCACCAGTGCCGACAAAGGCACCACCAGTGCCACCACCACCAGCTTGTGAACTTTTATATCCAGGTGGGGCAGGAGGCGCAGTTGGTTTTGTAGGAAAATTGGCGTTTGTAGTTACTACCGGTTCCACTTTGGAATTACCAGCTCCTAAATTATTTTTAGGGGCAGAGCTTATAATCTGCGAATTTATAGCATTTGGTTCAGTGGGCTCATCACCTGATGAATTTTCTGGTTCATCATCATTATTTGGTGGTGGTGGTGGGCGGCGGCGTCCAGGTCTAATAATTATAGGACCCATTACATTATCTACAATGATGTCTGCCGAAGCGGAATCTGCAGTGGGCTCTTTATTAGCTACTCTGTAAAGTGCCTCTGATTCTTGTAGAAGCAGACCTGCTTTTACACCGGCGCGTTCTGCCTTACCGATTGCTTCTTGAAGGTCTTCAACCGATACAGATTGGTTTTCTTCTACTTCTTTAATCTTTTCGTAAGCCTCCTTTGCTTCCTTTACTGCTTCATCGGCTCTTTTTCTTGCCTCTTCTGCTCTTTCCTCATCGGTTGTTAACTCAGTAGGTGTGCCAGAACCAGAACCTTTGATTTCCTCTAGCTTAGCTAAAATTTCAGTTTTGACTTCAACTAACTCTGATGATAGAGCAACTGACTTTGCTTTTACATCGGCAAGCTCAGTTTTTAATTCATCACAGCAGTCGCTGGTTAATTGAGTTCCCGTTGTTGTTGTTTCTGCTCCACCTTTTGCACATAGCATTTCTGTATCAAGATTATCATCACCCTGCTTTAACATTTCATCGATAGATGAAACTACATTTTTTGATTGGAGTCGCTGTCCATCTGTAGTTGAAAAATTATCAATTGTATCCATCAGTTTGCGACGGTATGTACAAAGAACCTTTTGAGCAACACGTGGAACTGGATATACCGGACCAACATCTAACCAATCAATAAAAGTGCGATAATCTTCGGGGTGAAGTTTCAAGTCGCTAGTCGGTACACCATTTTCAAAAATACCAAATGATTCAAGTAGCGGTATATCTTCTTCAAGGTAGCCCTTACCACATGTAAGCCGCTCTTTTTTGGCTTTTTTACTATTATTTATTGCCAAACCCATAGGAAACGGCATTTGCTCTAGTAAATGGTTTGATTTCTTTCTTCAAATCAACCGACTTTGTTGGCTGATTTGAGAAATATTAACTGATAGATTCTAAGCATATAGCTTGTATATACGTTGAAGCATTTCTAAGGCTCCGCCTTTCATTGTGATTTTATCCATGCCTGCATATGCGGGTTCATAGCCTACCATCATTGAATCTGTGAGTTTGCTTGTACCACCTACTTGGAGACCGGTTGCCGATTCTGGTGTAGGTGGCGGTGTTTCGACCCCTTTGTAGGTGGCTTCTGAGCCTACTGCCATAGAATTCATCAGTTTACAGCCGCCACCCCTCATTGCGTTCACTTTTGTCTTTACAGAATCTAGTTTGCCTTCTAGGCGCTTGATTAGTGTTTCTATTTCTATATGTTCATCGTGGCTTTCCTCACAGGGTTTAGGACCATCATATGGTGCTACATTACGCATACTCATACTTTTAAGACGGGCTTCATATTGTTTAATCTTAATATCAGATTCACTCTTTTTTTTGGCATCGTCTATTTTACGCTGAACATCTTGACGGGCTTTCAGAAGAACTGACCACAAAACGTAGTTGGCAACTTCACATTCACGGTTACTTAGAATAGCTATACTGCTTTGGCAGTTTGGTAGGGACTCAAAAAAATCGTATAAATACATTCGGACTGCCTCATAGGTTGAACTTTCATCCTCATTTTCATCTAAAATGCAGAGTTTTACTAATAGGGCTTTTTCGATGTCTGTTGATTGTTTTTCATTATTCTTATTTAGAAAAATATCTCTGCGTCGTGTACGGGATGCCTCATCATATTTTATTATGAATTTTTCACCTGCAATAGATACAGTTTCACTATCCATCACTTTACCTGTGAACATGTTGATTTTGGGACCTACTGATTTTGTTGGAAGATGAGGCTTTAATTTTTCCATTTCTGTTAGTAATGTTGTTGGTGCTGGTTTTTTTTAGTCGTCATCATTATTATTATTGTTGTTATTGTTATTGTCATTGTTTTTAACAATAGGTTTTGGTTTTATTGTGTTGTTGTTATTTTCAGTTTCTTCTTCATCATTGTTATTAAGGGTTTTTAAATCACGTTTCAACTCTAACTGTTTTACATCGTAATTCTTAAGTTGTAGTTTTCCAAATGCCGAATCCCTTTGCCTAGCAAGATTAGTATATAGGCTTTGCTCCTTAAAATCCGATGGTCTTTTTTTCATAAGATGATTAATTTTTAATTGGGCACTGTTATATTCAGCTACCAAATTTTCTAATGCTGTGCTTGGCATCCCTTTTTTATAGTAAGAAATTTGCTAGTCGTTTCTAGACACGGGCTTAAATAGATGTGAAAGTGTTGTATTAAAATGACTACTTTGCACGTCGACGATGGTACTGAATTATCACAGCTAAAATCAGGTCGTCCTAATACAACTGTTCGTAATCGCGTTCAGTGTAAGCAGGAACTAATTGTGGCATGGTTACAGGAGTTCTTTACGAATCCGGGGCAGCTAGAAGCTATTTTACCCATATTACAAGGTAAGTCGGATATTAGTTTACGCTTAATTGACTGGTTTGTAACAAACTATGCTAAGAAAAACAACATTAGCTATATACTGAATCAGCGGCAATTTCTGGTATATTTTCATTACAAGCGTGAACTCAAAGCCTATTCAAAGCGCTTATTTGACCCTTTTTGTCGTCGTGAGCGCATTTCCTTCCAATCGCGTGGTCATGAGGCTTTTGTAACAACTGTTGGACAACTGAACTTTTTCCGTTGGGCTTTAGAGAAAGACATACTGACCTTTATTAAGGGCAATTTGGAAGCTATTGAGAAGGATATGAACACAAGCATGCGTGAGCATTATGGTTCTACTGGTAGCACTGTAGGCAGTGGAGGCAGTGGACTTAGTGGCAACACTGGAGTCAGTAGCAGCAGTAGCAGCAGTGACCCCAAATCTATGGTAAAAGCTAATACTGTTTCAACTGCTTCTACTTCATCTGTACGTCGTCGTCGCACAGAACTTTCTAAATCAGCATTGAAGAAGGTCAATCTTCACCAGTGTGATATTGTTGTATCATTTAGTTAATGACATAAAAATTGATTTTTCTAGTGTTTTTATTTGTATTATAAACACTATGAAGGCAGTGGAGGCAGTGGAGTCAAACGTAATCTCACATTTATCGGTAAAAGAGGTGTATAATGCTATTGCCAATCATTTTAACAATAGTAGGCAACGGGTTTGGGGCTCAGTGCGAAAGTTCATAGATGGATTAGTTAGCGGTTCTAGTCTATTGGAGGTCGGTTGCGGAAATGGAAAAAATATGCTTTATCGGTGTGATTTACAACGGGTAGGTACAGATATATCTGAACGGCAAGTTGCAATATGTCAAAAGAAGGGATTAAATGTAATGTTGGGATGCATGACTAAGCTAGAATTTGATGATTGCTGTTTTGATAACATTATTTGTATTGCTACGTATCATCATCTTGATAATGACAAGGATAGAGGTTTAGCTCTCAGAGAGATGTATCGGTGTCTAAAAGTGGATGGACAACTATTGTTGACGGTTTGGGCAATGGAACAAGGTGAGGATAGCACATTTCATTTTACTCAAACTGATTCAATGGTTCCTTGGAAATCTAAAGATGATGGTAACACTTATATGCGATACTATCATATTTATAGGACGGGTGACCTTCTTTCGGAAATTAAGCGCCTTTGCCCTGAATGGGTATGTTCAGGTAGTGGGTGGGAACTTGGAAACTGGTATGTAATTTTGACAAAATAAATAGAACTAAGTGCTGGTCTTAGTGTTGGAACTGTTTTGTGTAATCATCAGATTTGGGTCTTAGTAGTTCATAGGCTTGAAGAGCCGCAGCTTTGGATGCTTCATCTTCAGGTAAATAGCGATAGGTGAACTGGCGTTCTGCTAATAGGCGTGTTGAGTCAAGGTCGCGCTCTTTGTTGTCCTCATACACCGCCGACCTCATTTCACGGGGCACATTACGTGCATCATTCACAGGGTCCAAGCGTTGTAGGTAGGGATTCTTGATTAATCCGGGACTTTGCTTAGGTACTTCTATTGGGGCTGCTACTCCTGACTGCTTAGGAGGCTGACGGGGAGCATCTGGGAAAAATTGCGCCTCTTGATTATAGTTTTGGATAGAAGTTCTTGAAGGAATTGGATTCATATCCATGTAAATTGGATTAGGTGAATTTTTGATTGTTTCTGAAGTGATGCCCTTTGTGTCGTACTGCATAGACTCCCAGATACGGGAATTCATAGCATCACGATTATTTGGTTCAAATCTAATGCGCACTGATGCAGACATCGGAATATTGATTTTTGTTGGGTCAAATAGTGGAGGAGCACCAAGACGCATTTCACCAGACCGTTCATCCCAGCGCTTTTGTTGTTCTTGATGTGACATACTTAGTCCTTGTTGGTAGAGAAGTATTTTCTTTGGATATTTTTAACTTGGTTGCTTTATTGCTTGATTTAGGTTAGGTATGAATCACAAGACTTAGCTGATAGGTAATAGGGTCAATATGGTCAAGTGTTGCCTGAAATCGCTTTCCAACACAGACCTGAGCATTATTAAGCTGCCCATCCAGGGTGTTTTTGCCATAGTCAAAATACCAGAACTGCTTCGGGCTCAGGGTTGATACATGGGCAAAACCGTTTAGTGAAAATTCAGGCATAAACCAGAGAACACCACCCTTTTTAACATCTGTAATCCAGACATCAAAGGTCTTCTGTTGACTTAGAATATGACGTGTAACCTTCCATGTATTATATAGCTCCTGAAGGGAACGAACAAGATTAGCACGGAAGTTAATCCACTCCACCTCCATTTCCATAGACTCCTCATTTACAACTGCTCCTGATAGAATCCAGTGGACTAACACATCTGCGTATCTGCGCATTGGGCTAGTGAAGTGCACATAGTCCGTTAGTCCCAGACCAAAATGCCCCTTCTTATCAATACTATAGCAGGCACGGGCATATCGCTTGACCAAGATAAATGAATCAACTTGGGGATTTCCCGTTGACGTGAAATGGGGATTGTTCATACCGTGCAGTGAGTCGTGGAAACGATTTGGCAGCTTTACCTGACAATACTTGAGGTGCTTGCTAACAACTAGGTTTGTTAGAATCATTGCTGTAGCCACAAGCTTATGAGAATCATCACTTGAAGACTCTGTATGTAGGTCATCGATATTTCCCGTAGTCTTATCAATGTGGAATCGAATAGACGGTAGGTTAATATCATACTTAACATTTGATGAGCGATTTTCAGACAGTCTGACAAGATAGTTTAGCTCATCAGGAGCTGAGTGGGCTTTTAGCATTGCTGTTACCTCATCATAGGACCAGCGATTTTTTACTACGATGGTGCTCCTGTAAATATCATAGACTTGGACAATTCCGTGCTCATTCAGCTGCGTCTTTACCGTAATAACTGAACGGATTTGACCCTTGATTAGACTCAACTTATCCGATGCAACATCTGGGTCCAAAAGATGCTCAGTATGCTCATTAGATAGGTAAAGGGTTAGACAGCGCTCCTTAAGGCGCCTGCGTGCGCTTTCAGAAATTAGGGACTGACAATCTGCACCAGCTATGTCGACAATGTGAACGTAAACGGTGTTAGTTTGGACGTCAACTGTAATTGCATCGTCAAAATCCTCTGAAGTAGCGGGGTCGATTGTAAATGTATTCAGATTATTGTGGTCAATGATACCATCAATAGTATATAATGGCTTTTGGAAATCATTAAGCAAGTAGATGAAGTCTTGGCGCTTCTTGTAAAGGCTATACATCTTGAGAAGACAGGGTACATCATCTTTTGGGTCTGCAGAAAAGTGTGCGCGCTGATGGATAGACCCATCTGATTCAAACCAGACTACAATGCGGTCACCGATACTTAGTGGAATTTCACTAAGAAGTAGTTCAGGTTCAAAGGGACAAGATGGACCCAGGTTGGCAATATACAGTTTAGCTGCAGTTTCGGTAATTGACTTGACAATACCAATGGCGGCTTGTGATTGTCGCTCAATTAGGGTAACTACGCCTGCTTGGTTAATTTGAACCTTGTCTCCTGGAATAAACTTTGTGGAAATAATTTGTGTTATTTGTGGACCCACCTCAGTAGGTACGCTAATAACAAGCTTTCCGCCGTGAAGTTCAATAGTACCAATAGACTCCATTATATGTTTTTGTTTCCTTTGTATTTAGGCGTCTTTTTCTAGTCAATTTTTTTGATGTGACGTTTGTCGGATTTGGTCATACTATTTTCTAGATATCTTTAATACATTTTCGGTTTTTAGCTTCGGACCTAAACGGTGAACGTGTTAAATATGTAGTAGAAGATGTTTAGGGCTAAGACCAAAAAAAGCGCTTCTAAGAAAAACTCTAATGTTAGTGGTCCAATAACACCTATAAAAAATAATATGGTAACAAAGGTTGAAACTGTTGCTCCTACTGCTGCTGCTACTGCTGCTTCTGCTACCGATGTTTCAGGTAATCCTGTTAATGACGTTTCTGGGGTTGAGATTTCGACTGTGACAGCATTGACTGCTTCAACAGCACCAACAGCACCTACTGTGCCTGTCAATCAGCGTAATAATACGGTAATGAATGCCGATAGGTTTTTTTCTGACCTTTTGGATGCAGAATCTAAATCAGCTGTTCATCGTCCATGGTTACGCTTAGAGCGTGGTATTAGAATGAAGCTACTGCGGTTATATGTGGAAAAACGCACTGATTTAAGTGCCACAGAGCGTATTGACTTATTGGTGGCATTAGTAGAAGGGTTAGATAAGAAACTTCTAAACTCAAAATCACAAATTACCTATAATACAGATACTGGTGAAATTGTTGAAATTAATGCACTTAAAATAATTCATCCTAATACTAGCAAAACCGTGTTTCGTATTGAGCCACCCAATAGGTCAACAAAAAAGGTGCGACGAAATGCTGCGGGGTCCGATAGTGAGTAAAGTCAAGTGAAAAATGGTGCCGCCGCCCCAAAATTCCTGAGCAAAGCCCAGACCCAAGCGTTCATCGCTGAGGATTCCCCGTACCCGATTTTTCACAGGCAGCCGTACGCATTGCTTGGGTTATAGTGTCCATCAGTTGCACAGGCTGATAAGGGCTATTATTTAACGACGCCTGCCCAGTAGGCGTCTCACGGATGGGGTTTAGTCACTAGCATTTCTTTGATGCAGAAACCCCAATAAATAGAATAAAGGTGAATGTCATTTCAATTTTTTTCTATTTTTCCTATTTTTTGCTTTTTTTCCATAGCTTTGTGTTATTTTAGTGCATCAGTTAACTCAGGAAACGCATAGGCAATTACTGTTATAAGTACAAACACAGTAATATGAATCATTATCTCTTTGAACTTGTCACCCTTGGTGACCAAAAAGATAACAGACTCCAAAATACCCCAAATAGCGAAAAATTTTATGATTCCTACATGTGATATTAGGTAACTATTTGTTTTATCTAAACCTTCTAATGTGGTCATCCTACTTAATACTTAGATTATAAATCTATTACTTTTGCCCAATCGGGGTAGACTTCTAATGGCTCAGATGTATTTATCCATGGTCTGGGCATATAGACTTGCTTGTTAGGGTTGCTTTGATAAAAGGCTCCCATCCAACTTAAAGACGAATTTGCACAGATTGCGCCGGCGCAAGATGCCATTTCTTGTAAGGTTTCTAGGGCAGTTTCTGCTTTTGAAAATGTGTAATCAAAGGGAACTTTGATGTGTGTTTGTATGTATTGTTCTGCTTTTGTGTTGTCATTTGAAAATACCAGAAATTTTGCTTCTATATCATTTTCGGTAATTTGCATAATCGCTTCATTGTAATAGCTTTTAAGGGGTAGTTCATATAACTTATTACCAACATAATCACCCAGACGAATATGAATAAAATATGTGTGCGGTTTGCTGTTATTAATATGAATTGGTGGTTGAATAGTTAGAAAATAGGATTCACATTGGAAATAGCCATCAAAAATTACAGATTGACCATAGTGGGGCTTTAGATTTTGACTTTTAAAGCCGAATTGTTGAGGGTCATTTATAAATTTCCATGTATTGTAATCATTATTTTTATATAGTATAAATTCTCCAAATAGGCTTTCTAGGGATTTTTGAGTTAATTCTTTGGTCTCATGTGCATTATCGTGTATATATTTATCAATAAGAACAAAGGTGCGATTTGTTTTCTGGGCATAGTTTTGCGCAACATGTATTATAAAAAGGCGATTGGCAAATCCGCCACGGAGAATTGCCGATACATATGCCATTAAGTGGATTAACTATTTTTTTGCTTAAACTGTTTTGCCTTAGAACTTGATAACTTGATAATTTAATGGTACTACGCCAGGAGATGAGTTACCAATAGAAAATAATGATTTTGTATCAGAGATAAATACTAGCGGGATTTTTTCATTTACTTTTGGAGTTACGGTTTTTGTAGAGCCGTTAAAATTTATATTTAGTGTTAACGTTGAACTACCATTGCCTGTAACAAATAAATATATTACTGTACCATTATGCGGTGGGACAATTAATGCATTGAGTTGAGTATTTTGTGTTAAAGTTATTGAATAGTAGCTGGTTGCAGAAAAATCCCCATTAATAAAAGCGGCGTTTCCTAAGTCAATAGTTTTTGTGGCATAGAACTGACCACCTGCAACTACGTCACCGTGTGTGAAAACAGATTGACCCCTGTGTTCGACACCTTCAGCAGAGGGAATTCCTCTTGGATTATAATCAAGTCCATCTGGCTGTTCAGGCGCATGTTTTATAGCATATAATGTGAAAATTCCAGAGTTAACATCAATAAAACCACTTAACAGGGTTACTGAGTCATACACACCTGTCATTATTGTTTTTATATTGGTGTTCACGCCTGGATAGAGTTTGCGACCATTTTCACGTAAAATTCTTCCTGGCGGACATTGACTTTGACCTGCTCCTAATACGGGCTGTAATCCTAGTTTATCGTCATATGAAAAAAAAGCCTTATTAAAGTTACTAGTTGACATATACTGAGTTGCCGGACGCTTATCATACGACATTTTCCTACAAGGGGTTGATAAAAAATTGAACTGGAGTGGTTAGCTAAAAAAAGACCTAAGATTTATTAATATACCAAACAGTAGAAAACTAGGATGTCCGCTGCTGCCAAGAAACTTTTAGTTGAACTGAAGAAGGACTTTTACAAAGTTATGGGTGCTTTGACAAAGAAGCAGCTTGAAACGGTTATTACATATTTGAATGACCAGTATTATAATGATGGTGTATCTCATGTTGCGGATGAGGAATATGACAGGCTCAAGGAGACACTTGCCAAAAAGTTTGGTAAGTCTGAGGTCTTGGATGCAGTTGGTGCTAAGGTTGATAAGCAGAAGATTGCGCTGCCCTTCTTTCTGGGCTCTATGGACAAAATTAAGCCAGATAAGAACAATCTTGAAAACTGGTTAGCTAAGTACAAGGGGCGCGTGTGTATTTCTGATAAACTGGATGGTATTTCTGCTCTTATTGTTAAAAAGGGCGGGGCGCGGGGCTTATACACGCGTGGTGATGGCAATGTTGGACAGGATATTAGCCATATGATTCAGTTGATACAAATTGGCGATATTCCCGGTTTGGATGAGTATGCAGTACGCGGTGAACTAATTGTGAGCAAGGCTAACTATGAAAAGGTCAAGGAGGGGAAGCGTGGTGCACGTCAGATGGTAAGTGGTTTGGCAAATCAGAAGACAATGACAAAGGAACGTAAGGCTGAAATGGCGCTGATTGAGTTTGTTGCGTATGAGGTTATTGTACCCTTTGACTTAAAACCAAGCGAACAGTTCACGCTTTTGGACAAGCGTTCTAATTTTACTGTTGCTAAGTGGTCAGTAGAGGATAATATTTCGATTGATAAACTCAGCGCTATACTAACTGAGCACAAGTCGGTATCTAAATATGAAATTGATGGTATTATTATTAATCATGATGCTGTTTATCCACGCCGAAAGGATGGTAAAAATCCTGACCAGGCTTTTGCTTTCAAGATGAGTTTTGCTGACCAGGCAGCTGTTACAGAGGTACTAGCAGTTAACTGGGATGCCTCCAAGGATGGGTTTCTAAAGCCCACTGTGAATTTTGAACCTGTAAATATTGGTGGTGTGATTATTCAGTATGCTACTGGATTTAATGCGGCTTTTATTGAAAGTAATGGTATTGGTCCTGGCGCATTTATTGAGATTATTCGTTCAGGTGATGTAATTCCTTATATTAAGGAGGTAAAGTCAGCTGCCCCTGGCGGAGCTGCTATGCCTGCTGGTAAGTGGCACTGGAATGAGACACATATTGACGCAGTTTTGGACAGACTTACAGGTAATGCGGATGTTGAAAAGAAGGCATTAGTGTATTTTGCAAATACTTTGGATATTGACTTTTGCGGGGAAGGTACTATTGCGCGATTACATACGGCGGGTGTACGCAGAATACCACAACTACTGAAAATTACTGAGGAGTTTCTTGTCAGTAAAGTGGAGGGTTTCAAGAAGGCATCTGCTGCTAAACTTGTTGCAGCTATTGCGGCGGCTGTGAAAAAAGCAACAGTTACTCAGTGGGCGGTCGGTTCAGGTATCTTTGGACGTGGTATTGGAACTAAGCGCGTTGAGGCGGCGTTTGCCGTTGTACCTAAATCTTTGGATGGTGATGCTGCTCTTATCGAAAAGGTTATGGCACAGGGTGGCTGGTCTAAGGAGTCAGCAGAGGGCTTTGTCACAACACTGCCTGAATTCAAGGACTTTATGGAGACCATTGGGGCTAAGGTTAAGGTTGCTACACCTGTAAAGGTGGCTGCAGATGGCAAACTCAAAGGACAGGTGGTACTGTTTACGGGATTTCATCCCAAAGACTTAGAGGCGGAGGTTGAAAAGCAGGGCGGAGAGCTTGCTGACAGCTTTGGAAAAAAGGTGACTATATTGGTTATTAAGGATGCCACAGTGTCCAATGAGAAGACTAAGAAGGCGGCGGCTGCTGGTATACCTGTACTTACTGCTGACCAATTTACTGCCAAGTACAAAAATTAATAAGCCCGATTTGGGCTTATTATTTGTACTGGTGTCAGAGCAAAGTTGTAAGTTAATAAAAATTTGATTTATGTGAATTTTTCATAGTGTATTATTAGATAATACATTATGAATACACACGAACTCTGTATAAACTGTAACTTTGATGGGGGTCAGCACTTTCTTGTTTTAATCACTGGGGTTTGGCGCTTATGTGATGTGCATATTAGCGAATATGCTCAGATTTACTGCGCTGACTGTGATTTATATCATCTTGAACCTGATGTAACTGAAATATGTAGTTGGGTAAAACGTAAATTTCTGGATTTAGACTGTTCTGATTGCAGTGACGACGGTGACTGCTCTGACTGCAGTCACTGTTCAGGTCGAAGGAATTGATGCTATTGAGTGATACGATTCTATTGTATCAAACACAAAGGAATTAATTACGTTAAATCGCTTTTCACTTACACCCAGATATAGCAGACTGTAGAACCATTTTCTGGTAAAATTTTTTGGCGGTGTTATTAGACTGATTAAATTTTTATTTTCTAACACAAGTGTTGACATAATGTTTTGCTCCTTTCCTATGAAAAGATTGGCATCTAGATATTTTTTTACTATTACGTCGTATGCCTCAGACCATTTATGCCAGGTTGTTATATTAGCAGCAAGGATACCTGCAGCTATGCGGTCTTTATTGGCAAAATTACCTGTAACATTGTTAATCTTTGTTTCATCTTCCATCATATATGGCTTTATATTTAGTAAAAGCATGCGGTCTGTGGGAATTCGACTGGCTTTTGGGAAATCACTTTTTATTAGAGGTATAATTGCCTCTTCCCTAATCATACCAGCATCTAACCAGATAAAATCATCATGTGTAAATGGATTAAGTTCAATGGCGGTTAACACAAACTCTTTCTTTTCGTACCAGAGCTTGTAGAGTTCAACAGAATGCAGGTCTTTTTCTGGGTCTTTTTCTAGCTGGCTTTGCCAAATCTCTTCTGAGTATTTTATATTTGCCACCCATTCAGTGCGATTTATAGGAACTATTAAGGTACGGTCTTGGAATTCTTTTCGACAGTCTTTAATAAAATCTATAAGGGGTGTATCGGTAAAAAACACTAGGTGGCAGGGGATGTTTTCTAGGAACAGTTTGATACGCCGCATGTAGGTCTCCTGGTCAGCTTTGGATTTGACATTGTAATATGCACTTACCACTGTAGCCGGTTTGGTTTTTTGAGTGAATGTTCCTAGTGGTATTTTTTGACTATAGCCGTATTTGGGTTGTAATTTAATGGGTTGTCTGTTCCAGGAACTCATTAATTAGAATTAGATTAATAGATTGCGATTTTAACATCAAGTTCAGTTGATACATTATGACCGGGATTTCCTATTACGTGTTTTGCGTTTTCTGCCGCCGCCTGTGGGTTCATTAATAGCATTTAATGCCGCCATTAAATCTTTATAATCGTTGTGGAGTTTCTGAATAGAATTTTGCAACATTCTGATTTCTGAACCTGCTGGCTCAAGCTCACTAGGATAGGGTAAAATATCATCCAGTTGATTCTTAATTTCTCTTCCTAGTTTTTTAACGTAGTCAAGATGACTTTGGGGAGCGCACGGCATTTCTACTATTATGCTTTATTTTTTTTTTTATTTTTTTAGTTTACTTTGACTAGCGATTCAGGTGGCGCTACTAATCCATACTTACGCTTAATTGCCTCTGGGTCCTGCTTTCCACTTGTATTGTAAAAGGATTTGCTATGAATACGGTGAAGAACTAATATATTATTGATGTTAAAGATTTTAGTGTCATTTTTAATATTACGCACCCAGCAGTCATAATCATATGCTACAAACTCATCGCTATATACGGCAAATTCGCGCTTGATTAATATAGAGCTGTGAATCAATGGATTGAAACTGGAAAAATCATCAATTGTTAACATGCCAGGGGGCAGAATTTTAAAGTCGTTGCTGTCACCGAAATATCTACACATAGAACCTACAATACCAATACTGGCATCCTGCTCATATACACTCATCTGGTACTCTAATTTTTTAGAAAGCCATAGGTCATCGGCGTCAAGGTGTGCAATGTAGGGTGTGGTTGACATGCCTACCATGTGATTAATGGCATTTGCTGCGCCCTTTACATCAGGAAGGTTAATAACTAAAATACGGCTAGCTAGACCCAGATTGTACACAATATCAGATGCCTTTGTGAAAACGGGTTCACCTAGACTACCGTGACCATTGATACCAATAATACCTGTCCATTCATTATAGCTCTGGCGCTTAACTGACTGTAAGGCTTCCTCTAAGAATTCGATTCCATTGTATAATGGGATTACTATGGTAATCTGGGGATTGGCTGAAATTCCCATTTGGCTGACATTCTTGCGATTTGAATTCTGATTTTGGTTTTGTTGACGCTGTTTGGGCTCATTTCTAGCCATTTGCTGAGTTGGTCTACCGCGCTGCTGGGGCTGTGCATTAAACTGGGCTTTTACTACAGGCATTTCGTAATTCTTTACAGCTGTAGATGGGTTTGATGCAATAGATACAAACGGTTCAGGATTTCTTGGCAAAATTTTCCTTGCTTGTGGGCGGGGTTTTACATTTGATTGTACTTCAAATGTCTTAACTTCGGTTGAGTCTGGTTTAGAATTAGATATGGGTCTAAATGTTGGAGCTTCACCTTCAGGTCTAAATACAGTTGATTCATCAACCATACGTTGTCCAGTTCCAGGTTGAAACAGTCTAGATGGTGGAGGAAAAGGCAGTACCTCTTGTATAACATTGCGCTGCTTGGGGAGCTCCTTGGGAAGACGATTAAATTCTTCCGCCCGCTTGGGTGCCACCATAGGAATATCACGCATCCATGAACTCATTTTACAGATTTTCAAAGAGTATATTAAACGTATTTTGACGCGGAGATAATACCGGGCATTAAAAATTATATATTAGACGGTAGACGACTTGCTGATGAGTGCGCCACCTCCACCCTATACAAGAACTTTTCTGATTGAGTATCGACAGGCTTATATTGAGCAACAAAATGCACTGGCGCTTAGTAATTTTGTGACTAGTGTGACAAATTCAGTTTTGGCTGCTGCTAAAAACGGGTTGATGTCATTTACTGTAACAGAAATACCACCCGTGACACAATTCCAACAGGCTATAACTGCCTTAAAAGTTAATTTTCCCGATATTACTGTGAAATTAATTAATTTGCCGACAAAGGTCAAGCTTAAATCAGTGCCGGCGATTTTGATATCTTGGGTCTAAACTTTAGTTGGTCTAAACTTTAGTTGGTCTAAACTTTAGTTGGTCTAAACTTTAGTTGGTCTAATCTATAGTTTTTATCCAATCAATCAATACCTTCA